>Ga0315275_10000151_pt1 | contig 54572 bp, 51 predicted proteins | sample YL17G03_0_MG_FD_205557 | JGI IMG/M metagenome (GOLD analysis project Ga0315275, IMG submission 205557) | Sediment microbial communities from Yellowstone Lake, YNP, Wyoming, USA - YL17G03_0 | ecosystem: Environmental > Aquatic > Freshwater > Lake > Sediment | place: USA: Wyoming | collected... | reverse complement strand
CGATTGCATACGGTGCGATGGAAGTCGAAACTCCGATAATGTACGATTACGAGCATCCGGCACTGAAAGATTACATGAACCGCTTCCCGGCAAGGCAGTACACCATCGAAACGCCAAACAAACGCGTATTCCTGCGCTTCGCGGCGTGTTTTGGGCAATTCTTAATGGCGAAGGACGCGAACATATCGTACCGCAACCTTCCCATGAGGATGTACGAGCTGACGCGTTATTCGTTCCGCGTTGAGCAGCGCGGCGAGCTCGCAGGTCTGCGCCGCCTCCGCGCGTTCACCATGCCGGATTGCCATGCCTTCTGCAAGGACGTGGAGCAGGCGAAAGAAGAGATGCTCCTCAGGCTTGACCTGGCGAAGGACGTTCTGAACGGCGTGGGCGTTCCGCTGGATGAGAATCTGGAAGGCGCGCTCAGGGTTGTGAAGGACTTTTACGATGGTAACAAGGACTTCTTGCACAAACTCGTCAAGAAGATAGGCAAACCCGTCCTTCTCGAAATGTGGAGCAAGCAGTTCTTTTATTTCGTACTGAAATATGACCTGAACTTCGTGGACGCGCTCGACAAAGCCGCGGCGCTCACGACTGACCAGATAGACGTTGAGAACGCGAAGCGCTACGGCATAACGTACATGGACAGCGACAACACGAAGAAAACACCGATCATCCTGCATTTGTCGCCGTCCGGCGCTATAGAACGCGTCATGTACGCGCTACTCGAGAAGGCTGACATGGAAGCGAAGGCGGGCAAGAACCCTATGCTTCCATTATGGCTCTGCCCGACGCAGGTGAGGTTCATTCCCGTTTCTGACAAGTTCCTTAAGCAGACCGAGAAAATCGCTGACTCCGTCGCCAGCGAATGCATACGCGTCGACGTCGACGACAGGAGCGAAAGCGTGCAGAAGAAGATACGAAATGCGGAACTGGATTGGACCCCCATATCAATTGTAGTAGGAAGTGAGGAATTAGAAACTGAAAAATTGGCAGTCCGGTTTAGAGAGACAGGGAAGATTGAAAAAATAAATAAAGAAGACCTTATTAAATATATAAAAACCAAAACTGCAGATAAACCTTATAAACTGCTATCTCTCCCAAAACTGATTTCGAAAAGGCCCATCTTCATCGGATAAATATTCAATGCCATATTTCGTTATTTTATAGACATAATAAGAGCCTTTGTTGGTGTAGATTTTATCTTCAATATCCACCAATTTATTTTTCAATAACCATTTCAAATGCCAACCTAGCTTTGCCTTTTTCATATCCAAATTTACGGCTATTTCCGACCGCCTCTTCGAATCTTCTTTCAATAACAAAAGAACAGCCTTTCTTAAAGTTCTTTCAGGAACTCTGGTTTTATCATAAATTTTTAATAGATTCTCTATCTTCTTTTTTTGCATGGAGTGAAGAGGTTTTATCTCTTTGGAGAATTTTTCAATATTGATCCTATGAGATATGTAAATTTTGAACATCCCTCTTTGATACTCACTTATTCTTGAATAAATTCCGATTTTTATTAGAATTTTCTGTAAATCCTCGAGGTATAATTTACTCGCGCTGCAGATGGCAATTCTTCTAGGTGTTGTGTAATTTTTAGAGCCTATTTGAACAGTTCCCTCGCTATCGAATGCCGCCCTTACAGCCATCTTTGTTAAATCCAATGAAATTTTCTCATAAAATTTCGGAATTCTAATAATGTGAGATTTATTTCCAAACGGAATTTCAAAAACTTTGTTAAAAATGAACGCCAAAGATTTTGATCTTATCGTAACCTCTTTTATATATCTATGTGGCATTTTGGTTCTGACGTCTATGCAATTTTTAGGCACACCCAAAACTGTAAAAAAATTAACAAATTCATTAATTAGTGATTGGTTAGAATTTGTGAATGTCGCACACCATTGATTTTTTGGAAGATGCCCATCACACCGTATTAATTCAGCCACGTAAATCCAATCTGGATTTATCTCTATTGTATGTGGTAAATGAAATTTGGATGATTTTCCTAACTTAATTTTTAAATTGCTCGATATTTCTGCAATATCCGTTTTTGAGAATTTGAGTAACTTTTGAAGATCTGACATCAAAATTGATCTTTTGCCCAATTTGTATCTACTCAGATTTTTTTCTGAAATTTTCAAAATTTTTGATAATCCCGACTGATTTTTTGCCTTTTTTATGGCTTTCTCAAAAATACTTTTTCTAATCTCATTACTATCAATTTCGATAAACGTTTCATTTGCAATTAAATAAGGAAACATATCGATTTTCATTTTTGTGCCTTAAGTTTTACAATTTTCATTTGTTTGTGGGCAATCCCCCCAAAAAGAGCAGGTTTAATCTCAACTTCATTTTTCATAAAATTGCACAAATAGTAATATACCGTTGCCACTGGCATGTCTGTTTGCCTCGCTAACTCTCTTGTCCAAATACCATCTTTTCCTGCATTATTTAGGGTTTTCCTGATTATGTTGATTTTTTTATCGTTCGGGCCTTTTCGCATAATATAACCTTATTAAACAGCTGTTTAATATGTTGGAATCAATTATATATAAAGATTTTTTGAGCAGTAAACTGCGAGGATATGCCGTTTTATTCTGCATATAATTTATGCTGCCAAATGTTCGAAAGGTTTTATATTCAATCGCCCAAAGACATAAAATCCAAACATGGTGTTTATAATGAACATAGTTTTGCTAGGCCCGCCGGGCATAGGAAAGGGAACGCAGGCAGACGCATTAGCAGCTAAATTGCGCATCCCGAAGATATGCACCGGCGATATAATGCGGGACGAAGCGAGGAAACGCACGCCTATCGGAAGGAAGGCGAAGTCTTACATGGACCGCGGTGAGCTTGTGCCGGATAGGATTGTTCTGGAAATAATGGAAAAGAGGCTCAAGGAGAACGACTGCAGGAAAGGCTTCATACTTGACGGCTTCCCGAGAACGCTGGTCCAGGCCAAAGGCCTCGAAAAGACAGCAGGCATAGATGTCGTGCTCAACTTCGTAGCCTCGCAGAAGGAGATACTTGAAAGGATAACCGGCCGCCTCACATGCCAGTACTGCGGCGAAATATACCATTCGGAATTCGCCAGGCCGAAAAGCCACGGCGTCTGCGACAAGTGCAATGGAGAGCTTTACCAGCGCGAGGACCAGAAAGAAGGCGTTGTTAGAAAACGCCTGGAGGTCTACGAGAAACAGACAAAGCCGCTCATAGAGTATTACAGGAAGAAAGGGGTGCTTGCAAACGTCAACGCCAAAGGCAGGAAGGAAGACGTGTCGAAAAGAGTGCTCAAAACGCTTGATGCTTTAAAAAAATAAATTTAAAGGGAAATGTTGAAAACAATTTTACGGAGGATTGGTTTTATGGAGAGAACGTTGGTTCTGATAAAGCCTGACGGGGTTGAAAGGAACCTCATAGGCGAGATAATAAAGCGTTTCGAAAGCGGCGGGCTGAAAGTGCGCAACATAAAGATGGTAACGCCGACCAACGATTTCGTGAAAACGCATTACGCCATGCACAAGGACAAGCCATTCTTCGGCCTGCTCATCGATTATCTGGCAGGCAAGCCAGTCATCGCGATGGTGCTTGAAGGGAAGGACGCGGTCGCGCATGTCAGGCGAATTGTCGGCGCGACGGACCCGAGCAAAGCCGACAAGGGAACGATACGAAGCGATTTAGGCAACGACTCGCGCGAGAAGGCCGACGAGGAAAACCGCTCGATATACAACCTCATCCACGCCTCAGGCACGAAAGACGAAGCAGACGTCGAACTTAAGCTCTGGTTCGGGAAGTAAAGCTTCCCTGTTTCTATTTTTAACCCTGTTTAACTAATTATTATAATAATATTTGGCGGAAAGATAACATGGGCATCCTTGACCGAATTAATAGGTTCAGTAGGATGGGAAATTTTGAAGGAAAACACTTTTTCAGCGAAGAAGATAAAAATAAGATTAATTCTCAGGTGAGAGATGTTTATTCTAACATAATAGATGGTCGCATGACAAAAGAAGAAGGCAAAATGCACATACTTGGTTTTGTCACAAAGATTGTACAAACAAAATATCCAGGAATAGATCTCGAGAAGACCGGACTGGCGAACAAAATAAACCGCTATGCTTCAATGAAAATAAGGAAACTAGACGAGCAAACACAATTTAAAGACTCATACGGAAAAGACACAAAAAGAACAATAGGACTCGGGGAAGCTTCTGGATTGGGAAAAATAAACAAAGTAAAAAATGAATTGAAAATGCAATTGAGATTTTTTATTACGAACAGACAAGGTGTTCCAAGCAAAAAAGAAATGTATTTTTATTTGGAGAATTATGCACGTTCAAAAGGCTTAATAACAAAAATAGGTTACCCCGAACCTGGATATCAAGAAGAATACAGAGACCTTATTCAAGAAGTTATTAATGAATTTAAACAGAGTGGTTTAAGAGGCTCATTGCCGCGTGAAAACAAAATACCTCAAAGCAATGTTAACATTGGAAAAATGTTAGGAAAGGAGCGAGCGGAGAAAGGTAAGGAAATGGTTTCCAGTAACGTTATGAGAGGAGTTGTTGATGCGGTAAATAGGGGCGATGCTGATGCGGAGAAAAGAGTTAAAAATTTGATGGAAGAGCTCCAAGATATATGGGATTCCGTAAATTCTTAGGTTGTTTGAATGGTACAGGAAATGCTTAGCGAGAGGGGGAAGAGAGCTTTGGTAAGGGTTTTCGAAGATGCAAAATACCGCCTTATAGGACAGGCAACCACCGACCCGTCAGCCAGACCATTTCCGAATTTAAGTACTGCTCTAATAAATGCTGTCAAAACAACCACGAAAAACCAAATAATAACGATTCTGGCAAATGAAGGCTATGCAATAACCACCGCGCTCAGAAATAGTGTTACTGACTTTGCCAATAACAATGTTAATCATTTGGTCGATGATGCAAAAGCAACAAGAATGGGCGCTTTGTCATCAGACGATAAAAGAGCAGCAGATGCAAAAAGGGCTTACCAGTTTGGTGATAGTGCCGCTCCACCTGGCGGATATACAGGTCCTCATGCACCGCAATGGATGAGAAAGGGTTATAAGCCATTCGGACTTATTGCCGAAAAAAGCGGCCACCACATAAGGACTGTCATATTCTCCCTGCTTCTGCTGGTTGTCGGTATTACTGTTTCGGTTCTGATTGGCAACCAGCTTTTCATGTGGGGTTTTGTTTTCTGGTCGCTTTACACAATATTTCCTGACCCGGAAAAAAATGAAATGGTTGAAAACCATGAAAACTTCGTCTTTGGAAGCATGTTTGCAACGAGGGGAAACAGGACAAACGTCGGCATAGCGTTCGTAAAGGCCCTCTGCAGAATAGGTATAATCGTGTGTTTCGTGCTGGGGCTTTATAATTATACTTTTCCCATGTCAAACCTCATACTGCTGTTCCTGACGTTCGGCTTTTACTTCACCCTGCCTGTGGAGTTCGAACCTACTAAACCCTATGATTTCATACTTTCAATTTTCAGGACACTGTTCGCCATATGGATAGCGGCAACCATATTCGGCCTGAGCAGGACAAGCGGCATATTCCACGCTCCTGAACTTGGCTGGATTACAGTGGCGTTCTTTGTGGTTTTGCCTGTTGCAACCGAGAAAAGCAGCATTCCGAGAGCGATGGGACTGGCAGGGAAAGGCTCTGGCCAGAGCTATGAGATGCTCGACAAGGTCATCTTCTTCGCGATAATGCTCATTTTCGCCATACAGTACGGTGTTTTTGACTCAACGGGCCTTTTCACCGGAACCGGAGGGACTGTGTTCCTTGCAGTGTGGATAATCGGGGTAATAGCCGGCTTTACAACGCCAGCCGAAACAAGGCCCTGGATGGGCATAGTACTCCTAATGATAGGATTTGTAGTTTTCGGGCTTGGCATGGGCGACCAATACATTGGATCGGCGTTCTTCGGCCAGTGGTGGCCAACAGTGCACAATACGGTGGGGGAAGTGGTAAAGCCCATAGGCGACATGTTCGGCCAGTTCCAGAACACGTTCGGCCAGGGATGGCTGCTGTTCACTAATCCTGTAGGCTATGCACAGCAAATAACGCAGGGAACCTACGCCAAAAATGACCTGGGCATGACGGGGGCGTATGGTTTAGAAATAAGAAAGTTCGACGTGCAGTCCATCTACCTCGACGAACCTTTCATGATAGAGATACAGCTCGAGAACAAGGGCATATTCAACGCCAGGAACGTAACTGTCGATGTGTTGACAAGCATACCATTTTTCAGGATAGGCAAGGATACAAACAGCCTGAACAACACTGCAAACGAGATGAAATATGTCTATACGGACAAATACGAAAAACTGTGGTACAAATACACCGTCAATTTGGACACGGAAATGGCCAAATCGCTGAAAGACATAGAGAGGCAGGATGCCTTGCCGATATTTTTGGTAGGTAAAATGAGTTGCACGGATTTCCAGACCAAGGCATGGGAAAGTTTTCACATCAGCAAAGAAACCGATAAAAGGTCGTTGTACATACCTTTCGTTATCAATGTCAGCTATGATTACGAGGCCACTTCGGACCTTCAGATAGATATCATATCAAACGAGGAGTGGAAGCGCCTTTCGGCTGAAGACAATCTGGTCAGGGGACCAAGGCTTTCCATAATATCCACATCGCCGGCCAGCCTTAATTTAGGAAGCATGGACCAGCCGATAAAGGCGGAATCGCCGTTCTTCGTCGGCTTCAATATGACGACAACGTGGCCGGAGAAAACCGCCATAATTGGCGGCAAGGTAAACCTCAACCTGCCCTCAGAATTCGGCAAATTCGGCACAATGCCACAGCAGATAACGTGCACTGGAACCCCATCATGCGCAACGACACAGGAAGATAATAACTGCACATTTAATCTGGAAAACAGCGTGTCAAAATCCGCTTTCTGCAGCTACACCAAAGCGCCGTCGATAACAGTTCCGAAAAAGACATACACAATAACCGCAAATGCTATTTACAGGTTTGCGAAATGGGACAGCAAAGACACGCTGATAAACTTCAAGGATGTCTGCATGCCAAAGAAAGGCACCACAACGATATCTATCGGTGAAACTGTCGAGCTGGACAAGCTTCAGGAAGCCGGTTACACGCTAACTGTAGGAAATATTACCAGTTACCTCAAAAGCCAAAGTGTTGACACCAATCTGGCAAAGACCTTTTATAGTTCATGCTCTAGCAAAAACATAGACCCTGCATTTGCAGTGGCGGTTGCACAAGCAAAAACCCAGATAGGCAAAACCGGCAGCGGAACCAAAGAAAACGGATATAATCTTTTCGGCATTACGGAAGGTTCTGGGTTTGCCCGCTATGATAACCCCGAGCAGAGCATAGATGCATTCTGCAAACTGATAAAAAACGAGTATGTTTCCAACGGCCAGAACACGGTCGACAGAATCGGATGCGCGCCAGCCTCCGGATATAATACGCATTGTTATTGCTGGGAAAATGGTCCATGTTCAGCTTGGCTTTCTAATGTCCCTACCATTAGAACCGCGGTGCAAGCAATCCCGGCGAGTTAAATATTTTTCTAAACCCCGGCCATGAGCCTTATCATGTCGCGCAGGCCGGGCGCCAGGCCTAGAATGAGGATTACTATTTTCATGAAATTCCTGAACTCGCCCTTCTCCGCGTAGTGGTCGATTATGTAAAGGACCGGTATGAGCACGAGCAGCTTGAGGGCGAACATCGCCGCGGGGTTTGAGAATTCTATGAGCGTGCGCGGCAGCGGATGCTGCTCGGCGTAGCCAAAAAACGTCAGCGCCACGAAAGTCGCGCTCGCGTCGAGCATATGCGCTGACAGAATGCATGAATTGTCGAGCGTGAAAACGTCCTTCAGCGGCCTGAATACTCTGAATTTTTTGGTATCGACTTTTTGCGAGAACTTGTAAAGCAGCAGGAAAAGCGCGGTCCAGATGCCCGTAACGCAGAGAATAATCGCTACCGGAACGAGGTCGAACCTTGGCATGAGCGCCAGTTCGATTACGTCCAGGATTATGCCTGCCACGGCCATGGTTTTCCAGTAAGGTAATCCGGCGTATTTCTGGATGGCGATGGAAATCAAAAGGACTGCAAGCGCGATGGTAAACGTTATGAAATAAGAGCCCGGCGTAGGGAAGATTGGCAGCGAGAAGAACTCGCCTGCCGCTCCGGTTAGCGCGCCGGAGTACGCCGCGTCGTGAAGCACGCGCGTTATCGCGGCCCAGAGTATGAACGGGAGTATGGCATAAAGGAAGCGGCGGTCAATGCGTATGCCCATGCGCTTCAGCAGCTTGAAAACGAAGTAAACCGCCACGACCAGGACGATACCGTAAACCAGCGAGTTGACAGGGTTGAACCAGCCATTCGATAGTATAGGGTTGAGAAAGTATTCACTGATGAAGTCCATACTCTTTATTGGCTCCTGTTTTTATAACTTTTCCCGGGCTTAACGAATTTGCGAAAAGTAAGTTCAGACCGGAAGAATGCCGCTTTTTATAGCGAACATGAATATTATGAAAACCGCGGCCAACATTATTAGCGAGTGCTTGACGCCGGCGACGATTGAGTTCTCGCCGAGCTGGCCCGCTATAAGGCCCATGAACAGCGCCTGCATGACGAGCACCGTGAAGAACAGCGAGAAATAATAGCATCCTATGCCTTCAGGAACAGAGAAAGACGCGCACACCAGGCTGAAATATACGCACGGGAACGGTATGCGCATGCGCTCGCACGGGTTGGCAAAGCCCATGACTAGTGGCGAATTAGCTACGCTTGTCGTCTGGGTCTGGCTCATCATGGGTATGAGCACGTTTATTATCGCTAGCGAGATGGCGGCGAACATGAAGAATATGCCATACATTATCATTACGTGCTCTCTGGATATCGATTTCCTCTCTTCTTCGATTTCCTTAAGCGTTATCATGTCGCGCGAAAGCGAATCGAGCGTGACTGATATGTTAGCGCCGGAAACGTACGATTCCCTGAGTATGCCGAGAATCTCCATTATAAGCTTAGATGACCTGAAGCGTTTCCCGAATATCTCCAGCGCACGCAGGAAATGCACGCCCCACGACAAACGGTTGGAGAATTTATGTATCTCCGGCGTGAGCTTGCCGTAGTTGCTCTTGGTCGTCATCTTTATGGCCTCGGACAGCGTTATGCCGGAGCGCTTCAGCCCGGCGAGATCGCGGATGAAGGAGGGGAATTCTTTCTCGATTGATTTTATCCAGAGGAATTCGGTGTACTTCATCAGGAAGAGCGGCGTGATTACGATGAAAAGCGCTATGACGCTCACGTTCACTATTATGCCGACGTCCTGAGTCAGGAAGGCGAAAACGCTGACTAAGACGACCGCCACCATCATCGAAATCAGCAGCACCCTTCTTTCCTTATCCATATTATCACATTCTTTACTGGCATCACTCCGAGGGCGAAAGGCCCTTCAGCAGCACCAGGAATCCGACCGAAATGAACGGTATGAAAAAGAACACCAGGAACGTCTGAATCATGAGGATGTCGCCTCCCACGAGCGGCGACATGATAGACGAAAGCACGATGAAGAACAGCGTGCCCACTATTATCAGCGTTATGTAGATTTCGGTATAGAAGCTTATCTGCTTGGAATATTCGCCGAGCGAGCGCCTGTAATCGGCCATGAATTCTTTTGACTTGTCGGACAGGTACCCGCCCATGTCACCGCCTCTCTTTATGACCGAAAGCATGCCCCACAGGAGCTCGGCAAACTTCGCCGAAGGCGTGCGGTTAGCGGCCTTCGTTATCGCTGTCGATACGTCCATACCGAGCATGTGTATGTCGCGGTAGACTTTCTCGCATTCCTTGCCTATGTTCCCGCCTCTCAGCGAAACTATTTTGAAAAGCTCGGCCGGATTCACGTCCGCCGAAGCGACAGTCGCCATGTAAATCGTGGCGAAAGGTATGGACTTGTTTATCTCGCTCTGTATGCCTTTAGCCTTCATGTTAGGATAGTAAAAGCCCATGAAGAAAACTCCGCCCGCAGCAGCGAAGGAAAGGATTATCGAGAGTGTGTATGAGTAGAATGCTTTAGTCGTCGTTATGGTTATGTAAAATGAACCTGCCATGATCACGACTGCGAATGCGACAAGCGAAGCGAGCATGAGCATCGAGACATATTCCTCAACTGAGTATTTCATCTTTGCCTGCCTGAGCTGAAGGCCGAGCACGTCAAAATAATCAGAATACGAATCGACAATCCTGCCGAAAAGCTTGTATGCTATTTTCTCGAACATATCAATTCCTTGTCATGGCCTAATCTAGCCCGGCCGGATTTGCTCAAAAGTGCAGAAGGCTAACCGAACCTCACATCCCCTCTACGAGGCCTATTATTCTCTCGGGGTTGGAATAATACCCGTTTATGATGTTAGATACTTCCCTGTAATCGAACATGCGCCTTTCCCACATCCATTCGAGTATGCCTTTCCTGGTGCGGATTTCTTCCTTCAGGCTCGGCTCGGTCAGGCCCAACGATCTGGCTATGTGCTCCAGCATGAGGCTCTTTTCAGAAAGCTCGAACTTGTCGTCTATCGGCTTCCATTTGAACACTTCCGTGGTGACCGGCCTGTCGCCCTTGAGACCTGTGACCTCCAGTATCTGGTTCACGCGCCTCACGTAACGGTCGCGCGACTTGACCTGCATTATGAAAATGATGACGTCGAGGTTCTGTAGCAGGCTTGGCGGAAGGCTTATCGGTGGCGTGGTGAGCCTGTCGATGAGCTGCGGCAGGTTCGCGGCGTGAATCGTCGCTATCCCGGCGTGACCGGTAGCGATTTGCTGGAAGAGAACATACGCCTCCGCGCCCCTGACCTCTCCCACGATTATGTAATCCGGCCTCTGGCGAAGCGAGGATTTCAGCAGGTCGAAAAGGCTGACTTCGCCCACCTTGTTGCCCTCCGAAATCGGCGTTCTAGCGACCTCCGGAACCCAGTGCGGATGCGGCAGGCTGAGCTCGGGCGTGTCTTCTATCGAGACTATTTTCATGCTCGGCCTTATGAAAAGCGAGAGTGCGTTGAGCAGCGATGTCTTGCCCGACGCCGTCCCTCCGGATATGAGCAGTGACTTGCGGTTCTCGATAGCCATCCACAAATAAGCAAGCTGAGTCGAATCCAGCGTGCCGTAATCGAGCATGTGAACAGGCGTAAGCGGCGACTTGGTGAACTTGCGGATGGTGAAATTGGAGCCGCGCCTCGCGATGTCCGTCCCGAGCGTCGCGTGGACCCTGGAGCCGTCTGGCAGCGAGCCCTCAATCATCGGCTCGGCGACTGAAATCGACTTGCCGCACTTCTGCGAAAGCTTCATGACGAAGGTGTCGAGTTCGTCGTTGTTGTCGAAAATGACGTTGGTCACCGTGGAGCCGAAAAGCGGGTTCCTGTGATAGATGTAAAGTGAAATTTTCTCGCCGTCGCACGAAATGTCCTCGATGTTTTTGTCGCGCATGATCGGTTCTATCTTGCCCAAGCCTATAATGTCGCGCTGCACGTAGTAGCGGATGACATCGTTCTTGTTGGGATCCATGCTCCTTATCCTTGAAACTATGTTTTTTATCTCGTCGGAAAGCAGCTCCTTAGCGCGTATGTCACCCAGCTTCATGAAGTCGATGTCCAAGCGCTCTTCGAGCTCTTTCTTGACGAATTCTATTATCTCCTTCTCCCTGTCGGTTATGTAAGGCTCGACGACGGAATAAACCAGCTCGTTGCGGCTGTTTTCCCATTTTATCCTGGCATACGCATAGACGCGCTCGTTCTTCTGCGGTGTCTCGGGTATTAGGGGGTATGTGATGTTTACGTTGCGCAGCATCTCCTTCTCGTCGCTCGACAGCGGCGTGGTTAGCGGCGCAGGAACCTTGGAAATCTCCATCTCTATGCCGGGCGTCTCCTTCACTATGATTTTTTCGGTTATTATGGGAGCTGAGTGGATGACCTGCGACTGCGGCGCCATGCGCTCCTCGTGGTCGAAAAAATACATATCTTTCGAATAGCCGCGCCTTTCGAGCTCCTTGCGCATGCGGAAGCCGTATTTCAGCTTCCTTATTATGTTCTTGACCCCGGGGCTGGGCTTTTCGTTTACAGAAGATGGCTGCTTCACGACGTTAAGCTTTTTCATTTTCATAAAAACCCCACCCAGCGCGCATTGTATAATAATTGGACTCCGCTTCTTATATTTATTAAAGCAGACGGCAAAAAGCGCGCGTTTCGCTTTATTTTCTTTCAAGATATCCTTCTGTCGAGAACGACGGAGTTGCCGTTTTTGTATATGACGACCTTGCCAAGGTCGCTTATGGCCATACCGCTGAATTCAAACGTCGCGTTAAGGCCGTAAAGCGGCGAGAAGTCCCCCATGGCCGGACCGGATTCGAGAGTCACGTTGAGCCCGGCCGACGACAGGCTGAGCTTGTAAAAGTTGTTGCCTATGGTTTTGGGAATCGTCAGTATGACTGTGGAATTGGCGTCCTTCTCGCATACCATTATTATGCTTGAAAGCACGTATTCCTTGACCTCGGTCAGCTGGTCCATAGTCGACGTCGAAGTGTAATAGTTCTGGTACATGGTGAAAAGGGAGATGGACATTATGAGAATGACGACGCCGATGCTGAAAATCATGACCTGCTCGAAAACCAGTGTCTGTCCCTTGCGCTTAATTCGCTTCATATGTTCATACCGGCTGCACTTTTATCCTCGACAGAACAAGGTCGCCGTTGTTGTAGGCCGCGCCCTGCTGCGTCTGCGGGCCGGCGTAAGAGAGAAGTATCTTGCTCGCTCCTGTTGTTATCTGGCCGGACCTGACCAGCTGTATCTTGTAGCCCTTCCACGGCTCCTGGCTGTCAAGCTCGCGGTAACGCAGCCTGAAGATGAGGTTGTAATTGCCGGACCCGTCGCGCTCGCCGCGCAGGCTTATGACTCCCGGCGTTTCGCCATAGCGGGCGACCGTGTTGTTGTCGGCCGTGTTGAAAAGAACCTCGCCCCCGCCCAATATAAGCGGCTGAGTGACCGGGAAAGTGTATATCAGCGAATTGGTGGCCTCGTCGAGTGTTATGCCACCGGGAACCGGGAGCGAAAGCGTTTCTTCGCACGCACCTTCGAAAGAGCATGTACCGGCCATGTTGACTATTTTCGCATTGAGGTCTTCCATGAATTTGGTAGCCGACGCGAATTGCGTCACTATGGAGCGCTTGTCTATCATGGGCTTGCCCCACATGTACGCCGAGCCAACGAGAGCGATGATGATGCCAGTAACAAGAACGAGCGTTATGGCTTCAGACTGCGCTTTTCTGTTCGCCTTCATGATTCCCAGCTTCATAATAATATATTCAGCCGCCGATTATAAAAATCCTGCTTTTTATTGTGAAAAATTTTTTACTATCTATTTTTCTCAAAAAGCATAAATTTATCACTATAGTTACTAAATCTATTTAAAACTTTTTCACTTTTATATATATTTATGAGAGGCAAGGACCTTCGCAAAAACGTGCTCAACATCGTTGAGCGCAGATGGCCTGTGCACATAAAAGAACTGGTAAGGGAGCTTGACCTTGAGGTCAACAACAGCAACATAAAAAAAATAAGCTACCATATAAAACAGCTTGAAAACGCAGAGAAGGTCCGCACCAAAAGAATCGGCAAGGCGCTCATCGCCTGGCCGCACGACATGGAAAAACTGCGAGTAATATATGAACTTATAATGAAGAGTGAATAACAGGGGTGGGTGGGTAAATGGTGAAAAATGTTTTTGCGGGTACCGGAATTTCCAAGAATGAGGATCCTTTCCAGGCTGGAAAGGAAGCTGTTGAAATGGCCACAGATAATGTAAAAAAAAGAGGCGGCAAGGAGCCTAATTTCGGGTTGATTTTCTGCTCAAGAGAAAAATACGGCAATAGCGATTCAACGATGCAGAAATTTCTTGACGGCGTGGCTTCAGTATTCTCAAACTACAAGGATTGCAAATGGCTGGGATGCACCACTGCCGGAGAAATAAGCAATTACGGCGCTTCTGAAAGAAGCTGCGTGGTTTTAGCAGTGGATTCAAAATATTTGCACGTCGGCATAGGCATTGGCGAAAACACTGAAAAAAACCCAAAAGAAAGCGGTAAAAATGCTGTTGAAAAGGCATTGAATGACATAAAAACCGACAAGTATGTCGATCCTTACATAAAATATCTTGCAGAAAAAAAACTCAGCACTACAGAATTGATAAGAGCAAAGGCTTACTCTGTTTTCGTCCTAACTAATGGTTTTAACTACAAAAGAAGAGGCAATGAAGACGACATAATAGAAGGCATACAAGATTATGCAGGCTCAAAGGTGACCATATTTGGCGGTAGCGCCGCCGACGATTATAGTCTAAAGGGCAGTTATGTCTTTTACAACGGCAAATTCTATAAAGATAACGTAATATGCGCCGTGATTGGCACAAGTCTTGACATAGGCTTTGATATAGAACATGGCTACAAACCGAAAAAGGACCAGACCATGTTCGTAAACAAATCAGAGGGGTACATAGTCAAGGAATTGGACAAGAAGAATTCTTTTGACCGGTACAGCGAATTGATAAAAAAACAGAAAGGTGACATCTGGCCAAAAAAAATGGTGATGAAAAATCTCGGACCGATTTCAGGCGTCTTCTTATCATTCGCGAAAAAGATTGGTGTGAATACGATGAACATAAGCCCGTTGGTTGAGATAAATTGCAACACGCCGCTGGCGGTGGCTGATCTAAAAGGAAGGTATTGGATAAAGGGTGTAGATTCGATAGTTGATAACAACTATCTTATGTTCACGGAAAAGGTACCTGAAAACACCCTCCTTTATCTAATGGAAACGGACAAAAATCTGACAGTGGAGGCAACGAGAAATTCGATAACCAACGCCATGAAAGAAGTCAAGAACAAAGCATCTTTTTTAATCGTGATAGATTGCGCACTGCATAGATGGTTCATGGGCGCAGATACCAAGAAAAACTTAGACTTGGTAAAGGATATCGTAAAGGACGTACCAATGATAGGTTTTTACAGCTATGGTGAGCTTCTTGACGGAAGGCACAGCATAAGTATAGCATCGATGGCCGTCGGAGAGAATCTGATCGTGAGTAAGTAACTATTAAGAAGTAGTAAAGTATTTAAATACAGCTGTCAAATAATAAAAACCAAGAGGTGATGAAATGGGCTACCTAGAAGCATGCGACACGTTGATAAACGAACCCAACCCGTTCAGAATGGATATTGAAAGAGCCAACACCCTAAGGTTCGAAGCCATTAGAGGTTCGTTTGAGCACCACTATGCAAACAATGGAATATACAGAGACTTCTGTAAAGCTATGAATGTAAAGCCGGATGAAATAAAGACCCTTGATGACGTACCCAAGATCGCCCTCATAACATCTGAATTTTTCAAACAGATATCTGCTTACAGCGACGAAAAGGATTTGAAAAGAATAATAAGCGTTCCACCGGAAAGTATTATCAAACATTTCACAACAAGCGGGACAACGGGAAAACCCAGCAAATACCCGTTTGATAGAGATAGTCTAATAAGACTTAGCAAATCAAATGCGCAGATATTAAAATGCATAGGAGATGTAAGTGACGATGATAAATACATATTTTTAACAGCCGACCCGGAACACACACCCACGGGCCTGGTTCAAGGGATGTACCAATCAATAGAAACCAACATTGGCAAAGAACGTGCCAAAGAACAGGTTCGTTTTGCAGTAAGTACGGAAGGTGGCAAATCTCATTACCAGATAGATAAGATTTTAAACTTTTTAGGCGAAGGTGGCGTTGTCCATTTATTTGGACCTCCTTTCGCATACCAAGACGTAGCTAAGACCCTGAAAAGTAGCAAAACAGAAGTTAAAATGGGAGAGCACAGTAAGGCATTTACGTCAGGTGGTTGGAAAGGAAGACAGCATGAAATGATTACACCAAGAGAGCTTAATGCCATGATTAAAGATGCCTATGGTATAGAAGAATGTAACGTAAGAGACGGGCTAGGACTTACTGATGTATTCTCTTGGTTGCTGGAATGTGAACACAAGAGAAAACACGTCCCTCCGTGGATGCATGTTTCGCCGAGGCTGGAATCGGATAACATGGAAGATATCAAGATAATGATGCCGCAAGGCCAGCAGGGAGTAATTGCATTCCTCACGCCAATCATAAGCTCATATCCTGCATTCATAACAACCGGCGACCTTGGATTGTTGACAACCGGATTCGATGAGAAATGCGAATGCGGTAACATAGGACCGACCGTCAAATACGGAGGCAGAAGCGGTGACCCGAGGGGCTGCGCCCTTGTGGAAATGGAAAAAATGCAGAGATCGATTTTTGATATGAGCGGCAGCAAAGCGGGAAGCGCAAAACCAATAGATGACCCAGCAGCCACTACTCAAAGAGGCCCAAAACCACCCGTTAACAATGGTTATGAAGGTCATGCTATGCTGTAGCATAAAATCACAAGGTCTTAGAATGAACGCAAAAGGTTATTTTATCCCGGAAGGTGTAGGCTTCGAGCCGGAGACTTTGTTTTTTAGAAACAAGTTTGGAGAGGCTGAAATCGAAGCTCCCCGCCCCACCAGAGAGCTTGCGCAGCAAACTATTGAAAAAATAGAACTTGCTAGGGAAAATCATCTTCTTGGAACCCCTGTAAGAAAGATAGCTGAAAGTATTGGCAGGGCTTCCCAGAACCTTTCTGACAAAAATTATTATCTCAGAAAGGAAGCTGAGGAAACTATGCCCATCACTACCGGTCTTTCACCGCCCATGTTGTCCGTTGGCATTGATGGTTTGACCAGAATGTTCAGAAAGGATAAGATGTTGGAGATGCTTTATTCCGAACTCGGCAATCCGGAATATCTGGATGGCTTCAGGGAATCGAAAGCAGGCGAGAGCAGGGCATTCGGGAAGAATTTGATAGTTAATGTCTTTGGCAGCGGCGGTGTTCCTGGGCTTCAGGTTATAGGAATCGTGAATGGCTTGCTTATAAAATCAGCCGTTTTCTCGAAACCTGATTCAGGCGAGCCTAATCTTCCGTCGATTTATCTGAGGGCAATCGCAGATGTTGATCCGAAAATAGCTGAAGCTGCCGCAGCCTTCCCATGGAAAGGCGGGAGCCCTGAATACGCAGATCTCGAAGCCTATGTTTTTGGCGGAAGGGGGAATAAAGACGCTGTTGTGATATATGGCAGCAACGAAACGATAATGGAAGTTGGCAAAAAGGTCAACCCTGAATGTAAATTTATTGCATACCCGCCCAGAACTGGTCTGATAATGATAGGAAAGGAAAAATTAACAAAAGGCAATGTAACAAGTCTGTCAAGAAGGGCTGCGATGGATGTTTGTATATATGACCAAAAGGCATGTTTCTCGCCACAAAGGATATATGTAGAAGCAGGCGGCGAAGTTTCTCCAGAGGAATTCGCGCACGCCCTTTCAAATGAGATGGACAAACTGGGCAAGACATTGCCAGTTGGTCAACTTACAGACTACGCGAAAGCAAGAATTAATGAAAGAAAAAGAACATACCAATTACAAAAAGCATTGGGCAATGCGGAATTTTTCAATCCGGAAGGCGGTTTTGTTGTTTTTGATAGGAATCGGGCCTTGGAAACGCCGATAACTTATAGGACAGTTCACGTTATGCCGGTGGAAAACCTTTCTGAGGTACCTGTCTTGATTAAACCTTTTGAAGGTCATATTCAGGCAGTTGGAATAGAGGCGGGAGATAAGAGATTCGAAGAATATTCAGACATATTCAGCAGGATAGGTGACACCAGCAGGATAACCACGCCAGGAAACATGTACATATTCCCGCCTGCAATACATCATGATGGAAGACGTAATTACGACGACGGCTTAGTTAGATGGGTCGACAGGATAAAAAAATAATCATTTTTTCTAAAAGATAAAAGCATAAGAGACCAATATTAATCCAAGGTGATACCTTGAAGTCTAAACATTCTTATGTCGTGCTTATAGACCTTCCGGAAGTTTTGCCATTTGAAGTCAAGAAAGAAGGCGACATAAGGGAACTTTTGCAGACCGGTGAAGAGGACCTCAAAAAGGTTTTCGAGTTCGTTAACCTGCTTGAAAAGGAGTTTGGTGAGGAATTATCTTTCATAGGAGAAGACATCATCGCGGAGAAGTTTTACCGCAGGTTCCTGTTCCCGAAAGGGGGGTTCATGGAAGTTATGACAGAGCCTCCCGCAACGATAATAGCTCATTTTATCGAACTTGAACGGGCAAAGAAGTTTGCCGAGGCGCTGAAGAAGGTTCTTAACAACATAATAAAGGATAAAACCGTGTGTGACATTCTCAAGAAATCGGTTGAGGTCTCGACTGAAAAAGAGGACGTCTTGACATACAAAAAATGGACCGAGATGAAGAGCATAAGGGAAATGATAGGGGACTGATATGATCTCCTCTTTTTTTAAGAAGCTTTTGCTGTCGAGAAGGATAGAAATCGATAATGGCAGGTTCAAAGTATTTGACAAGAACTTTCTGCTTGGTTCACTGCAGGGTTTTGTTTTTCTCCGCGAGGAACTGAAGAAGCAGAAATCCACGGACACTCTTTACAAGTTCGGGGAGGAAATTTCTAAGGAAATATACGACTACATAAAAAAATTCGGAGGCGGCAAGGAGGAAATACTGCGCTTCTGGCTCAACATGGTCAATATGTCTGGTTTCGGGTCAATAGAAATAATAGAAGCTAAGGACAAAGAACTGCAGGCGATAGTGAACTGCATCAACTCACCTATGGCGGAATACTACTTCAAAACGCTAAAGAAAAGTGAAGCCGCAGACGAAATGCTGGCCGGTATAATAGGCGGTTTTTTCTCCCAGTGGTTTGAGAAACCGGTAGTGTGCGAGGAAATAACATGCATGGCCAAGGGCGGAAGATACTGCCAGTTCAAGGTAAGTTCTAAGAAGTAGTCATTCCTTTTTTACAATTATACCTCTATCTGCTATCATCTCCATTGGTATTATATCCGTGTTGTGCTTCGTCCTTCTCATCTTTCTTATCAGTATTGAACGGGATATGCCCTCGCCTATGCCGAAAAGGTTGAGGACTATGACTCCATCCGCGACAAATTCGCTGACTCCGTCCCTCGAGAGGCTTCCGCCGGCGTGCTCGCCTATTTCATTGTCCAGGATCTCGGACGTCACGAGTGTCGTCGCGCCCGTCTTCTTTAGAACACGTATTATCTCAAAAAGTCGCTTTCTGAGGACAGCAGGATCCTTCATGTACATGCCGACCAGCGAAATCGGGTCTAGCACGACTCTTTTGGCGTTTATCGAATTTATGGCGTTCACGACTGTGGATGCTATATCAGAAACTTCGAAGGGATTCTGGTAAACGAACTTGAACGTGCCTTCCTTCTCGTACTTGTCGAAATCGAAGCCGTAGCGGCGAACGTCTTCCTTTATGTCGTCCGGATCTTCCTCGAGAGTAATGTAAACGCCCGGCTCGCCCTTCTTCAGGCCTTCGTAGATGAATTGCGTACAGAAAGTCGTTTTCCCCGTGCCCGTTCCTCCGGTGATGAGTATCGTCGCCCCTCTGACGAAGCCGCCCTCGATAAACTCGTCAAGACCGTGTATGCCCGTCGAAATCCTTTCAGTGAAACTGGCAGGACTGGAATTTCTCGCAACAGAAGCGGACGTTCTTGGCATATAATATATTTTACTGGGACTGCTTATATTTGTTTAAAGAGTTTTCTCGCTATAGTGTAAACTCCGCGCTGCGCACTTTTTCTATTTTTTCCGCTCTATGATATACTGCGCAAAATCATCGAGCATTTCACGCAATTTCCTAGGCAAAGAAGAAGTTACCTTTTTGCTCTCCTCAACCAGCTCCTTCGCCTTGTTTCTGGCATATTCTATGGAGCCGTATTTCTCGAACAGGCGCTTTACATACTCTATGTCTTCCCTGCTGGTTTTTTCCCTGGGCTTGTCAAGAATATCGAAAATCCGCTTTCGCTCGCTTTGGTTGCATCTTGAGGTACAGTGCACCACCATTATGCTGCGCTTTCCCTCCTTGACGTCCGAGCCAATCTCGCCACGTCCCTTGCCTTCAGTCAGGTCGAGCAGATCGTCCGCTATCTGGAACGCAGGGCCGACTTTCATGCCGAACTCCTTTATTTTTTTTATGAGGTCGCTTCTGCCGGCGACTATCGCCCCGCCAACCATCGGAAGCGTCAGGTACCATGCCGTCTTAAGCTTTATCATCTTCATGTAGTCTTTCTCGCTCGGATTCCGCTGGTCGCGCAGGTTCATGTCCATGGTCTGGCCTTCCGCCGTCTTCACGCATGTTTCGGCAGTCTCACCAAAAAGCGCCAGCTTCGTCTTGTCGTCCAGCGACGAATTGAGTATGAGTTCTACTACCTTAAGCGACATGAAGTCGCCCACGTTTATGCCGTGGGGTATGCCGTATTTCACCCACAGAGCGGGCTTATCCCTGCGCACCCGGTCGCCGTCCTCTATGTCGTCGTGCACGAGCAGCCAGTTATGCAGCAGTTCGCAGCCGGCGGCGAAGGGCATGACCTTGTTCGTGTCGCAGCCCAGCGCCTCGCACGTAAGGATTGCCAGCACCGGGCGCACGCGCTTGCCACCGGAATCTATGTGGTACCAGACCGCGTCATTCAGGTTTGGCGTGCCTTTCCTGGGTATCGCTTTCTCGAGTTCATTCTCTATGGCCTTGCCTTTGGCTTTAAGCATGCGCTCGATTTCATCAATCATATTTTTTATAATTGCATCCTCATCTTATAAAAACACTGCTAAAACAGGACGCTTATTCGCTCGGCTTTTCTTCCGACTTGGCGCTTGGTTTAGGTTTCGGCTCTTCTCTCGCTTTCCCGCCGCCCTTGCGCCTGAACAGCTTGAGCGGCGAAAACAGAAGCTTCACAAATTTCCATCCCATGCGTATCGCCGAGTATGCGACGAAAAGCGCTATGCCGGTCAGCGCGAACCAGAACATGTTATAAAGCGATATTTCGATGTTAAGGCCCAGGAACATGTTGCCCACGACAGGGAAAATCGCTGCCACGAGGCCTATCATGAGCGCTTTGAACACGAACTTGACCAGCTTGTAGGCGAGTATGGTGAATATGATGAACACTGCGAAAAAGATGATGACGCTCTGGTCGCCCATGCCTCCTAAAAGGTTAAGTAAATCTACCATACTAATATTTGTTTTCGATTATTTAATTGTTAACAACCCAAACGAAGAAAGACATTTATATCTTATCGGAGCCGCGCAAATCAATCTTTTTAAACAAGTGTTAATAATATTTAACATATGTTAAAAATAATTAACGATTTGAGGCCGTTCTTCGAAGACTGCTACAGAAGAATAAATGTAAGGGAATATGCAAAAATAACGCGCATATCGCCGCCCACCGCATCAAAACTCCTTGAGTATTACACATCAGAAGGGCTTATCCTCAAGGAGGCATACAAAAATTATCTGCTCTATCACGCGAACAACGAAAGCAGGAATTTCGTAGATTTGTCAAGGATATACTGGAGACTTGAATTGGCTGGCCTTGTTTCATATATCGAAAAGGAACTGACAAATCCAGTCATAATACTTTTCGGTTCGCTTGCAAAAGCTGAGGTGAAAAACGATTCTGATGTGGATTTGGCAATTTTTGCTGGAAAAAAGGAACTGAATGCGGATAAATTTGAAGAGGGATTGAATAGAAAGATACAGTTTTTTTGGTTTGGTTCGCTGGATGAAATTAAAAGCAAGGGGCTTACAAATAACATAACAAACGGTTATATACTGTCTGGGAGGTTGCAGACATGAGCATGGACTGGGAAGAATGCCGAAGTAAGTTTATAGTGAAAAAAGTCAAGCCCGACAAAGACATGATAGAATCGCTGCTTAGATCCAGCGATAACAAAATAGAAACAGAGCAAATGCTTAAGATGACTGAGGTTACGGCTGCGTCCAAGCTTTCGCTCGCATATGATTCTTTGAGGGAAGTTCTGGAGGCCCTGGCCTTGAAAAAAGGTTACAAGGTCTATAACCACGAATGCTATACGGCTTTTCTTAAAGAAATGCTGAACGAGAGCGTGAAGGGCGATGAATTCGATGATATAAGAAAAATCAGAAATGCCGTGAATTATTACGGAAAGAACATAAATCAGGCAGACGCCGATAAAAATATGAAAAGATAAAGCTTCTTAGAACTTTTGTTATTAATTTGCTGAAAAGTTGAGATGGAAATCATGAGCCTCGAAGCCGACCTGAAAAAAGAAACTGAAAAATGGATCAAGCGCATCGAGAAGGAAATCAAAAACGTCAGGCTCAAGGACGCATCGAAAAAACGACTTCTGGAAAACGTCCGCGCCTACATAGATGACTCAAAGTACTTCACGAAAAAAGGCGATTCAATTCGCGCATTCGAAGCCATCATCTGGGCTTGGGCCAATCTCGAACTGGGATTACAGTTCGATATTATCAAACAAGTCCCCACCACAAACCATGAGAATCACGTCGAATAATTTTTACTATGTTTTCTTTTTTCAACTTTATTAAATTTCTTCTGATTATCGAAGTATTCTTGTTTACCCTTTCAGACAACAAAGAAGCTGTTTTAGGTCCATCTGATAAAATTCCCGGTAGAGAATAAAGGGAATCTATTTCCGCTGTTTCGCATTCTCTATTCTTGCATTTCCACAAAGTTTTTACTTTATGACGCTGGGGGAAGACTCTTTCGATTTTATCCTGTTTTTCTAATCTAAATAAATACGTTCTAGTCATGGACAGATTTCTATCAATACTTTCCGATAATTCTTCAGTCGTTAGTGCCTTATCCGTTTCATTTAGGATGTTATAAAGGATAATCATTCCCTCACCCAACTTATCATACTTTCTGGTAGGATTCAATAGAATCTCTTCTAGTCTGGAGTGCCTTTTTTTCTGATTAAAACCTATCATCTTATTGAATTTTTCCAAATTATTCAAATTAGTTATTCTTATATCTGCTTTGAAGTTATCATCGCCCCTATCCACGAATCTTGCTTGGCCATTTATTTCAAAATCTTTGAGAAGAGATAATATAGAATTTATATAGATGTCGTGGTATTTTCTCAAGATTTTACGTTTGGAGTTAGTGAATGTTATCATGCCGTGTTTTTCCACTGAGCCATCGTCATCAAAGAGTGCTCTAAGAAATTCGGATTTGATTTTATAATCAGAATCCTTAATCCATTGTGGCACATCAAAGGTCTGGATAACTTTCTTGCCTTGCGGAGCACCTGATTTTTTAAGAAGTCTTCCTACTACAGCCGGGTATATTAATTTGAAAACAACCCCCCTCGGCTTTCTTATTTTTATTTCGCGATAGGTGGTGCAATTAAAAACACGATATACGTATTCCTTTATTTTTTCAATGAGAACGTAGTCTTTATTCGCATATTCAAAACTACCGTAAGAGTTTATTGTGCCGTCTCCCATAACGTGGCCTATCAATGCGGCAAGTTTTGCCGAATATTCTAAAGGCAATCTAACAGCTATTTCTATTCCACGGTCACCAACTTTCATCGTTTTCAATTCATTGTATATTTTTATTTTATCGATAAACATCGATGTAAGAATTTTCCTTAGATGAAAGTATCTTATGACACCTGTGCGTTTCATTCGCAATATATTGGAAACTGGCGTTGATAGGAACGAAGATAAATTCTTGACATTGGTGGGATAATTATCAATCACATCACATAGGAATTTATTTTCAAATCGCAGATAGAAGTCATCGTCAATATCATCAATAGTAATCATAAAAGTATTTAGAGATTAATATTTAAATAAGTTATTTTTTGAAATATTTTATGAGAACACGCAAACGAAATCAGTGTTTTATTAACAGAATGATTTGAGAAGGACGCGCATCGGCCTGGAGCTGGCTGGCAATCCTGAAAGAATTAGGAATTCTGGAGTGATTAGCCGCTCTGGATTTGGCAACTGCCTGCTTCGCAGCACCTATCCGAACTGCTGAGAGGTTCCATATTGCAACTACAACAAACATTACTTACGCATTCCGATGGGCCAGTACAAGGTTTTCCATCTTTTAATAATGTGGTTGCTGGTGGGCTTGGTGTTCCTGTCTTATAATATGTGAATGTATCTGATGTTGGTGCTCCGCTAGGGCCATTCATTGTGACACTGACTGTACTCTTATCAGGACAATCACCCCCTATATTAAGGATGGTAGAGAGTGATGGGTTTTGCTGAGGAACATAAGTTGTGGTACTGTATGCGGGAATGTTATTGTTGCAAGTTATTTGTTGCCCGCCGGTAGGTGTACCACATCTTGGATCTGAAACAGTCATGCCTATGGAAGCATAGCCATTACCATTGCACACGTTTGTGGCCTTAACCGAGAATGTTCCTGTGCCGCCTGTCAAATCGTGACTGTTTCCTAAGTCTTTATCTCTATAAGAATAAATGATGACGAATCTTCCGCTGCCGAGTATGTTGGCAAAGTTGTTGATGTAAAGCACGTCCCTTGACAACTGTGTCATTGAATTCATGAAGTCGTTGAAGCAGCCCATCATGCTGTTCATGATGCCTATGCCGGCCTGGGCAGTGGCCGTTGCCTGCTGCGCCTTGGCCAATTCCGTGTCAGCTCCCGTACCAACATACTGGGAGCTCATCTCTGCCTGCATCTGCACCATTTCCATGCACATCTCGAACCTGAGGTAGCCCATGTAGAAGTTTATAAGGCTCATGACAAGCGGCAACAGGCTCACCAGCCCTTTGCACACATTAGCCATGCCCTTCCCAATGCCACTCGCTACACCAGCATACTTTGAAACGTCGCTGTTTTTTGTGGCTATCCAGCCTCCTATCTCCCCGACAATCCTGGGCAGTACACATGTGATGAAACCCCATTGGATGCCTTTCTGAAGGTTTTTGGTTATGTCACTCTTTTCCTTATCCGTATCGCCGCCAATATTCAGTTTAAGAATACGGTAAATCAAACCGGCAGCAACTATAACAGCAACTATAACAGCAACAACGTTCCATAGGCTCTTTGTGGTGGTGGCGTCTGCTCCTGCGGCTGCTTGAGCTTGCCCTTGAACAGTTTTTGTGGTATCAATTCCTTGCTTTAATTGCTCTATCACCGCTTTGCCGCCTGCTTGTACCGCAGGTAATGCTGGCGTAGCCGGCGGCTGAGCAGGTGGTGCAGTCTGCATGCCGGTTATGACGTCTATCATTTTGCCGGTCCCCTTTATGCTATTCTGGATGCCTGATATCATTTCATTGCCAAGCATGCAGGTGCCGCAGAAAGCTATAAACAATACCAGCCACTTGAAGATGTCTTTGAAGCTGTTGAAAGACTTGGCCATCTTCTCCTTCATGGCCTCTGAATTTATCAGCGAACTGGTTTTCTTCGGCGTGATTGTTATGGAGCCGTCGAGCTTCGATAACGCTTTTCGTTCGAGGTCTCCGGCGTATTTGACGTATATCGTTATGTTGGCGCTGCCAAACTCGATGGGAGGCAGCTCTTTCTGGCTCGTGCTGTTGGTGACCAAATATTCCGGCTTGTCAGGAAGCTTTATAATCGGCCCTATCTGGAAAGGACAAAGGTATTTGTCAGACTCCTTTGAGTTCTTCTGGCAGTTGCCCAAGGAGCGCTCGCCTGCAGGCGTCTGGGCATCTTTGAAGGCAACGTCAAAATCATAAAGGTCCAAATCAGCCATGCCGACTGCCGTGTTCCTGTTGTAAATGCGTATGGTCACGTTCTGGTTAGATTCTGAAGCCAGCGAGCAGGGGACGTTCTTGCCCTCGCTCGGTATCTGGCACTCGATGCTTTTGGTTGGAGACGTAACAATGTCGAAATCGAACTGGTATTTGCTGTCGTCCTTTATTATGCCGGCATCTATTGTGCCTTCGGCCTTCTTGCCGCCAGAAGTGGCGGTGAGCGTTATCTGGCCTTCGCCAGTCTCGCATCTCTGAAATAGCTTGTAGTCCATGTAAAGCGAGCATTCGTAATCCTCGATGCGGTGAACGCCGACTTTCTGGTACGTTATGAACCTGCACACGGTCGCGTTCGTGTCAGGCGACGTGCCCATGCCTTTCGTGAGCTTGCCCTTGTCATCCTGTGCCTCGAGCTTGAATGACCACGTCAGGTCGTCCGCTTTCGGCTGCGCGTGGAGCAGGTCAGCGTACATTATCCTCACGTAGCCTGAGTCGCCGAGTTTTATGGACTGAGAGCCAAGGCAGTTTATCTTGCTTTGAAGCATGCCGCCAACCACGTCGCTATCAACGATGTCCAGGTATGGCTCGAGCGGCCTGGCGGCGACCGCGATGTCTTTAGAGCCGGAAACGGCAATCTGCTCTTCGCCTGCTCTTACAAGGAACGTGAGCGTGAGTGGGTAGTAATGCGTGCCAGCGCCAGGCGCTAATTCGCCGGAACCGCAGGTCACGCCCTCGAACAGCTTGTCCGTAGGGATGTCGCAGGTTATGGACTGGGCCTGCTGCGTGCAGTATTTGGCGGTATGGGCAAGCGTCTGCCCGTTGAAGCTCATGTCCTCCTCGAGGATGGCGAAGCTTGAAAGGCTCTTTATGTTCCCTGTGACTTTCACCGTCTCCGGGTTCTGCTGCTTGTTGCCTTCACAATAAAGAGTTTCAGGGTTTACGGATTGTATATCGACTTTTGCTCCCTCAGCGATAACATAAACAAGCGTCGTATTCGAAATGTCGTAATTCTTGGTGCCCGTCACCCTGAGCGTGAGATTCGCTGTCAGAGGGCCTGTTTGTGTGGTCTTGTCGGTTTTCACGACAACGTCGCAGTCGAAGTTGTAATCGACGCTCGCCTCCTTGCACGTGCCGGATGCGATGACCTTGTTCGGCACGACTGAGGCCTGGTGCTTGAGTTCGGCTTCGGCGGCATTGTTGACATTGACATGGAACGTCGCCTCAGTCTGGTTGCCCTGGTCGACTTCAATCCTCGATGGCGTGGTTGAGATTATCTCCAGCCACGGCCTTGTGCCGGCGACACCCTCGCCTGCAGGTATATTCATTGGGAATGAAATAGTCGTGCCCTGTATCGCGAATATGACCGGCACTTCCGTTTTCGCATAATCAGCAGGCACGTCAAATGCGACGTTCGCACATTCGTAGAAGTCGCGGTTGCTCGTCGACGAGACTTTCGTGCACGTCATCTTCTGGCTGGCTTTCGACAGGTAAGAATAAGTGAACACGGGGTTCGCCCCGACCATCTTCGGCTCCTGGACGAAAAGGTTCACTGTCACCTGGTTCTTCTCTCCTATCGCAAGCGTATCAGGCGTTAGCGAATATACCTGCATGTGAGGCTCGGGAAGCGTGATGTAAATGTTCTGCGGACTGGTTATAACGTCTTTCGATGGGTAAGCGAATTTGAGCAGCAGCGTAAGCGACGAGCTCATGAGGTTGCACAGATCGTCTTTGGCGATTGTGCACGTGTACAGGTTTCCGGAAGCGGAACAGGCGAGCGGCTTGTAAGTTTTGCCGCTGTCGACCGAATACGTCGTCGCTGGTGTTCCCTGGATGTTGTCTACTCTTGCAGTGATCGTGAGCGACGGGTCTTGTATGCATTTTAGAGGCGATGAGGTTGAGATTATCTGCACGACTGGCTGTGGTGTGGGGGGAAGAATCTCGATGAACGAGTTCGCAGTCAGCTGGTGTGGCTTGCCGTCCTTGAAACCGTCGAGCCTGAATGCCAGAGTTTCGACGCCACTCTTGTCCGCCGGGATTTCGAGCGACATTGAGCACTTATAATACTTGATATTCGAATACGACGTCTCAAGCGAGCAGTTCGCAACCTTGTAGTCCTTGTTCAGGTATTTGTAGTTGAACCCGCCCAGATTGTACGTCATGAAATCGGGGTAGTTCATGTGGAGCAATACGTTAACGCTGGTCGTCTTGCCGACCTCGACAGACTGGGGCGTGACTGTGTCGATTCCGAGCGAAGGCGGTGGGAAGGTGACAAGCACGTTCGCAGGCAGCGAAAGAACTTCCACGTCGCCATACATGAACTTGAAAGTGAGGGCAAGATTCTCCTGCAACAGCTGGCATACGCTGTTATCGGCTATGGCGCATGTGTAGCCCTCGCCCGAGCCGGCGCAGGTGAGGTTGTTGAAATTCTTGCCGTCGAAGGTATATGATATTTTCGGCGCAGCGCCGGATGGATTCGAAACTGAAAGCCTAGCCGTGAGCTCTTTGTCTATGCCGCAGTCGAATGGTATCGGTATCAGCGAGCTGACCACTAACCTAGGTGCTGGGGTTTTGAGCGTTACAGGGAAGCTGCCTGAAAGCTGGACGCCGCCCTGATAATTGAAATAGACGTTCACAGTCGCCGTACCGGGAGCGCTGCAAACGGGGAATGTTGAGACAGGGATGGAGCACTGGTACGAATACACGCTGGCGTTCGGGTTGACCAGCGAGCATGTCATCGTGCCTTCGCCTGCCCTGACGCCTCCTATGCTGTAATAATAAGACTGGTAATAGCCCATGCTCGCGTTGACCGCGTGCATGTCGACGTTTATCACCTCGCTGCCGAAGCACGTCACGACCTGTGGCGACCAGTTGTCGACCACGAGACTCGCGCCGCCAGTCGACTGCGGGCCGGCGGTCGTGGAATAGAAAATCGCCGGATTCGCAGTCTTGCCATCAGTTGCGAACACGAAGTCCCATGTGCCGTAGCTCCTGTTGAAGACTGTGCCTGTGATTTTCGATGAATAGAACGATGGAACGCCGGTACCGGAAGGGTCTATCTTGTCACGGTTTCCGGAAAGGTCGTATATTTTCGAGACCGGCGAGCCGCTTACGGAAGCGAAAAGCGTTTTGTTCATGTTGTCGGAAGGGATGGCATTGTAATTCTCAATGTAGCTCTTGACCGTCTCGCCCGTCACGCCGGGAGCGAGGTAAAGGTCAATCCTGTCTGATTCGTAATTCTCCCTGTTGAACGTGTTTATGCCGGTCTTGGTTATCTTGTCCCAGCTCGCGGTCCATATCTCCTTGTCCGCGGCGTCGATCTTGACCATTATAAGGAAATTGCCGGTGCCGCCCGTGCTCACGTCGTCCCATTTGTAAGTCTCATCGAACGTCATGGACGCGCTTCCCGAGTTAGACGAGATGACCGGTTCAATGCCGTTCCCTATGCAATCGGAAGGGTTGAGAGTCTTGCAGCGGAAAAGATAGACTTTCTTTATCACGCTGGCCAAATTCTTGCTGGATAATTTAATTTGTATATACTGGTAGTTCTGCTGGTATGGGTAGGAAAAATCTTTTTGTATGAGATCCGAGAACTTCGCCATGCTCGCGGCGAGCTCCTGGCCGCCGGACGTGAATATGCGTATCTCGAGAGCGGCAACACCCGTGATGCTGATAATCAGGTAGCTGCATACGGCTGCGAATATCTGCAATGTCAGCAAATGCCATTTTCTCATAATTTATCAGCATGAAAGTTCTGTGGTGCTCACCGGCGGCAAGCCGCCGCATTTGTTGTATGCCTTGGCCGTGAGCTTGTTCGCTTCCGACGGGTCTATGCCTTCATCTGGAAGGCTAGATATGCCATTCACGTCCAGAACAGTCGGAATGTATACGTAAATGTCTGTGGCGCCTTCGCCAATTTTGAATCCTGTCACATTTATGTAGCCAAGTGGTTTGCTGCTTTCCTCGTCCGTCGTGTCGGCAATGCTGGCTGTAACGGTATACGTTATAGGTTGTATGCCGGAAATGTTTATTGCGGATGCCAGCTCATTACTATCGTTGTAATTCATTACAACAAGCGCCGAATCCTCCCCTGTGAAATAGTTCGGATTTTCCGGGGACATTGTAAGGAAAACGGTGAAGTTCTTGTCCAAGCTGTTACCTAAATCCATCACTTCGCTCGTAGCGCCAAGGGAATAATCATTATATGCATAACCGCCTTGCGCTATCTGGGTCGCCGGTGTTTTTGCCGATGTGTATATTGCCATGAAATGCACCGCTACTTTTTCCTCGACACTTTCCACGGTTACCGTTTTGTCCTTGAGTTCGTCGGACCTGAACAGGTCGCCGTAGCTCCTGTGGCCCTTGTCGTAAACGTGAAGCTCGCTTATCATGCACGGTATTTTACCCTCAACCACTCCGTTGCTGTCTGTCGTGCCGACGTCGCATGTGTAGAAACCCACGCTTGCGCCTTCCACCGGCGAGCCGGTCGTGTTCTTTACGGTTATTTTGGCATCGCACTTTGCATCGTTCACGCAGACCTTGGAGTATTCGGATTCCTTTCCGAACTCGGCGGTGCAGTTCCCTGGCTGCGTATTCTGGATGTCAACCATGACCGCAAACTTGAACCACTGGTTAAGCGTCTTGTCTTCCACCATCACGATGGCAGGGTAGCGGAAAGAATAGGAGACCGCGTAAGGAGCCATGCAGAACGGTATGAGCGGCACTATTGGCTTGGGTATGATTCTCAGGGGGTCGGGGGAGAACGCAAAATACTTGTCGATCTCCGAGTCCCATGAAGGCGGGTAGGCAAAGGCTACCTGAAGGCCTGGATAATATTTTCCGCCAACGCTGTTCACTGGGTAGAATGGGTTTTCAGCCAGCTTAAGCGTAGGAGTGTTCCACACGATGTGGGAAATTGTGTATTTTATTATGCCCTTTATGCCCGGCAGGAGCTGTTTTCTGGTCTTCATGAGTGGGTTACCGCATCCGCTTTGCAGGCCCGCGACAGGAACCCATGCCTCGTTGTCGGGGTTGGAATGAACCATCGATGTAAGCGTTACCACCTCGAAGAATCTGCTTTTTGAATTGTCGCTGACAAAATTTTTCGAGAAATCAACAACATCGTAAAGTTTCGATGATATCGAGATTTCATAGGGCTGTTGTATGTCGTAGCTTTCGACTTTCGTCGGCAGGTAAACGCGTATGTTTACCGCGTCCTTTATCACGTCAACCTCGTATCTCGGCTTGCTGAAATCGAACTTCGCCGTCTTGCCGGAGAAGTCCATCTCGTCCTTCAGGTTCTCCCGAAGATACGCCAATATGCCGGCTCCTATCTCCTTCGAAACGTCGGGTATGTTGTTCTGGCCGCACGCGGACCAGACCTCTGTATTGAAAGCTCCGAATTTGGCAGAAAGGCTGCTTGGAGTGAGCGTACCGCCCTGGTTGTAGATGAGCGCCATCTTTTCTTTTACGCCAGCCCGCATAAGATTCACGATAGCGTCCTTGATCGTTTTCGCTTCTTCAGGAATGCCAGAAGCCGGGGCGGTTGGGATGACAGATTGCCTTGAAGCAAAAATGAAAACTACAACGCCAATAACAACAAGAGCGACTATGACTATGAACTCGACCTGCCCTTTCCTGCGGGAATTCATATGATTATATATCACATTATCACTTATATCCTTTTTAGCCGCGTTTAAACGTGACTGCAAGCACGCTACATGAACTGCTGCATGGTTTGTTGACATAATTCAGTTCATAATCAAGGGTTTTGCTTTCATAGGAAAGCGTGAAAGTGTAAAGCTCGGACGGACTGGTTGCCGGATCTGCCCCAAGCAGGGCATCCACGTCATACGGGCCATAAGTCCCTTTTAGCGCATCGAAGTGTAGTGTTTTCGAGCGCGAGGATGAGTGTATGAAAAGCTCGGATTTGAAGTCCTGGGTCTGGTTCAGCTTCTCGAAATCGTAGTCTATCGCTATCTGGTCCTTTGAGCATATACTGTCGCCGTTGCTGAGGACGCCCGACCTATCAGAAACGAATAAAAGCTTGACAGTATCGTATACAGGTGAAGTTATATTTTGCAGCGCGGAATTAATCGAAATACTGGTTGCAAGCGTCTCCATGGTGTTCTGCAGCTTGTTGGCATATTCTGTCATTGCATTACTCGCGGCAAGCTGAAGGTTTATCCTTTCTGCAGAGAGAGCCATGTTTTTCAGAGCCTCATTGACTCCATTGTAGAGCAACAGTACAGACGCTATCAAAAGAAGCATGTTTATTAGTTGACGTATTGCTGAGAAAACAGGGTTGTTCCAAATGTTGCAAAGCGTTTCTCCCAAACCACCTGCCGCGGCGTCAAGCACCGCTCTGATTAACAAACAAAGTGCCACCCATTTTGAAGCCTTTATTCTATCCCAGAAATTCTTGGCTGTGCATTCAGCTATGTAGTCCTCGAACATCTCACTCACGCTGGGTATTTTGATTTCGGACGTTACTGTTCCTCCCTCGAAGTTTTTAAGATTGTCAATCTGGTTTTGTACGTCTTTCATTCCCTTTTCTGCCACGCAGCTAACTATCCCGGGGCCGTTTTGCGTTATGATATTTAAAGCTGCTCCCCAACCTGTTTCTGCGTTGCCTACGAAATAAGCCTTTGCAAAATCAAGCAGGATTTTCCCATATTTCTTTTCTTTTAGATTTTTCGCGAAATCTTTACTGGTACAACACTGCTCCAGCGTGTTTATAGGAATGTATGCTTTTTCCATGTACCAGTCGGTTATATTTTTTATAGCGGACAAAGTGCTCTCGTCTTTTTTCAGAAGGTTAATTGTGTCTATTAGTTCGTCCAGGGCCGTGCCTTCCATTTCAAAATCCGTTTTAGCTGATATGCTCGTGTAATAGTTGAGATATTTCACGTCGAAGTAAACTGTTATCTCGCGCGTCTTGGTCGTTGTGCTGCTCTTGTTCGATGGCACGGGAAGGTTGTCCAGGGTTATGAACGTCATGCACTGGTACCGGCTGCTGCTCAGTTTGTTGCACAGGAGCGTCGTGGTGTTGGCGCTGTCGATTTTGTATCTTGACTCGAAAACCTTCAGGCGCTCGGGGACGTTACCCGTGATGGTCACGGTCACGTTTCTCTGAGGGTCGCGCGGGATGCATAAACCGTCTTCGCTCACAATCTGGCATTCGACTGTCTCGAGGTCCGATATCTTTATCCTTAGGTCTAGGTCCTGCGAAGTGAGCGTGGTCGTGAATTCTCCGGTAAGGTTGTAATCTCCTGATTTGGCATATACAGCGACAGTCGTTTCAATGCCTTCCTCACATTTGGTGAAAAGCGTGCTTGAAACGGTGAGCATGCAGAGGTAAATATCCTCGCGGCCCTCTCCGGTCCTGCTCAGCAGTTTGCTGCATTCAATCGCGTTGCTTGACGTGCCGTTGGCGGCGAAAGACCACTGCACTCCGCCGAAGAGCTTTTCAGCGTGGTGTATGACGACGGGAACGTCTATCTCGCTCCCCGTGTTGCAGTTGATTAAAGGGATGGGGTATGGTGGCTGTGATATGGCGAAATCGACTTCCATCGCCGGCTCTACGCCAGCCCCCACGGCAGCGATGCTTCTGGAATCCGTGACCTTTGACTTCATGTTCGAGTGGGAGATGTCAAAAGAAACGTAAAGCCTGTTTTCCACGCTGTCGAGCGGGCATTTCGGCAGCTTCGCCAGCAGCGTCTTAACGCTAAGCGAGCATGTTATCTCCTGGTTGCTTATCAGCCTGGTTTTGGGCGTGCAGGTAAGCGCGTCGGTGACGTTGTAATACGTGCCCGTGTAAACGTCCTCGATCAGCGCTTCCGAGCCAGTTATCCCGAACTCGCCTACGTTGTCGACGTATGCGCGGAAAGTGACCGCGCCCGTCGAACCGCATTCCATCGGCCTGATATCATCGATTATCTTCAGCGCCGGCTCTATCGAAAGCATGACATGCTTCCCCTCAACCTGGCTAAAAAAATCACCGACCTGGTACGCGGCAACCGGCGCGAGCGAGAATATGAGATAACACGACGCGATGACAAAAAGCATGACTAGTGCCTTTCGTTTTTCCATCTTAATTATTTGGCCGCATGCAATTTTAAACTTATAAATTTCCTGCTAGATTATTATTAACATGGCAAAGGAAAAGGCCGCCAGAAAAAATCTCACAGGCGAAGATGATTCTGAAGACTTTTCAGCCGACGATGTCAAAGAAGACTTCAAGGAAACGCCCAAAGAAACGAAAGGTGCGAAGAGCGGGAAAAAGGTCAAAGAGGAGTTCAACAAGGCCGAGGACGAAAAGAAGCGCGTGCTCATTCTCAAGAAATTCACCAAGGAAGTTCTCAAGAAATACGGTTCTCTCGTGCGCTCGGTCGTGCTGTTCGGCTCGAGCGCCCGCGGCTCGTGGCACAAGGACAGCGACATAGACGTTTTCATAATCCTGGATGACACGAAGCACAAGATTACGCCGGCGTTCAAGGAGCAGGTCGAAGAGGAGCTCGACGTCATCGCCAAGAAGCTTTCCGACAAGCTGTCCGTGCAGCAGCCGTACCTGCTTACCGAGTTCTGGAACATGGTCAGGATAGGCCATCCCATAGTCTTCAATTTCATCCGCGAGGGCGTCCCTGTCTTCGACCGCGACATCTTCCTGCCTATAAAGCGCCTGCTGCAGATGGGTGAGATAAAGCCATCTAAGGAAGCGGTGGAGAAATACATAGAGCGCGCGCCAGGCAGGATAAAGAGGATCGAGACTGCAAAAATGTACATGGTGGCCGAGGACTGCTACTACGCGATGCTAGAGAGCCTTCAGGCGGTGCTGATGTTCCTGGGCAAAAACCCGCCGAGGCCCAGCGACGCGCCAGAGGCGATGCGCAAGACGCTGGTCGACATGAAGCTGGTCAAGCCAGAATACGCGGAATGGCTGGACGGCGTGATAAAGCGGCGCAAGGATATAGAGCACAAGCATCTCAAAGCGCTTTCGGGCCAGGAGCTGGACGACTGGATAGACAAATCGAAGAAATTCGTCAAGGAGATGCAGAAGACGCTGGTCCGCGTCGAAGTGCTTAAGCGCGAGAACCTTATCGAGAAGTCATATGCCATCATGGCGGAGACGATAATGACAATCCTCAAGTCGATGGACAAGACACCGGAGAAGGAAGAAAAGCTCAGCGAATACTTTGAAAATTACGTTGTCAAGCCCGGCCTCGTCGCCGACACGTACCTCGATGTCTTCAACGAGCTGAGCAAGATGAAGAAGCTGGTCAAGGACGGCAAGATACTCGACCTACAGAAGAATGACATACTCATGCATAGGGAGTACGTCAGGAAGTTCATAAAGGAAGCCGGCAGGATCCTTAAAAGCAAGATAAAGACCTGATCACTTCTTCAGCTTTTTTACTGCTTCAATTATTTTTTCCACGACCTGTCCAGACGAGATATGTGCCGTATCTATGACGACATCGTAATGCGATTTATCGGTGAAATCGTTTATGCCGTAGTATTTTTTGTAGCGCTTTTTGTCGCTTTCTGTCCTTTTCTTTATCGCTTCGAGCGCCTCGCTTAACGTGTCTTTCTTTCTCTCATCCGGCCTCTGGTCGCTGAAGATTCTCTTGGCACCTGCCATGGCATCAACGTCCAAAAATATTTTCAATGATTGCGGGATGAAGTAAAAACCAAGCCTGCTTTCTATGACGAAGTCCTTCTCCTTTTCGGCGAGTTTTTTCTGGTACGCATCCGCCTCCCTGTCGGTCCAGTCCTCCTTCATACCTATCTCGTTGAGTTGCTCCAGCGTTAACCCTCTTTCCATCGCCATATGCCCTCTCAGGTCGCCGATGGAATAAAATTTCATATGCAGCCTTTTGGCGAGAAGTTTGGCTACTGTTGTTTTGCCTGAACCGGGCATGCCGGAAATAGTTATTATCATGCTCTTCATTTCCCGCGAGAAATAATAAAAGTTATCTTACCATGTCCGCGAGGTCCTGCAGGATGTCAACTATGTCCTTTTCGCGGTTCGGCGTCTCGAATATCAGCGTTCCCTTGATGTTGAGCGCCTGTATGGTTTTTATGAGATGCTCAAGGCGTATGTCCGCGCGGGCAAGCGATTTGTGCTTTCCCGCTCCAGTTCGGTCGTAATCCACGCCGGAGAAGATGAAATACGCCTCAGCGAGCCAGTGCTGGCCGACCTCCGCGCGGACCTTGTCGACGATTTTCCGGAAATCCGTCTCGTGCGTCAGGAGACCGCGGTCTCTCCCGTGTATGTGCGCCCAGTTGATGACCGGCTCCGTCCTTGTCGTGCGCTTGACCATGTCTATTACGTCTTCGATGCTGCCTAAATCGTCTACCTGTCCCGTGGTTTCTATGCCAATCTTCGAGCGTATCCGCATCTCGTTCACTATCTCATTTATCTTGTAAACGCTCAGCTTCAGTGCCTGGCTGTGCGGCATGCGAGCATAAAAGTTCGGGTGGATGACCAGCGAGCGCGCGTCCATGACATTCGCTATGTTACAGTAAATCTTGAAAACACTGTCCAGCGCCGGCTCCTCCGGGAGCGAGTTGTTGTGGATGGAGAGCTCGATGTTGTATTTGGAAGCGATGGTCTTTATTTTCAGAAGGTTGGTGTAATGCTCCTTGTAAAGGCCTGAAACGTCCTTTATGTTGGCGAAGAGCTCTTTCGGCAGCAGGAACGCGCGAAATCCGACGCGATACAAATCCTCGAGCACGTTCAACGTCTCTCTCGCATTTTTCACGACAGGCGTCTTGGCGCTGCCGTAGGCGACGCCTATTCTCATCCCTAGCCTTTCCTGTATTTTAAGGCTCTTCTTCCGAATAAGCATATCTACCATCTTCTTTATTAATTATTTGTCGGAGCCTATAGAAATAGGTAACGATATTGAGCGGCATGTTTAAACACCACCAGAAGCCGGTGCTTTTTGCCATTTTGTCGCTACCAGAAGGTATTTAAATAATCTAATTTCAAAGATAAACAGATTGAAATGAACTCATCAAACATGCAAGCGGCGGATGCGCTTTACAGGGAAGATATATGGCCGGTGGTCATAGGAAATCTCCCGGAAAGGGCAAGAATAGCTGTTACTGACTCGGCCATGACAGCCGGCATCATAACGGAAAATACGCTCCGCAAATATGGTATTTTATCCGGAACCAACAGGCCCATTGTAATGGACAAAATAGACCCAGAACAGGACGGCCTCGTAAACGGTTATACCAACGGGAATAATATTGGATTAAACGAGTACATCGTCCCGCACACCAGCGCTTTCTACAAGTTATCCAGAAAACTCAGCGAATCGCAAAACCCGTTCGCAAAATATCTTTATGACAAGCTTTCCAGGCCCATAAACAACCTTGTCAGAACAATAGTCCATGAGAAGCTTCACATAGCCACACAGATGAAGGAGCGCTATACCGGCTCAGGCAGCAGGACGGATTTCCTTACCGACCTTCAAGAAGCCACCAAGGAATATCTGAACGAGAGGCTGCCCAGATTCCTTAAGCCATTATCCGAATATCTCGCGAGCAGGATGATAGTTCCGATGGCCGAAGGCCTGAATGAAGGAATGACATACGAAGCATTCGGTCTAAAAGGCAATAGAAAAATAAAAGAGGCTGCCGCAAATGAACCGACAAGTTACGCGAGATTCACCGAGATTGCAGCAGATTCGCTTAATGAAATTGGAACGGGTTCACCGGGTGAATTTTACGGGAATTACTTCAGAGACGGCTGCATTGCAGCTAAAAAATATGTTGGCGCCTTTTTCAAATCGTTTGGCAGATACCTTAGCCAGCAGCCTCAAGCAGCCTGCGCATGCACAACTGTATGATTTTATTTTATCCGGGTTTCCAATTGAATTCTCAAAACTTTAATATCAGACAGGAACAATAAGATAATATGCAAGTCAGGGAGATAATGAGCAGGAACGTGGTGACCATCAGCCCCAGCGTTACACTTCACGACGCAGCCAAGAAGATGATGGAGCATGACACGAAGTTCCTCATAGTCACGGACAAGGAGCACCTTATGGGCATAGTGACCGAGTGGGATTTTGTCAAGAAAATCGCAAAAGGTGACAAGAACACCCTGGACGCCAAGCTGGGCACCATAATAACCAAAAAGGTTATTGTTATCCCACCGGAAACCGAAGTGAGCGAAGCGGCCGAGATAATGGCTCAGAACAACATAAAGAGGCTGCCTGTTGTCGAGAAAAACGTGCTTATTGGTGTTGTGACGGCGATGGAAATAATGGCAGCCGAGCCCAAACTCGTGGAGCAGATAACCGAGATTTTCATGGCCTCCAAGAAAGAAGGACAGAAATCAGTCGCTGGTTAGCTTGGCTGGCTTTTTGAATTCTAAATGAACGCCGCCAGAAACATGACCAGGCCAGCGACGATGGGTATCGTCAGGTTGTCGTCTATCCTGGGTATGAGCTCAGCAAGCGCAGCGGCCGCTGCGCCGATAACCGCGATGTGCGGGGCCACGAAAAACATGCCCGCGGCAAGCGACCCGGCGAAACATGCAAACGCGCCTTCAAGCGTTTTGCTGCCTATTTTGTGCCTGCCGAATTTCCTGCCAACGAGGGTGGAAAGCGAGTCGCCGACCGCCAGCATCGCGCCTGCTGCTGAGGCTATGCTGAAAGGGAATACGAGAAAGGCGATGGTGCAGCCGAGGTAGAAGAAAAGCGCTCCTGAGAACGGATTTGCGTCTTTCCTCTCGAACTTGAGGGTGAAGTCCCTGAACTTCGATTCCATTCTTCCAATGAAATTCTTCAGCTTCTTTTCCTGGCTCCTCACATACCATGAATACAGTAAAAAGAAAAACGTAATGAGCGCGAACCAAAGGATTGTCGTTTCCCTGCGCATGAACTGCGCCAGTATTATGAAAACTATGCCGGAGAGATGGACAAGCTGCCTTGGAAGTTCGTTGCTCATGGAAATGAATATGCCGACCGGTTTTAAAAAACAGGTCGGAAGTTAAACGGCTTTTAACCGCAAATCCAAGATTATAATATGAAGGCAAAGCTCAGCGGCACGCAGAAAAAACTTTTCGAAACGCTGCTGTTCCTTGTCAAAGTCGTTGCGTTCTCCATACCGCTTTACGCGATAATGTATTTCCAGGGTGTCCTGGCACCGCTGCAGGAAGCCGTGAGCGCGGATGTTGTATGGATGCTGAACATGATGGGCATCGAAGCCTCGAGAAACGGCTTTCTGATACTGGCGGGAAACGGCATTGCTTTCATTGTGTCTGAGGATTGCACGGGCTGGAAGAGCATGCTTTTCCTCACGGCGCTCATATGCGCGGTGCCGCTGGTTCCGCTCAAGAAAAGGCTCGCTGGCCTAGCGGCCGGGATATCTGTCATTTATCTGGGCAATCTGTTCAGGGTAGTGCTAGTTGTTCTTGTCTGGCGCGGCTACGGCCTCAGTTTCGCTGGCGCGATACACGACTACTTCTGGCAGGCAGGCCTGATTTTGCTGGTTCTAGTAATCTGGTTATCATGGCTTTTCTGGACCGGCAGGCTGGAAAAAACGCTTATAAAACGACTCCACAAATTAATAAAACTGAAACGACTAAGAACGCAGGAAAAAACAAAACCGGAAAAACTTAAACGCAGAAAAATGAAATCAAGGTGAAATGATGGACGAAATCGTCGGACTCATACCGGCAGCGGGCATAGGCACGAGACTTTATCCTTTCTCCCGCGCGGTGCCGAAGGAGATGTACCCTATTTACGGCAAGGCCGTGATAGAGCACACGATAGAGAATCTAAAGATCGGCGGCATAAACAAGATTTACATGGTAGTCGGCTACCAGAAGGGCGCGCTCATGGATTACGTGGGCGACGGCTCGTTCTTCGGGGTGAACGTCGTCTACCTTTACCAGATGACCAGGCGCGGCCTGGGTCACAGCATTCTTCAGGGCAGCGGATGGATTGACAAAACATTCGTCACGCTTCTCGGCGACTCTTTCATTGAGCCGAAGGAAGAGATACGCGAACTGATAAACTATCACACGAAAGAAAAACCCATAGCGACTGTCATGCTGTTCGAGGTCGATGATGTCAGCGGTTACGGCATAGCGAAGTTCAGGGATCTGAAGAACGGCACTGGAAAAATAGAGAGCATGACAGAGAAGCCGTCTAAAGAAGCCGCGAAAGACCTCAAGACGAACGGCAAGTTCTACGCGCTCTGCGGGGCTTATGTTTTCGATCCGAGAATTTTCAAGTACATAGAGAAAACGCCTCCCGGCATAAAGAACGAGATACAGCTGACCGATGCCATGGCCCTCGCCCTCAAAAACGGCGAGAAAATAAACGGCTTCGTGCTAAAGGGCAAATATCTTGACATAGGCAAGTGGAACACGGTCAAGGAAACCGAGAAATTCATGGGCGGCATAATGGACATAGACAAAAATTACGAAGAGCGCGAAAGGATGATGGAAGTCGCCAGAAAACACGAGGAAGAGAACGGAAGGTAGGCAAATGGCGTCTCTACATTCTAAACTCAGAATCCTGTTGCTGTTTTTCAGTCTGGCAATACTCGCCATGCTTCTTTACGTTTCCGACGTAACCAGGGTTTTTGCGATAATTTCCGGGGCGAACCCATATTACGTTTTTCCGGCGCTGCTCATATCGTTCTCGCTGATGCCCGTCAGGGTTTTCAGGTGGAAAGTTCTTCTGGAAAAGATAAGGATTCACGTTCCCTTCCGTAAGCTTTTCCCGACATACATGGCAGGCATGTTCGTCTCGAATCTCACGCCGGGCAAGGTAGGCGAGCCCATCAAAAGCTATCTGCTCAAAAAAACGGCGGGCGTTTCCATATCCAAATCGCTCCCGTCAGTTTTCATGGAAAAAATATTTGACGTTTTTTCAACGGTCACGCTTTCGTTCATGGGCATCGCCCTGGTCACGCTTCCGGAAAAGGTCGGGACCATCATTTTGCCGATTATATTTCTTTACGTATTTGCCGTTACGGCCGCGCTGTATGTGAGCGCCAGAAAAGACAGGATATATTTCATATCCAGAAAAATGCTCAGGCTGTTCGGATGGCTCCCGTTCGTAAGAAGACTTGACAAACCGCTGGAAAGCTTTGCAGAAAAGTTTAACGCTTCGCTATTAAGGTATAAGGATGCCAGGGTTTCTCTCAAAAATTTCATGCTTTCCATGTTTTTGTGGGCGGCAGAGGGCGTGATATTATATCTGTGTTTTCTTGCAGTGGGAATCGAAATCGATGCCCTTGTCGTGATATCATTTTTCTCCATCGCGGTGCTAATAGGCGTCACGTCTCTCCTGCCGGGCGGCCTCGGCTCAAGCGAGGTGGTGATGGTCCTGCTCTTCACGGCCACTTATGCGCTGCCGATACCTGTGGTGACCGCGGCGGTTTTCATGGCAAGATTTTTCAGCTTCTGGGTAAACGTCATAACCGGCGCGCTGTGCATGGGCTCGCTGAAGCTGCGCCTTGGTTAAATTTTAAAAAACTCTACTTCAAGAAAGGCCTGAAAACTTTTTTGACGGCTGATTTGCAATACTTCTTCAGGTAAAAAACAATGTCAAACATCCCTCTCACGTAGTTAACCTTTCTGTTGACGTACCAGTCTTCTATTCCCTGGCTTATGACACGCTCATACCCGTGGCTCTCCAGCAGGTCGAATATTTTTTTCCTGTTAATTTCATTGCAGTTGTGCTCTATGGTTATTGCACCGAACGTGTACTCTGAGAACGGGAATTTTTTAATTATCTCATATTCTGAGCCTTCAGTATCGATACTCAGATAGTCGATGTATTTAGGCGCCTTGTATTTTTTCAACAAGTCGTGCAGCGAAATTGTCTTAAGGCGCATGATTTTGCCTTCCGTTTCTTTCTTGGGCAAAAAATCCACAATCCCGCTCAGGGCACTGTATCCCGGATCTATCAGGAAATACTTTGTTTTGCCCGAGCTGCTCCAGACAAGAGAATTGCTGACGAAGCACTTCCTGTTTTTCTTAAGCTCCGCAAATTTCAGTCCAGGTTCAGCGCAGATGCCATGCCAGCTGAAATGCTTCTCAAGAACGTAAGTATTGCTTATGTTTATGCCGTTGTCGGCACCGAATTCGACAAAAAAGCCTTCTTTTTTACCAGGGAAAACTTTTTTTATTATCCACTTGTCCTGACCCAGCTGGCTTTTAAAATCGATTTTTTTCCTCATAATTCAACAATAAGATAAGGTTATCAAATTTATATTTATAAACCGGATGGTTATTTTATGGAGAAAAAAATTATTGTAACCGGAGGCGCAGGCTTCATAGGATCGCATCTGTGCGAGTGGCTCATAGAAACCGGCAACAATGTGGTTTGCGTGGACAACCTTGTCACGGGCAAAAAGGATAACATAAAGATGCTTTTGCGCCATCCCGATTTCACTTTCATTGAGCATGACGTTTCCAAGGTCTTCAGAATAGACGGGCCGGTAGACCAGATTTACCACATGTCTTCGCCAGCGTCGCCTGTCGATTACCAGAAGCTGCCCATCGAGACGATGATGGTCAATTCGCTGGGCACGAAGAATATGCTCGACATCGCGAATGATAAGCGCGCGAAAATACTGCTCGCTTCGACTTCGGAAGTTTACGGCGACCCGGAGAAGCACCCGCAGACCGAGGACTACTGGGGCCACGTCAACCCGACAGGCCCGCGCTCATGCTACGACGAATCAAAGCGCTTCGCCGAGGCGCTGGCGATGGCGTACAGCAGGATGTATTACGTCGATGTCAAGATAGCAAGGATTTTCAACACTTACGGCCCTCGTATGCGCTCTACTGACGGACGCGCAATCCCGAATTTCGTCATGCAGGCGCTCAAAAACCATGACATGACAGTTTACGGCGAAGGCAAGCAGACCAGAAGCTTCTGCTACATTTCCGATATGGTCGACGGCCTCATAAGGCTCATGGAATCCGGTAAATCGGGAGAGATATTGAATCTCGGCAACCCGGACGAGAGAAAGGTAATAGACGTCGCTAAGCTGATAAAGGAAATGACCCAATCAGGCTCGAAAATAACGTTCCTCCCGCTCCCGAAAGACGACCCTGCAAGAAGAAAGCCAAACATAGCGAAGGCGAAGGAAAAGCTGGAATGGGAACCGAAGGTCAGCTTTGAATCGGGTTTAAAGAAAACGATAGAGTGGTTCAGGAGTTTCGCGTGATGTAGCCATTGTTTATTGTGTGTCTAATATGACACATCAACTGAAAATAAGGGATGACCAATGAAGGCAGAAAAAAAATTTTATGATGATATTTATAAGAAAATCGTGGAAAATGGAGATGACAAGATAGGAGTGAAAACTCACAATGAAATTTTGAATAAATTTATTTTAGATTGGCTACCCGATGAAGAAGGAAAAATTCTAAGCATCGGCTGCGGGGCACTTTACGAAACAGACATTTTCAAAAGGAAAAAATTGACAGTCTACGGAATTGACATATCAGAAAATGCAATAAAACTTGCAAAGAGGAATAATGTAAAGGTTAAAATTGGCGACGCTAGGGTAAAAATTCCTTTCCAAAATAATTTTTTTGACGTGATATATGCAGGGCAAGTAATTGAGCATTTGGGAGTCCTCGGTAATTTTTTCCAGGAAATGAATAGAGTTTTGAAAAAAGAGGGAGTGCTCATAATTACCTGCCCATTGCTGGGCTTCTGGAGATACAGAATTAAATTATTATTTGGTAGCGACATTTTTGACGACCACCACTGCAGATTGTTTACAATATCGTCAATAAGGAGTAACATGGAAAAAAATGGCTTTATATTAAAAGAAAGTAGAGTGGTTGGTAAATTGAAATTCATAAACAAATCCTTGTGCGGTTTTGGCTTTTTTAAAGGCATAAAAATCAGGGATAAAGACAATGTATAAGTTCGAATATTTATTTAGAGAATATAAATTCTAGTTTATGACCACTTCAGCTGAAGACAGTTCCATCAAAGAAAGAGCCCTAAAAACAGTTGTGAAGGGCGCGGGCATAAGCTTTTTGGGGCAGGCAATTTCGAACGTTTCACTCTACATTACGCGGCTAGTAACCGCGAGGTATCTGGGGCCGGAGGAATACGGACTGATATTCCTCGGCATGTCCATATTGAACATAATCATTGTTTTTGCCACCCTTTCGCTGGAGTCGGCAGTTGTCAGATATGTTTCATATTATGCCGGGAAAAATGACAAGAAGAAGGTCAAGGGGGTTTTCTTGTCTTCCCTGAAAATATCGATACCAATCGGGATACTGGCCTTCATTCTGACGTTTTACCTTTCCGATTACATCGCCGTCAACATTTTTCATAACCAGGCGTTTGCGCCGGTTGTCATGATATTCTCAGTCGTAGTGCCGTTTTTCGCAGCTTACAAGACTTTCGAGGCGGGGATAATCGCCTCCAAGAGGATGGACCTGTGTGCAGGCATAAGGGATGTCTTCAGGCCGCTTTTGACTCTTATATTGGTTTTCCTGTTTCTTTTCTTCGGATTCGGGCTGATCGGAGCGGCCGTCAGCTACGCGCTGGGCTTCATCGTACTTTCGATTGTGTCGTTTTTCGTGACCGAGAGGAAAATTTTCCCTTTTGTCACAAGCAAGGTCAGAGCAACGCCCATGAAGAAGAAGATGCTTAAATACTCCCTGCCTGTGCTGTTTTACAGCATAGTATGGACGTTCGTTCTCAGGATAGACACCCTGATGATAGGCGCGCTTAAAACGGCGGGAGACGTCGGGTTATACCAGACGGCGTTGCCTACGTCCCAATTCATCATCATACCATCGGTCGCCCTAGGTGCGCTTTTCCTTCCGGTGATTTCCGAACTACTCGCCAAGAAGAAGACATGCGACATAAACGAAACGTATAAGGTCGTCTCGAAATGGTCGTTCTATGTCGTTTTCCCCATGTTCCTTGTACTCTTCATGTACTCCGGCGCAGTCATAAACATGCTTTTCGGCTATGAATACATACAGGCCGAGACCGCGCTGAGCATATTGTCCATCGCCTCGCTCATTTTCATGCTCAACGGCTTCTCGGTAAACATGCTCAATCTTCTGGAGAAGAACAACTTTCTTTTCCTCAACAGCCTAGTCACGCTGGTTGCCGCGGTTTCCCTGAACTACCTGCTGATACCTGCCTACGGCATAAACGGAGCGGCAATAGCGATGGTCATAAGCTATTCGATAATGACCACGCTCTCGATATTGGAAGCGCGCCATTTCTGCGGGGCGCATCCATTCAGCAGGGACATACTAAAGGCGGTGGTCGCTGGTATAGTTTCCGTGCTCATAATCTACAACATTACCCGAACGCTTTTCACCGAGCTTAACATATTCATACTCGCACCCATGATGCTGGTTTTCATGGGTCTTTACTTCGCAATGCTGCTCATTCTCAGGGGCATCGGCAAAGAGGACATAATGATACTCAGGGCGATGGAGAAAAAGACCGGGCTTAGAATCGGATTCCTGCGAAAGATAATGAAGAGGTTCATCTGATTTTTTTCATTAAATGTTAATTGTAGAAGTTATTTATAAATTTTATATATTTTTGTTTAAACAAAAAAATAAAATGTTTAAACATTAGGGGTTGTAACATGCATCTTGATAAACTTTTATCGTATCATCAATCATTTTTTCTAAGCTGAAATTATCAACAACCTTTTTTCTTGCAGCTTCACCAAGCCTTTTTGCCAATTTCTCGTCTTTAAGAATCAATAATATTTTTTCTTTTAACTCTTTCAAATCGCCAATTTTTATCAGAAAACCATTTTTAGAATCATCTATGACTGTTGGGATGCCACCTATTCTGGTTGCTATTGCAGGTTTTCCGCAAGCCATTGCTTCTGCAATCACCATACCGAAGGCTTCTACCCTTAAAGTTGGAAAAACGAAAACGTCCGCCAAATTATAATATTTTGACATATCTTCATCTTTAACTTTGCCAGTAAATATAACATTTTTTGCGACTTTCTTTTCTTCGGCCATTTTTTTTAAATTTTCTATATGCTCCCCCGTACCCACAATGATAAGTTTTATATCTAAACATTGTAGTAAACTAGGCAATATCTCAATGATTAAATGATATCCCTTCTGTTTTTCGATACGACCGGCAGAAACTATCACTTTATCGCTTTTTGATATGCCTATTTTTTTTCTAAAATTTTCAACATTGATTGATTTGAATCTGTTAATGTCTATACCATCATACACTAGTGCCATTTTTTCTTCGGGAATTTTATATTCTTTGGCTGCATCTATCTTCATTTCTTTGCTATCGACCATAACTTTTTTTGCTCGTTTGAACAAAAGTTTATTTATAGGCTCATAAAACAAAATGGATTTAATATGCATGTATGGAATCATATAAAAAATTTTCATGGATTTTTCATTAAGAATGCTCGCAATTTCATATTTATGTGTACCGTGTAATGAAATAACTAAAGGGGTTTTATTTTTTGAGTATTTTACAAATCCGGAGCCAAACGTTTGAATGCTATGCACAATATCGAAATTTTCTTTTTTATTAATTTTATCAAAAATTTTTGCTGATTCTATACAGAATTTTTTATTGTATTTCAAAGGTTCATTTTCAACATAATAAATTTTAAGATTTTTTTTACATTCCATTTTAATACCATTGGGGTGTCGTGTAGTTATTATTGTAACATCGTGTCCTCTTTTAGCTAAACCTTCAGCTAAATCTCGTGTATGTAATTCTAAACCACCAATTATGTGAACTGGTAAGCCTTTGGCAAATATGCAAATTTTCATTTTATACGCCTTTTCTATTATTCTTATAATCTCTAATCTAAAGGAATTTATTATTTAAATAATATAAATTCATTTTAATGAGATGATAAAATGAATAAAACAGAGCGATGGATACATCGCATTCCAGCAATGATGTCTGATGAAGAGAAACTGGCGATTTACAAATTAGCAGGAACGATTAAAAACTCTGATATTTTAGAGATAGGTTCTTGGACAGGTGGTTCAACAATACTTTTGGCGAAGGGAGTTAAGAATGGACAGATATATGCTATTGATCCCCATAATAATAAATGGCAAGATAGAAAGCTATTTGAAGAATTCGATGTAAAAGATAACATATTTGATGTGTTCACAAAAATGTTAAAAATTTGGTGTTGATAAAAAATTATTTTAATTAGAAAATCATCAATGGACGCTTTTAAAAATACCATATTACTCACTTTGTAGGGAATTTTATTAACTACTTGTTTTTAGTTTAATAAAATAATAAATCATTAAAATTCTTTTCATTATCATTAAGAAAGGTATTGTGATTGATACCAACAAATCTCCACTTTTAATTACTGAGTACGCGAAAAGTGAAAGGTAAAAAAATGGGAAAATTATTATAAACAAAGCAGTCTGATATAAAATTTTACTAAATGAATATTTATCTGACAAACCTATTGATCTTGAAACTGCAACATTTTTGCATAATCTTTTAAAATCCTTTAAAGTTGTCCCCATTTCTGTGAAATATATAATTTTTTGTGACAATAACTTTGGAATTTTTAATTTTTTTAGTCTACTGCCTAACTCCAAATCTTCACGATAAAAATATTTTTCATCAAAACTACCGACTTCCCTGAAACTTTTAGTTTTAGCTGCACAAATGCAATAATCAGATTCTTGCGTCACTCCTTCAGGTTCATCTTCCTTAACAAGGTCAATTCTATCTTTCAGTGAAATAAAATTATAGATAAAAATTCTTCTCCAGTTTTTTGGTATTTTGACCTTTCTGTTTCTTATAATGAAATTCACATTCTTGTGTTTTTCAAAAGACTTTGCAACATTTTCAAGTGTATCATTTCTTAACCAATCATCTGCATCTAGGAAAAAAACAATATCGCCTCTGGCAACCTCGACTCCTCTGTTTCGTGAGAAAGCAGCGCCCCTCATTTTTTCCTGTTGTTTATTGACTATTGGATCAAAATTAATAAGTCTTATTTTGCAATGATTTTTTGTTACAAATTTCTCAACAATTTCTCTGGTTCTGTCAGTAGAACCGTTATTGACGACGACTATTTCATAATTTTTATAAGTTGAATTAAGAACTGAATTTATAGCCTTTGATATAACGTCCTCTTCGTTGTGAGCAGGTAAAATAACAGAGATTAGGTCCTTTTTCATACCAATAACTTCATTTTAGATAATTTCTATACCATTCAATAGTTTCCTTGAGTCCTTGCTCAAGTGAATACTGAGGCTTCCAGTTAAACATCCTCTTTACTTTTTCTGTGGAAAGGTATTGGTCTTTTATTTCGTTTTTAGCTTCATTGAGTATTTTCGGTTTTATTCTGTTGCCAGTCAATTTGCTTATATTCTCAAATAATTCTAAGACACTTACTGGTTGACCTGTTCCAAAATTGAAAGCCTCACCACGAGTATCTTTTCTTTTAAGGTTTTCAGCTAGTGTCAAATAACCGCTGACAGCATCTTTCACGTACATGTAATCTCTTTTGTAAGTGCCATCACTCCTTATAACGAATTTCTCTCTTTTAAGAGCACAACGTATGGCATCCGGAATCAATCTGCTAAAATTCATGTCGCCACCACCATACGTGTTAGCATTTCTTGTAACCGCTACCGGAATTCCATAAGTGTTATAATACATTCTTGAAAGTATGTCAGCACATGCTTTGGATGCGTCATATGGGTACAAACCAAGCAATGGGGCGTCTTCAATGTAAGGCAACTTTTGTTGTGAACCATAAGCTTTGTCGCTCGACGCAACAACTATTCTTTCAATGTTTTTGGAGTTTCTACAGGCTTCAAGTATGTTCCAAGTGCCTTTTATATTAGACTCGAAAGTCGAGAGTGGTGAATGATTTGCAAAAGGAACTATAGCTTGTGCAGCTAAGTGAAAACAAGTGTCCGTAGAAAACTGATTTATTGCTCTTTGTACTTTTTCATATTCTACAATGTCTCCACTGACTAAAGTCATCTGATCCTTTATGCCCAGTATTTTGAAATTTGCATCTTTTTTGAGATCTCTTATGATAGTTATAACGTTCGCTTTTTCATCTATCAGTCTTTTGGCTAACCATGATCCTATAAAACCATCTGCGCCAGTCACCAAAACATTTTTATCTTTCCAGAAATCCATTTTATCACATCCATATTTTCCAAGGAATTTCTCCGCTTTTCCAGATATCATTTAGTTCTTTCATGTCTTTTAAAGTGTTCATGGATTTCCAGAAACCTTTGTGTTTGAATGCACATATCTGTCTTTTTTTGGCAAGTTCCCTGAAAACGTCGTCTTCCAACTCCACGCCATCTTTAATGTAATCAAATATCTTTTTGTTTAGAACGAAAAAACCGCCATTTATCCAGTAATTCAATATGGGTTTTTCTTTGAATTCAATTATTTCATTTTTTTCATTTATTTTCAATATACCATACTGGGATATCAAGTTTACCGTAGTTATAGTTACAATTTTTTTGCTTTTTTTATGAAACTCTACTACATTGTTTATGTCAACATTTGATACGTCATCACCATATGCAAGAAGGAAATTTTCATCGTCAATAAATTTTTTCACTTTTCTAAGTCTATCAGCTTTATTGCTCTTCAACCCAGTGTCGACAAAGGTGATTTTCTTGAATTCATGATTATTATGGAAGTATTCCTTTATTTTTTCTCCTTTATAACCTAAACATAAGATAAAATCATCATGTCCGTAATGAGAGTAAATTTTCATTATATGCCATATTATGGGCTTTCCACCTATCTCGATCAATGGTTTTGGTATATTAACCGTGTATTCGCTAAGCCGTGCCCCTTCACCACCACATAATATAACAACTTTCATTTTTTGACATCCTTTAACATTTTATACTATTGATTTTATTAAAGTTTTGAAATCTTTTACTTCTAGCATACAATGTTTGTGGTAAAAACAAAAAGTTCCAAGCAAATGCATTCACAATTACAATAAGATTAATGAGAGGGTTAAATGGTCTCAGTCTAACGAAAATGGCATTTTCTTTATCAATTTTTTTAAATGGGTTACATGCTGTGTTTATCACAGCTAAAAATCTCCTAAGTATCTGAAAAATGTTATCATTTTTTATTGAACACCTGATTGTGTTTCTGATTTGAAGAAAAGACGTTTTTAAAAATATTTTTTTCGTAGTTGAAGCTAAATTATGATATATTGGCACATCTACATATGCTATTTTAAATCCAGCTCTTTTAGCTCTCTTACCCCAGTCTATCTCTTCATCATATATAAAATAAATTGGGTCCATAATGCCGATTTTTTCTATCAAAAATCTTGTAACGAACATGGCACAACCACAAACATAATCTTCTGAATATTTGAAAGATTTCGTTTTTTTCTTGATAGCTTTATAAAAATCGTTGATGTCAGCTGGTTTTTCTGCACCGAATAGATTGAAACCAAGCATGCCAATTTTTTCATCTTTTTCGGCACATTTTACAGCTACAGATATCCAATCTTTGTCAACTAAAGTATCATTATTCAACAGAACGATATATTTGGCTCCCTCGTCCAAAGCATACTTAATTCCGGCATTATTTCCAGCAGCGAAACCCATATTTTTTTTGTTTTCAATAAGTTCAACATTTTTGAATCTGTGTACAAAAGCTTGGCTACCATCAGTACTTCCATTATCAGCAACTACAATTCTTAGATTTGAATAGTCAGTTTTGACGACAGATGGAAGACAATAAGAAAGGTGTTTTTTTCCATTCCAATTTAATATGATAATATAAACTAATGGTTTTTTAGAACTTTTCATTTTTATTCACCAATTTTAATTTTTCAATTATTGTAAATCCATTACAAAAAGGATAGTGTTTTATCAGCCAGCCATTTCTTATTGACAAAAATTCTCTTTTTTCGTTAAAATTTTTATCAAAATATTTTTCCAACGCTCTTATAACACCTCTATTATTATCCCAACCAAAATCCATAGCACCATCCTTTCTGTAATAAACTTTATTCAAGTTGGTATCATGAAAAAATACCTTTGTTCTGTCCGATAAAAATGGAAACCAGTATTTTATTTCGTCAACTGTGTGTTCAAAAATGTGACTCGTGTCAATAAGTAAGATGTCTATTTTTGGTTCTATTACTCTTTTTTTGCACCATTCGACAAATTCTTTTGCAAATTCTATATCATCTTTCTGAACAAAAATCCATTGATCCCACGGAGAAATTTTTGAACAATTTTCAATATCAACACTTATCAATTTTGATTTACATAGTTTTGCTACGCGTTCTAATACAAAAGTTGAATCTCCGCCTCTGACCCCAAGTTCAACTATTAATTTCGGTTTTATGCTTAGTGATTCTGTGAAAAGACTGATTAGGTGATCACTTATATCATTAGGATTCATAGAATGTTCAACTATTTCGTTGAACTCTTGGATGTCTGATGGCTCATATATTTTTTTTGATTTGAATTTCATAATCTTATTATAAAATCTTTTTGTTATGCCTTTGGCTACGCCCTTAGGATTTCTAGCATACGACAATAATATATTCATTTTATCACAAAATTGTACATCAATGATTTTTGAACTATAATTTTATTAACAGCATATTTAATAAAAACTTTAAAAATAATCAAAAACATTGTTTATTTTTAAAAAATAATATATGTCCAAAATTCTTCTTATCACATATAAAAATGGTGTGGAAAATGAAATTAGCAAATCATGTGATTTCAGGAACATATATGAAAAGACAATTAGAAAAAACATTGGAAATGTCATTGTGGATATGAATAAAAAAATTATAATTTTAAAAAGATTTGAAATGTTTTTAGTTGAATGCTTTGCTGTGTTTTTACATCTCTTTAAAAAATCTTTTTTGTCATGGCCCATATCTGTATAGAAATGTATCTTGTTTGTCAATAGTTTAGGAATTACCATTTTAATGAGTCTTATTCTAAAATCGTTGTCCTCATCGTAGTAAAGATTTTCATTAAATTTTCCTAATTTAAAAAATTTATTAGTTTTCATTATATACGGACAATATGGTGTTTTGATCGCTATCTGTTCATTATTTATTCCAAATTTTCTCATAGTTGCCCAATAATATAAAAAAATTCTTCTCCAATTTTTTGGTATTATTGGTTCTCTTATACCAACTATAAAATCAATTCCTTTGTGATTTTCAAATGCTTTTATGATGCTCTCAAGCGTGTCATCCCTTACCCAATCGTCGGCATCTAGGAAGAAGAGAATGTCGCCCTTCGCCGCTTCCGCTCCCCTGTTTCTCGCAAAAGCAGGCGAGTGACCCTGTTCATAGCTGATAAGTTTTATTTTTTTCGGATATTTTATGATAAGATTCTCAACTATTCTCTTCGTCCTGTCAGTCGAGCCATCATTAACGACGATTATCTCATAATTTTTATATGTCGACCCAAGAAGTGAATTTATCGCTTTCGCTATGACACTTTCCTCGTTGTGCGCCGGTATGACAACTGAAATGAGATTTTTATTCATTAATGGCCACCGCGGTAAGGGAGCCGCCGAAATTCGCGCCCAAAAATGATATTTTACCTGTCGCGGAAATGCTCATCACCCTAAAACCGCTTCTTTCAAGCGCTTCCTTGAGCATGTTGGGAGAGAAAAAATGCACGTGATATTTCGATTTGAACCACTCGTCCCTGCCCATGAGGAGCTTAATCCGGTTTCTTGGAGCTAGCACGTTAGGGGTGGTGACGACAAGAATCCCGCCGCTTTTCAGGCTTTTCTTCAGGTTTTCAAGAAAAACGTCATAGTCATAGAGATGTTCGATGATCTCGAATGCACACATGCCGTCGAACTTCGTTTTAACAGGCCTTTTTTCCATGTCCCATAGAAAATATCTCGGTCCCGGATTTTGCTTTTTTGCGAAATCTATGGCTTTCTTCGACACGTCGCAAGCATGAACTTCAAAGCCTTTCTTGAGAAAATAAGCCGAGTCGAAGCCCGGGCCGCATCCAACGTCCAGTATTTTTTTGGCATTGTATTTTCCAAAATACTGCAAAGCCACGGACCTTCTATAACTTTTGTTGCCCTCCATCTCCTCCAGGAACGGGGCCGATTTCTTCACATCACTGTAATATTCATCATAATGCTCAGATGCATCTTTCATAAACACCAGTCATTTTCTTCACTATCTCCGCCCAATCATATTTCTTTGCCTCTTCCCTGGCCTTTCCCGAGACTGCGGAAAGGTCACGGTCTTTTATTTTCATTACCAGGTTTTTAACTTTTTCAGGTTCAGAATAATTGATGAGGAAGCCGTTCTCGCCGTTTCGTATGAAATTCCTGAATGATTCTATGTCATTCGCTATGACTGGCAAACCGGCCGCCATCGCCTCAATTACCGATATGCCGAAGCCCTCGTATTCGGACGCGGAAACGAAGAACTCTGCTTTCGAGAGCAGGCTGAGCTTTTCATTTTCAGATATTTCGCCTGTAAATACGACGTTCTTCCCGAGGTTTTTCTCAGCCACGAGCGCATCAAGCTTTTTCTGTTCGTTTCTCCATTGGCTGCCGGCGACATAAAGCTTTATGCCTGGCACGTCCTTTTTCAGCAGGTGAACCAGTTCTACCAGGCGGTCTATCCTCTTGTTCGGGGAAAGCCTGCCTATGAATAGCAGTGTGTTTTTTTCCGGCTTCCTCTTTATCTTCGAATATGTTTTCATCTCCACGCCGTTGGGTATGAAAACGACGTTCTTTGATATTCTGGAGAAAAGCTTCTCGTCGTTCCTGCTCACGGCAACTATCCTGTCGAAATTTTTCATCATAAGCCTGCACCATATAGAAAAGTAGAGCTTTTTGGCGGGACTGGACTTGTTTGTGTGGAATATACCGCCATGAGTCGAAATTATCAGGCGCTTTCCGTGAAAAGCCTTGGTCATGGAAAGTATGTCGCAAAAGAATCCTAGGCCATGTATGTGGACTATGTCGTAGCCTCTTATTTTCTTCAGCACGCCGGGAGCCATCGGGTATAAGCGCGTCCCAAATGATGATATCCTGTATATGTTTATGCCATTATATTTCTCGTGTTTTTTGAGCTTCTCTCCGGTGATAGTGTGCCTTTCGTAAGTGATGACGTCGGACTGGTGACCGAGCCTTATCAGGTTAAGGCAGAGATCTTCCACGTATTTCTGTATTCCGCCCATGGTGGGGTAGAACCCTGGGGTCACGTGTATGATTTTCATTTTATTCATTAACACAACTGGTTATAAAAATTTGAATACAGGAAGACCGATTATCATTTTTCCACGAATTTGCTGTATCTCTTAGCCAGTCTCCATATGCTTCCGGGGGATTTAACATGGTTCAGGGCTGTCCTGAATATTATTTTCGGTCTGAAATAGAATTGCCTGTAAGCCTTTCTCTGCCATTCGAGCACGTCTTCCTTGGTGAATTTTTCGGTGGTTATCACCGCAGAGCCTATTGTCCTCAAGCTGGACCAGCTTATATCCTTGGATATGTAACCCTTGTCGATGCAGAGCTTGTACAGGTCTGTACCTGGAAACGGGGTTGCTGCAAGGAAGCTGGCCCTGTCGAGCCCTATGTCCTTGGCGAAGTCTATGGTCTTCTGGAACGTTTCCTGAGTCTCTCCCGGAAGCCCCAGTATAAATGAGCCGGCCGTCTCTATTTTCAGCTTGCGGCAGACTTTTATTATGTTCCTGAGCCTGTCGAAAGGCACGTTCTTCCTCACCACATCCCTTAATATGTGCTCGTTGCCGGACTCTATGCCAAACGACAGC
>Ga0315275_10000150_pt1 | contig 54743 bp, 91 predicted proteins | sample YL17G03_0_MG_FD_205557 | JGI IMG/M metagenome (GOLD analysis project Ga0315275, IMG submission 205557) | Sediment microbial communities from Yellowstone Lake, YNP, Wyoming, USA - YL17G03_0 | ecosystem: Environmental > Aquatic > Freshwater > Lake > Sediment | place: USA: Wyoming | collected... | reverse complement strand
GGCGGCAGAGAATGTTTTCAAAGGTAGTGATTTAGGATTTGAGGGAGCAGATTTTATAAACTGGCAATCCACAGTAAAAGCAATGGAGGGGAAATGACACCAGAGGAAAAAATTGAAATTTGTTCTATGATGATTCGTTCGTCAGTTATACAAGGAGCCAACTACAATGCAGAAGAAGTAAAGAAGTTTTTTGGCATACAGGACGTTATATCAGTAAAAGCAATGGAGGCGGGGAAATGAAAATACTGAACGACAAGCAGAAGATAAAAAAATTGATCGAGGCCGTGCATCTTCTCGTCAATAGCGTTCCCGACGGCTGGGCGATGCCACTGGGGTACTCTCAGGCAGTGTCTCAAGCTAAATATATTTTAGAACAGGTGAAGTGATGTACCGGATATATTCATACTGCTGTAAATGGTGCTGGTGGATTTGGAAGTCGAGACTCAAGACGACACACTGCCCGAAGTGCGGGAGCACGAATTTAGACATAGAAAGTGAGATGAAAGAATAATAATGAGCGAGCGACGCTGTTCACATTGTAAGGAATTTAAACCTGTTTCTGAATTTTACGTCAGGGCTAATCAATGTAAGATTTGCTCAAGGGACACTTCTCGCAGATCATACATAAAACATAAGGATAAAATTACGAAGCGTCATAAAAAATGGATAGCAGATAATCGTGAACGGCATAACGAAATTGCCCTGGGTTATTATTACAGAAAGGGGAAAAAGAAACGGCTGGAACAGGCGGCTAAGAAATATTTCAAAGAGATGAAGGAGGCGAAATGAAAATAAGAAGTGCTCATGTTTTTTGGAACTCTTTTTCAGGGACAGAAACATCGTCGGTAGAGCTTGAAGTCGAGGGTCTTGGCAGAGTTTCCATTGATAATTTTATAACGCAATCGACAAGGGCGATGATCGAGACAGATGCGAATATAGCGTTATCTAAAAATTTAAAGATACTCTATGGAAGTCGAGTGGAGGTAAAAAATGAATTGGTTCAAAAGGAGACTGATGAGATGGGTGGACTCCAACGTGGGCGAGGCAATCAAAACGGAAGTGAAAACTGCCCTGGAGCTGAAAGAGATACAGCACCAGCGGGCCCAGAACAAGACAAGGATTGAACACTATCGCTCTAAGATTGAGTTCCAATCGAAATTGGAACGAGAGAACAAACAGCTTCTCAACGATCAGGAATCTCGGCATAAAAAAGAAGTACAGGAGATCGTCGATAAGTACGAGTCACGAGTGAAGGAATATAAAGAGCGAATCAAGGTTATGCGTCAGAACGTCGAGTATGCCCAGAGCCTATGCGAAAGCGTGTTCCCAGAGAAGCTGGCAATACAGAATATTTGTTTGGTGCTCAAGGAGAGAACTGAAGCGATCATGCAGAATGAAAAAGAGAAGCTCACCTTTGCCATGAGCAGGAACGCCATCAACGTGCAGGAGATCAGTGCGTGTCTTGAGAACGCCGAACGAATAAATACACGGCTTGATAAACAGAAAGATCGTATTGACAAGTTGATCGGGCTGAAGCTGGAGGAGATTGAATGAAAAAAGGTGAGAAGGGGCCAACAAATGAAATAGTTTTTCAGGATGATGATGAGATTCATTTTTTAATTAAAAAGAAAAATGGCGAGAAGTTTGTTGTGAAGGTTGATTCCACAGTTTATTTCAATATTGTGCAGGAGTGGAGATGGTATTTTGTTGGGACAAAAACAGCGGCTAATATAAACTACGTCGGACGAGGATATTATCTTATAGAAGAAGGCCGTAAAAAACACAAAACGGTATATTTACATTTAGAAATTCTTGGGGAAAAAAGTAAAGCGTATGGAGATCATATTGACGGAGACCCTTTGAATAATCGCAGGAGTAATCTCAGGGAGAGTTTTTTATCTGAAAATTTATGGAACAGAGGGAAAAGTAAAAACAACACATCAGGATATAAAGGAGTATCTTTTTTTAAATCAGCAGGAAAATTCAAAGCAAGAATAAGTAGAAATGGGCGGCGTTATTTTTTAGGTCATTTCGATAATGCCGTTGATGCGGCGAGAGCGTATGATCGGGCGGCTGTCAGGATGCACGGCGAGTTCGCAAGGCTGAATAACGCATGACACGAGACACTATATCAAAAATAATTCTGGCGGCGATGGGTTTGTCCCTTGTATGGATACTCTGCTTGACGGCATGGGTGGCAGTTTTGCATATACGGGCGGACAGTTCGAGAGATATCGTGGTCAAGCATACGATTCTACTTGAAGGCAAGGACTATTCGCTCAATGCTGAGTACACGATCGCAGACGTTTACACCGTCAATCGTTGGGTGCGTGATATGAAGCGGCTGGCGTGGCACATGTTCCCGAAGATGATGAAATAAGAGGCCATGAGGAAAAATATGAAAGTAAGAGTCACGACAGTCGTTGATGATTTTAGTATTGCGAATGTTGTCAAAAAAGACGGTTATGTTTACATTGAGGGTATCATAACAGAATCACACGAGGAGGAAATAAAGATGAAGTATAAAGCGACAGTTCATTCAATGATGGTGCAAAAAGTTCCAGAGGGTGTGATGTCGGATGTGGGGCACTACAATGCACTTTTGATTTTGAACTTGACCGAGCCACTTGTCGGCATAAACCTGAATGATATATCAGGGATGTCGGTCGAGTTTGAGATACTGGAGGAAGGAGATGGGACGAAAACCGGAGGATTATAAAAAGCCGCCTCTCGGCGTTATGCCGAAATTCTTTTTTGAGAGGAATCGTATCCTCGATCTCACGAGAGCGATACATGAGCGAGTGTCGGAAGATATGCAGGATTTAGTTCTGCTTCGCTGGGCACATGAGCTGGGGATACGAATTGAAGAGTATATCAAAATAAAAGACAAACTTGAATAAAAAAAAAGGAGGAGAGAGATGGATGGAAAACCGAATTGTTACGAGTGCCATTATTTTCTGAAGGTTCAAGGCAGTGCTCATTCTGTTTGCGGGAATGGGAAGGCACATGTCACTGGAGCTGAGTCCGGGATAAAAAAAGGCTGGTTCAACTGGCCATATAACTTTGACCCGGTGTGGCTGGAATCGTGCGACGGATTTTTCCCGAAGCCGATCGAAGTTCAACCGACTACTTAATAAAATAAAAAAGGAGGACAGGGAAAATGGAAGAGCAAAGAGAATCAGGCGAGATTCAAGATTTAATTGTGGAGATGAGCGAGGGCAATCCCGGTGCGGTCAGAGTAATGGCCGATCTGATTGCATTTCACGGAGAGAGCACAGGGCTGGAACTGCTTTATAAACTCAAGGATAATGGATACACAGGTGAGAAAATCTGGGTGCTTTTCAAAGATAAATTCGGAATGAGCATCCCTGCCCTGGGCCATTATATCAACGGACAGTTCAAAAGAATAGAGCCCACGAAGAAAGCAATGCACGAAGAAGAGGACGAGAGCCCGGCCGTGAGCCCATCGCAGATACCAGAGAGCGAGATGTCGAGCGAGACCGAGACAATCAGCACTCCTGACGCTGAAGGCGGCGGCGGAGAGTTCTCAGGTGGGGGGGCCTCTGGAGATTTTGGAGGCGGCGACTCTGGCGGAGGCGACTCAAGTTCAGGCAGTGATTCCGGCTCAGCAAGTTCCGGGGACAGTGGCGGAGGGGTCGGAGGGGACTGAACATGAAGGTGGAACTCAAAGGTAAAAAATGTGGTCTTAGCACTGACCCGATAATACTCATGCTGACGATTGACGATATTGAGGAGGCTCGACTTTTGTTTCATGTTTTTAACATGAACAGACTCAAGACCAGTATTAAACATGGTTACGATTATGATGCTTACTGGTACAAACATAGCGACGAAATAGCAGAGAATTTTCAATCAGAAGGCTGGAGTGTTCTCGAACAGGAGATACAGGGGAGAGGGTTCAAGCTATAATAAAATGCTTGATCTCTGGAGAGGACGGAAGTATATTTGTGACATGATTACTGGGACACTGCAAATAAAAGAGCGGGACATCAAGAGACAGGTGCTCGACTTCCTGAAGCTCGACGGCTGGTACGTTATGAATAACTTCCAGACGCTCGGCTCTCATCCTGGATATTCAGACGTGACCGTGCTGAAAGATGGGCGAGTTATCTTTATGGAGTTCAAGAAGCCAGTGAGAACATCGAAGCAGAGCGACAATCAAGTAAAATTTCAGAAGGAGATCGAAACTCACGGGGGGGAATACATGATCGTGCGGAACCTCGACGACGTGTATCCCCTTTGCAGTGGTCTACTATCATTTGCATAGGAGAGCCCATGAGAACATTCGCAGACTGGTTTCTCAACATCGTGGCGATCGGTGCGGCCGCCCTGTTGTTGTTGATCGTGCTGAGAAGCATGTTTGAGTCGAGGAAAAAGAAGCTCGACGATCAGGTCGTCAGAAAGAACAGAGCCGAGCGGTTCAAGGATAACGCAGATTGAGGCCGCAGATCATTATGACTTTATGTGAGAACTGTCATCAACGCCCGGCGACTCAATGGCATGAGAAGTTCGCTCAGAAAGCTAAGAACATCCAGCACTACGGAAAGGATTTGATATACGCTCGATTCAATTCGATGATGGTATGTTCTCGTTGCAACGTGTCTCACGCACACATGAAGCCTGAGAATATCTGGGACGAGCGGACGTTCAGGGAGCAGGCGTATCTCGCTGGCCATGTTCTGCCGCCGCCGATGAAGAGCTACAAAAAGGAGACGCAATGAAAATAGGATTACTCGATGTAGACAGCAAAAATTTCCCGAACCTTGCACTGATGAAGCTCTCAGCGTGGCACAAGGGACAGGGCGACAGTGTTGAGTTTGCGACGATGTTCGAGCACTATGATGTTATCTATAAGAGCAAGGTATTTACATGGACTGAAGACCCGCTCTATTGCTATCAGGCTGATAAGATCGTTACCGGGGGGACTGGATACCGGGACTACGGAACCTGCCTTCCGCCGGAGATCGAACACATCATGCCGGACTATTCGCTGTACCCTCACTTCCCGTATTCCGTGGGATTTGCCACCCGTGGATGTATTCGTAAATGTCCGTGGTGTGTTGTTCCAAGAAAAGAAGGGCTCATACAGAAAAATGCCGACATTTACGAGTTCTGGATGAAGGGGAGTGATGGCATTATTTTTATCGACAACAACATCTTCGCCGCACGGGGACACTTCGAGACGATTGCCGAGCAACTGATACGAGAGAAGGTGCGGGCCGACTTCAATCAGGGGATGGACATACGCCTGCTGACCCCGGAGAGAGCCGCCCTGCTCAAGCGGATGCGGCCTGTCAAGCAGTGGCGATTCAGTCTGGACGACATCAAGGACAAAGACCTGTTTATCGAGAAGGCCCAGCTATTAAAGCAGGCGAAGATACCCGATGCGAACGTATCCGTATATGTGCTTGTCGGATTTAAAAATACGATAGATCAGGACATCGAGAAGGTGTTCATTGTCAAGCAACTGGGGTTTGACCCGTTCGTGATGAAGTACAGGGACTTTGAGAAAGTCATAAAGCACGACGAGACGATTATACGATTGTGGCAAAAATGTACCCTGCCTGCGTGGTGCAAAAAAGAGTATAAGGCACAGAAAACTTTAGCCGATTTTAACCGATGGGTGAAAGAGAAACCCGTGGACAGAGATACTTTCAAATGCAGAAAGGACGGAGAGCAACAGAAAATGTTCTTGACATAAACAAATAAAGTGTATAACTTGGTTACATAGAATTGAGAGAGAATTGAGATGCCACTTAAAAAGGGACAACGACATTCAGGACAGTTCAAGCCGGGGCATGTGAGCACTGGTGGTCGCAAGAAGCTCCCGGCTGAGATCAGATCGGCTCTCCATGACAGCTACGATAAACTGGTGGGCGACGTTGTGAGAATCCGGGGTTATACTCTCGCCGAAGCAGAAAGGCGGTTCAAGGCCCCCGACATTACACTGGGCGAGCGAGTTATATTGAACTCGTACCTTACCTGTGATGAGCGACTCATTAAGAATTACGAGGACAGGGCGTATGGTAAGCCGATCGAGTCTCACCGATTCGTCGGGAAGGAAGGCGAAGATCGGGACATCATGACGCTACTGGGCGGGCAGTCGGCAGAAGAGATTATCAAGATCGGGAGGATGCTTGCAGGCGTTGAGTAACGAACAGATGGAAGCCGCACGTCGTCTATTTCTGGTTCAGGCGAGCAGGCTCGATCTTCTCACTTACGCAAAAGTTATCAATCCAGAGTTCCAGACACCGAAACACATCAAGCAGATTGCAGAGAAGCTCCAGCAGGTGTATGATGGAAAGATAAAGCGGCTGATAATCAACGAGCCGCCACGACACGGCAAGAGTTGGCTTGCCTCGAAACTATTTCCTTCATGGTTCCTCGGCAACAGGCCCAGCTCGCAGATTATAATAACATCCTACGCAGATACGCTTGCCATCGACTTTACCCGGTGGATTCGTAATATAGTTCAAGACCCGCTATACCAGCGGGTTTTTGACGTTCAGCTCAAGGACGACATTAAAGCCGCTAACCGCTGGGAGACAGTGCAAGGAGGCGTGGGCGTGGGTGCTGGCGTTGGCGGTGCGATCACTGGCAGGGGAGCTGACCTTGCGATCATTGATGACCCGGTGAAGAACTGGGAAGAGGCGATGTCAACCACGATTCAAGAGAAGATTTGGGACTGGTATTGCTCGACACTCAGGACACGGTTGCACCCGAACGCCGCCATAGTAATAATTCAGACTCGGTGGGGTGAGGACGACCTGACGGGCAAACTTCTCATGCACGAGCCTGGTATCTGGGACGTGCTTACGCTTCCGGCAGTAGATGAGAATAATCAACCGCTCTGGCCTGAACGATACTCACTCGAAGAACTCATGTCGATAAAAAGCGGGACGACTCTCAAGATTTGGGAGGCTCTCTATCAACAAAACCCGATCGACGTTACCGAGCGGATATTCCCTGACATCAAATACATTGACGTTCCGGACGACCTGGTGCTCGTGGCATATCTCGACCCAGCGTTCGGAGGAGAGGATTCAAACGCACTGACGATCGGTGGGTTCAGTGGCGGGAAGTATTACGTTGCGGCAGGCTACGCTTGGTACGGACAGATCGACAAGACGTATGATAGAGTCGAGTTCTACTGCAAGGGCTACAACGTCAGAGTGCTCAATATCGAGTACAACGCCGCCCAGGTTGCCGTCGGCTACGAGATGGAAAAGCGAGGACTGGTCGTGAGAGGCGTTCAGCAGTATAAGAATAAGCACTTCAGAATTGTGCACTATGCGAAGAAGAACTGGAACAGTATTTATTTCAACAACGGTCTGCTTGTTGACCCTGATACCCGTGAGTACGTGACGCAGATCGTGAAATACAGCGAGTATGCGAAGCGTAACGACGCACCGGATTCTCTGGGCGGATTCATTCAGGCCATGAAGCGTGCGGCATAAAGAAAATCATTGACAAATAGATGTTAGAGTGCTATAATTTAACTATATATTGAGAGGCTTGCCATGTTAGATGCTTACGGACGTGAGATTCAGAAGGCGATCGCAAACACTTACGAGACACTCTATCCAGACCTCCCAGGACGCTTCACGCTGGGCCAGGGCGATGCTCTCAAGCGTGGCTACTCAGTCTATACTCTATCACAAGTACAAGCAATCACAGGACGTACACGCACCGGGGAGTTGATGACCGGAACGTATGAGCAGGCGTTATTCTATCTCTCCATTGACGAGCGGCTTGGCATTACAAGGTTGTGTGCACCAGTGCACGCCGTCGTCGTCAATCGCATGAACCGCATTTCAGGCATACCATTCAAAATCATACCGATGAAAAACGACGAAGACAAGACCGCAGATAAGATGAAGATGTTTTACTCGATGTTCAGAGAGTTCGAGGGTTCTGAGGACTTAAAATTCATGGTCGCCCGCAACCGCCTGTATCAGAAGCTCTCGGTCGAGCTTCCCGATCTGCTCCCTGACGGCTCGAACTTCAAAGGCTGTATCTGGCGTTGGGGAAAGAGAATCAAGTCTGCGAAGATGGACGTTGCTGAAAGGGTTCAGGACTGGTGCTTGCGGCCCAACAGCAAAGAGACATGGGAGAATCACACGAAGCAATTCGTATTCGATCTTCTGGTTCATGGGCAATGCTCACACTACAAACAGAAAGTCGGAGGTAAAATAGAAAATGTATTTATATTGCCCGGAGGAACAATTATGCCCCTCAAGGAGCGATTCGTTGGGGGACTCAACGCATACGTGCAGGTCATGGCCGGATACGAGCCTAAGATATATTACGGCGACGAGCTGTCCTACTCTTGTTATATCCCTACCTCAGCCAGAGCCTACGGTCTGATTCCGCTCGAAGCCCTCATTAACAAAACCGCAGAGAGTCTCATGTTCGATAAACTCATGGCGGAGCAGGCAGATGGCACGAAGCCACCCGAAAAGATGGTTGTCATAGCTGATAACTTTCCGTTCGGCAGAATGGACGCTGACGATATGAGAGTGCCGATCAATTCAGATGAGATGCAGAGAATCGAGCAGAAGATGAGCACGCCGAGAAAAAATGCGATCGCCACGTACTCAGGGAACACGATCGAGGTCGTTGACCTATCTCGTGAGAATACGATGGAGATGCAGATGACCCGGCAGGACAAAATCAGGGAAGAAGTCGCTCTCGTGTTCGGAGCGACAAACATGGAAATGAATCTATCAGGTTCAGACACGACGAGCGGTCGATCGACAGCGGAGTCTCAAGAGGAGATCATGCACAGCCGGGCGATTCTGCCGATACTTCAGCAACTCGAATCACTTTGGACATACGACATCGTGCCCTATCGGTTCGGTTATGGTTATAAGCTGGAGTTTGAGGCACAGAAAAACGAGGAGAAAGAATGGAACTTAATTCAACGTAAGATCAGCTCAGGCGTTGTATCGGTAAACGAGATCAGAGCTGAGGACTTGAACAAAGACCCGTTTGACGGCGAAGAGTTTGATAAGCCAGCAGGAGCGAAGGGACAGCAACAAGGACAGCCAGGGCAAGATCAACTTAATCCACAATATACAAGAGAGGTTTAACATGGCAGATTTTACCACGAAGTACGGACTGGGCGATACGGTGTCAGAAGTGGCCCAACCACTCAGACGAGGAATTGTCGAGCAGATACTATTCAAGAAAGGCGGGACGATCGTATATCTCGTCGAGCTGGAAGGGATTCCTGGGGCGTATGTTTCGTTCTCTGAAGATCAACTATATAACATCAAGATAGACGCAGAGATCGAGAAGAAAAAACTCGAAGCAGAAGGGCCGAAAGACCCAGAAGCATGAGAGTTCTCGATTCGCACTTTTTGAGAGATGGTACGAATCAGAAAATAAATCTGAACTATGAACAATTCACCCGTGATATTATTTTTTTAAGCCCGGTGCTTGCAGGGTATCCTTGCGACGAGGACTGCCTGCACTGCAAACAGAACGATTGCACGAGGAGCTGAAATGCCAGTTATCGTAAAAGATCGCAAATTGAAAATGTCAGAGTTCGATGAGATCATAAGCCCGCTGGTTCTTGATCTCTCGTCGTTTTATAACACAGTGCAGGACGACATCATGACGAATGTGTTGGGCGACGATAGCCTCACACCTGAACAGATGATAGACAGAATAGAGAGGGTGCTATCATGAAAACATATCTGGACATCGGCTATGGCCTCTAAAAAGCACGTCACCGTCATAACAAAAAAGAAGGTCGTGAACAAGGATGCGAAGGACGATAAGATGGCCCGTGTCATGGGCGAGTTCAAGGCTGGCACATTGAAGTCGAATGGCAAGGTCGTTACCGACTATGACCAGGCACTTGCGATTGCACTTTCCGAAGCCGGGCTCTCGTACAAGAGTCTCTATCAATCACAGCTCGCAAATCGTATTCGTGTCCTGAAGTCTCAGACCGAACGCTTACTCTTGAAAGAGATCGAACGGGACAACCACATCAATTCTCAGATCGAGAATCTACTGATAAACAAAAGTAATTTTAATCACTATGCCGCCGCTCAGATACTCGGCATATCGACTCGTGAGTTCATGTTCAGGTGTATCGGTGTTGCGAAGTCTATCATGGTTGAGAAGGCGAAAGAAGTTCCGCAGGGAACGGTTCACACATGGTCGGATGGGACGAAGCACAGAAAGACTCCCGGCGGGGACTGGGAGCTGGTAACGACAGACGACAGAAAGGATACCGGGGAGGCCCCAGGGAAAAACAGACCTCCGGCAGAAAACAAAAAACCAGAGTACATGCCCAGGCAAAAAGAGAACGAGCCTCTGGACAAAGAGGTTGTCAATTATGATCTTTCGGATTTCAATAAGTTTGTAAATAGTCGTGACACAAATATTCCGGTTCGATGGAAGCCGTGGCTCACTACCTACTCGGAGAAAGAGTATGATGCCATGAAGGTCAAGACGTTTCTTTCTGACGACGGAAAGTCTGGATGTGCGGTCGCTCCCGATGGAGACATCATCTCTGTTTTTTCTGGAGGAAAGGGACGTATTAAAAAGTTGATTAACACGGCGATCATCAACGGAGGAAATCATCTTGATTGCATCGGAGACAAGTTGGCCAGTCTATACGAAGAGCACGGGTTCGAGATTTACAAGACAGAGCCGTGGAACGATCAGTATGCTCCGCCCGGATGGGACTATGTGAGAGATGGCAGGCCGAGAATTTATTTTATGAAGCTCAAAAAAGAACTGCAAACGATGGTGCAGATGTCAGAAGATATTCATGAGATCAGTCGAGAGACTCTTAGAAAAATGGACGAGACTCTCGTACCTGAGCAAACGAGACGGGAACTTGACCAGTACATTGCCTTTTTGAAAGGAGAAGGCGATCTGCCGCCTGACGATCAGTCAGTCGAGAAGGCGTGGCCTGCGAAGAGAAGCTCGACAGGCTGGCACGATTACGACAAGACAGGGAATATCGTCGAGGTTCCAGCACCGAAGTCTCGGCAGGCACACACTGACGAGCCGTCAGCTCCGAGAGAAGCGGCACAGCAGAAAGCACCAGCCGTCAACAAGGCCCAGCTTGTGAAGAGCCAGCCTTTCAAGAGCTGGTTCGGTGACTGGGAGGGCGACCCAGCTCACGCCAGCAAGGTTGTCAAGAAAAGCAGTGGAGAGCCGCAGGAGACAGCACACATGACGCACGCCGAGACGCCGCAGGGAGTCAAGGTTGTATATCACGGGACACCGACGGGCGGATTTGAAGCCTTTGATAAATCGAGGACAGCTCCGGGATTATATGGACATGGTTTTTATTTTACAGAAGATAAAAATGTTGCAGAGGGTTATGCGACAAGCAGATCAACGAAATACAAAACTACGATAAGCGAAGAACAGCTTGAGAAAATAAAAGATTTTCTGAATGAGCATATTGATGTATTCAAGACAGGTTTATATAATGCTGATGATGAAGTAACGGCAGAGATACTTGATGAAGGTGGAATTAAAAAGCTCGAAATGGTAAACGGACACGGAGAATCATACGAGAAAATAGCCGAGAGTGGGGACAACATTGACGTTTCAGGAGTTGACCCAATTGTGGCGTATATGTTTCAGTTGCCTGCTGTAAATCCGAGGGATGACAGTCTCATGGACACAAGTATCCGTGATGATTGGGATAAAAAACGACAAGAAATCAAATTGAAAACAGAACGAGTTGATACATCAAATAAAATATATGAATGTTATTTGAATATCAGACAACCGTTCGATGTTGATAATGGTTTTGGTCAAGAGAAAAAAATGTATGAATTGATTGCGAAGCATTTACAGGGCAACGGGTACAAATACGAAATTGGATCAAGAACCGGGCCTGAGTATGGGCCCGGAACGATGATCGGAATTAAAGATAAAGACAGCGATATATTTTTAATTAACTCGAACCAATACGGGACAGATCAGTGGGGAGGTCTCGCATCGTTAATTTCAAATGATGGAGTCAGCGAGATGATAAAGTCTTTCGGGTATGACGGACTGACTCACATTGGCGGGAAAATATCAGGTGGAAAGCCTCATCGAGTTTGGATAGCCTTTGAGCCTACGCAGATAAAGGCTACTGACAACGCCGGGACGTTCAATCCTCAAGACCCGAACATCAAAAAGTCGATGGTCTATAAATCGCAGAAGTGGCAACATACTGACGGCTCGTGGTGGTGGCACAATCCTAACACCGGGGCAATCGAGCAGACACGGGCTCCGGGCCCACGAGAGGCGGCGGCGGATACTACAGCACCAGAGGCACACGGATTTCGTGAATCAGAGACTACGAGAGTTCTGGATGCAGTTGTTCGTTCATTGTCAACTAATAATTTTGCAACAGCCAGCAGTATATTGAATGGATATTTAATACAACTAGAAGAAGCAGGACGTATAACGAGAGTGCAGAGAGAGGCTTTAGAACAAGCTCTTTCGGCGGCTCGTGACAATCACAATGACTTTAGAAGTTTTAATCTAACAGCATGGCTAAAGATGGCAGAAGGGCAGGGTCAGGGCAATGCTCCTGTTTCTGGTACTATCGCATCATCGGCAGAGTTCGATGATGCCCAGTTCAAGAATATGCGAGATCAGGTTTTAGATGCAGGCAGTGACACTAACAAAGTAAAACGACTTCTCAGGGAATATCTCGCCGATCAATATGCTCCCGGAACGGCACGGGATTCGATCATGAAAAAGATGTACCAGAAGCTACAAAGAGGAACTCTCACGCAGGCCGATCTCGATGCCATGAAGAATGACATCCTTACAAGATCGCTCGCCGGGCACTTGTTCCGCAGAGGGATGGAGGAGGCGGCCGCAGGGCACGAGAGTACACGGCAAAGACGCACCCGGACAGCTCCAGCGACTCCGGCAGAGCCAGCGATCGACCCTGATACCGGGGAGCCCGTGGGGGCCGCAGAGGAGCCAGCCGTACCCGGAACTCGTATCGGTCTCACACAGACAGATGAAGCATTTTTGAAAGAGTTCAGAAGCACGAATTTAAAATATAGAAAGCTAATACGGGAGGGGAAAATTGAAGAGGCACGAGACCTGCTTATTGCGTATATAAAGAAACAGGATTTTTTCGAAGAGACAGAAAAAACGGTTATCGTGCAGGGAGTAAATGAGAAATTTTCCCGTGGAACTTTGACTATTGACGTATTGACGAAAACGAAAAAAGGTCTGATACGAAGGCGAGACCAGGCCAGTGCGAAAGCTCAGGAGGATATGTCAGTCGAGGATAGATTTAAACATTACCTCGATGCTGGAGATAAGGATAACGCAAGCAAAGAATTGATTCGCAATGTTCAAAACAGGACTCTGCGGCCGTATCAGTTGGATATTTTTGTCGCAGAAGCACTCGCACTGGGGACTGAATTTAATTATAAAGACTTTCAGAAAAGAGCTTCAACCGCAGAGGATATAACGGGCAGAATTAGCAACGGCGTCAGAGATGCTCATGCCGAATATTTTGACTGGCTGTCGGGACTGCCCGAAGCCGCTACGCAGGGACTTCGGCAGAGGCGAGAGTTCGAGCAGGCGTGGGCGATGAATCATTACATAGATTCAAACAGCAGAAAATTGACTCCTGTTCAGCAGACGAAATTAAAAAATGAAGTCAGCGAAGCCATGCTCAATCATTATACCGGGTTCAAGCCGAAGAAATTTATCGAGGCTGTTGATAAGCACGTCGCCGTGTATGACGAAGCGAAACGGAAAGAGGCCGAGGAGCAGGCTCGTCAGATAGCCGAAGCGAGGAAAAAATTTGAGAGGATTAGCGAAGCACGGCCCCGTGAGAATTATAAGAGTTATACAAATTTTGAGGGTTTAGGTCTTTCTCGTGACAAGATAAAAGAAAAACTCTGGGATAACGGCTGGGACATAAACGACCGAGACTTGGCACAAATATCAGGTGCTTTTAGATTGAATGACCATATTGTCGTGCAGAGCATTGATGCTTATGAAATAGAGGTATCTATAAATCCCGAAGGAGGCAACAATTCAAATGGCGTTCCGTATGTTACGAGAACGACAATCCGCAAGGGCAGTAACGGAGTCAATGTTGATTTTCATTACATACGCACGAATCCCGATCACCCTGAATATTCCGAAGGTGCGGTGAGTCAGGCCGCCCTCCAGCTTTTCACAACATCAGCTCAGCTTGGAGCCCGCAGTGTAAAATGTCAAGCCGCAGGGGATGGGGATGGATATACGAAAGAGGAAAAAATAAAATTGATTATGACCGCCGAAGGAATGACGCACGAGGATGCGGCGAAAAGATTGAAACAAAATATGCGTAGAACTGGGTCGTATTGCGGGTATATCACATGGGCGAAGTTTGGATTTAATCAGGACATACAGGGGAGTTCAGTTGCCAGCAGGATGACGGGCAGAACAGGCCCGACATGGACTGAAGAAGAAATTACGCAGGTGAAGCGGTGTACTTCCGTACAGGATATAATTGATTTACCGAAAGGGCCGGAGATTTGGGAGCGTTACGGATTTTCATTGAGCAACGCTGTTTTTGATTTGACACCCGGTTCTCGATCTTTAAGACAGTATGAAAAATATATGCAATTTAGAGCAAGGAGGGCACAGACAGAATGAAAAATAGTTGGCATCCAGACGGAGGCGGGACTTGTGGGTTTGTCAATGGTGAATTGGCAGACTGGGAGGAGGAAGCACTCGACGAGGCTCTTGCGGAATTTAAAAAAGAAATTGAACAAGAAAAAATTGTAAAAAAAGCCATTGAAATACTTGAGCGGTCTATTCATAAACCGGGCGACACATGGAAACGTCAGGATGGAACTCTATGGAGGAGAGACCCGGATACTGACGAGATTGTATCATACGAGGTGGGTATTGGCAAAAATACACCTTGACAGGCTACGCAAACGGCACGGGTACGTGGGGGAGCCGTATCGGGCCCTGATGCGTAAGATCATAGCCGCAAACACTGAGGAGATCGCCGGGGCGATCGGCAGAATAACCGACGACAATTTCAAGCGAAAGATGACAACCTATCGGCCAGGCAGAGAGAAGCTGTTTGTTTTACCTGACATCCGTGAGGCCCTGCCAAAACAGGCTGTATTTATCAGGAAGGGGGCTACACGAGGCGATTTGCTCTCGGATGATCTGCGGGATAGCCTCGCTCAGAATCTCCGTGCAGTGCTTGAGAAGCCTGAATACGTGGTCGCCAGGGGGACGTATGCGGGCCGCATGAAACAAGCGGTACTGGCTGACTTTGAGAAGGCCATCAAAAAGACGTTCCGAGGGTATGTCCGGCGTGACCCGGCCGTGGGTATGCCGACGAATTTGTATGCGATCGCCACGACTGAGACCCGGAGCGTTGTAGATCAGGTGAAGCATGGCTATGTGCAGGAGATCAGACGAAGAAACTCTGCGATCTACGTCAAGAAAAGATGGATTCATAACATGTCGTTGCTCAAGGACAGAAAGAACGCACGCCAGCACCATGTCGCATTAAACGGCGTGACGATCGGATTCAACAGGGATTTTGTAATTCATGACAAAAATACAGGGACAACATACCTGGCCCCGCACCCGCATCACGAGAGCCTGCCAGCAGAGGAAGTGATCTCATGTCAGTGCGAGTTAGTTTATATCATAGGTAAAGATTGATGTTAATTCCGGCAGATATATTAAAAAGCGAAGAAGAAAAAAAGATAGATCAGATCAAAAAGAATATTCTTGACATTATGATACTGAAACATTATAATAGTATCAGAGTGGAGATAAATTGCACGGGTGACAAGATCAAAATGAACATCACCCAGTACGACGTATAATAAAACCCGCAGTCCACCGGAACGCCCCGACCTGCCACATGGAAACGTATGACAGGTCAAACTCGCATCAAATTCAATTTCCATCCAAACGACCGTGAAGGTCATCACGCCGTCGAAAAGGCGGACGCTTCAGGAAACAAACATCGTTATCTCTATGGCATAAGCACCGGGGTCAAGAAAGACGGCCACGGTGAACGCATGACTGAGAACGCTATTCAATCAATAACGAAACAAGCTCAGTCTGGCGACGTGTTGCTCTATGCCGATCGCCACGGGGTTGCCTATACTGAGGACATCGGGATATTGAGCGACTTTCATGTCGATAATAATGGTGACTGGAAACCAGAGTTCAGGCTGTACGACAAATCCGACGGCCTGGGAGCGAACACCCTGGAGACCGCAGACAAACTCTGGCGACAGATGCTCGGCCTGCCGCCGTACAAGAAACCGAAACAGAAAGGCTTCTCAGTCGAGGGATATATCCCCGACGGTGGCATATTGCAGATGTCTTTTGACGGTAAGCGAGTCATCAATGACATGATACTCGACGGGGTTGTGGTCGTGCCACGGCCCGCATATCAGAGTTCTGTCGTTCACGCCATCTACAAGGCCCTGGGCGAAACGGCCCCGTGGGTAGTACAAAAATCAATCAAAGAGTCGCTCAGAGCAAAGATACAAGCGGGCGAATCAGACACGAATTATTTTCGCAAGCGGTATCAGATTCAAGAAGCTCTGGAGGACAACATCGAAGAGATCATGCAGGATGAAGAAGTCGAGGACAAGGAAGATCGGCTCATCATGCTGTTTGACGAGTACCGAGACATGATGCTCGAAGTCATTCTCGGCTCTCAGAATTTTTTCATGCCGGATATAGACCCGACTCAAGCAGTCGTGGAAAATATAAAAGTGAACAAGGACATGAATCCGAAGATTGTCCTGTTTAAATCGCTCCTATCCAATCTGGATACGGTGCAAAAAATTTTAGAAAAACAAGGAGCACATTAAATGGATACTGAACTTTTAACCGCTTTAAATAACCTCGAATCCATAATCGAACAGATCAAGCAGGCAGGAGCAGGCGGAGTGGCTCAGGAAGATCAGACTCCTCCAGTGCCTCAAAATCAGCCGCCTCAAGCGGACGAGGATATTATCATGAAGGCTATTGCAATCATGAAACAGATGGAAGAGGACAAGAACAAAAAAGAGAAAGGCGACGGAGAGGACTCTGGAAAGTTTGCGAAGAAATCCGCTAACAGCCCGGCCGCTCAAGACCCGGCAGAAACTCAAATACAAGATCAGCCTGATCTCAACCTTGAGAATATACCGGAAGTCGCAAAGGCAATTATCAGCCTTCTCAGAAAGAGTAAAGGCGTACAAAAATCACAAGACCCGATTGCCAAAATTGCGGACGCAGTTCAACTTATCGGCAAGCAAGTGATGGAGCAGAATAAAGCAATCCAGGGGATTCTCGAAGGTACGGGAATAGTCTCAACCGTCGAGAAAGCCTGGGACGAAGCTCATCCGAAAAAAGATGAGCCGAGAGATGTTCCAGCAGGGTACGGCCCCGATGTCAAAAAGACACTCGATTTTATTCAGCAGATGGCTGGCGTTCTGCCGAAAGCAGAGCCCACTCAAGAGCAACGAGACCCGCACTTTCTCAGCAAGTCGCTGGCGGCAGATAGCGGGAGGCTGTTGACTGGAATGTTCCCTCTAAACTCGAAAGCAGTCAGATAAGAAAAAAGGAATAAGGAGCAATTCAATGGCAGACATTATCAAACAATTTAACTGGTACTGGGGCGAGAACAAGAGCCTCATACAGAAAGCATTGACCGCCGCAACAGGAAGTGGTGAAGCACTCATACCACAACACTTGGAGCAGGTCATTACGAACGCCGTGCCGAGATTATCGCCTCTGGTGGCAATGATGACACCGAAGTTCGACAATCAGAAGTTGCACGAGTTCGATCAATTAACTTCGCTCCCGGCATCCGGCGGGGCGATGGGTGAAGGTGCGGTGACTCCGACTACTCAGCCTGTTTACACACGGGCGAACGTTTCTCTGAAAGTCATCAGAAGGAAAGGAGCAACCACGAACTTTCTGCAAGACGCAAGTAAAAAGAACATAGATGCGGCGGCCGCCAATATGGAATCCGAGCTTTTGGCCCACGTCTATGACATGGAAAATTATATCGCCTTCGGGAACGCATCGAGCAATCAGTATGAGTTCACGGGGTTCGATACCTACGTCACGACCTATCGAACGAATAAAGCTCTTGGCGGTGTCGCACCGACGAATTTTACCGATCTGGACACGATGATAGATGCTAACTTTGAAAAGCAAGGTGCGGCTCACAACAAGGCGTTCATTATGTCTCCGCAGATGCTCTCGAAGTATTCAGCCCTGCTCTCCAACGTGAGATTGAATCAAGGTCTCACCGGGAGCATGTCGCAAGTGGACATCAACGGCGGCTGGCGGCTCAATGCGTATCGGGATATACCGATCATCATGTCATCGTTTTGTCGCCCGAAGATTACAATGGGAACGGTAACACCGTCCACCGCAACTACTGGCGGGACGATAGCGAACAGTGCGACGAACTACTTCAGAGTGTCGGCTGTAACAAAGGACGGCGAGTCACTGGCGAGTGCAGAGACTTCAAACTTAGCAACCACAGGCTCCAGTACATCGACCTTCACGCTGACGTGGACTCCGATCGCCGATGCGTTCAGATACAAGGTTTATTTCAGTGTCACAAGCGGCTCTGAAGTTCTTATCGCCGTCGTTCCTGGTTATGCGTATGATGCAAACGGAACGATAGCGGCCTCGACGACCAATACGATCAATACCACGTTGACCTGTACGTCGAACGCTTCAAGCGTGGTCAATACCTGCACATTCACATCATGGACACCGACCACGATTCCGACAGCGATGCAGGCAGACTTGCCGTTGGTGATTACAGCGACGTACGCACCTGAGTATATTTTCTTCATCGACTTTGATGAGTTTCAAGGTCTTGGAAGATTGCCATATACCAATCAGGGCGGTTCGCAGTTCAACGGGCTTGTCACGATCGAGGACTTGGCAAGGACAGACGACTTCCTGCCGTTCTTGATAAAGAGCTATGCCGCAGTCGCTCCTTCATACGAGGCGACTTCGAGTATTCTCAGAGGAATGAGGGTGGCGTGATAAACGTCATTCGTTTCAACGAAGAAGTAAAACAGGAGGCGGTTGTCGTAGTAAGTCAGCCGCCCCCCGTTATTAAAAAACCGACTAAAGAATATCGACTCTTATATCCTGAGATTCCGTTGAATGGTTCACGATACAATGGCATTTATAAGATCGAGCTTGAAGGAAAGATAACCGACCATGAAATCATGGATGGAGTCATCACGGTAACGGATGAGCGAGAGAGTGATATTTTGAAGTCGAAAGGATTTATTTTTATGTACGAAAAGGAGATTTGATATGGCTATACTATCAACAGATCAAGCGGCGAAATTCAATACAGCATCCCCAGCGGAACAGATCATTACGATGGGCGATCTGATGCGTGAAGTTCAACAACGCACAGGGATGGACGAAACGCTCCCGACCAGCTTCTCACCGCTGATTTTATTCAACTACTCAATAGCGGCGGACACTACCACGTCAACGGCGATTCTCACCGTTCCGTTTGCGTGTGAAGTTCTGGACGTGTTTGTCCAATGTCGTGCGGCTAACGCCTCAGGAACGGCGACGCTCAGAAACGGAACAACGAACCCGATAACTAACGCTATGATTATGGCGGTGGACAAGACGATGGTTCGGGCGGGTACGATTGACGATGCGTACTCGATACTTGCGGCAGGAACTACGCTGAACGTCATTTGCAACGGTGCGTCTGACAGAGGGCTTTTAACAATACTGTTCAAGAAGTCATAAGCTATGATAAAAAGTACGGTTGGATTAACGGGAAAGCTGACGGTTACTGTTTTCGACAGCAACGGAAACATCAAGCGTCATGCTCCGGGATTCTGGAGAAGATTGTTCAGGATTCCGGGCAAGCTGATGATTTCGGTCAATCACAACATCGTGACCGACGAGGGTGATGCGATGGTTGCCGACCTGATGAGTCAGACTCCAGCTCGGCAGAAGCTCGATAATACTCACGGATTTGTTCCTGTTGGAACTGGCTATACGGGAACGAGCATCAAGTCGAACACGTTTGTCAATGCAGTTACAGGAACTCCAAAAGCACTGTCAGCGACGTATCCGAAGCAGAAGGGTTCATGGGGTGCGGCGAACGATAACGTGGTTCAATATCGAGCTCTTTATGCGATAGGAGACTTGTCGGCAACGATAAACGAAGCGGCTCTCACGAGTGCGGCGACTGACGGAGCTGGCGACTGTCTTGCGTATGCTCAGGTAGTACCGAACGTGATCGTGGCATCGACGGACTCGTTGCAAGTTGACTGGGAGCTCACGGCACTCGGAGCTTAATTTTATTTGAAGGAGAAATTTTATGGCAGTACAAGTTGTTGCAAGCGCGTATTCGGACGGGCCAACTTTGACGGCGGCGGCGACCGCATCATGTTTGCCGACGTATGTTCCGACCACTCTCCCGGCAGGGTACTGGCAGATCGGACGGACGTGGAGAATAACTGCGTCAGGTCGTATTTCGTGCGTTATCACCACACCCGGAACAGCTCGCTGGGACTTGAGAATGGCGGCGATTACAGTATTCGATACGCTGGCGATACCTCTAAACGTCGTGGCAAAAGTAAACGTTCCGTGGTGGCTGGAGATTGTTTTGCAATGCCGTTCAGTCGGTTCAAGCACAAGTGCTACTTTATTCGGACAAGGTTACTGGCTATCGGAAGCCGCCTTGCTCGTTCCGCTTCCTGCGACTGGCCCCGGCCCCGGCGGTAATACGTTACCGTACAATACGGCTCCGGTGGTGGGTACTGGTTTTGATTCAACGGCGGCTAACGCTATGGATTTCCGTTTCACGCAGACGGCGGCAACGGGTTCAATGACGATGCACATGTTCTGTATCGAACAGCTCACACCCTAATTTAATTTGTATAGGTTGTGGTAAGGAGGGAATCATGGATTACAAAATGTTTTCTCCTGATGTGGTAGTCAGGTCGGAGGACGGAGAAGTCATTGAAACAGATGACCCCGATTTTTTAGCGTGGCTCGACGCTGGAAATTCTCCATTTCCTCCAGACCCGCCCGTGGGCGACGAGCTTGAGAATACCGTTGATTTATGTATGGCAACAATTCAGCAAAGGAAGTTGAAGGGATGATTGTAATACTACCTTGCTTGCAAGACCCGACTGACGTGGTGCTTCAAGGCGAAATTATCGGAGATTCATGTGCTATGGACTGGAGGTTTGCTCTTGGAAAAGCCGCAGACGAAAAATTTGAGTGTCCTGCTTTGATACCGCTTATTCAGGGAGATGTAATAGGAGATTACAAAATGAAAGGGTTTCCTGTTCCCAGAGCGATTATCGGGCAATCTGATTGGTACGGGATAAGACCGAGACTGGTTGGGCCCATGCGACAGGCGGGCGGCAGAATAGAAATGCTGGACATCGGAGGGACTCCGCCTGACCCGCTCGCACCGTATGTAGAGCCGACTCGGAAGTGGCTCAAGTCAACAGATGAAACGGATTCGACAGGAGCACTATTGGCAGATTTTCAGATTCTCGGAGCGTCGGAAGCGACAAATCAGCTTGTTCTTTTTGAAACAGAAGAACTCGGCGACATCACAGTAACGATACCGAGAGGAGCTATTTACAGAAGCGGTCTTTCGAAACGAACAACGGCAGTGACTCTACCTTCTGACTTTCAGATGCACACGGTTCTTGAATATTTCACCGAGAGCACACAGACGTTTCTCATAAGCGGAATAACGAAAGACAAGAACGGTGCGGCTCTCGGAGGGTGCACAGTTGTCGCTATGCAGGTCGATGATTCCGGTACTCCGGTCAATACAATTATCGCTCGCACTGTTTCTGATGGAAGCGGAAATTTCACAATATCGGTGCATCAATCCGGCAGTTTCCAGAGGTATCAGCTCGTGGCTTTTCAAAATTCATCTCCCGATGTCGGAGGGATAAGCGATAACTCACTTCAAGCATCGGATACGTCAGTCAATATATACCTGTATGATGTGACCACGCTGGCAGGCGGTTCGGTCGGGCTCCCGGTCATAAATTCGGGGCTGGTGAGGTCGGCATGAACGCTCTGCTCGGAAGAACTCTTTATTTTGACTTCATCACGAATACGGTTGTTGGCGTTGTGAGCGATGCTGATTCACTGCCTACTGCGGAAGTGTTCGAGGATGATACAGACACGACCGTCTATTCATTGACGGTAACGAAGAGGACAGGAAAGACAGGGGATTACAGGGTTCCCGTGGCGTGCACTGCGGCGAACGGATTCGAGGTCGGCAAGAGTTATAACGTGATAGCTTCAGCCACGGTCGGCGGGACAGCATCGAAATCAGTCGTCGGTCGATTCGTGATTGAGAATATAGTTTTAAAGCGAGGGTCAGTCGTCAGTGACGGGGGAAACACGGCGACGACATTTAAGACCGATCTATCAGAAGCAACGAACGATTATCACAAGGACGCATTGCTTTTATTCACGAGTGGGGGCTTGATAAATCAGGTCAAGAAGGTATCAGCGTACACCGGGGCCACGAAGTTCATAACAGTCTCGGCGGCTTTTACCGGGACACCGAGTGCGGCAGACAATTTTATTTTACTGGTATTCTGATGAGCAGGATTTTATTCGACAGTTTTGATTCAGCAGGGCCGACAGCATGGTCGATCTTAATTTTAGATACGCTCGGTCTCTCTGACGTTGTGATTCGTACCGGAATTTATTCGAGGTCGGTTTCGGCCACGATAGGATTGACGACCGCCCTTACGAGAACAGGAACGTTTTATAGAACGATCAACAATATTATTGGAATGACAGACGTTGTTTCACGCTCCGCTACTTTCGTAAGGACGGTTCTTAATACTATCGGACTGACAAGCGTATTCACAGCACTCAAGCCGACCATATATCCTGCAATTCTCTGGCGATCATTTTTAGCCGGAGATATTCGATTCAGCGACTTTATGTCGTCGCTGTTCAGGTGGGGCACGACTCCAGCAGAAGCGATGGAAGCGAGTGAGAGCGATTCACAGCTCAAGTGGCGGCCCGACCTTTCTAAAGACATTACATGGAGAGCAGACTGATGCTTTTAACAAGAAAAATATGGAAGGATTCAGTCGGTCAGGAATTTTTCGCTGACTTTGATACCAGTCTCGCCGGGCTCATTGCGTACAAGATGTATCTATTAAAACCCGATGGAACTGAGGTCGAGAAAACAAACGTCACGATCGTCGGCACGAAACTAAAATGGCTCTCACAGGCTGGGGACTTCTCGCAGATCGGTGAATATAGCCTTCAGCCGTGGATAAATGACGGGACGTTCACCGGACGGCGGGAGCCGCTTCAATTCTACGTGCTTGATAATCAGGCTCCAGAGATCGCAGAAGTCATCCCTTCCGACGTGCGAGAATATCTTGAGGGATACGGCATTGAAACTGATATAATCTCGAATGATTGGATTGAGAAACGACTGGCGAGATTCATTGTCCCGTATGTTGAATCTGTCACCAGACAAACATTTTCAGGTATTAGCTCCATAACGGAATATTATTCAGGGGCAGGACAAAACTACCTGATATTAAATCGCAGGCCGATCGTTGCCGTGCAGTCGATTCAATACGTGCTCGGCGGCAACTATTTTACCGTCGTGAACATGGGAAACATCGAGACCATTTCGGCCCTGGGGATACTGAAGGCGAAATCGAATTATGAAGAAGCCTACTACATGCCTATTTTTGCGAGAGGAAACTTCAATCTTAAAATCACGTACACGTACGGATACTTGACGTTTCCTGATGACATCAAGGAAGCCTGCATCATGCTCTCGGCGGAACAGGTGCTCGGATTCATCGGCTCAAGGACTGGCGGCGGCGACATCTCAGGTCAGGCATACAGCAGAAATTTTGGAGACCGGGGAAAGTACACAGAGATCAGGAACGATCTTGCTCGCCAGGCATACGGAATTTTGAGAAAATATATGACTCGTGTGGCAGGGGCGTAACATGGCAGTATCAACAAGAGTCAATTTTGAAAAGTGGCACGCACTGAAGGATGTAAGCGACATCGTGAATGAGTATGGCGAGGACGTGACCATTATTATCAGAGGCGAGGGCGACGTGACCAGAGACAAATATAATTCGATCACGAAGCAATCGACTTCTGTTGATCTCACGTACAATCTGAAGGCGAAGCCCGTTGACCATAACCCGAATCGACAGCAGATGGAGAAAGCGGGGATTCGAGAGGACTGCCAGTCGATAGTCTGGTTCGCTATGAAAGACCTTCTTGATCGAAAACTTGATTTTGATAAAATAGAGAATGAAAAAGTAACGGTCGTCCTGGATGGGAACGATTACGGAATACGAGAGAAAAATAAGGCCGTGGATTTTGCAGACGAACATTTATATTTCACGATGGGATTATTCAAAAAACCATGAGTGCACAAGTGCGATTTAACAATTCATATCGTGCGAAGAAGCGAAGGATTCAAGAGCTTCCCACGATGATGAATAATATCATGTACGGGCTCAGAAAGAAGGATGCCGCACTGCTCATTTCGTATTTTCATTCAGGGATAAAAAATGAGAAGTTCAGTCTCCTGAGACTGCATCCGTTCACCGTGGAACGGAAAGAAGGATTTGGGTACAAGCTCCCGGAGACACCGCTATACGGCAAAGGCGACGATGCGAAGCTCAAGGCATACGTCAACATGCTAAGGATGCGAAAGATACACAATGGCTGGAAGGTTTTCGGTTCTCTGGGCCGTCATCATAAATCGAATCTTACGCTGAGACATCTTCTCAATATTCATGAGGCCGGAATTACGATCAAGGTGACAGCGAAGATGAGGAAATTTTTACACCGAGCGGGACTTCACCTGAAAGCCGACACGACTGTCATACGCATACCGCCCAGGCCAGCGTTCAAAATGGCCTGCGACAAGATCGAGAGAACGATAAAAAACAGAAACGATGCGGCGAAGATCAAGAAAGAAATCGCAACCTATATCAAGTATGGCCGGAGCGAGTGGTTCGAGTCGCTGATGAGAACGTACCAATCTGAATATGGAGACCTGATCGAATGAACATTGTCATCGACAATCTGGACGCAGTGACAGGCTGGACGGCGGCTGGCGGGGCTTCTATCTATGGAGTCAATGCCATCTCTGAGTGTATTGCCGGAGACCTCGCAGGCTCTCTCATGTTTAAATTTGAGGGGACTGGGAGCTATGTCGAGAAAATATTCACGGCTATTGACGTGTCTGCGTACGATATGCTGACACTGCATGTCTGGTCACGAATGAAAGGCAACGACGATTATCGAAATTATACTGATTTTGCATATAAGATAAAGTTCGGGGCCACGGGAAAAGAATATCTGCTCCCTGTTTTTTCAGAGTTCACCGACGTATCGTTCGACATCGCAGATTTTGGAACGATCGACAGTATTCACATCGAGGCCCTGACTTCCAGCGAGGACTATCTGGTTGTCTCGTTCCTGGTGGCTTCACACGACGAGATGCCGCTTGATATTTACAATGCGATCAAGACGAAACTGGAAAACTATATTGCGGCTACGTATCGTCTGGCATATCCAGCAGGACAGATTCAGCCGGGCGTTTCGAGCGAAGATTGCATAACTTTCATTCAAGACCCTGCGTGGATTCAACGATACTCGAAGATTCTCATAACTGACGGGAACAATAGCGAGTATCATCATATCAACAAGAAATCGGGCAAGACAGTTTATTTCAGCACATACTTTGACAGCGTGACGTTGAAAAATTCTTTCGATACTGGAACGTGGGTGTATCTGGCAATCGACGTGGGGTATGGAAAACTTCAGACTGAAATCATACTGCCGTCAATCACGATCTGGGGATTCACGCCGGAACAGACACCGATCGAAAGTGATGTTCAGGATGATTTTGACTCATGGAAGCCTGACGGCTCGGTGGCAGTGTCTCGCACCGGGCAGTGGTTCAAGTATTCACTTCTTATCGACTGCGAGAATGACTCGATGGAGCTGGTGGCGGTAATGTCTGAAATAGCCAGAATGATGATAGCACAAAAAACGCTCTGGATAAATGGAAAACGATGTTGTATGTATTTCGGAGGATTGCCGACATTTATCGAGCCGGCTGATATATCAAACAATTTACCGAAGATTCAATATCCGATCACGGTTGAAATAAAAGAGAACGTGTGGGCGAAGCAGAGGGTTCCAAAACTCGTGACTGAAACCACGACAATGAATATAACAATACAGTGAGGGTCATTATGCCAAAAGAAAAATATCCATCTGAGGAAAGTGCCGAGAACTTAGTGGGGAAACAAGAGAAGCCCTACGAGGATGGGGCACTGGTAATGCTCTATTTCAAAGAAAATAGAACATTCGAGCTTCATGTCAATCGTAAAATTTATCGGTGTGTGGGCAATACTCCGGTTCCCTTCCCGGCAGAGGACTTGAGCCATCCTGACTTTACCGATGAAATAAAATCATTGTTCTACATAAAGGAGTAAAGCTATGGGAAATCGACTAAGGACTCAAGACGTATATGGGACTTCTCTGCCGACAAAAAAAACGGTTTCAGTAAATCCTTCTGACATGCTGATCGGAGGACTCATCGGGCTGTTTCAGAGAAGATATAAAGTTCCCTTTCAATGCAGAAACACGGAGGAGATGGCAGATATTTTCGATGTGCAGGTCACGCCTACCTTTTACGGCTGGGATTGTGCAAAAGGATTTTTCGACAACACGAGAGGCGTTGATGCGAAGCTCTATGTCAAGTCGCATGTCGGCTATACAGGCTCGGCGTACGATGGAGTGCAGGCAACATCAGGGACGTTGATTCTGGATGCGTCAAATCCGACGATCAGACTCGACTCTGCATACATGAACATCCCTGAGTTTTCAGCGTGGGGGAATAATACGGCATACACGATCGTTCCTGGCTTCAGATTCTCGACGACATGCTCTTTTCAGGGTTCGGCTACGGACAACTGGATTGCGGTTTACAGCGTCGCCGGAGCGAAGATCGGGGATGAGCTAAAAATGAACATCACCGGAGGCTCTGCCGTCACCGTATATAAAAAGATAACGTCAATAGACGCATCGACCGGGAGGCTCTATTTCTCAGGAGCGATTCATGCTTCCAGCTATGCGAAGGTCGGAGACTTTGCCGGGATTATGGGATTCCAGCTTCATCTCTGGAGGAAATCTCTTCTCGGAGTTCTCGCCGAAGTGGACACCGATCTCGGAAAAATATATTGCACGATGGCCCCTGAAGTCACAGACTTCTATGTCGTGAACGTGTTCATGAACTCAAAATGGGCACAGGTCACGAATCTAAATTCAGGGTCGGGTGTTGGTCTCGATCAGCCTGTCGCAGTTTCAACGGCAGTGTACCTCACCAGCGGAGCGGACGGGACGGCCCCGACGACTTCAGCCCACTGGGGCATCAACAATGCCACGTTCGACTCTTTGCCGATCAGGTTTCTAACGAACTGCGAAACGACCGACACTGCGACGCAGTTGGCTCTCGAAGTTTATTCAAGGGGCAGATGGGACGAGCCGAAGATCATCTACAATGTGCCGTCAAATCAGAGCAAGACACAACTCATCACGATCGGGAACAACTACCAGAGAGCAGATGACGTGCTGGGCGTGATACAGGAAAAATGGTATCAGGTTCCAGACCCGTTCACTACTTCCCCGCTGGCTCCGTTGCGGACGATACCGAGCGTTGGTCACACGATGGGAGCATGGATTCGCTGTATCGGGACATACGGAATCCACTGGGTTCCAGCCACGGTGAACACTCCGATTTTTGGAATACAGGGGGTCGTCGGGACTCAGTTCTCATCCGCTGAAGATCGCACTGATCTCGCCGAAGCTGGCATCAACACGACGATCTTCCAGACCGGGGACGGGTACATAGTGAAGTCATGGTTCACACCGTCGGTCACGAAAGAGTTCATGTTCGGGAACGGTATCCTGATGCGAGATTATATCAAAATCTCGATCGTCAATTCGTTGCTTGGAACGCACAACGAGCCGAATAACTGGGCGAGGATAAAGAACTCTGCATCGGCGATCTGGAATTTCTTTTATCGCCTCTGGGAAGCTGGCTCGACGGGAAGCGTGGCCGCAGGGGAAACTTTCGGGCAGTCTATCAACGACGACGGGACATACACACAGCCGACAGATCACTTTTTTGTCAGGGCTGATCTTATAAACAATCCGCAAGCATCGGTCGATTCCGGCAACCGGAACGAGGATTGCTGGTTTACGTTTCCTGCTCCGGCGGGCAGTATTAAAATCGGCGTTGGCCTGATGCTGAGATCATAAGGGGGATAACAAATGCAAAAGTCAAGTTCTGCTGAAAAGAAACGTATATTCTGGGACGGTGAAGAAGTGCCCGGTCTGATAGACGTTCAGGAAATGAAGCTCACAAAGGCGACGATCAAGGTTCCCGGATTTAAGCGTCTGCGGACGATCTCGTCTAACATCATCGAGATTCCGGTTCTGGAACTCAAGTACAAGGTTGAAAAGGGAACATCGACCATGAAGTTTTTCGAGACATTCTTCTTCACCGAGCAATGTAAGGATTGCACAGAGGTCAGGGTCGATCAGTACGACAACGAGATACAGCGTCGGCTCTGGCCGCAGTGCGAGTGTATCGACAAGGTTGATTCACCATATCGAGCTGAGAATCCTGAGCTTATGGTCGTGACGATTCAGGTCGCACCCTGGGACATTATTTCGCTGTAAGGAGGAGCCATGAGATTGCCACTTCCGAAAAGAATTAAGGATGTTCTATACACCGAGGCTGAAGTTTCTGAGCCGACAGTTAATGCCGCCATAGAGACACAGAAGATGGCGAAGAGCGGAAGTTTTTTCCAGTCGCTCAGGGCGTTCTGCAATAGTTGTGTCGATGAGTTCAAAACATCGGACGGACAGTCGATCACTGACCCGATCTCGATAAAATCAATCATCCCGAAATTGCCTTTCAAGACGGTCGAATATTTGGCTCTCCAGGCTGTATTAAAGCATAATGATGGTGATGACGGCATTGAAGGAATGTATCCCTGTCCCCGGTGCGGCCATGATGTTATTGCCGAGTATAGCGATAGGGACGGGGTTATCATCGACACGAGAGATCACATCTCGAAGCTGACAGTGAAATACAGCGATGATGAACAAGGCCCGATCACAGTCGATCTTGCGACTCCTGTTCTCATTCAGGACAAGGTGACGAATGAAGTCATCGAAGAAGTGAAGAGCCTGACGATCGAAGCTCCTACGCTTGAGAAGTGTATAGCGGCCGAGGGCAAAACGTCATCAGATCGGATACGGCTTCAGCTTGCCATTTATGTCGAGTGTCTCATCGCAGTGAATGGTCAGCCGATTGATTCTCGGTATCGAGATGCTTATGGCATGTATATTTTCGGAAACATTCGATCTATAAAAAAAGACCTGAAGGTTCTCTCCGATTCGATCAATCAATTTGGACTGGATACTTCAGTTGAGAAAGAGTGCCCGAAGTGCGGGAAGGTCTGGCGTGCTCAGGTCAATACGTCAAATTTTTTCGCCTCCGCTCCCCTGTCATTCTGAGAGGCGAGGGGAGCCGTGATTATTTGTGGTTGGCTGAGAGCCTGAAGTATATTGATTTTACGATGGAGGTTTTTGTTCAGGAGTATTTCGACATAGCGTACTGTTCGAGAGGCGGTTTTTCTTTTGAGGAAATAAAAAAAATGAAGTTTAAGGAATATGAAATAATTCGCAAGCAGACTGAGATAGCAAGCCAGAGGATTAGGGACACTGCTGGCGAAATAGAAGAAATGATATGAACGACATTGATCTAACTTTCGACCCTGAGATGTTTAAACGTGGATTCACCGAGATACTGGGAGTAATGGGTCGTATCGAAGAAAAACTGACAGACGTGACAAAGAGCACGACACGCATGGAAACGTCAGGAGCTAAGTCAATCGGACTCTGGACGGCTCTCATGACGACCGGGCTGAATTATTTAATATCGCTGGCTCATAAAATAATGGGATTTATCCCTGAGATCGGATACTCATTTAAAATTGCAGGAGACATCATCGGAAGAAATCTACTTTGGCCACTGCGACAACAGCTCATACCGCTTTTACAGGGTATGCTGAACTGGATACGAGATCATCGGGCGATGTTCGTTCGCTGGGGCGTGACGATCGCAAACGTATTCCGGGTTATTTGGTCGGTGGTGACATCATGGTTCAGGATGCTCTCTCGTGTTTGGGAGCGGGTTGCTTCAGGTATCTCAAAAATATTTGGAGGGACTTTTAAAACGGTATCTGAGCTTCTCAATGTATTGTTATTCAAATTCGTGGTCGTGACCACGGCAGTTCAAATGGCGATTGAGCCTATTCTTAATTTTTTAACCGATGCGTTTTTGTTGCTCATAAAATACAGCAAGGCATTTTTCTCCGGGTTTGACATTGGAACTCTTGCCGAGGCTTTTGAAAGTGTTTGGGATTCTTTAAAAAATTTACTCGGTATTGGCAGTGAACTTTTGAAATTTGGGGGAGTAGTAAGTGGGGTATTCAAGCTTCTCGGACAATCAATTTCTGTTTCATTAGTAATAGGTTTGGAAGCCATCGCCCTTGCTCTTCAAACGATAGTCACATCATTACGATTACTGCCCGAAGTATCTGGGCTGGCTTTTTCAAAGACAGATGAGAGAAAGAAATATTATGAAGATCGAATTGACAAAGTTTTGGAAGATTACGCTCGTGCATGGCAAAAGTCAGGTGTGAACGTACACAGAAGTTTGTTGCCGATGGCGGAAGATGCTGGTGAAGCGGCAAGAGACCTTACGGCTCCGAACGCTCAGAATACTCAACAGGACAAGACGAAGAAGAAAATTGAGAAAATGGATATTAAAAAAATTGACCCGAAAAATTGGTATGGTGCGAACATAGAGGTCAATGTCCATGTCGGCCCGTACAGCGACGTAAATAAAATAAACGAAACCATATCGAGAGGACTGGCGGCGGCACTTCAGCAAGAATTTCTCACGATGAGTCTCGATGTACGAGGGACATCATGAGCGGCAAAGTTGATTTTCATATTTCGTGGTTCATGTTCGACATAGCGAACGCCCAGCTCATCACGTCGCCGTGGTGTATTCCAGGAGACATTCATGATGTCAAAGAGATCGTACTCGTTGAGAATCCAATCCCCGGATTGAATTACAGGCCGATCGCATACGGAGGCGGCGGTAATCGCAAGCTCGCCTTCACGCTTCCCCTGATAAAACGTGACCCGTTCATCGGCAACCTGGCGATACTCAAGCAATTCGACATGTTGAGAAATCAAGCACAGGGCATCACTCAGATTTTTTCAGGACAGTTTATCCCGACTCCGCAGGTACTCTACAACTGGGGGACAGGTTCGACTCCACAAATTTACTGGGTGAAAAAATGCGATCCGGCAAACAAGCAGGGTTGGGTCAATCGTGCAGGCTATCCGATGTATTCGGAGATCGACTTTGAACTCTGGCTCGATGAATCAAATCCGATGTATATGATGGAGGAAGTTTTCAGGTTCGCAATGGCGAGAACAGGTCAGGTCATGCCGCCGATGAACGTGCTGACCGGAGGAAAGCCGATATGAGAAATTTAACAACGCCGACTCTCTCCTTCACCGATGCGAACGGACGGACGTTTGCGATAAATGATTTTCAACCGTATCCGAAATATTCGACGTGGTTTCAATACCCGGTTCAGACGGGAGATGATCTTGATGAGATAGCAAGCAAATCGAACGTGTATGGGTCAGGAAGCGAAGCGAATTATTATCAGATAGTCGAGCATAATATCGCATTGTTGTTTGATGTGAAATTTGATTTGAATAAAATAGAAACTTTGAATATACCACTGCCATGATAGGATTATTAAATCAAGACTCTTCATTTTTTGAAGTGCTCACGCAGTACGATGAGGACGTGGCAGAGGCCGAGTCGATAAACAAGTATGTCATTTCATTGACGATAACCGAAGAAGTCGGCAGGATTATTACAGGGTCAATTCAGATGTATGACCCGTTCAATGTTTCTCTTGATCGAATTTTGTGCCTGGGGCAGAAGTTGAAAATAAAGTGGGGCTACAAGAAGCCTGATAATCCGATAGAGCTGGCTCTGGCAATGAAAGCAAACTCGAAAGAAATCAACGGGCCATTATCAAGAGGAGGGCTTAATGTTTTCGTGACCAGCCCCAGTGGTAGTGCCGACAGCAATGGGAACATAGTGTATAACTGTAATTTTCTCGGCTCTGAATATTTCGGCGGAAGCACGACAATGGTTTATGGTCGAGGGACACGAGGCGATGCCGTAAGAGATGCTCTTTTCAATATGGGTATTCCATACGAAAACCAGCTCGTGAATTTCAGCAGACAAAGTGAAGTGCTTAATCAAGACACGGCTCTCATCCAATGGGAGTCATATTTCAGATTCGTTGCCGACATGTCTTTTCGATACGGTGTTGTATTTTCGATCGGGCAGGGAAAGAAAGGTTCGATCGCTCTGTTCGCTGATTATAATTCTCCAGAGATGGAACAGTTCGCAAACTTGGTCGGGAACTCGATCGGCTTCTCAGGGATTCTCGACTATAAGCATGGAGTCAGAAACGTAATGAGTTATTCATTTCAGCAGATGGCCGGAGAATCCGCAGGCGACAACGTGCAGATTATTTATCTCGGCGGAAAGCCAACATTCAGAAGATTCAAGGCAAAAACGCTTGAGATACAGGACTATGAGATCGCTCCCGATGCCATAAAGAAATACATAAAAGACCATCCTGGCACAAAGAACAGAGCGTCAGCGATAAAAGAACTTTTGCAAATCAATAAATTTCAGACGTTGGTAGATAAAGGCTTTTTTATCTCAAAGAAATATACGACCGCCCCGCAGGGGTACGGCTGGACGTTCAATGTTCGTGCTCTCGGAAATCCTCTCTATGTCGCTCCGATGCGGATAATGTTCGGAGAAGGGTTCCCTGCGATCGCACAGATGCGGGCCATCGCACCGGATGTAATAAGCGAGTCGTCAGTATATAGCCGCCAACCGAAAACGAGCTTCTGGACTCGCAAGGTGACGCACACGATTGACTCCAGCGGGTATCACATGGACTTGGACATTGCGGATATTCTCACGATTACGGGAGGTTCATTCGTCGGATGAGTTTTGTAAATCAAAAACAGGGTTTAGCTGGATTGATTCGATGCTTCATTTATGAAGAGACAATGTTTCTGAAGCACTGGATAGCGAAGGTCGTCGATAACAATGACACAACGCAGAACGGGTGCGTACAGGTCGAGATCGACGAGCTGGGCTGGAACGATATTCAGATTTGGGCACGGCCCCGCCAGGGAAACGGGATGAGTGTCCCTGCAATCGGAACATACGTCGAGATTTATTTCATGGGAGGAGATCAGAACAGGGCCGTGTATCTTTTCCCGGCGGTCGAGATTCAGGGAAACACGCCGTCAGGGTTCGGGGGAAAGCCGACAGATCATCTGCTTTTTCAAGACCCTGCAAACTCGCTTGATACTATCACGTTCAATTCAATGCTGAAAGAATATTCTGTATTCGACAAGTTGGTGATTGATACGACGATGATGTCCCCGGAGGATGGGACGTACAAGACGGTGAGAGGGCAGAAGCTCGACGAATGGCTTGATGAGTTAAAAATTTGGCTCGATACGCATACGCATAATTTCATAGGGACGGGCACAGTACAGGCCCCGCCCACGCAGTCGCCTCAGATCGGGCCTGATTACTTGAGCGAGATCATAAAGGGAAGTTGACATGCAGGCCAGCAATTTATTTAAACAATATGCAAGCTCAGATTATTTTTTTAATTATGGGCTTCTTGACTCGAAGGATGAAGCGAAACACGATCTTATCGAGGTAATTGTTCAGCCTCAGAAATCAATGTTTTTTTTCAGAGAGTTCGGGGCCGGGATTAAAAACATGGAGAATTTTCCGTCTGGATTGAGATTGAGAATTGCCGTGACGTACGGAATAGCGAACGCCGTTGCTTTTAGAAATACGGTGGTCACGGACGGCTCAGAAGACTATCCCGATCGGCGGTTGGCAGTAAGCCAGGATTCGATTGAATATAAACAAGACGATGCTGGAAATCTGGATTTATCAATTTTTTATTTTTTATACGCCGATGTTAAAAATCCGAGTCAAATAATGCTATCGACTGGAGTGATACAATGACACAGCTTTTAACGAATCCGATTCAATACACGAGCACCGATTTTGACTCGGTTATGAACGACATCAACAACGACCCTGATCTGAAAGACAAGCCTGTATGGTTCAAGCGACTTATCGCCGGAGCACGGGACGGCTCGGCAGTCATGGAGAACGCCATAGCAAATCAGTCGCTATTAAGGACAGCCTTTACACGTCAGGCCGTGGCCGATCTATGTGCTCTGATCGACTATCAGCTCACAGCTCATTCAACATCAATCGGAGATTTGACATTTTATCTTGACCCGAACTATGTTGCGTTCCCTGTAACCTTCAGTGTTACAGATTTGAAAGCACAGTCACAAGGTTCGATGACGTTTCCGTCTTTAAATTTCGAGACCTTGACAGGGATGGTGGTTAATGCTTCCAGCGAGAATTTCACGACAGACTTCACGACTGGGAAATTAACAGTCGCCGGGGTCTATGCGACAGGCGATAGAGTACGGCTCACAACGACAGGGACACTTCCTTCCCCGCTTCAGCTTGCCGTGAGCTATTACGTGATTTATGTAAGTGCCACGCAGATAAAGCTCGCCGCCAGCGTGTCAGATGCGTTCGCAGGGACGGCGATTACGCTGACGACGAACGGAACTGGTGTTCACACGATCAGCATGTTCTCATTCCACATGACTGTCTATCAGCAACAAAGCCTTGTAAATAGTACCGTCATCGGGACAAGCGACGGCGTGACACAGTGGCAATTTTATCAGCTTCCCGATCTCAAGATTCTCGACTTGACGCTGGCGATCGTCATAAATTCGGTGACGTGGACTCAGGTAACGTCGTTTGTAAATTCAATTTCAACTGACACGGTTTATAAAATCATTCACTTGCAGAATGGAGCGTCGGGGATAATGTTCGGTAACGGGATATACGGTGCGATACCAGGAGCATTTCCGATCTCTTCTATGTACGCAGTTGGCGGTGGTTCATCGTCGAATATATCGTCTTATAATCGGATAACCGCATACTCAGGGGGGAACTCGAATATCAACGGCGTGACGAACTCTCAGTATTTTACCGGAGGAGCTGACGAGCAATCAATTATAGATGCGAAGATCATAGCTCCCATGTTACTCAAGGCACGGAGTCATTTCATGTCATCGGCAGATGGACTGGCTTTTGCGTCGGCGTATCCTGGAGTCTGCACTGCCGGGATATATAAAAATCAATATGGACTCATGAGTTGTGGCGTGAGCGTCGTTCCCTCCGGCGGCGGGACTCCTTCAGCTCCGCTACTGGCGAATCTCCAGGCGTATCTTATCGGATTGACGCTGTTTGAATCGGTGGATGTAAGAACTTCATCAGCTTTATACCTGCCGCAGAATCCCTACGCACAGGTGAATATCACAACGGGGTCGGTCTGGGCGACGGTGCAGGCATACGTCGTGCTGGCGTTCAGGCTCTTGTTTTTTGAAGCAGGGAAAGAGATTCAGACAGCGTATTCGTCAGGAGGTATTTCTGCCGCCGTTGCGTATATCAATGTGAAGTGGGGCACGAGTTTTACTTCTGCCGATTACAATGCGATCAAAAGAATGTTACTCGTGCTTGAGCCTGCCGTGTTCGGACAGGTTTTCCAGGAGTCTGAAGTGCTCGGATTTATTCAGGAATATGTAACTGGGGTTAACTATCTCACGATTACAAGCCCGACGTTTCCGATCGTATGTGCTCAGAATCAGATAACGCAGGCGAACGTGAATCCGGCGAATATCACACAGGTGATTTAATATGCTGTTGCCGTATCCTTTTGAGAATTATGCTTCAAAACTTCATCGGGACAATCCCGATGCGGCGTATCTTGCTCTCGTGGCGAAGATGAACTCGATCATGCTGTCGTGGTACAATGAACTCATGGAGCTGTATTTCGCAAAGATGCCGGAACGAGTCTCATCCGATTTGCTCAATGAGCTTGGGTACTTTTTGGGGGCAGGATTCTTGCCGTATGATTCGGAAGTCACAAAGCGGCTGAAGATAAAAAATGCGATCGCCACTCACAAAAAAAGAGGACTCTGGACGCAGAATGTTAAAATAAAAATAGATACGATCACCGGATATAGCTCGGCGATTATCTATGTGCCATCGACGACCGAGGACTGGATTGAAGATGATGGTATCGTTTCTGCGGGGACGTACTGGAACAGCGAGGGAGTCGGGTTCGATTCTGCGTATCTCGGCATAAATGAGATCGGCGGCTACACCGACCCTGAGATGAGAGGAAATATTTATATTAACTGTCACGTTGGAATAAATACGCCAGTTCTTACATCGTCGCAGATCGCACAGATCGTCGATGCGATAGCGGAGGACGACTGCCCGGCTTATTTTGCGGTATATCTATCATACATAAATTCGAGCGGTCAGACGATCGTATATGCGAACGGAACAATAGATTAGGAGAATCGAAATGCCAATAAATAAACATGGAAACTGGACGTACTCAGGAACAACTCCGATAAATGTCGGAGACCGCTATTACAGCCCTGACAAGATTCGTGACTTGCAGTATGTACTCGATCAGGCGGGAGCTATTACCGCATCGTTGGCTGGGGCTGTTCCCTGCCTTCTCGCTGGCGGGACGGTATCGAAAGGAACAGGAGACACGATAAATATAACTCCGGTGTACGCTCTGGTTAATTATCAAGTCACGATACCGGACACGTTTGCGTCTTTCCCGCCGTCGTACATGACTGCCGATATTATAAAATTCGTTGGTACGACGCAACAGACAAACATGACCCTTCCTTCTGCTACTCTGGACGGCAGTACCATAAATTATATAAAAATCGCATACACCGAAACCGATGGAAACACAAGAACGAGAGCACGGTCGTCAGGCTCGTATGCGTATGAAAGAGTTCCTTCTTTTGTTATAACAGTGGACACAAACGCACCGACAACGTATGAACTCGCAATCGCTCAGATGGTTGGAAACATCGGCGGGGCTTTTACGTTCAGCTCCTTCCCGATTGACAATGTTCTGCGAGCGACCAGAGCGGGAGAGATTACGGCATTGACCGAAAATACGGCTCCCGCTGGAACCGATTTGACGATTCTTGAAACTCCAAGCAGTACAAAAAAGAAAATAAAACTTAACAACCTGTTCTCTGTTAATAAAATATATGATTCAGGAACTCTCATTCTTCAAAAGGATTGGGGCACTTCATGGTCTCCAGCGACGGTGGTCGGATATGTTTATCGCCCTGTTGTTCTTTTCTGGTATGTATATAATTCAACGTGGGATACTACTGTTTATGGGATAACCCTGAACCCAGGACATTACAGGTTCTATGCCGACCTTAGTGGCTATTCGTTGCAAATATACCAAAATGGAGATTGGAGACTAATGCCAGGACTTTCTTTTACGCAAACATTATCAAATATTTGGAGCTTTAGGCATACAATATATATTACGTCGTGTTTTGGAATCGACAGCTTTTCTGATTTGAGCAAAGTCATCGTATTATCGTGAGGACAACACTATGAGCAATCAACAGTACAATGTTTTGCCTGCCGTCTTGGACATCTCAATGATTGCAGGTGACGTTGTTTCTATGCTGGTCACGTTCGGGTTCGATATTACTGGAATTGATTTTACGGGGGCGATAACATACGAGGGCGAAGATGTTCAATCGTTCACCGTGGATACAGTGAGCCTTCCTCTCGGAAAAATCAATCTCAGCCTTTCAGCTCTCGATACTGCCGAGTTGCTCAAGATAAATTATAAATGGTATCTGGCCTGGGCCGGAGTTCAATCATATCGCACGTTGATAGCTGGGACTTTCAAGGTGATACAGCGATGAATATGCCAATTATAGTAACGATCAACAGCATCTCGATCGAGCTGAATCCTGTCAATCCGATCAGTCTCTCTGTATCGGCAGTGCAAGGCCCTCCAGGTGCTCAGGGTGCTCAAGGCCGTGGTGTTCCCGGTGAACAGGGAGATCAGGGCGACGACAGCAATGTTCCCGGCCCACGTGGTTTGACGGGACTCACGGGTTCGCAGGGTGCTCCCGGAGTTTCTTTCGTTCCCGGAGAACAAGGAGAGACTGGCGAGGATGGTCATATCGTTGGCCCTCCGGGTGCTCGTGGAATACAGGGAGTTCCCGGCATAGGAATACCCGGAGAGATCGGAGATACTGGTGATGATGGGATACCGATACCAGGGCTGAGAGGTGCTCAGGGATTGCAAGGGCCTGCTGGTTTAGGCATACAAGGAGATCAGGGCGATCAAGGTGAAGATGGATACCCGATACCGGGGCCGAGAGGTCAACAAGGTGCTCAGGGAAGTTCCGGAGTCCCCGGAACTCCCGGAGATTCTGGTGAAGCTGGTGAGGACGGATGGACTATTCAAGGCTCACAGGGGCAGAGAGGATTACAAGGGACTCCGGGGATAGGGATACAGGGAGATCAGGGAGATTCGGGCGATGACGGCTATCCGATTCCGGGTGTTCAGGGGCGGCAGGGTGTTCAAGGAAGTTCAGGGACTCCGGGGACTCCGGGAGAAGCTGGAGATCAAGGCGATGACGGCTGGACGATACAAGGGCCTCGTGGATATACTGGCGACCGAGGAGCGGCTGGACTTGGGATACAGGGCGAACAGGGCGATCAGGGTGAAGATGGGATGCCGATACCCGGTGCTCGTGGAGTGACAGGGACACAGGGCGTTCAGGGAACTCCGGGAACAACAGGAGACACGGGAGACACGGGCGAAGATGGTTGGCCTATCCCCGGCCCACAGGGACGGCAAGGCCCACAGGGAGCTCCGGGAGTATCTTTCGTTCCGGGAGATCAGGGAGAATCTGGAGATGATGCGTGGTCACTTCCCGGTGTTCAAGGAAGAACTGGGGCTCAAGGGGCTCAGGGAACTCCGGGGACGACTGGCGATACTGGCGATACTGGCGAGGACGGCTATCCTTTACCCGGCCCACAGGGAATACAAGGCGAGCGTGGTTTGCGTGGTTTTCAAGGAATGACTGGAGATGCAGGAGATGACGGAGAGGACGGCTATCCACTGCCCGGCGTACAAGGTCGGCAGGGGCCGCAGGGAACAACTGGAACGCCGGGAACTCCGGGAGAGCAAGGCGACACAGGCGAGGACGGGATGCCGATACCGGGGAACAGGGGACAGACTGGCCCGCAGGGGATTCAGGGGCCGTATGGAATAACGATTCCGGGTGATACGGGTGATACGGGTGAAGATGGCTACCCACTGCCCGGCCCTCGTGGATTGACTGGCCCGCAGGGGCCGCAAGGCGTGGGCATTACGATTCCCGGCGACGAAGGAGACAAAGGCGACGACGGCTGGCCGATACCCGGCCCGCAAGGTAAAGGAGTTTACGGTCAATACCAGCTCACCGACAGCACTACTATTGCAATCGACTGGAACAACGGAAACACGCAGTATGTAACACTCGGTTCAACAGGGCGTACCGTAACGATGGCCAATCCGGTCGTCGGTGGAGTTTACCGTTTTATTATCATTCAAGATTCAGGCGGTTCAAAGACGATAACGACGTGGCCGACTATTTCGTGGGCTGGCGGTTCAGCTCCGACGTTGACGACGACGCCGTATAAAGCCGACATCGTAACGCTTGTGTATGCGAATGGCGTTTATTACGCAGACATCAATAAGAATTTCTAAGAGGGACGATGGATAAAGAAGATGTTGATAAAGTGCTTGCGGGTCGAGTAATAGTCGATAAGCACCGCAACCGACAACTTTACAACGAGAAAGATGACGACCACGACAAGTCAACGCAGGAGATGTATGACGGACTGGCGGCTCTCGGTTTTAAGTCATTCGAGGAATTTGAAACGAATAACGAGCTTGCGAACTATGACGAATGGAAATCAAAATCAAAAATAGAAGGCGATTGCGATTTCTGCGAAGGATACGAAGGGACTCCTCCTTGCGTCTTGAGACACGCAGACCACGCTTGTTTTTATAATAAAATGACGACTGAAAGCATATATCGTATGGTTTACAAGTGGCGATACAAGGACAAGGAAATATATAGTGGGGACAAGGCATCTTTCGTAACCAACAGCGGAGTTTATCGTGGCTGTCCCGAAGGGCACGGTTGGCACTTTATCGACTTTGACAAACGTGTTTTTGATTTTGATATAGACTGGCATACAAAATAATGGCGACTTTAACTTTAAGACCAAACGGTAATTCTTCTATAAGTCTTGTCGGGTTCGGGGCTGGAACAGATAACTATGGGCATGTCAACGAAGTCACGCTCGATGAAACGAATGGAGTTTACTCTCCAAGCGGTTATTACTATGATGACTATACGATGCAAGACCACGGTACGGAAGTCGGAACAATAAATAACGTAAAGGTATATGCGCGGGCTAATCATGTTGCTGGGGTTTCTGGGGAATATATAAAATTGCGGTGCAACACAAATCAGGCAGGAGAACAAGGCACCTCAGTAACTGATACCTTGTACTATTCGACATGGAATATAAATCCGAGTTCAGGTGTCGCATGGACGTGGAGCGACATTGATTCCTTGACGGCGGGAATATATATGCACCCAGTGTATTATACCAACAAATCTCCGTGGTGGTCGGTGATTTATTGCTATCAGCTATACGTTGTAGTTGATTACACTCCGGCAGGAGGAGGGCTGTTTTTCGCAAATGGATAAGAGAATTTTTCTATTGATTATTTAAGTTCAATGAGATACATTGAAATCAAATAATATTATACTATTTTAAGGAGAAGGATTATGGCAGACAAAGTTGTAAGAAGTTTCGGGCCAGTGGCTATGTCAGCGACTATGACCACGAACATTTATCAGGGCGGCAACGGCGGTACAGCAACGATTTATGACGTTGTTAAGCACATTCACGTCGTCAACAAGACCGCAGGTGCGGTGACGTTCTCGCTCTGGCTCGGTGCGACAGGCGGTAATGCGGCTGGTACTGAATTGTTCAACGCTTATTCAGTGGCATCATACAGTACGTTCGATTATTATTGCTCACTCAGAATGATCTCGACCGACTATCTCGTTGGGGGTGCTTCAGCGGCGACTTCACTGACGATCTACGGTGAAGGCGTTCAAGGCGTTATCTAAACTCAAAATGATGATAGGGGGGCACAAGCTCCCCTTCATCTTTTATCTAAGGGTGACACGATGCTCAACGGGAGTAAGCACACGATTTTTATGTATTTTTTAATGAGTCTGACCCTGGCCGCAGTCACGTTTTTCGGTGCTCGATTCATGAAAATGTCAGACGATCAGATCGCAACTCAGGAGTGGCGAAAGTCTGTTTCTGCCGCTCTCGATGAAACGAAAGAGATCGCAAAGGCAAACGCAAAAAAAAATGAGGAGCAACTGAAATTTTTGAATGAGCTACGGCAACAGAATTTAATTATACGGCATCAAATGGATGTTTTATACAAACTTCACAAGCTCAAATGGGAGATGTCAGGGAGGTTGGATGAGACAGATAACATACAACAGTCAACGAAACAATATTGATTTTGCCGGGAAGTTCCCGGCTTTTCATCAATGTTTTTCGACCTGCTCGTTCATGCTCATGAGTTACTATACCGATCAGATCGAAGGCTCTGATGACGAAATGCTGTCACGATACCTCGATGATGTCGAGGCTTCTATCGGGACTGCTGGCATCGCTGAAAAAATAAAGCAGAAATACAAATGGATTACAGGGGACACGAGCTACTGGTGGCTGGTTCAGAAAGCTGGCATCGAAGAGTGGCTCTGGCGACAGGGAGTCGGGGGTCAGTGTGTATTTAATGACGGGGGACTGCCGATCAGTTCTCTGCCGGAGATTCTGAAGAACGCCCCGGTGATACTTCAGACGAATAAAATGGGCGGGCTTCCCGGCGGACACATCGTGCTGGCCGTGGACTTTGATTCAGAATCGAACAGCCTGATAATGAATGACCCTTTTGGCAATGCTCGGACTCGTTACGTGAGCGACGACGGGGCGGACGTGCCGTATTTTTTGCCGTGGCTGATTCCATTTATTACGATGAATCCGGAGTGTTGCCGTGCTCTCTATTATGAACTCGTTTAACAAGCTGGAGCTGTTCGGCATTTCGGTGATTACACTGGTGCTGGCGGCTCTGATTTTTGTCGGGTGTGTGGCCAAAATAGTTATTGACATCGTTCGATATTTTATCAATGGTAAAGACATCTAAGGAGGTTCGCATGAAGCTCAATGTAGAAGTAAAAATTAAGATGGATAACGGAAAGGAAGTGACCCTGAAGTCTGAAGATGCGAGAGAACTGTTCTACGAATTGAAAGAGATTTTCGGGAAGGAGAGAGAGATCATTCCCGTGGCGTATCCGACGTATGACAGGCCGTGGTGGTGGCCGTATCAGCCTCGCATCTGGAGCAATACGGCAGGGACAATCTCAATGAACTGCTCAGTACAAAAATAAAGGAGGTTTATTATGGGAATTAACAAATTGGATGTCGGACTTCTCGCCGGATTCGTGGCCGTGTTTTGCGTGGCTCTCGGCCTGGACATTGCCTGCACGATTTACGTGTTCGAGGTCGTCGTTCAGAAGCTCGGCATGTTCATAGCGGCGACAGTGTTTAATTGTCTCGTTCTCGGTGCGGCAGTGGGTATCGTCATCAAGTGGCGAAGCATCACAGACAAATTGAAAAAGGCAGTGTTGCCAGTGGTTCCTCCAGTTTAATGGGAAAACATAACGACCACAGTGTTTTTATTACCGTTCCTTTGCGGATAAAAGACCGCTTTTCTCATAGGATGCTGAGGATTTGGAAAGCACTCACCTATCGTAACGGAAAATTTTACGCTCCGCACTTCTGGTCAAATATCTTTCTTTTGCTGGCGGTTGCGACATGGATGGAGAAGCTCTCGCCGAAAGGAGATGTAATTGTCAGCGATACATTGTTCCTGGGGATGCTCAGTTTTATAGCGGTATGGGAAGGCGTGTTCAAAACGTACAATTATTTCAATGATAAGAACGGTAACGGCGTTGGACATTCTAACGTGGATAAAACAGCGGAGACTCCGAAAGGCGTTCCATTGCCGTAACGGAAAGCACTGTTTCGTCTGGTACAATCCGAAAAATAAAAATGTTCCAGACTATACCGTGCTTTGCGTATGTAAAAGAAAGAAGCTGACCGAGGACGGGAAGATGAGCGACTATCTCGGAAGGGAGGCAACATTATGACGTGGAAAACTTTACTCATCGCTATCGCCGTGGCCCTGGTCGTGGGGGTCGGTGCTGGCATCTACGGGACGTATCGGTACTTCAAGGCAAAGCCGATCGTTGAAGTACACTGGCTCAAGCCGACATCTCCGACAACGTATCAGCCGACGAAGCCCGGCGAAACTGTTGACTGGAAAGCCAGAGCACAAGCACCGCTGACGATCATGGGAACTCAGCATGGTTTCCAATATGATGTTCATTGTTTTGATGCGTACAAGTATGCGATCAGGACGATGCAGGTTGATGTGACGTGTCCGGTGCGACATCACGAGCTGTCGCTTCTCGGTATCGGCGGCGTGGCGTATGATAACTTGACGAAGAAGATCGAGCCTGGATACGGGGCGGCGGGCTTGTATGGATATTCATTCGGCCCTGCGGCATTACAGCTCGGCCCTGGCTTTATAAAGTGGCCGTCGAGACTTGAGATCATTGCACTGGGAGGCGGCAAGATCAGTTTTTGATATACATTCATCTCGTTACTACCTCCAATTTTGTTGTAGAGCCTCTGGTGAAATACCTCGCCAGGGGCTCTTTTTTTCTATGATATGCGAATAAATAGTTGACACTCTCCTGCTATGTCAGTATATTAGTAGTACAGTAAGAGCAGGAGAGCAAGAGACCGATACCAGAGATTGAGCGACACTGCCCCCCCACTGAAACCTGATGTGAGCGAAGGCCGGAAGGGTCGTGCGTGACTACTACGGGAATGAAGTCGCCAGAGGATAAATAGACTGAGGGCAGGGGCTCCGGCCTCTACCCTGAATCTATTTTATTGGAGGTAGATTATGTACGGATTAGAAACTCTAAAACGTCTTAACGACATCGAAGTGGAAAAATATCAGAGAGAGAAAAAGCAGAGAGAATTGATTTTAAAAATTACTGGCGGTATAGACCCGGCAGACCTGCAAGAAATGGCAGAGCGAGAAGGCTGGGACGATTAGCCAGACGGAGGTACGATATGCAACGCAAACATGACATCGCTATTGAGGCCAGACTGCTTATCCACGGCAAGAGAATGAGCGAGCTGATTGCGGATTATAAGCTCACTCCGACTGAGGCATCCAGTATCGCCTTCAATGAAATATTGAAAGGAGACTGGGACGCTGAAGTCAACACGCTTGTCAACGAGCGTTGGAACAGGATACACCGAAATAGCTTGAAGGCGGGGGCTTAGGCCCCGACCTTGAATCTATTTATGGAGGTAACGCAATGAAAATATCATGTTCAGCATCAAAGTGGGGAAGTAACCAGTTCGGAATAGATTTTGAAAGAAATCCATTCGTGAGAGTTCCTTGTTTATTCGCAGTGTATGTATTTTTCTTTCGCAAAACCTACGGATTTTATTTCTACAAGTAGCCGGGCTGACCCGGCACATGGCAGGGTACGGTTACGGCGAATGATAGCTCGTCGAGGGCCCGACTCCCTCACTGCCGAATGTCCGAAAGGACTGGAGGTACAATATGAAGAGTAACTATACAAACCTGTCGGCGTTAGCCGGAGAGATCGAGAGACAAGAAGGCGAGAAAAACGACCTTATAGTTCCCGATAAGAAATTGCAGTTGGTCGAGAACAAGATCGTCGTTGAGGATTGGCAGGGAGCATATATCGCAACCGACCATTTCCACAGTCAGCTCGCAAGCAAACTTCAGATACCGAAACCCTATTACGATAGGATAGCGGCAGTTCCGGGGCTGAGAGAGTACAACGTCAACGCACTGTTGGGGCAGTCAGACGAGAAGCACCTTGTCAGGACGCTCGACGGTAATGCGAGAGCGTATCTTTCTGATTCGTTCAAGCCCGTTGACCATTATCTTTTACTGAGTGCTCTGTTGCCAGTGCTTCAAGAGTACGGCGACAAGATCGAATTTAAGACTCTGGGCCTGAGTCAGAGTCGCCTTTTTCTTCAGATTATTTTTAAGAAGTTCGAGGGCGAAGTGAAGAAAGGTGACGTTGTTCAACTGGCGATCACGATTGCCAACAGCGAAGTCGGTCTCTCCTTTGTCGAGATACTGTCAATGATCTGGCGGTGTATCTGCAAAAACGGGGCTATTTCTGAGAGCATATTCAGGAAGCGTCACGCTGGCCGGAAGATCGGAGACCTCGAAGATGATTATAATATATTCAGGTCTGACACGATAAAGGCCGAACTGGAGTCGTACAGGCTCAGGATTCGTGACCTGCTTGCCGATGCAGTCACCGAGCAAGCCTTCAATGTCCAGCTTGAGAAACTTCAGAGGGCGAGCGGCGATCTGATTGAGCCCGCAAAAATCAATCAGGTTATCGAAAACGTAACACGGCGGTTCGGAATTGCTCAAGACAAGAACGAAGCGATACTGGGGAACATGGTCGCCGAGGGAAATATCAGCCGCTATGGTCTGTTGAACGGGATAACAGCACTGGCGAAGGACATGGATTTAGACCAGGGATTCGAGATCGAGAAGATCGGAGGCAAGATCATTGAGATGTCTCCGAGTGAGTGGAGCGTCCTTCAGGAAGTTCCGAAGGCCGCATAGAGCGAGAGTCGCCCCGGCGAGATCAATCTGGTACTCAGGGGGCGGCAAGCCGAAAGGCAGGAGGTAGAATATGACGACTGTATTTTGTTTAAATTGTGGTCAGCAGGTGGCGGCGAAAAGACACATCGGAGTGGGAACGCTTATCATGTTGGCGTGTACTCTCGGCTGGGGCATTATTGCCGTCGTGCTGGGATATAAAAAAAGATGTGCGATCTGTTTGGACACTAATTTCAGATCAAGTAACGATGAATAGGAGGCGATATGAAAACGACGAGGGTATCGTATCAGTGTCCGGGGTGCGGGTTCGATGTTATGATCGAGACCGATAGCCCCGTGGCCTTAGTAAAAAAATGTTCTCAATGCGAGGATGTACGCCATGAGAAAAAAAAGAAACACAATCGAGTTGAATTATGAGATCAGGCCAGGAGTCGAGATCGAGCTGGAGGCGGACGTGGACAATTACGTTCCGGCGAGGCAGGCCCCGTGGTGCAGAAACCCTGACCATGCGGCTTATTATGACCCTGGTGACGACGAGTATTGCGAGTTCCGTTTGTTCGTGAATATAGCAAACGGAAGGAGCCCGATTGAGAAACTATACTCGGAAGAAAAAGTTAAAAAAATCTATGCCGATCTGACTGACAGGGTTTATTCAGAGATGAGAGCACAGCGACAGAGCGACATAGCAGATTCTTATATTGAAAGAGAGGAGGCAAGACGTGAAAGATAAAAAAAAATCAGTTAAAAGAATCGTACACAAGCCTGAGTATCCAGTTGCTCCGGGCCAGTGGAGTGTTTCGGTTCCTGTTGATGTGACTCCAGAGCAGATGATGATGGAGACTATCAAGCAGGGCGGGAACGTGGAGACACTGGAGCGTTTATTCAATCTTAGAGAACGGCTCCAGAAAGAGAAGGCTGAGCAAGCGTATCGGTCGGCATTGGCTAAGTTTCAAGGAGAGTGCCCGATCATTCCGAAAGGGAGAAGGGTTCCTGAAAAAAACGACAAATCGAAAACCCGATATAAGTTTTCAGCGATCGAGGATATAATGAAGGTCGTTCAGCCACTTTTGTCGAAGCATGACCTGTTATATAAATTCGACACGCTCATTATTGACGAGCCATCGGCAGTGAAAGTAGTGGCGAAGGTGTCTCATATTCTGGGACATTATGAAGAATCTACCTTTACCGCCAGAGTGCAGGAGGATGCCTTCATGACCGAGCCGCAGAAATGGGCGAGTGCCATGACGTTTGCGTCACGGTATGCAATCAGGAACGCTCTCGGTATTGTTGTCAGCGGAGAGGACAATGACGCTAACCAGATCGAAGACGAAGAGAAAAAGAAACAGTTCGCCGAGGCCGAGAAGATGCTTAAAGAATTGCCTGAGTATATTCAGAAGGGGTTTAAACTTCTCAATTACAATGAGAGCACGTCGTTCCAATTTTGCAAAGATCGTAAATGGGACAATGAGAAGATCAAGGCGGCAATCGACAAGGCGGTCGAGGGGAGGAAAAATGTTGATTTTTGACAGAGAGAAGCATGAATTTTTTATTGACGATGTTCGGGTTCCATCTGTCACCCATGTACTCCCGGCGAAGCAGTTCTTTGTCTCACCGGAGCATCTGGAGCGTTTGAGGCAAGAGGGTAAGGATTCTCACAATTTGATACAGATGTATTTCGATGTTCATGACCCTGGAGAGAATCCGATGTTGATAGCTCTCGATCGGTGGTTCGACGAGCATCCTGAGACTGGGCATGTGATTCAGAGCGAGCGGCCGTTATGGTCACGGAAACACATGTATGCTGGAGTGCCAGACTTGATATGTGAAAAGGCTATTATTGACTTTAAAAGATCGAAGCCCGCATATCTCTATACTCCGGTGCAGTTCGCCGGGTATCATAGGCTGGCGATAGAGAATAAAATTATCAAAAGAACAAATCAGTGGCTTGTGCTCTGGTACGACGGCAGGAAGTTCAAATCGGTGGACGTTTTCGACAAGGATGCCGACGTTACTTTTTTGGCATGTCTCAGCAAATACAAGGCAGAGCAGGCCATCAAGGATTTTATATCACGGAAAAAGAAGGAGGTAACATGAGAAAAAAACTAACAGAGAAGCAGTTGGCCGTGCTGGATTATATTAAAAACTTCACGGCTACAAGAAAGTATCAGCCGTCGCAGGCAGAGATCGGCGAGGCTTTTGGAATATCGAAGGGAGCTGTCGAGTCGATTCTGCGGCTATGTGCTCAGAAGGGCTATATCAAGCAGGCAGGCCGGGGCAGTGGCAGGGCGATACAATTTTTAAGTGAGAAGGAGGCGAGATGAAGAACTATAATCACAGCAAGCACGTTATATCAAGGGCCTGCGGGTTATCCCGACATGATCTCAGATACTTCAACGACATGATTCACGGGATAATGATAGATGCTGGAACGACCAGCCAGCTTACAGAAAAACTTGAGAACAGACTGAAGGCCGGGGCTCCGTTGGAGTTGCGGCTATTCGCTCTTTATCTGGCTTTTAATTTAATAACAAAAGAACAAAAGGAGGTTTTGAAATGAAAGAGTTTTCACTACGGGCACAAGTGATAAAAGAGGGAGATTCATCGAGCTTGAAATTGGTGGTTGCGGGAAACGGGTTCTCAGACATTGAAATGCTCGGCATATTAGCACGAGCGGGCAATGAAATTTTGAAAAAAGATGGAATAGAAAAGGAGGAGTTAAAAGATGAAGAGTAAATCACAGAAAAAAAATGAAAGGAGAAGGCTTATCACTCTTGAACTCTTGGCTGAGAAAAACGGGGTTTTTTTGATTGTCAGCGTCAATGGTCTTTACAGTCACGAGATAATCGGGATGTTGACTGAAGCTCTCGATAAGATTCGGAGGCGGGAGGTTATGAATGATAGCCTTTCAAAAGGTTCTGCAATGGACAGGCTCATGGCTGATCTTTTGAAGCGGCAGGAGGGAGAGAAGAAATGATAAACGCTTGTGGTCTCTGGAAGGTAACGTCGAAGGAAGGCAAGGACTATCTTCTCGGCAGGCTCGGCGGCGTCAAGGTCATGGTCTTTAAAAATGAGATGAAGAAAGAAGACAAACATCCTGACTACAATATGGTATTTGCCGAGTACGAGAAAAAGGAAAATAAAAAAGAGGAAAAAGAAGCGTTTTAGTATTGACAAAAAGGACGGTCGAGAGTATCTTATGTCTTATAGTTTAAGTCAAAGGATTCTCTCGGCCAGCTCCCTTGCCTTAAAAGCAAGACTCTGGTTTTATAGCACATCTGGCCGAGGCCGAACGAAGAGAAGTCAACGAGGATAAGATCGCAGAGAGGACTCGATGTTTGGTTGCTATAAGATCAGAGTTTTTTTTGGGTAAAAAAGGAGGTCTCATGCCATATACAACGATCGACCACGATGTCAGAAAAAAGCTCGAATTGAGTTTAAATCAGTATGCGATCTGCGACAGCATTTATTTTTTATCGAGAGGGAAATATTGCACGGCGGCAAAACAATATCTGGGAGATTTCATCGGGGTTAGTCGTCGGAGCGTGCAGGATATTTTGAACGATCTTGAGAGGAAAGGATTGATACTCAGGCACAAAACAGGCATAGAAACCACCGACAAATGGAACGCCGAGGTCGAAAGGATGCACAGCAAAGGTGAGCAGAAAGTTCTCACGGGTGAGAGGAAACCTCTCACGTCGAGAGAGGAAACCTCTCACGCAGGTGAGCAGAAACCTCTCTCCGAGAGAGAGGAAACCTCTCACAATAAGGACTTTATATTAACGGATTATAATGACAATGATATTAACAGTGATAAGGCGTTCTTCCGGCTTGAAATGCGGAAATTCTTTTCTCTCCATAACGACTCGTATTATTACGACGGCAAGGAAGCAAAAAACATCGGGAAGCTACTCGACAGATTCAAGACCGGGGATGAGCTGTTCGCAATGATGAATAAATTTTTAGACATAAAGAAAAAAGCAACAAAGGAATTTTGGGCCGATGCTCCCATAACAGCATCAAGCATTTTATCAAGAGTGGACTCGATACTGGCGTCTGGCAACAACAAGAAGAAGCCCACGCCTGAGAGCCGGGCGGCCCGTGCCGAAGAGATCAGAAAAATAGCCGAAGGATAATATGGATACAGCACAGGAATTTATAACAGCGATCGAAGAGTATTATGAGCTGGAATACAGCACACAGCTTGAAGTAAAAGTTATTATTGAATTTTTAAACAGAGTTATAAAAGCAGATCAGCTTGAAGTATTTTTTCATAAGGTGACAGACGCCCACTCGAAGAAGTGGAAAACGCTTCCCGACAAGGCTATCATGGTAAATGTCCATGAGAAGCATCACGGCTCATGGATGAAGATACGAGCAGAGAAAGCGTGGCAGAGCCTCATGACCGTGAGCGTATCTCCTGATGTGCTGATCGCTGACCCAGTGGCTCACTTTGTCGTTGCCGGATTCGTGACCTGGCGGAAGTTTTGCGAAGAGCGTGACGGCCAATACCAGGAAGTCGTGCACAAGGATTTTATAGATCGGTATGTCCATGCGACGAAGTTCGGCGTGGACGTGAGGCCGAGACTTCTCAAGGGGTATTACAGAGATGAGTACGGCCCTGATTTTATCGGGGTCGAGACAAAGATCATAGGGGACAAGGAAGAAGTTCGCAAGCTCATGGATACAATAGGGATAAAATATCCCTTACTGGAGAAAGAGCTGACTGAATGGGCAAAGAATGAAGATCATCGGTAACATAAGAATAAAAGGCGGAAAGATAAAACATCTTGATGCGTTCATTGAGAATCTTACGAAGTTTAAAAATCTTCCTGAGAACGACGGGATGTATGGCGAGATCAGTATTGAGACCCACGACAAGGGTATCAGGTATCATCGGCATAAATATTACCGTGGCTATCTCCTGCCGCCGATTTCCGCTGAAGCGTTCGACGGAAATATGCTCAAGGCTCACATAGAACTCAAGCGGATGTTTCTCTATAATTTTGTAACAGCTCTCGAAGAGATACCGCAGAAGCACAGAGACAGGTGTATTATCGAGTATAACACATGGCAGGAGGACGGCAAGCCCAGGCGAGAGCCCTGCGGATGGATTCCGTCGATGGCGAATCTTACCGACAGAGAAGCGATCGACTTTGTGAAGAAGGTCGAGAATTTTGCTTTCACTGATTTACAGGTGGCGATCACGAGCCCGGAGGCAAAGTATCACCGCAACAAGGGATTCGGGATTGAGGAAGAAGGCGGTGACGAGGGCATGGTCGTGGACGCTGGAGAATTGTTCCCTGCCGGGAAAGTATTGCCCGCAGGTGGAAAATTTTAATCATTGGAGCAGAAGAATTGATAGAACTCAATCAAATCATTCATAGCGATAGTTTAACCGTTTTGAAAACACTACCGAATGAGTTGGTTAATTGTTGCGTAACTTCCCCGCCATACTGGGGATTGCGTGATTATGGAATTGAAGGACAGATTGGACTTGAAAAAACGCCGGAAGAATATGTCGGGAAATTGGTCGAGATATTCAGAGAAGTCCAGCGGGTGCTGAAAAATGACGGGACACTGTGGCTGAATCTTGGTGATAGTTATTATGGCGGTGGATGGAAGGGAAGCAAGACTGATCTCGAAGGAACGAAGCAAGGAACAAACAAAGGAACACTGGCAGGGAAAAACATGCAGAAAGACCCGTTTCATCCTGTAATAAAATCGAAAGACCTTGTGGGTATCCCCTGGCATGTCGCCTTTGCATTACAGGCTGATGGTTGGCATTTACGGCAAGACATTATTTGGTCGAAACTAAACTCGATGCCGGAGAGCGTGACTGACCGATGCACGAAATCGCATGAGTATGTTTTCTTGTTGAGTAAATCACCGAGATATTATTTTGATAATGAAGCGATAAAAGAAACAGCAAGCTATGATGGGCGAAAAGCAACAAGGATGAAAGGTTCTATGAAATATACTGATGGGTTTACGCCTGTTTCAAATGCTCAAACTATTCACGCAAGGGGTCATGCACGATGGCAACAAGACGAAGAAGGGAACATGATTCGGAATAAGCGATCTGTATGGGAAGTGCCGAACCATCCATTTAAGGGTGCTCACTTTGCTACCTTCCCCGAAAAACTAATAATACCCATGATTAAAGCCGGATGTCCCGAAGGTGGGATAGTTCTTGACCCGTTCATGGGTGCAGGGACTACGGCACTCGTGGCATTGAAACTTGACCGTAAATATATCGGTATAGAATTAAATCAGAAATATATAAATATAGCAAATAAACGAATTGCGTATCTGAAAGAACAGGGGAAATTATTTGAATCATTGGAGCAGAAGAATACTTAAGGGGGGAATATGGGACAATATAGATTGGCATTTTATTTTGAAATTCAGATAGGATTTTATATTAAATTAGAAAATTATATGATAACAATCGGCTTTCCTTTTTTTGTTATTACTATCGGATTATTGCATGGCGCAAGTGGTTTTAGATTTTTCAGAGATAATTGAATCCTATAAATAAAATCATGAGGGGAATATGATGCGGGAACTTCGTAAAATTATATTACCTGCCAATAGAAAACCAATGCAGTGGGTTGTTAATGATTTGGTTATGTGTATGCGTTGTTTTTATCAATGGACGGCGGTATATCCACGTGGCACGGATGATTTAAGTCTCGAATGTCCTCAATGTGGATGTAGAAACTCTGCTAATAAGTCAAAAGAAAATACAAGAGGTAAAATAAATGGAAAGTTTAGAGGAATAATATAAAAAGGAATTGGAATGATACAACAAGTTATACCAGATTATTATATACGCATAGGAATTAAAAACGGAAAAGTTTGTCATGTGGATTGGGCACAAATGATTAACCATGAAAGAATAAAATGGAATCTACATGATGGGGGTAAACAGATAAAAAAGGTGGCAAAATATTTGAAAGAGGCATCTAAATTTGTAAAAGGATAAATTAGAATCATTGGAGCAGAAGAATTGATTAGAGTATTTCCCAGACGAACAAAGGCGACACCAGATGATGAAAATGTAAGGTTTACTGAACCAAATTTATTTGATGAGGCCGACGAAGTGAAGGTATCAGTGACATGGACATGGGACAAGCAACGAGGCGAGGAACTTGCCGAGGCGTGGCGATCAGTGACAAGTAGGGTTTCAATCGGTGGCCCCGCTTATGACGATCCGGGTGATGAATTTGAACCTGGTTTATACTTAAAGTATGGTTATATCATAACATCGAGAGGATGCCCCAATAATTGTTGGTTTTGTTTAGTGCCGAAAAGAGAGGGGAATATTCGAGAATTGGAAATTAAAAACGGTTATAATATACTTGATTCTAACTTATTGGCTTGTTCGGAGGATCATATTAAACGAGTTTTTACAATGTTGGAACGACAACTGATTCGACCACGTTTTACCGGGGGTCTGGAAGCAAAAAGAATGAAACCATGGATCGCCGAACGATTAAGGGAATTGAATCCATTAACTGTTTATTTCGCTTATGATACTTTTGACGATTATGAACCACTTATCGAGGCGTGTAAAATGTTACGAGAGGCGGGGGCATTAACAGACACCAATAGAATTTATTCATGTTATGTTTTGATCGGATACAAGGGCGACATTTTTGAAAAGGCTGAGAAACGATTACATCAAGTTTTGAGGTTGGGTTTAATGCCAATGGCCATGTTATATAATCGAGGCGAAGATCGAGAAGATAAACGAGAATGGAGAAAATTTCAACGTGAATATGCCAATCGTATTATTGTTGGATCAAAACTATCATTGGAGCAGAAGAATCAAGGGGGGAATATGTATAATCAAATAGCAAATAGCCATGAATCGTTAAAACTTGGGATTGTTTTTTGTAGAATATGCGGCAAACAAAAGTTGGTCGATGTTGCCGAATGTTTACAAATGGGCTGGCCTGAATGTTGCCAATTTACCATGTCAATAGATAATCCGAACGAAACCTATAAATAAAATCATGGGGGGAATATGAAATTACCAGAACGATCAGATTGTATCCACGCTTGCGTGTGTAAATATGATGATGCCATGTGTCCGGGCGATTGTGGTAATTTTGAAGATATTATGGATTACGAAGCCGAGCACACCCTCCGTCTGCAATGGGAGAATAGATGCAAGGCGGCAGAGAATGTTTTCAAAGGTAGTGATTTAGGATTTGAGGGAGCAGATTTTATAAACTGGCAATCCACAGTAAAAGCAATGGAGGAAAAATGTTAGATAAGAGAGACAAAACAATTTTACCAAAATATGATAAGCATGAATTGGGCAATCCCTATAATTGCGGTGGATGTGGTTATCCCATAAATCAGGGATATGATTATTGCCCACATTGCGGTTGCAAAATATTGTGGAGGCGGGGAAATGACATTAGCAGAATTAAATAAAATATACGGCCACATGTCAATTTTAGATGTGTTGCAAAGACTATATAATTATGAACGGCGATGCAAGGCGGCAGAAGAATATATATGGGAACTTCAATGTCCAGATGAAGGAACTAAATTGCGTGAATTATGGAAGGTGTGGCAATCCACAGTAAAAGCAATGGAGGGGAAATGACACCAGAGGAAAAAATTGAAATTTGTTCTATGATGATTCGTTCGTCAGTTATACAA
>Ga0315275_10000149_pt1 | contig 54972 bp, 84 predicted proteins | sample YL17G03_0_MG_FD_205557 | JGI IMG/M metagenome (GOLD analysis project Ga0315275, IMG submission 205557) | Sediment microbial communities from Yellowstone Lake, YNP, Wyoming, USA - YL17G03_0 | ecosystem: Environmental > Aquatic > Freshwater > Lake > Sediment | place: USA: Wyoming | collected... | reverse complement strand
GTGGCGGTGCCCCCGTCCCCGGCGGTGGCGGTGCCCCGGTCCCCGGCGGTGGCGGTGCCCCGGTCCCCGGCGGTGGCGGTGCCCCGGTCCCCGGCGGTGGCGGTGCCCCGGTCCCCGGCGGTGGCGGTGCCCTGGTCCCCGGCGGTGGCGGAGCCCCGGTGCCCGGCGGTGGCGGTGCCCCGGTGCCCGGCGGTGATCAGCGCACCATGCACTCGCCGCCCAGGAGCGCGGGCGACGAGGTACGAGGTGGCCTCGAACCGCGTCCCGCAGCAGACCACATCGCCGTGCGGAAACTTGACCTTGTGACCGCCGTCGTTGACGATCTCCACGATATCCGTGGCCTTGACCGCGACGATCAGCCATGTGGCCGACTCAGCCCACGAGAGGCACTGCGGGTCGCCCTCGCCCCAAAGCAGTCCGTGCAGCCCGCCACCGCACTTCGGCGTCGGATCCCAGTCATCGCACGCGACGTGGCCAGACGAAGGCCACACGAAATGCGAACCCTTGTCATGCGTGCCCCGCAGGTCGGCGGTGCAGGTGCGGAGCACGAGCACGATGCCGTCAGGAAGTCGGATATCGTCTGTCATGGCTGCTCCTTGCCCTTGACCTCGTAGACCTCGCACCCACCCCTCATGTCCGGTGTCCCGTTGGGGTATTCGGGACGGTCACGCGCAGAGCTCCAGTTGTTGGCGGGCCCGGGCGAGGCGGGAGCGCGCGAGGGATGCGTAGCCGGGATCGAGCTCCCAACCCTCGAAACGCCGCCCGAGCGACAGCGCGGCAACTCCCGTCGTGCCGCTACCCGTGAACGGATCGAGTACCAGCTCCCCCGGGTCGGAGAACAGGCGCACCATGGTCTGCATGAGGGCCAGCGGCTTCTGGGCTGGATGGACGCGCCCCTCGCGCTCCACGGGGCACGTCCATACCGCATGGGCGCCGCCGCCGTTCCACCGCTTGCGCCCGGGGCGAGAAGCAATCACGACGGGTTCGCAACTGCCCCGCTCCACGGACAGGGCCTATTTGTGATCTCTGATGACATGGCCGGTCCCTCCGCAGAAGCCGCACTTGTTCTCCGTGTAGACCAGTCCATGACCTCGCCCATCGCAGTCGGGGCAGGTCATCCCGCCGGCAGATACAGGCGGCATACAGACCGGATACAGACCGGATACAGACCCATGGGGGGAGGGGGGAACATCGGCTATGGGGAGGGGGGAAGATGGATCAATTCCCCCCTTGACTCCCCCCTCCCTCCCTGTGCCCGCGCATTCCTGGCAGGTCTGCGGCTCGTCCTGCGCCGTCTTTCCGTCGCCTCCGCACTCCATGCACCTTGGCGGCTTCGACTCGACCCAGAAGCCGTTGACACGGCCCCATTCGCCATCGCAGAAGGAACACCGGATCAACGTCGCCCGGATGTCGAGCGTGCCCTCTTTCCCGCAGGCTTCGCATTTCATAGCCCACCTCGCATCATCGACCGCAGGGCCTTGCGGAGCGCCGTCCTGGCCTCCCTGCCGAGCGTGACGACCAGCGCAGGCATTCCGGCGCATCCCGCTTTCCGGTCATCCTCGGTCGGCCTGCCGATGCCCAGGCAGACATCCTCGCGCCCGTAGCCCCCCGTGACGTGCAGGACCATGCCGTCCTCGCAGGGGATGATCACCTCGTCGAATGCTTCTTCGCCCATGTCATCCTCCGATTCCGAAAAGTGTTTCCTGCGACATGCGTTTCGCCGCGATCTCGCAGTAGCGTTCCTCGATCTCGATGCCGATGGCGCGGCGGCCCAGGTCTTTCGCTGCGCGGAGAGTGGTGCCGCTACCCATAAAGGGGTCGAGGATGACAGAAGCGTCTCGCGTCACCGTTGACACGAGCGCGCGCCACGCACGCTCGGGCTTCGGGCATGGATGCCCGTTCTTCTCGGCTCTTTCTGTAAGTCGCCAGGAACACGGCATCCCCATTGGGCCGCAGGTTCTGTGTGGCCTCCCGTAATACAAGATCGGCTGTGCGTCGAGGTTGCCAAATCGCTGCACTGACGTCGCGGCGGGCATGAAGAAGCACCCAATAGAATCAGGCTGCGGGTACAGCCACGCGCAACGGTTTCCGGGTGTGAGCACAACGCATGACACCGCCTTGATTAGACTGCAAACAATCGGCACTATGACGTCTCGCACCTTCTCGTAGGTGTCATCGTATGACGCATAGTCGTTGCTGCCCTCGTGTATCCCGGCGAGAACGCCGAGCCCGTACGGCGGATCGGTCACCACACAATCCGCCGTCACGTCGGGCAACACATCGCGGCAGTCGCCGTGATAGATCGTGATCCCGGCATGGTCGTAGTACGGGACCATCTGTTAACCTCGCTCCGTTTTTCTCTCGCTGTTTACCAGCGTGATCGTTGTCCGTGAGCGCCTCCGAGACTTTCGGCGGGGCTTGCAGACGGCGGTCATAGGCGCTTTCCGCCGTGACGCACGGGTCGCGTATGATTGAATGCGAGCTTGAGCCGCAGCGCCGCTTCGAGATCTATCCCTCGGCTCTTGCAGGTGTCAGCGATTCTGATGATCACGTCAGCGAGTTCGATGGGCACCCCTTCTGGTTTCTTCACGAGGCTCAGATCCTCGGGCGCGTAGTACACCTCGCGAACGTCGTGACCATCGCGGACCTCGTTCAGCGCCTCCGAGAGTTCCGAATGGAATAGCGCCAACTCCTCGACGAACGTACGCGCCTTGAGTTCGTGCCAACCCTTGTCGTCGGCTGTCTGCCACGACTCGGCGATGAGGGCGGCGATGGTGAGGGGGTCGCTCATGGGCGCACCTCCGGCATGGCGGCGTGAACTACTCCATCGAGCCGTGGCGCGTGGAACGGCTCGCCAGGATCACCGGGGCCCTGCTTGTGGTAGAAGGCCACGCCCGCAGCGAGCGCCTGATCGCGCAACGACCGGATCCATGCAACGTCCGCGGGGCGGGCTTTGGGCCCGCTCTCCGCGCCGACCACAAGCCAGTCGATGCCGGTCAGATCAAACTCGCCAAGATCCGCAAGCAAGGGCTCGGCAGAGATCCAGCGAACGCGCGCCGCGACGTGTCGCAGGTGATGCAGCCGCAGGAGATCGTCCCGCGTCGATACGGAAACGCCCGCCCACACGTTGCCGAGCGGCCATGGTGTCGGCCTGAACAGGTGCGGCATCCGGTTTCCGCCGCGTGCGACCTGACCGCGTAGTCGCTCGACCCACCGATACCACTCGACCATTCGCATGCTGCGCTTCGTCAGGACAAGGAACTGATGGCGCGGCGTCGTCGCCATGACGTTGAAGACCGCCGCGATCTCCTCGTCGGTGATCCCGTCCACGAAGAGATCCCCACAGAAGCTCACCCCGATGCGTCGCGGCTTGCGCCAGTGCAGCGGATCGTGCAGGCGCTCATGGTGGAATGTGGGCTTGAAGTCGCCGCCTGCGAAGCGTTTGGCCATGCCGCGCGCCCAGCAGTGCGCCCAGCACGCTAACTCTGGCCGGCATCCGGTCGTCACGGACCAGTGCTCGTCGAGGTATGGGATGCCCGTGCTCATAGCCTCATTCCTTCGCCAGCCGTTCCGCCAGCCGCTGCGCCGCTTCGTCCGTGACCTGTGGCTGCCCCGGGCACACGATCTGGTGTTCCAGCCAGTCGCGCTGCCATGTGAGCACTCCGCACCGCTCACACCGCCGCAGGTCGCGCTCGTTCGTCTCCTCGGGGCGGCCTGGCGACGCCGAGGACTCCGGCACAATGTCCAGTCGGACGGCGGTCTCACAGACGAGCACGGCCGTCGCGCGCAGCGTCTCGGCCAGTTGCCGCAGGGTAGCAGACGCCGCCCGACGCTCCTCGGTCGCCGAGCGCTCGTCGACGGGGACCTCCCGGGTGCTCCATCTGAGCCCGCACGCCGGGCACCGGCGGCGCCGCCGAGTGCCGTCGCGGTCGGACTCGCGCGAGTCGACGACGAACGAATGCGCGCCGCAGCGGGAGCAGATCACCGGAGCGTCTCCCGCCACGCAAATTCGTCGATCTCAAACTGGCACGAGGCGCACGGACACACGAGTTCGAGGTTGGGCAGCGCACAGCCGATGCACAAGAACGCCGATGGAGCTTCGTCCTGCTCATGCCCGGCCATGCGTTTTAGGTAAACGGTCTGGGCTCCGTGGGCTCGAAACTCAGATCGACATAAGTCGCAAGCGTAGGTCATCGACGTTCCCGCTCTTTCCGCGGCTGCTTCTTGAAACACTCGCGACAGTAGACCAGTGCGTTGCCGCGCGGCACAAAGGGCACGCTCGCCGGCTTGCCGCAACTCGGGCAGACGAACTCGTGTTTCCGGCTCGTCTGCGGCTCGACGCCGTTCGCGCGGTCGACCTTCCGTTGCTCACGGCACGGCTTGCAGCGCTTCGGCCGGTCCTTGAAGCCCTTGCCCTCGAAGAATTCCTGCTCGCCGGCCGTCCAGATGAAGGGCGTGTGACAGTCGACGCAGGTGATCTCTTCATCCTGAAATGTGCTCGTCTCGGGGTCGATCATGCAGCCTCTTCCTTTCGTTCCTTGCGCGGTCCAATGCACCCGCGTCCTTGCAACCACCGCCTGTCGTGCTCCGCGAGGAGCGCCCGCAACGGCTCACGCGTACAGCAATCGTCGCAGACACACGCCTTGATGCGCTCGAGGAACTGCAGCCGCTCGCGCTGCTCCTTCGTTAGTTCCACGGCTTCCCCCGGTACATCGTCTGCGTCGGTCGCATGCGCTTCCGCGCGGCCCGTCGCCGCTCCCAGCGTTCGAGTGCGACCACGACGACGCCGAGAACCACACATGCGACCGCCGTGATCGCGAGGACGGCGTAGAGGTCGGGAAGCAACTCAGGCCACATGGCCGGCTCCGCATGCCGCCACCGCCGCGTCAATCACCGCCGTCTGCGACTCGCTCAGCACCTTGCAGGCGGCGAGCGTCGCCAGGTCCTCGGGCGAGCCTTTGGGCGCGTCGCCATGGGCGCCATAGCACGCCTTCTCGGCGTCCAGCGCGGCGTCGAAGGTCGCCTGCGCCGCCTGGTAGGCGGTGACGCGGGCGCGTAGAAGAGACTCGTGCTCGTCGGTCATCGGGCCCTCGCGATCTCGCCCACGGATCGAAGCAGGTTGGCCGCCCGCACCGGCTGCCCGCCGCACAGCGGGCACGGCGCGTAGGGCCAGCGGTAGCCGCAGCACGGGCACGCCCGGCCGCGCACCTTGGCGTCGGGCAGCACGAGCTCGCGGATCGCATCGAGGCGCGCGCGGGGCGTCTCATCGTAGCCTGGGGTCGTCATCGGGTCCTCACCACGCGGCAATTCCGCGCTTGGCATCTGCGACGGCGGGTCGCGCCGCCATCTCGATTTCTATCGTACGCCCAATGTAGTCCGTCAGCGAATGGACGGTCAGCACACCCTTGATCGGCAGTCCGTCCGCGCCGTACGGCCGCCCGCCGCTTGAATCGCGCTGGTAGCGGCACTGGCGCGCGAGCGCCTGCCACTGGGCACCGTGCTGCAGTGCGACCGAGCCGAATTTCGCGGCGAGATGAAAGCCCCCGCCGACGGGGCCGCAACGATTTTCGCGTCCCAGCGAGATGAAAAGCTCGCCCAACCCGCCGCCGTGCGCGTCATCGTAGAAGCCCATGAAGAGGTGCGCCGAGATGCTGTCCGGCTCGCCCTTTTGGCCGATCCTCAACCTGCGAATGAGGCTGCGCCGCGTCTGTGGCAGCCGCTCACGCTCGGCCCGCTCGGGCGCGTCCGGTGCGCGCTCGAGCACGTACCCCACGAGCGCGTCGCGCTCCTCGAGCGCGCAGGCGAGGTGCTCCGTCACCTCGGCCAGCAACGCGCGCGCCTGGTCGACGCTCGTGCAGGCGTCGGCGAGCCGCGGTACGGGTTCGAGGCAGGCGCGGTCGGGGAGCGGCGCCGGCGGGCACGCGGCGAGCAACCCCTCGAGCCGCACGATCTCGGCCCGATGCTCAGCGATGGCGTGTCGCTGCGTTGTGAGCACGCTCTGCGCTTCTGAGAGCTGCTCACGCAGGCGGGCCAGCTCGGGGGTGAGCGCGCCGCCCTTCATGCTCGCCTCGCTCGCAGCTCGGGCAGCCGCCGTTGCGCCTCGGCGTAGCGGCCGAGCCGCAGGCGGTGGAGTTGTGCGCGATGCTCGTCGATTTTTCTTCGCACCGCCACGACCTCAGGCTCGACCACGCCCGCGTGGTGGGTAGCCGTTGCTACGAGTTCGCTCGCGAGGTCTAACCACGCGTCGCGTTCAAGCTCGACCTCGACAATCACGTCGGCAGTCACTGCCCGTTCAATGGTTGCCTGGGCGCGGGCGGTTTCGAGGATGTGCGTCACGCGCACCTCGACATCGGTCTGCAAGCGCGCGATCTGCGCCTCGATGTCTTTCGCGTCCTGGCTCACTGCGCCGGCGGCTTCCTGGCAAGCGAACGCCGGCTCCTCGAGCGCGGCGACCCGCGCCTCGTCGGCACGTAGCTGCGCCTCGACCGCCGCGATCAGCGGCTCGCTCTCGGCCACCGCCGCCTCGAGCCGGGCGATCTCGCGCGTGCGGTAGCTGTCGTCGCCGGCCGGCGCGGGGGGCGGCGTGGGGTGCGCCTTGCCGATCAGGCGAGCGGGTGGCGCCTGTTGCTGTAGCCAGCGGTACACGCGCCGACGCACGCAATCGCAAACCACCTCGACTGCGGCCGACTGGCCCAGCATGACGACGCGCATCTGTCCCGCGCCATGGCAGTCCGTGCAGCCGAGGTCGGGCTGCGCGGCGTAGCGGCCCGTTGCCAAGCCGTCGTTAACGGGCACGACCTGCCAGCCCTTTTCGGGCTGCTCGCCGGCGGCGAGCTTGACCACGCGCGCGCTCATGGCCGCCGCCGCACCTGCCGCATCGCCTCTTTCACTGCCGCCGGCACACGCCGGCGCACCTCGGCATCGGCGACGCGCTTGAGCCGCGCGACGTATCGCGCGATGATGACCCCGAACCGCTTGTCGAGCGGGCTCACTGCCACCCTGGTGCGGGACCTTTGCATTGCGTTCCTCCTCTCTCGCTCCGGTGACTCAGCTCAGGTGGTTGCCAAGCACCCGCGACACCTCGAACATCGTGATGCTGGCCTTGCCCCCGAACACCGCCCGGAGCTTCGCGTCGGCGTTGATGACTCGGCGGTTCGTCGGGTCCTGCAACCCGTGCGCCTTGATGTAGTCCCACATCCGCCTCACCGCCTCGGTGCGCGGCAGTGGCTTGGCGCCGACGATCTCGGCGAGCGCGGCGTCCGGCGTCAGGGGCTGCATGAACGCGTTCGTCGACTTCGTGACCTTGGTCATGCCTCGACCTCCGGGTGCACGATTTTCTTCACGAGCTTCGCGGCGAACGAGCACGCGCCCCTCTCGCCGCCGTCCACCTGGACGTAGGCGCCGTCGATGGCGAGCACGCGGCGGGGCTCAGCGCCGAGGAAGGGAAGCACGCCGTTCTTCGGCTCGACCCAGTCGCCGACGGCGAGCGGCGTGCGCCCGTTCTTCCGCGCCAGCGCCCAGTCGTCGGGCAGCCCGCGCACCAGCATCGTCGCCGCGTGCACCTGCGTCTGCGCCTCGCGGATCGCCGCGGCGAAGGGCTCGCCGGCGGACGCGTACTTCGGCACGAGGTAAGTGCCGAGCGCGCTGCCGATCTTCTCGAGCCGCCCCTCGAGCTTGGCGCGCGGCGCCTGCTTCGGCTTGCGGGTGCGCTTCTTCGTTCCCTCTGCGGTAGCCTTCTTCGGTGACATGGTTCTCTCCTCGCTAGGCGGCGTCGCCCAGCAGTGACAGTTGTCCGCGCTCGCGATCCGGCGAGCCGCGGCGTTCCTCGGCCGGCGTCGTGGCCAGCAATTCGACCAACCCCGCGACGTTCTCCTCGCGGTGCCAGAGCATCCAGGCGTAGTCGGTCGCGTCCGTCGTGCCGCCCACGAAGCTCGGACGATCGGGCAAGACGTAGATGTTCGGGACGTGCGTGCGCAGCCAAGCGTTCCTGGTGCGCGACGCCAGCCAGTTGAGCCGCAGCAGCATGATCACGATCGGCGCGAACTTGAGCGCGTGCTGCACGAACGCCAATGCCGAGCGGAAAGGCGGGTTGGAGATCGCGCAGGCGTAGCGGTCATCCGGCGGCACCTGCTGAAACGAGCCGCGCACGGCGACCTGGCACGTCAGGATGCGATCCAGGATCGGGATGCACTCGTCGCGGCACTCGACCGCGTGAAAGAGCACGTCGGGACGGATCGCGGCGACGGCCTTGATCACGGCGCCCGATCCCGCACACGGCTCGAGCCAGAGACCGCCTGGCGGCTGCACGCGCTCGAGTAGACGGCGGACGCAGTATGCTGGCGTAGTGTAGTGATCGCTAGGATCGCGTACGTCGCTGCGGCCGGTCGCGCTCATGCCACCCTCCCCGCGCGCAGCGCCGCGCGTACCGCCGCGTACCGCTCCCAAGTCGCCAGCACCACAATCGGGTCGCCCGCCCGCACGGCATCGACGACCGCTTGCCACGCCGCGGCATACGCGGGCACGGCGAGCAACGCCTCGTGGTTGGACGTCGAGGCGGCCGAGACGATGGGGGCGGGGGACGGGATGGTCATGCGGCACCGCCTGCGACTCGGGCAGCCCCCGGGGAGCTCACGGTCTCTGCGGCCTCACCGTCCAGCCTGGCGGCCTCCTGGTAGGCCCCAGCAGCCCGCTGGGTGGCGTTGTGGGGTTCTGGCAAGCTACCACGTCGCACGGCCCCCAGGCGGGCTCCTAGCCCAGCCCAGTGCCCCACACGGCCGGTAGGCTGTCCAGGTAGGGGGTAGGTCCTACGACTACAGGTTTGAATGGGAAAAGAGCGCAAAACGAGCTTCTGCCGGACGCTGGCTAAAACGCATATGCGTATTGCGTATACTATATTACTAAAACTCACTTTTTTTCTTATGGGGTAGTGGGGAGATGCCCCATTTGCGCTTCTTTCCCTATTTCGCCGCATCAAGGACCCTCCAGCGCGTGTAGGTTCCTGATGTACGCCGCAACACGAGTCCATTGTGTACTCTATCCACGTACCGGCGTAGGCGTACACCGAGTGCACGTGCGGTCGGTAGCCCCCCGTCCCTGGCGGGGCAGTGTTCGTGCAGGGCGTCGTTGAGTTCGGTGCCGGTTGGGGTTTTGGCTTCGAGCAGGAGTTCCTGCGCCGTCATCCAGTCGGTCCGGCCGGTCTGGGCGGCCGAGATCCCTTCGAGCAACGCGGCGAGCTCGGCCGTGGACCTGTCCGCCGTTGCGGTCAACGCGTCCTGCGTGATCGTTGGATCTGGGCAGCCGATCCACACCACGGCTGAGCGGACGTAACGGTGCCAGTCCGTGAAGCCGCCCATGGCGGTCAGGTCCATGATGGGCATGCCAGCCGCGCAGTAGGCTCGCAGGATGGTCAGGGCCGCTGCTGCGAGTCGCGGGCGCTGCTCATCGACCCATTCGAGAAGGTGTTGATGGACGAAATCCGTGCGCTGCTCGGGCCGCTCGAGTGGTGAGACGATGCGGACGTGGATCGTGCGGCGCGGCGTGTCGGCCGCAAAGTCGCAGTTGTTGCCCGTGGCGTAAAAAGTCGTGCGCAATGGCATCTCGCCCGTGCTTTGCGTTCGGCCGAGGATGCGGCCTTTCCATGTTCCTGGGGAGGTCAACACCGAGTTGATCGTCTGCCCGCCAATGGTGTGTTCGCAGTTGTCGAAGATGACGACGGATGTGCCTTCCATGACGAAGGTCGTGATCCGCTTTTCGCGCTCGTCCTCCTCTTCGGGCCAACTCGACATGGATACGCGGCGTCCGGTGGCAATGAGGGCGGTAACGGCGGCGAGTAAGCTTTTGCCGCTGCCACGGGTGTTAGCGTCGAAATACCCGAGCGGGGCGCTGTCACGTATTGCGTTGCGCGCGAAGGGCGTGAGCAAGAGCGACAGCCAAGCGGCGCGGTACTCGTCACCGCCGAAGGGGTAGTCGGCAACCACCTCGAAAAGTTCGTCGCGCGCCGCGAGTGCGTCGCCCAACGACGGTCGGTCCTTGATTGGGTTGACGCGTCCGGCGGGTCGGTACACCAGGCCAGTGGCGAGGTCGTAGCCGATGGTGTTGAGGATCGTACCGTCACGGCGCAGACACGGTGTTGAGGTGATGCCGGTCAGCGCCGGAATGCCCGCCCACTGCCCAGCCAAAAGAGCGGCGTTGACAGCCCACGTTGGCGGACGAATGTCCTTCTCGTCGAAACCATCCTTGGTGGGGACCAGTTTGACCCATTCGGCTGCCGCCGACATGGCGACCTCGAGCGATGCCGCTGGCACGAGCTCGAGCTTCGGCAGTGGGCGCGGTTCGCCCTCGGGCGCGGCGGGCTGCACGATGCGATAGAGCGCCGAGCCACGCTGAAAGTACCGGCGTTGACGCGCGAGCGCCGTGATCGCCTCGCGCAGCACGCGTGGCTCGTCGGTGTCGGCGATGATCTTCGGCTTGCCAGCTTTGCCGTTGTTCGGCGGTGGCGCACCCGACTCGAAGGTCGAGCCGTCGGCCGTGACCTCGTATTCATTGCTCGGCTCGGCCGGTCCCGCGTTCGGCGATGGTTTCGCGTCGCGTAGGTAGCCGTATGGGTATTGGTGGTTTGTCTCCTGCTTCGCGTTGTCCAGCTTATGGCGCAATTCCTTCTCGGTCCACGGCGGATCGCATTGCTGGTTGTACTCGTTGAGCACGTCCCACACGTCGCACTCGTCTAGCGCGAAGCCGTGTACGAGCACGCAGGCGACGCGGTAGGTGGTGTCGTGGCCACCCTGTCCGCTGATCGCTGCGTCCATTTTTGCGACGTATCGTCGAGCGCGCTCAACGTTGTAATCGAGGCCGGGGGCACGACTGGCCCGCTTCGGGTTTATGGGCGTGGCGGGGCGCGGCTTCGCGAGCAGGTCGAGTAGTGCCTGGGGCGGCTCGGCGGGCTCGGCGTCGAATGGCGAAACGATCCATGAGTACCCCGGCGTCGGGGGGGCTACGACGTAGCCCCCATCACAACGCGTGTCCAGCGGCAGGCCGTCGATATGCGCCCGATTGCCCATGCCGGCCTTGGGCCGCTGGAAGTACCAGTGTTCACCGCCGCTGCGGGTCCGCGCGATCGGGAACACGAGCGAGTCAGGCAAGCACGCCGCCACGCGCTCTTTCGCTTGCGTGAATTTCACCGCATCCTTAGCGTCCAGGTCGACGATGAGCAGCCCGCTGATCTCGCCGGCCAGGATGCCAATGCCAGCGTCGGGCCACTTCGCCCGCCAGTCCGCGACGTCAGCCTCAGTGGCGCGCTGCTTCTGTAGGCCAGCCCAGCCGCAGAGCGGGCGCTTGTCGGGGTCGACGGGCAGCACGGACCAGGCTCTTTTGAGGTATTCGTGAGCGGCGTCCAGTGGGCGAAGATAGACGGTAGACGGTTCCATCACCGAATTCCTCGCAAGTAGGCGATGGCCGCCCGTAGGGTGTCTTCGTTGTCCTTGAAGTGCCCAAGCCCAGTGTTGCAGTTTGAGCAGAGGACGCCTCTAACGACTTGGCTTTTGTGGTCGTGATCGATGTGCTGATTTCTCGACGACAAAAACCCTAGACGGCAAATGGCGCATTTTCCGTCTTGCAAGGAGACCATTCTGTTGAAATCGTCTATAGTGATCCCATAGTGACGCTTGCAGGTTCTCTCGCGTTCTGGCTTCTTCTTCTTTCGCTCAAGGTCTCTTCGCTTAATCTCGTCGATATGATCCTTTCTCCATTGCCGCCCGTGTTCGCGAATCATCTCTAAGTTGGCCTCGCGGTACTGTTTTCGTTGCGAGCTGATCCTCTCGGCGTTTTTCTGCCGATAAATCCGATTCACTTCACGGTGCCTTTCTCTGTGTTCCTTGCGATACTTTTCAAAGTATTCCGTATGAGTCCTGTAGTATTCCCTGTGCCTCGCGCGTTCCTCTTCGCTCAGCTTCATCTGTTTGGGCGCGAGAAAGTCCGGCGCGGCGTCGAGCGGGCGCAGATAGGTGGGGGCGGGCGAGGTCATGCGGCTGGCTCCTTTGCCGCCTCAGCGTTGCGCTCGAGGTTCTCGGCATATCTACGAATGAGCCGTTCCGTGACGCGCCCGGCGATGGCCCGCGTCTCGCAGAAGAGGAAGGGCACAAGGTAGTCGACGTGCGAGCAGCAGACGCTGCCGAAGATGCTCGACGGGTGCGCGAGGCTGACGTAGTGGTGATCGGCCAAGTCTTGCCAACTGCCCTCGATGATCACGGCGCGCAGCACATAGGACCGCATACGCTCGAGTTCGCACTCGAAGCGCTCGCGGCCGTGGGTGAGCGTGCCCACGAGGTCATCGAGCGACTTGCGCTCGATGGCAACCTCGTCCTCGTGGCCGAAGAGCGAGTAATCCCCAGTGGACAGTGTCCCGCTCACCACGTCGACGTGCTCGTGGTCGAAGGCGAAGGGCGCTTTTTCGCGCGTGTCGACAATGATGCAGGGCTTGGGCATGAGAAACGACATCGGCTAGAAGGGCACTTCGTCGTCGACCGAGTTGTCTCCCGCCGGCGCCCGCTCTTCGCTCACGCCGTTGCCGCTCCCCGTCGGCCGCAACTCCGCGCCAGCCGCCACGACCTTGTTGAGGTAGACGTTGGCGTACTTCCCCTGTGTCTTCTGCGTGACCGACAGCACGAGCCCGACGAGTTCACTGGCCCGGTCGTTGATGTCGCCCATCTTGGCGAGCTTGATGCCACAGATCTTGAGGTCGCGCTTGAGCCATTCCTTGTTGCTCTTCGTCTCGAGCATGTTGTTGCGCCAGAGCAGGCGGTCGGCGTGCGGCCCGTCAAGCACCTTGAGCGTCCACGTCAGCATGCGGTGGCCGCTCTTCTCGTGCGTCTTGGCATCCGTCACCTCGACGGTGTAGTTGCCGTCGGGCAGCGGGTCAAACGAAATGGGCTGCTTCTCCTCGGTCTCGGCAAACTCAGCCTCATCCTGGTCCGAAAACTCAACTGGCATGGGTTTCTCCTTCGGCAGCCGTGCGCCGCCGTATCAGTTGATAAGGCGGTGGTTACGGCTTGGGCGCCTCGGCCTCGGGGTGCAACTGCTCGCCGCTCGCGCCATCGACGGTGATGTGCTTGTCGCTGCCGTTGCCGCTCGCTGCCGCCTGCCCGCGCAGCTTGTCCTTGATCGCCGTCGTCTTCTTGGCCGGTGTGACCGCCGCCAGCTTCTCGCCGTAGGCATGCCGCAGACTTTCGCGCAACTCGTCGGGAAGCACGCGAATGTCGCCGAGCAGCGCCTCGAGTGTCGAGACGTCTGGTGCGTTGTGAATGCTCTCGGCAATGGCATCGGCCTCGCGACACCACTCCTCGGCGGTCTTGTCGGCGAGCGTGATCGTGATGGCATCGTCCTCGGCGGTCGTCTCGAGGATGCCGTCAGCGACCTCCTCACGGCTCACGACGCCCTGCACGACGTCCTCGTAGACGGCGCGGCAGAGGTCGGCCTTCGCGCGGGCACGCAGCATGGCGGCTGAGTAGTGCTGCCAGTTGTCTTTGCCCGCGAGCCCGGCCCGCTTCGCCATGTCCATTGTCCACTCGAGCCGCACGGGCGCCTCGCCGCGACGCTTCGTCTCGTACACCGCACGCCGCTCGTTAGACTCGACGGGGCGGATGTACTCGCACCGCCCGCTCGCGCGCACCAGGGCGACGAGCAGATCGGCCGACATGACAGGACGGCCCTTGATCACGTGGATGCCCCGAATCGCCTGCATCGGCGAGAGCCCGAGCTCGTGCCCGGTCATAAGGACCACGAGCACGTCGGCGGGTCGCTTCTGTAGCGACTCGGGCAGCAGTCCAGAGGTTGCCAGGCGGTCGGCGAGGGTGACAGCCTCCGAAACGCTGGACGGCCTGAAGGGCACGATGGCGGTGTCGCGGTGGTCATCGAGAGAATGGGGACGCGGGTCGTGAGACGTGGTCATGCTACTCCTCCTTGCCCCAGTCACGCGGCGCGAGAAAGCGGCGGGTGCCGGGGACGATCTTCATGTGACGAGCGACGAGCGACGCGGCCTCGGGGTCGGCTTGCAGTGACTTGACGTCGAGGCGCTGCGAATCCTTTGATCGCTTCCAGGTGAGCCGGCCAATGGAAGTGTCGATGCCGTCGTTGTCGCCGATGGACTTCTCGATGCGTGCCTGCAGCGTGGCCTCGACCTGCTCGTATTTGTCCCGCGACGAACGGGCCTGTTTGAGCATCGCGACGATCTCGTTGATCTCGGGCGTCGCGGCGATGATCGTGCCATTGTTGATTGGGAACTTCAGCGCCAGGTAGCGCCGCGTGCTGTCAGAAGCATCGAGGGCTGGCGGCTCGCGTTTGAGAATGTGGTCGCGCCAGAACTTCTCGCCGGCCGCGACGAGCATGGCCTCGAGTTCGTGGTCGCGCGCGATCGTGTATTCGCGGTAGTCTTGCCCGCCGATGAGCACGGCCACGTCCATGCGCTCGACGTGCATGAGTGGCGCGTACCAACAACACTGCATGAGATAGTGCTCGGGCACGGAGTCGGTGCCGGGATCGCCCCAACGGTCAGCCTGGCGCAGTCCTGCGGTTTTGATCTCGAGGCCGATGTCGGCATCGTGCCCGGCATTCAGCCCGAACACATAGCGGTCGGGCGTGCCGCCCCACCATGGGTGTTTGTCGTGCACCATGAAACCGGGCTCCGTGAGCGAGACGCCGTGATCGGCCGCGTAGCGGTTGGCGATGACCGGCTCGATCATCCGGCCGAAATACATGCGGTCGTTGTCGGGGAGCGGCTCGCCCTGTCCTGTCTTTTCGAGGTATACGTCCATCCTGCCCTTCCACGGGTTGCAGCCGACGATGGCGGCGATGTCCGTGCCGCAGATGTGCTGAGAGCGGTTGTTCATCGGGATCCTCCATCTTGCAGCTCCAGCCCCTCCCGCCGGGCGAACGCCCGCGTGCGGTCGGCGGCGACTTCGACGATGTTAACGGTGCGGCGCACGTCATGCTCCCAGATTGCGCAGCGGGCGACTTCGCGCGCGAGCTCGAGGTCGTTGCGCAGCACGATGTCGCGGTGCTCGGCGCCGTCGTCGAGTTGTGTGATGATCGTGATCACGTACATGCGGCACCTCTCACGGTAAAAAACCCTTGCCCCGCCTAGCCGCGCCCCGCCCCGCCTGGCCCGGCCCAGCCTGGCCCGCCCCGCCCCGCGGGACCCAGCCCCGCCCGGTTCATCCGTTGTTCACTTTCGCCGGCAGCTTCTTCGGTGCTTCGGCCTGCTTCTCCGCGATGAGCCGCGCGTCACGGAGCTGCGACGCTGTGTTGCTGATCACGGTGCAGAGAAAGTCAGCGTTCGCGCGGTCACGCTGGTTCAACTTTCCTGTTGCGATTGCGGACGTTAGATCCTCCTTGCCCGCTCGCAAGAGCCGACCGGCTGGTCGAAAGCGCCGTTGTGCGACGTACTTGACCTGTTCGCCTTCCTCGATGATTCGATAGCCCTCATTGGCGAGGGCAATGAAGATGATCCCGTGATGGACGCGCATGAATCGACGCCATCCAGCGTAGGTCCCCCCCATGACGGACTTGAAGCGCGAGTCCTGCCGCTTCAGTCCGAGCGCCTCTTCGAAGAACGCGTAGGTGAAAATTTCGCCGCGATGGTTCTCGAAGTGTATGCGCTCTTGCAGCTCGTCGAGCTTGAGCTTGTACGGGTCGAGCGACCGCGTGATCTTGCCGAAGATGGGTCGTACGTTCTGCTCGTTCATTGGCTACCTCGTGTGCTCCATTGGAGCCCTTGCCTTACCTCGCCTGGCCCGGCCTTGCCAAGCCCAGCCCTGCCACGCCTCGCCGCTACTCGACCCTCTTCAACTCGACCGAAAACCGCCCGTACACGCCGGGCTTCTTCTGCCGCCCCGAGCACCCGGGACGCCAGTCGCCGAGTCCGCTCATGCGCCCGGCCATGTCGAATAGCTTGTTGAGCAGCGCTTCGGTGAGCACCTCGTCGTTGATGGTGAAGGTCCCATCGACCAGCCATGGATCGAAACGCGGGCGGACGCGGATGTGGCGCTTCCCGTTGACCGAGACGCCGCGCACGTCGAGGCCGAAGCCGAGCTTTGCGACCTGCTTCGCGTGATCGACGAACGGCCCGGAGACGGCATTCGCGCGCTCAATGTCGATCTGCTTGCCGCCCGTCGTGAGCTTCGCGTAGGGCTCGCCGAGGATGATGCCCGTCTGCGAGATGATTTTGAGGCTGTTGATCGGGCGCGGCATCTTGATCTTGCCGCCGACGTACCCGATCGCCGCCATGATGTTGTTGAACGGGATGCCGATGTTGGTCCCGTCGTGGTAGAGGTAGGTCTTCCAGGTGTCCGCAGGGTGGCGGTCGTCGCCGGCCACGCTGTCCTCGCCGCGTCCCTCGGCCTTGACCCGGTCGCCCTCTTCGATGTTGTCGAAGTGCATGAGGAGCGGTGACACGCCCGTGAGCGTGTAGCGGTAGGTGGCTCCCATGAGGCTGCTCGTGCTTCCCGTGTTCCCGTTCTTTGCCATGTTCGTGTCCCCTTTGTGTTGTTGGCTTTGGCCCTGGGCACTGGCTCTCTGAGCGCTCACCCGTTGGCCATTACGCCGTCATGGGTTCCTCCTACAGTCGCACAAGAACTTTTGGCGTCCCTCCCGTCCAGTTGGGGTCTCCGGCCCGTACTCATGTCCCGTTGGGACCCTTGCCAAACCGAACCGTGCCCTGCCAGGCCGCGCCTGGCCCCGCCTAGCCTCGCCGCGCCCTGCCTCGCCGCGCCCCGCCCCGCCCCGCGTGGCGCCGTCGCCGAGCGCGACCTCGACAACGGCCGTCTCGGCAGCGCCGGCACGGGCGGGAAGCTGAGACGAAAAAAACGCCCCGGCCGGCAGTCGCGTCGCTGGGGGGGTAGCGACGGAGGGACGTACCGACCGGGGCAGAAGGGTGGGCGGGCAGGCGCTGCGACTACCGGGGGCAGGAGCCGGGGCGCCCGCCGCGCCCGTGGATGAGCAAGAGTGGCCAGCGCGAGCCGCGCTAAGCCGGGGCCATGCCCCGGCCTATCGCCGCAGCTCACGGCCCGCCCCCAGAGATAGATTGCCGGCCCCGCAGTGACGTGCCCCGGGGGCCGGCGTGGTCAGGGTGCTCGCGTGCGCTCGGGGAGTCGAGGCTACCCTCGCGCGCGCCACGTCACCACTATCAATTCGCGTCATTTCCTCAACTCCATTTCCCGGCGAGCAGCCGGGGCGCCAAGCGGCGCGTTGTGTACCCACACCCTCTCACATGCCGGGGAGGGCGCCAAGAAAAATCACCAAAAATCGACCGACCGACGAGAAATAGTGGTTGACATGCGTGCTACGAGTGTTATACCGAGGGTAAGAGGTGGACGGAGGTGGACGATGGCGACCGAGACGACCCTCACGAACCCCGACCGCGACCTCGCGGGCCTTCGCGCTGCCGCCGTCGACGCGTCGCCCCAGTTGCGCGGGCTGCTCTCCCACCACGTCAACAACCCGCTCACCGTCGTGCTGGTCGGCCTCGAGTGGCTGTTGCCGCAAATGATGGGCGAGCGGCGCGAGGTTGTCGAGGACGCGCTGCGGGCAGCGCAGCGGATCGCGACCGTTGTCGAGGCCGTGTGCCAGCCGCGCTGCGCCGCGTGCGGCGCCACGGCGACCGAGATCGCAGCGACGGGCCACCGGCGCTTGGGGAGGATCGGCCACGAGGTCGCTTGCCCCGAGGCGTGCACGTGTCGGCCCGAGCACTTCTCACTCGCCGATCACGAGCGTGCGTAAGGTCAAACTAGAAAGGAAGGTGGCCGATGGCGACGACGAAGGAGGTGTGTTGATGACCCGCGGCACAGCGACACGACAAACGGCCTTCCGACTGCCCGAGGAGTTGCTCAAGCGACTCCACGCCCACGTGGCCCGCATGAGCCGCAACGCGGCGGGTGTCACGTACACGTTGACCGACGCCGTCAAGGTGTTGCTCGTCGAGAGCCTCGAGCGGCACGAAGCCGAGGTTCAATCGAAACGCGCTGGCAAGTAAGCAGACCAGAGAAGGTCGGCTGCGGCTGCCGTTGACGCCGCCGAGTCAGTTGACGACGACTAGGGAGGCAGACACATGGCGAAGCGATACCGCATTCAGACACTCGGTCCCAACGGGGCAGTCACCTATGAGTCGATGGCTGACTCGCCCTACTCGGGCCTGTCGGGGGCCAGCCTCAGTCCCTGGCGCGACGGCGTCCGCGAGGGGACGGCCGATGCGTATGTGAGCGGCGCCGATGGCAAGCTGCACACGGTGGGCCGGATCCGTGTGCGAGTGATCGATACGATGACTAAGGGAAGCAGGCCATGACGGCTCCGTCGGGAGGTGGGCACATGAACGCAGACCAGAGAAGGTCGGCTGCGGCTGCCGTTGACGCCGCCGAGTCATTCGACACAGAGCAAGCGGCGATCAAGCTGTCGCGTTGCGTCGACGTGCGTGCAACGCTTCCGCCTGGGGCGCTCGATCTGTACCCCGACAGTGCGCTCGACCGGGAGGATCTCGAGGACGTCCACCGCATCGCACGCGAGACCGGGTGCGGATGGGATAGGGGCGCTCGGAGGTGGGCCGCTGGCGTGCCGAAGATGCGGGCGACGGTAGCGGCCCTGAAGGCGGCTGGGTTCGTGGTCGCGCTTGACCTGCGGGCCAGTCTGGCGCTGGGAGAGGACTGAGAGGGAGGCAGACCATGTGGTACGAGACGGTGATCAAGCCGGCAAGCGGGGGTTTCGGGGAGTGGGACTGCGGGGAGTACAACGGCGAGGGATGGGCAATGGACAGCGATCTCGTCGGCGCGATGGCGCATGGTTGTGACGAGATGGTGGAGCTGGGCGTCGATCCATTGCCGGAGTGGGCCGAGGACATCCGCGGGCGCATCCACATCGAGCCCGTGCATGTGTTCGCGGTGCTCACGGACGGCGAGGTGAGCTACCACGGGATCGACGAGCGTGAGGTCGACGAGGACTAGAGAGAGAGGGCGTCAGGCCGGCCCAGTGGGGTGACGTCATGAGGCGGAAGCGGATCAGCGTCGTCCTGGTCCTCGCCGACGGGCGCGAGGTCGCCGTCGAGGTGGGGCAGGTGGACGCGAGTGCCGCCGACGGCATTGCCCAGGACGCGGGCCAGATCGACACGCTACAGAGTGACGTGATCCAGACCGACCTCTACAACTACACGCCCGGTTCGTGCGAGGTTTTCAACGATCAGTGTCTGGGGGCGCCGACATTCCCGTGTGGCGGTGGCATGTGTCCGTGCGTACCCGGCGCCGATCCCAACTGTCGTGCCGGAGAATACTGCTGCTTCGGATGGTGCCGTGCGTATCTCTTTTTCGACGGTCCCGTTCCCCCGTGCTAGCCGTAGGCGACTGCGCTCTCGGGCACGACGCCGTCATCCTCGTCGACGGCGTTGCAGATCAGTACCCAGTCATTCGACCAGAGCATCGGCGCGTAGTCGTCGAAGAGGCCGAAACTCACCGCGTCGCCCCGTAGATGGCTGAGCACGCCGACGAGAGCGCGCTGGTTGAGCAGCACGGATCCGATCCGTCCCCAGATCGGCTTGCGCAGGCGCCCTTCGCTGCAATGTGGGCAGAAGCGCGGCGAGCCGTTGCCGCCGAAACGCACCCCCGTCCCGTTGCAGTCGAGACACGGGCCGTCGTCGGTCGCGACGTCGCACCACTTTCGTAGGGAGTCGAGACGCAGCTCGCGGAGTCGGCAGAACGGTTTGGCAAAGAGCGTTTGTGCCAACGCGCGAATCTCGTCGGTCGTCGGCTGCACCAGCGCCATTCCACCACGGTGGAGCAGCACGGCCTCGTCGCTGAAAAGGAGCAATGATCGCGCGCTGCGACCGTCCGGCAAACGGGCCTCGACCGCGTAAGGAATCGCCGGCTCGCCCTCGTGGCGCCAGGTTTTCGCGAGCCAGGATAGATCGTCGACCACGTCGATCAACTGCACCATCATCCCTCTCCCTTCATTGTGAGCCACACGAGCCGCCGCAGACTGGCGAGCACGCGCGCCGCTTCGCCAATCGTGAGTGGCCGAATGGCTCCGAGCCGCCGACGCTCGGTCTCTATGAACCGCGCGCGTTCTTCGGCCGCGAAGTAATCCTCGACCGTCGGCGCCGTCTCAGGCATTGGTGTCTCCGGCGTCGGCGTTGCTGGGTCCGCTGTCGGTCGCCTCTTCCGTCGCTGGCTCACTGTCGGTCTTCCTCTTTCTCTCCGGCTTGATCCCGATGCTCCGCAGCGTCGCCTTGATCTGCTTGGCCACCTCGCCGTCGGCAATCAGGCGCTGGCGCTCGACCTTGAGCTTTTCGATGCGTTCTCGCATGGCCAGCTCAGCGGCGTGCGCCTGACGCGCCTCGTGGCGGGCGCGCACCTCGGCCTTCTTACGTTCCTCGGTGGCGTCCTCGAAGCTGCGCTGCGACTCTTCCCATATCCGTTGCACTTCGCGCATCGGGACGTGCAGCCGCGTGCAGCATTCGATCTTGGTGCAACCCTCGGCGAGCAAGGTCAGCACTCCAGCTTCGATCTCGCCCGGCGTGGGATTGCGCGTGCGCGTGCGTGCCTTGGCCTTCGTTTCGAGCGCGTGCACCTCGTTGGGATTGAAACGGTGATAGCCACGCTCGTCAACGACCGGATGTAATCGCCGACCCTCGAGGTTGATCACCGAGGTCGAGCTGACGCCGATCAGCTTCGCGACCTCTCCGCGCGTGTACCACGTTGTAGGGTCCGATGGATCGGGAGGAACCTTACGGGCGTGCATTGCGTCGCAATCCACGCTAAACGGCCGAGCAATGATTGTCAAGGGGATAGGAAACAAGAAAACAGGGTTGTTATAGCGTGCACGCATGGTGCATGAGACGGTTTAACCTGCGACAACACTAATCATTTGACTGCCATTGCTCTCTCGCGGCAATGCTGATTGCAAGGCTACGAGAGCCGCAACGAGCCCTGCGGGGCTGGAAACCAGGAGAGAGCACATGGCCGGTGAGATGACGAAGAGCAAGCGTCTGGCGAACTACGTCGCGAATCTCCGCGAGAAGCACCAGGAGACGATCGGTCACGCGGTCAACGCCGCGGTGGCTGGCGGCACCGGCGTCGCGCTGGGCGCGCTCGACACGAAGTACCCGAACATCGTCACCGCCCGCGTTCCGAACTCGGGCATCGCGGCCCTGGCCCTCCTCGGACTCGGCTTCTTCCAGGTCGGCGGGAAGTACAACGAACAGCTCCACACCGCGGGCCAGACGGCTCTCGGCATCTGGGGCTATAGCTGGGGCAAGACCATGCTCGGCGGCAGCGCGGGCGCCGGCGTCTCCGACGCCGAGCTCGACGAGCTGCGCCAGGGCGTGCGCTAGCCCCTCGAACGCAACGAGAGGCGCCCGTCGCTGACGGGTGAAGGACAAACACATGGCCGAATACTACGACGTGGGTTACGACGAGCTGGGCTACGACGAGCTGGGGGACGACTACGGGGGCGAGTACGGGGCCCTCGAGAGTGGCGCGCTGCCGCGCCGGCTGCCGGGTCGCCGGACGGCCAGGCAGGGACTGCGGAACATGCCGCGCCCGCGGCACGCCAACCGCCTCATGCTCCTCCCGATCAATACCCAGGGCGTCGCCATCGCCGGTGGCGCGGCCGGCAACGCGGTCGGCTTCCCCCAGAAGGTCTTCAAGCCTCTCCGCCTCGTCATCGGCGCCCGGACCGACACCGTCGGGACGTTCGTCGAGGCGATCACCGCGGCTGGCTGGCTGATCAATCAGATCATGATCGGCGCCACCCCGCAGGCCGTCGCCCTCGGCGGCATCGTCGGTGACCTGTTCCTCGCGACTGCGGTCGAGACGAATTTCGAATTCGATACGGCCCAGATCGGTCATCAGGTCGTGGTCAACGTCACGAACAACGGCGCGCTCGCGCACCCGTTCTTCGGGACGTTCATCGGCAAGGCGATCAACTTGCCGCAGGTCCTGTAGTTCGGTAGTTCTCGCCGTCCCGAGTCTCGGTGGTCTCCCTTCTGGGGCACGGGACGGCGGTTTTCTCGAGCGCTTCTCCGTTGGAGAAACGTTCGGGAGTACCAACAGACGGCGCGCAATGCGCCCGACCACGGAGGCCGTCCGTGAGTAAGAAGGTGTCCCATTAGAACGATCCAAATCTCTACGGGAGCGTTTGATCCAGCGTACGGGATGGACAAGGACGACAGCGAACAGGTGATGATGGACCTGCTTGCCGTTCTCGTTCGGGTCAATCGCCGCTACCTGCGCAAGCATCCCGAATGCCCACGGCTCTACGAGTCCAACGTCACGTATCGTCGCGAGACCACCGTCGAGGAATTCAACTCGATTCCCGTGGCCCTCAAGGCCGGCGGTGCCGACTGTGACGACCTCGCCCCCTGGCGCGTCGCCGAGCTGATCGAGCGCGATCACGAACGCGCGCGCATCTTCGTCACCTGCAGCGAGACCAGCGACGGTCTCGGCGAGCCGAAGCGGCTCTATCACATCCGCGTGAAGCGCGCCGACGGCACCATCGAAGATCCGTCCGAGGTGCTCGGCATGCACCGCGCGCTGCCCGACGGCTGGCAGCCGGTGGACGGCGTTGACGATCTGGCAGCGGCACGGCTGGCCACGAAGTTGTGGCGGCTGCAGCGGCAGGGCGTGGCGACGGCCAAGAAGAAGATCGTCGAGTTGCGCCAACGTGCGCGGCGGGGAGAAGCCGAAGCGCGCGAACTCGTGCACATCCTGGCGCAGATTCGCGCCGTCGAGGGGAAGTAATGATCGGTCCGCTTTCCATCGTCTCCGGCGTGGCGACGCTCGCCATGCTGCCACCGGCAGTTGACGCCGACACCCGCCGTCATGCTGTGCGCGCTTTGGCCGTCCAGGCGGGCGTCGATCCGACCATTGCGCGCGCCATTCGACGCGCGGCCAAGTCGCCCGAGGCGCGCGGCAAGCTCGAAGTGCTGATCGTGGCTATGGGCCGTGTGCTCATTGCCGCCCGTGAGGTCGGGTGATGCTACTCGCCGCCGCGGTGGTCATAGTCGTTGCTGTGGTCGTGACCTGCCTCGCGCCGCAGCGCTCCAATCGAGTCGGCGAGGCACTCGGCGCCGTCAGAAGCGGCACGGCGACGGCTGTCCAGCGCCGAGTGCTCGCCTCTGCGGCGGCGCGGCGCGGTTACCGTGCGGTCGCCGAGGACTACCACACCCAGGCCGACATTCAGGACGCGCTGGACCGCTGGACGCGTACGCATCGCTCGCCGCTTGTTGGGGTGAGCAATACCGCTTGGCAGCGTTGGATTGCCGCCAATGAACAGCCCGACGAGGCCGCTGAGCGGTATCCCGAACGGACCTCGATCTATGGTCTGCGCGAGCGCGAACTTGACGACGCGGGCCTCGACTCGCCAGGCGATCAAGACGCAGAGTACGACGCGCTCGTCAAAGTCGTGGCGGGTCTGAGGGGTGGTGTCGAGGCGCATTGCGCGAGCGTGCTCGGCACTGAGATCGAAGGACAGACCGCAACCCTCTCGGGGTTGCTGGCCGTAGCGCGCTGTGCTGGTCTGGGCGGACTTGCAACGTGGGTCACCGACGCCAAAGAGCGGGTGAAGTTCAGCTTCACCACGCAGGCGTATCGGCGCTGCAACGGGCTTTTTTGAGCGGCTGAGCGCCGCGCGAGGGACGCATGTACGAGTTCCATGGCATCACGTGGTTGAAGGACGAAGAGCTCGATCCGGACAGCCCGGAGCGGCGGGGCCCCGGATGGGCGCATGCGTACGTGCCCATCATCGGCCCGACCAGCGAGGAGCCGGCTACCGCGCATGTGCCGATCTACATGCCGCGCGTCTACGCGGAGCTCAAACGGTTCGCGCTGCAGGTCTACAAGGCCGCGGGCGGGACGACGAAGAGCGTGGAATTCGGCGGCTGGTGGAGCGACGTCAAGGGCGCTTTCAAGAAGATCGGCAAGTTCGTCGCGGCCAACAAGGTGCTCCGCATCCTCGCCGAGAAGGGCGTCGAGGCGGTGGTCCCCGGCGGTCCGGCGATCACGGCGGCGGCGAAGGCCATCGGCTCGGAGTTGATCTCGAAGTACCGAGGCGGCTCGGCCCAAGCGGCGCAGCAGATCAAGAGCGTGCTCGAAAAGGCGAAGAAGGGCGATGAGCAGAGCGCCAAGGTGATCGAGTTCCTGCGGCGCGAGTACGTCGTGCAGCAGTCCGCCGGACTGCCCGCATTGATGGCGTCCGTGGCATCGGGAGAGGTCAAGGTCTGGGATCCGATGATCGGCGGTCCGCGTGTCATGACTCCGCAGCAGATGCAGCAGGCGACGGCGGCTCGCAAGAAACGGGCTGCGCAGCGCAAACCGACGCCCGGACAGCGCCAGGGGGCGCCCGGGCAGCGTGGGACGTCGCCGCTGCGCAATTCTCCGCAGGGGCCGCAGGCTCCGGGGGCGCGCGCGCAGCAGATGCGGCAGGGCATGCCGCCGGGAGCGCGGCCGGCACGACCCGGAATGCCAGGCGCACGACCGGGAATGCCGGCGCCAGGCGCACGACCCGGGGCTCCAGGAGCGACGAAGACGCAGCAGCAGATGCAACAGCAGTTGGAGCAGCAGCGGCGGTTGCAGCAGATGCAACAGCAAGGACTGCCACCGGAATACCCGCAGGGCTACGACTTCCCGCCGGGCGGCTATCCACCGAGGTACGAATACCCGCAGGGCTACGGTGTGCCGCAGGGCTACGGTGTGCCGCAAGGCTACGGTGTGCCGCAGGGCTACGGCTCTCCGTCCGCCTATAATGACGGCGGCGGGCGAGCGCAATCACCCTACTACGAATCGCCGGAACAGGAAGCGCGAGACGAGGAAGATCTGCAGGCCGCCGCCGAAGAGCAGATGGACCGCATGGCGGCGATGGAGCAGTACGACGAGATGGACAATCAGTATGAGGAGGCCGCTGCGGGTGCGACCGCCTACAAGCCGACCGCCGACGAGCAGAAGATTGCCTCCCGGCTATCTCCTGCCGACAAGGCACAACTCAAGACGATCAAGGGCAAGGACGCGATCCAGAAGTTCCTCCGCGAGAAGGGCGAGACCCAAACATCTACCACCGCTCGCATTGACGAGCGCCAGGCGCAGAAGCGCAAGGCGCGCGATGAGGAAGCGCGGCGCAAGACGCAAGACAAGCAGCGGCGCACGGCCGAGCAGCAGAAGCGCGCGGCGCAGACGACCGCCCAGAAGATGCAGCAGATGCAGCAGAACAAGCTCAAGGATGTGCAGTTGCGGTCGGCAGCCTCGCAGCGCGTAAACGTGCGGCGGGCCGAGCAGGACGAGTACCAGAGGCAGCTCGACGCCGTGCGCGGCGAGCTCGACGAGCGCGATATCACCGACGAGCGGCGAGCCGCGCTCGAATCGCAGGCCATGCAGTACGAGCAACTTGTCGCCAAGGCCGAAGCTGATGTCCGGCGGATCAAGGCCGATGCCGACATGCAGCGGGCGCTGGCGCAGCAGGCCGCGCAGGCGGCGATGCCTACTCCGACCGCTCCACCGCTGGCCTATCAGCCCGCACCGGTGCTCTACGACGAGGAGACGGACCAGGAACTATCGACCGACGATCCGCTCGTCCGCGAGACGCTGCGCAACATGCGACTGGCGGCTGAGATCGACGAAGAGAACAGCGAGGGCTAACCATGGCACTCAGCCGCGGAATCAACCCGGCGCGCGAATACGATGAGATGGCGCGCGTCGCTATGCCGTTGCGCCAGGACAACTGGGGCGCGACCATTCAGTTACTGGCTCCGGCAAATGTGGGTCAAGCGCTCGTTCAGAGCCAGGATCTCGTCGACGTTTCCTGGGCCGACGACAAGTCGCGGCCCATCACGGTCACTCTGAACAATCCAGAAGATGGCATTGTCGCAGTGGCCGGCGGTTTTCCGACGATGTTTGATCTCATCGCTGAGCTCACATTCGGCACCGGCGGGGCAACGTCAACGGCACATTGCGACTGGGTCCGTGGTCAGGTGCTCACCGTTTTTGCTGGTAGGCTGCGCTTGCGCGCGCTGTGGAACACAATTCTTGGCAATGCACTGGCCGGCATTACTGTCGGGGCGTTCGCGGGTATCGGTGCCAGCGCTGGCCATCGACCGGCGCAGTTCACCAACCGTTGCGCAGCCCTGGCGGCCGTTCCCGCGCCTGGGGTACAGGTCGTGCCCGTTCCGATGTTGGCGCGACGGCTGTTTGTCGCCGGCACCCCGGTCAATGTGCCCGTCAACATCCAGTTCCAGACGCCTGGCGGTGGCATTGTCGCCGACTACGCGGTGGCGGGGTATCCGAGCCTGCCGTTGTTGATCCCGAACGGCAGCCGCTTCTGCCAGGTCACGAATGCCGGTCAGCAGATAGTCACGGCAGAGCTGGTCTGGGAGCTCGACCTCTAGGAGCGTGCCATGCCCAACGCAGAGCCTGGATTCATGGAGTTCGTCGAGGCGGCCCGCGAGTTTTTCGACGGGCCACAGACGCAGCAAGCCGGCGGATCCGCCGGGGCGTCCGACAATGTGATCGACGTCGAGGCGAGCACGGTCGAGGTCGTGGACTCGCCGGTCGGCGAGAATGCGCCGCCGCCATCCTCCGCGCCGTCCCAGGCGTCCAGCTCCGGCCCTGGCTTCACCATGCACATCAGCCCCGAGTACCTACTCGAGCGGCTCGCCTGGGTGATTGGCTCAATCGACGAGATGCACCGCGAAGTTGTTGCGTCGAAGGCCAGTGAACCCTTTACCAATGCTTGGCGCCTGTGGTATAGGGATATACTGGTGTGGCGCAAGCGCATTGAGGCAACGAAGGGAGCCAATGCGACCAAGGCCGACTACGACCGTCTCGACGCCATGCTCCAACGGCTGAGCAAGTGGCGCGCGCGATTTGCCAAGGAGCATCACGCGCTTGAGAAGGACAAGAACGATGGTCTCCCATGGTACGTCTGGGGCGGGATCATCGTCGGTGGCTTCTACGCGGCCCGCAACGCTCTCGGCGGCTTCCTGACGGATCTGGTGAGCTGATGCGGACCGGAGCCGGAGCAAGCGCGCAAGAGGCGGCCAACGACTTCGAGCGGCTGGTCAACGACAGCCTGGCGTTGAAGAAGACCATCGAGGCCAACTACGACGCCTTCGAAAAGCCGTACATCGAGGGTTACGAGAAGTACTTGCAATCCCTCGAGCGGTTCGGTAAGTCGTTGACACCGCAGTTCACGATCCTGAGCGCGTCCGTCTACCCGCTCAAAATGATCAGTTCGTCGATCTGGCTGCGCTGGTACTCGACGGACAATTTCAACGCGATCCAGAAATACCGCGGGATCTACGTTGATTACTGGACTAAGGCAAGCCAGGTGATCAAGGAGCCGGCGACGGCGCAGAAGCCGGAGCCTCCAAAACCCCAGCAGAAGCCGGCGACCGATCAGTTTATGGACATGGCGAAGATCGCTGGCGTCGCCGCGATTGGGCTCGCCGCGGTCTACGTCTGGCGCAGCACGGCGAGGTGACGGATGCTGCTCATCCTCGCACTGATCGGTATCGGGGTCGCAGCTTACGCGGTCACGCGGGAGTCGACGGCTGCACCGGCAACGCCCCGCCCAGAGGTCCCCGCGCCGGCTCCAGTTGTCGCACCTGCGCCCAAGCCGCCCCGGACTCCCGCGCCACTGCCGGCGATCATTCCACCGTCGCCACGGAAAGCAACGCCGCTGCCGGCAATCATCCCGCCCGCTCCTCGGTCCTCAACTCCGCCGTCCAAGGCAGAGTCTCCCAAGCCGTCGCCAGGCTCGCTCGCCGCGCCGGCCGCGCCGTTGGTGCTCCCGCGCTACCCCGTGGGGCTCGAGGCGAAGTTCAACGGCAAGAAGGCGGTCGTCAAGCAGGCGTGGCAGGACGGGCAAGGCGGCTGGCACTTCAAGGTCGACGTGGACGCCGGTATGCCCTTCGGCATCGGCAACATGACCGACAAGGCGGTGTCGGAGCAGTTCCTGCGCGACACGCTGGCAAACCAGCTCAAGCAGCCGCTCGCACCCGATCAGGCGTTCCCGGTGGGCGTCGAGGTCTACCGCAAGGGCAAGGGCGGGCTCATCCAGTCGGCGAGCAAGAACGCCGAGGGCCTGTGGGTCTACGCGGTCAAGGGCTGGGGCCCCGAGCCAATCACGCAAGGGAAGCTTCTCGACGAGCTTGTGCGGGCATGAGCGACTACTCGTACACCTGGCCCGAGATCGCGGCCATGCTGCGCGGTGAGGCGCACGGCTCGACCGTTACGATTGGCAAGCAGGCCATAGCGGCGCCCGAGTCATGCGGGTTTCGCCGCACCGTTGGCCTATCCAACGCGCAGAGCCAGGGCAAAACCGAGGACTGGCGGATCCGCCTCAAGGGCGGTGGCTGTCTGCACGTCCAAGCGGTCGATGAGAACTGGGTCGCCCACTGCGACGTGACCGATCCGACCGAGTCGCTATTCGGGCACGCGCTCGACGACCTGCCGGGGCTCACCGTGGCCGGCGCTGCGGTCGTGGGCCTCGTGCTCGGCGGTGGACTGGTGGCGCTGATCGCCGGTGGCGTGGCGGCCCTGCTCGCCTTCGGCCGAGCGTCGCTGCGGCAGCAAGACGAGTTCCATGCGTTCTTGTGCGCGCCAGCGGCCACGTACGAGGCGGAAGAGTCCAAGCCAGTGTCACCCGAGGCGCCCGTATCTGCGCCGACGCCCGAGACGCCCGCAGTCAAGGGCCTGCTCACCGAGGGCATCGTCGCCGAGGTGGTCGACATCGACGAGGCCCGTCGCGCACGCGCAGCAATCCCCGCCGACAAGGCGGGATAAGGGAGACACATGGGCAAAGAGCTACAGAAGGCCGGTCCGCTTCTGGCCGAGGTGCCGGTGACAGCCGGCGACTCGCGCATCCTCCGCTGGCTTCGGCGTCAACTCTTGCAGGATCGCCCCGAGGGGCCGTGCCTGTGGGTGAGCGTTCATCGCAGCAACCCGAAACACACGATTCTTGACGAGATCGCGCAGTTCCGGGCACCGTCCAAGATCGACGAGAAGCGTCTCGCCGAACTCGCCGACGACATCGCCCTCGCGGCCAGTGACGACGCGTGCGGCCCCGCGGCGGCAACCGAGTACGTGGCCCGCGACTGGCACGGCAAGGAAGCGTCCGAAGCGAAGGCATGCTCGACGTGTTTCTTCGTCCCGAGCGACGCTCCAGACGCTACGACACACGACGGCGAGGCGACTGCGGTCGCGCTCGACATGATGATCAAGCACTGCGAAATTCAGCAGCGCAACAACACTTCCATGATGGGGATCGTCTTGGCGCATCAGTCGACGTCGTTGCAGATCGCCGAGTCGCGCGCAGCAGCGGCTGAGGCGAAAGCCGAGCGCCAAGCGGAGATGATCGAGCGGGCGGCTCAGAAGGGTCACGAGCGCCAGATCGAAGAGGCGCGCGTGATGTCAGAGCTCAACCGCAAGGATCAACAGGCGAAGATGCTCGAAGAGGGGGTCCGCTGGCTCGCTCCGCACGTGCCGCAGTGGATTGGCATGACGAAGGATGAGCCGGCGAAGACTGGTGTCGACCCACACAAGGCGACGTTTGCGAAGATCGTCGAGGCGATGCCGGAGTCCGATCAGGAAGCGCTCAAGGCGTTGATCATGAAGAACGCGCCCGGAGCGGCATTGCCGGCCATCGCGGCGGCGTTCGCGAACTTCCGTGAGCACCTCGCGGAAGCGCAGAAGTCCGAAAAGTCCGAAGGCGAAAAGAAGTCGTGACCGATGGCGTACGTGGATACAGACGGTCTGATCGTGCCGGAGCCCGACAAGGGCGACGTGCTGCGGATCGTCTACGTCCTGCGCGCCAAGGACTACGGCCGGCTCACCGTACCGGCGCCGGTGCTCATCTCGCACCATCATACGGCGCGGTGGATGCGGGACGGCGAGCAAGGAGTCGGCGCCGTCGGCATGCTCGAGATGGGCGCCAGGGTGCGCAAGAAGAGCGCCTACACGCAGCTCTACGTCGGCCGCGACGGTGTTGCCGTGCAGTGCGTCCGCTATGGGCGCGCGTGCATCGGCACCGAGGGCAGTGTGCAGGTCGGCGACCGGCGGCGCGAGACCAACAAGATCGCCTTTCAGATCGAATGGGACTCCTGGGGTATCGCCGAGCTCGACGGTAGCCGAGGAGGGGGCGCAGCGAAGATCGACCCGAAGCGCCAGGATGCGCATCGGGTCGCGAATCCGGTCACCGGCAGGCCAGCGCTTGCGCCGCCAGTGACCGACGTTCAGGCGCGAGCCGTGGCCGAAATCTGCGCGGCCGTCGTGAGCAAGTCTCGCATGCGCGCGGTCGATGCGCTGCACGGCCACCGTGAACTAGCCCGCGGCGGCCACCCGGATCCGAACCCATACATCCTCGACGCCCTCGAACGCGTGGTCGCACCGGCGCTCGGGCTCGGGCAGGTACGGGCCGCGGCGCGCAACACGACTGGCGAGCGCAGCGTGCTCGCGGAGGCGCGCGCCTGATGTGGCCAGTATGGGCCAGCCTTGCCATTGTCACGGCCGTGCTGCTGGCGGAATCGCCGGCGCATGCGTCTACGTTCCGCAAGGAAAAGCGCCCGATCGACCCGCAAGCGTGGCGCGGTTGCGGCGTGCCTCCGGCCGACATGCGTCCACGGCCCATCCATGCCTGTGGCGATCAGGTGACCGACACCTCGAGCGGCAAGCCGCGCCAGCGACGTGTGACCGAGCTCTCCGGCTCGCAGGACAAGGCCGGCGCCTGGCGCTGGGCCTATCTGCTCGACGACGGCACGGCGGCTGGCGCGAGCACCCTCCGACGCGTGGAGGCGCAATGAGGATGCTACTCGCCGCGCTGGTCTTCATCTTCGCCCTGGTCCTGGCTCAGCCGGGTCAGGGACAGTCGTGGCCTGCCTCATGGAAGGCAGCACCCACAGCCGAGTTCACGCGCGAGATGAAAGCGGCGGCTCGGGAGTTCGAGGTGCCGGTGCTGTTGCTACTCGCCCTCGCCTATGTGGAGACGGGCGGGACGTTCAAGACGAAGATCCGGGGGAAGAAACACGCGGGCAACAACGAGCGTTTCGCAGAATCATACCGCGTCTGGCGTGACGAGACGATCACCGGCTCGACGATCACGTGGGGCGAGAAGTTTACGGCCGAGGACTGGCGTCCATACGGCGCGCTGCAGGTCAACCCGTACCACCTCTGGGGCGTGACGCTGCCAGCCGAAGCGCCGCTCGAGGCCGGCTTCGAGGTCCGCGCCAACGCGCGCGCGGCGGCGAAGGTGTTGCGCGATGCCTACGTGGCCAAGAAGTCGTGGCTTGCGGCGATCGGTCGCTACAACGCCAAACCGGCCTTTCGCGACCTCGTACTACGCGCCTACCGCACGCTCGGTGGCAACCTGACGCAACTCGAGGTAGTCGCATGACCTGGGCCATCGCCGCCGTTCTCGTCGCCATCGTCGCCGTGCTATGCACGGTGCTCGGGCTTGCCGGTGGCGCGCTCTGGCGGCTCGGCTCGCGCGTCGGCGGTTTCGAGGTGGCGGTCATGGAGAGTCGGGTGCAAGCCGCCGCGGCCTCTCAGGCAGCGGCGACCGCGGTTGAGAAAGCTGAGGCGGCGGTCGTCAAGTCCGAGGCGGCGGTCACGAAGTCCGACACCGCCGGGCTCGTGTGGAATAAGGAGCTGATGCAAATGGTACGCGACGTTCAGGAGGACGTGCGCGGCGTGATCCGCAAGCAGGACGACCTGGCCCGCGGTCAACGCGAGATGCGGGACGCGGTGACGCTGATCCACCAACTCGATAGTCGCGTGACGCGCATCGAGGGACAGTTATTCTCCCCTGTCGAGCGCGAGGACGGCGCTCCGCGAGATGAGTTCAACGGAGACGAGAGGACCAACAAATGAGCACGAAACGCAGACTGCAACTCGGCGGCGCGATGCTGATGACGCTCGCCATTGCCATCTTCGCTGTCATCATCATCGCGTGCGTGCAGGCGCATGGGCAGCCGACGAGCGCGCCGGCCTCGCAGCCGGTCGCCGGATGGTGGCTGTGGCTCAAGGCTCATTGGCCGATGATTGTCGGCGTGCTCGTCGTCGTGCTACCAGCGCTGATCACAGCGCTTGCGCGCTACCCCAGGGCGGGCGGCGTCGTCAAGGCGCTGCAGATCGCCCTCGACGTGCTGTCGTGGCTCACACACCGGGACAGCCCCGGCACGCTCAAGGTGCCGCTCGTCATGCGGTCGAAGCCTCCGGCCGTAACACCGCCGCCGACGCCAAGAGTCTGAGGTGCAGGACATGCGCCGATGCTTCTATCTCATGCTCGCGCTCGGGCTGGCGATGATCGCCGCCGCCTGGGCGTGTGCGGGACGGTGATCTGATGTGGCTGATCGCGCTATTGGCGTTGCTTGGCGGTGCCTACCTGTTGAGCGGTGAGGCGCGGGCGAGTACGACACGCGCTCTGCCCAAGTCCGGCGAGGGCGGGCCCGATCACGGTCGCACGGCCAAGTGCGATGAGGGAGGCTGGCTCGAGAAGGTGGGCAGCGTGTTCTCGACCGTCGTCACCTCGGCCATTCGCGTCGTCGCCAACATCCCGACCGGCGGCGCTTTCGACTCGCAGATTCACGGCGCGCTTGACGAGATGAGCGGCAAGACGCGCGCGATGGGAGCCGGACAATTCTCGAAGTGGATCAATCAGGCGAGCAACGAAGAGGTCGTGCTGCTCGCATTGGCCGACCTGAGATACCAACTCAAGCGGCGGACGAACGGCAGCGGCGACGCGAAGAAGATCCTGGCCAACATCGGCGTTGGACAACTCGAGCTCGAAACAAATCCGCTCGGCGCCATCGAGGCGGCGTTCCGGCTTACCACGGCCGAGATGGGTGTCATCGCCTACATACGCCCGTGCACGCTGCTTCACCGCCTGCAGGCCATCGCGCTCTTGGCCTACGGCGGCAAGGGCGTGCTTGAGGTGCTCGACGCGCGGCTCAAGGTGGCTCCAAAGACGCCGAAACCGGCGAGTGGTGACTACGCCGCCCGCCGCGCGTGGCTCGACCAGACAATCAAGGTGCTCACCGTCTACCGTGACTCACAGCTCAAGCAGCCCTAGGAGGATGTCATGCCGTTCCTGTTCGTGGGTCTGATTCTGGCGCTGATGGTCTTGGCCAACAAGAAGCCCGGTGCTGCGGCCGGCGCGACCGCCGTCGCCGCGTTGCAGCGGCAAACGACGGAGCCGATCTACGACATTGGCGAAGAGGTCATGCTGCCACGTTACAACGACTGGGGCGTCATCGAGGAGGCGCGGCGCATGGGCGGCGCCTGGGTCTATGGCGTCTCGATCTCGCACGGCCAGCGTGTCCGCGTCCGCGAGTCCGAAGTGTGTGAGGGCTGACATGGGCACCGCATTCGTCATCGGCGCCGCCATCCTCCTCTTCGCCATCTTCGCACCCAAGCGCACTGTCGCTGCTCCTGCGCCAGCGAAAGCGCCACCGCTGCCGCCCAAGCGCAGCGAGGTGATCGACATTTTCAGTCTCCCCCGCGGGCTGCGCGTGAAGTGGCGCGGCGTGACGGGCTGGCCAGCCGATGCACCGGCGCCGAAGTTCGCGGCGGGCCAGAAGGTCACGATCCAGATCCCGAAGGATCCCACGCTCGAGTTTGCCGATCCGGCCGACGGCAAGACGGCCGCCGTGGTCGCGTTGACCTACAGCGAGCACGTGGCCAAGGAGCCGGACGGGACCTTCACCGTGCTGCCTCTGCCCGGGGTCTGGGGCTACGTGCTGGACCTCAAGATCGACGAGCAACCCGTGCAGGCCGCCGAGACCGTGCTTGTCGCCGCGTAGGAGCGCCATGTCAAAGCTCAAGGTCGCAATCGCTCTCGGTGCCAGCCTCCTTGGCCTGTCGCTGCTCGGCGACGCGAAGAAGGCCAGCACATCTCCCGCGCCGACGTTGCTGCCGGCCGCACCGAAGCTGCCGAGCATCAAGCCAAAGCGCAAGGTGCGCAGCGACAAGCCGCTCACGCCGATGACTAAGGAGCAGGCGGCGGCGGCGCTGGCTCAGGTGTGGCCGCTCATCGAGAGCAACCGCGCAACCCCAGACCAGATGTACGAAGCACTGGAGTGGGCGCAGCAAATCGGCGACGCCGAGAAGGTAGCCGCCCTCGAAGCCAGGTTCGGAGGGTGATCATGTTGCCCGTCGCAATCGTCGCTGTCGTCGCCGCGCTGCTCTGGTCGCGTTCGTCGTCCAAGCGCGCCGCCGGCGCCTGTGGCGAGGAGTTCGCCCCCCCCGTCCGCAAGGTCGTCGATGCGCTCTGGGCCAAGCTCATCCGCCGCGAGATCGTGCCCGTCGGCGTCATTCGCGCGCCCAATGGCGCGGTGGTCTTCGAGTTCCACACCTCGTTTTCGGCTGACCGAGCCTACGAGGTGCTTCCGCGGTCGCTCGAAATCGACGGGCGGATCGTGCCGTTCAGGGTGCGCGTGCTCAAGGAGGCCGAAACTGGCGCTGACATCGAGCCCGCACTGGTCAAGAGAGAGATCGACGAGTTGCTCGTGCATCTTCGCCGCTACGAGCTTGCGCCAAGCAACGTATGGCGCGAGGGCACGCACTGGGAAGCTCCGGTGATCTTCGAGTTCTACACGGCTTTTTCGGCGCAGCGCGCGCGCGAGCTGCTGCCATGGTCGCTCAACATCGCGGCCGAGCTGGTGCCAATCCAGGTGCGGGTCAGGGGATAGGACATGGCCCGCATCGACGACAACGGCCTGCTTTTCTCTGAGCCCGGCGACGTGCTCAAGGTCGAGCACTCTCTGCGTCCACATGACTACGGCGCGCTTGAGACCGACGACTGCCTGCCGTTGTTGCTGGCCTTTCACCTGACCGGCAACCTCATCCCGTTCGGCTCCAATGACGCCGACCACGACGGCACGCGCGGTATGGCCGGACGCATCGCTGCGGGCACGGCGAAGTACTACGCGCATTTGTACCTCGGGCGCGATGCGCACGCCTTCCAGGTCGTGCCGTTCACCCGCTGCGCGATCCACATCGCCGGCAAGTACGAAGGCAAGGAGATCAACAAGATTGCCAGCGGCATCGAGGTCGCGAACCTCGGCTATGCACGGCCCAACGGCCAGGCTCCCGGTTTCGCGGTCGACCCGACGCGGGAGGACCTCGTGCAGAACGGCCCGCACCTCTGGCAAATGCTCACTGAGCAGCAGAACAGCGCGATCCTTGAGTTGACCGAAGCCTGGCGGCGCTGGACGCGGCGACCTGTCGCCGACTGCATTCGTGGTCACCACGATCTTGATCCAGACAGTTCGCACGTCGATCCGGGCCCGCTGCTCCGCGCCTTCCTTGACGGGCCGGTCAAGACGCACCTGGAGGGCATCCTGCTATGAGGCTGTCGGCTTCCACGCGTAGATGGCTGGCCAGGATGCTCGCGCCGCGCAAGCGCGCGCCGGGCGGCAAGAGGCGCCACGCTCCAGAGGTTGAGCGCGCTACCTGGCGCAGTGTCGTCAACCCCAAGGGGCGCTGCTTCGCCAACTGGATCGGGCGCAAACAAGTCGGCCAAGCCGAGATGACGCGGCGAGCTGTCAAGGGGAAGGCGAAGAAGCGCCGCGGGGGGAAGAAAGAGTCAAGTAGTGCTGAAACAAGTTGTAATGACGAGTGCTGGCGGTCTCGGATTAGTCGTTGAAGACGACGACGCATCAAGTCCGTCGATGCCGCTCGGATGGGTCGACGCGCACCTCAATCGGGCGGCGTATTTCGCCGGTCTCAATCGCGCGTCGCTGCGCTACTTCTACGATTCGATGTTCCCCGACGGCATCACCGACGGGCGGTGGGTGGCGGTGGGTACCCCCACATTATCGTACCTCAACACCGAAGCCAACGGCGTATTTCGTTGTACTGGTGACCTGGCCGGTGCCTGGGAAAATGCCATATATGGTACGGGGCCGACCGTGATGTTCGACTTTGGCAACCGCTGGTATTTGGCGACCCGCATGCGGATCGCCTCACCAGTCGACGGTGGTGGAGGTGTTTATATCCAGATCGGGCCGGTGGGGGTCATTGTTGGCCTCGATCCGGCCAGTAGCTCCACCAATTTCTCGCTCGGAGTATGGGGGGGGCCATGGGGGGTGTCATCGGTGCTCAGCGACGGTGGTTGGCACGACTTCGAGATGTGGAACGACCTCGTGAATTTGTCCGCGTCGGTCGATGGCGAGCCGCCGCTTGTGGTTCTTCCGACTGGTCCAGCACCTTTTTTTCCATCATATCTTGGTGTCTTCTCCGCCGCCGGGGTCGGGCCGGCAAACGTCGATACCGACATAGACGATATTTTGGTCGTCATGCCAGGGAACTGATCGCATGACGCCCTCTGTCACCATCGTCTTCGGCACCGTCAACCGCCGCGCTCTGCTCGAGGCGTGCGTGGAGTCGATCCGCCGCGCGGCTGGCTCGTTGACGTACGTCTGTCTCGTCGCCGATGGCAACTCGACCGACGGCTCGCGCGAATGGCTGTCTGCGCAGCCCGACTGCGAGTTGCTCGATGGCGGTCTGGACGGCGCCGTCCAAGCGTTCAATGTCGGATTCGCGCGCGCCGTCGACCTAGGCTCGCCCTTCGTCTGCCAGTTCAACGACGACCTATCGTTCGTCGACGGCCTTGATCTCGAGCGCGCGGTGACCATCTTGCGCGGCGACCCGGGCATCGGCGCCGTGGCGTTCGCCAGCGACCGCTACTCGCCGGGAGCGTACGGCTTCGAAAATATGCGGTATTTCGGGCGCAGCTACGCCAACCAGGGGCTATTCCGTCGCGAGGCTGGCATTGCAGCGGCGCGTTTCCTCGGCGACCCGACTGGCAAAGCATGGTGGGATCGCCGGTTTCACAGCTACGCGTCTGACACCATCCTCGGTCTGTGCCTTTGGCGGCTTGGCTGGACGATTCACGAGGCCGCTGACATCCACGTGCACGACCCATACGCGAGCGACGTGGGCATGCACGATCCGCTGCGCAAGAGCAACCTCGCGAAGTACACGAATGCCGCGCTGTTTGCGCAGGAGTGGGGCAACCCGGTGAGCCTCGTCTACAACCGCACCGACGCGGAACGCTGTGGGGGGCTCGTACGATGACTCCGCTCGTCGGCATCGCATGGCAGGGAGCGCGGCTGCACATCGGGTGCGGGGCCAAGTACCTCACCGACTGGATCAACTCCGACGGCCAGGCGCAGCCGGTCGTCGAGGGCGTCGTTGGGCACCCCGACGTGGTACTGGACGTCTACGCCGATCTAGCGGCGATTCCTTCAGACTCGCTAGCGCACGTCTACTGGTCACATGGCATCGAGCACCTCTACCGCGACCGCGTGGTGTCTGTGCTTGGCGAACTCCGGCGCGTGCTGCGCTCTGGCGGGCTGCTCACGTTGGCCACTACCTCGCTTCGCGGAGTGTACGAGTACCGCTATCTGTCGCAAGCCGATGGGCCGTACTGGAATGAAGCGATCTTCGGCGAGACGAACAGTACGGATCATCCGTTCGCGTCGCATAAGCTCATCTTCGACGATGCGTTGCTGCGACAGTGTCTCACGCTGGCCGGCTTCGCGTCGGCCGCAATCCATTCCTGGGAGCCAGAGAAGTACCCAGAGATCGCGGCGCTAGCGGATTATTCGACAACGGCCCGCAAAGTGTCGTTGCTACTCGAGGCGCGGAAATGATCGCCGTAACGTCGCTGTCACCAGCTCCTGAGCGACGGGACGCACAGCGGGAAGCTATCGCTTCTTGGCGTGCGGCAGGATTGCAGCCGCAGTCGCTCAACCATCCGTGGGAGTGCGTGGCATTGGTGGATGTCTATGACGTCGAGTTTGTGCCATGCGAGGAGACAACGCTCGCGACGTTTGGGCGGCACTGCATTCCGGTCAACGCGTTACTGGCGCATCTTGTAAAGGTGGGGGGTCCAGGGGTTCTGCTCAACTCCGATATCGTACTGCGGCTCACCGCCGAGCAACTCGCGCGCTTCGTAGAACAGTGCTCCGGCGGCCTTGGCTATCTCGTCAAGTACAACCACGATGGCGACGAGTCACGGGCGATACGTGAACCGTACGGAATCGATGTCTTCGTCTTCGACGCGAGCACGGTCGAAGTCGGTGCCTCGTCTCTCAGCATGGGCCAACCCGTCTGGGATTACTGGCTACCCCATGAGTTCCTGCGGACGGGGCGGAAGGTCTACACCACGGATGACCGCACCACCTTCCACCGTCGCCACCTGCAGACCTGGGACATGCAGCGCTGGGAGGAGTGCGCCGCTGAATTCTTCCGACTGTACCAGATCAGTGGCGCTACAACGCCGCCGGCAATGCTGGCCTTCTTTCAGGAGCTACACGCCCGGATCAATGCGGCGCCACGCTTGCAAGTGCTGCTATGAGGCGCGTTTCCTCGAATGACTGGCCTAGACTACTCACTCCGGCTCCTGGGTGTTACCCGCCGTCAGCGCCGCTGCGTAGCGACGAGCGCGTGCTGCACCTCGCGCTCTACCCGGGGCGCGACATCCATTCGGTGCTGTCGCTCGCTTTCCAGACCATCGCCAGCGAGTACGTACAGATCGATCACGTCCTGGCCGGCGGTGGCGGGCCAGACGGCGCACTGCGGGCCGCGCAGTGCCCGACTGCCATTTTCGCAGATGCGCGTCAGGCGCGAGCGTACCTCCAACGGCAGGAGGCACCAGCGGACGTGCCGCCAATCGTTTCGACCTCGTACATACCGCAGGAATATCTCAAGTCGAGCAAGCTACCAGAGGCGATCTACCGAGCCGCCGAGCAGATCCGACCGACGATCGTCTTCGCGCAAATGCAGCAACCATCGGCGCTGGCCAATGGTGATGTGATTGCGCGTCTACGGCCGCTTTGCGATCCGGCGTGCGTGATCGTGCAGTACGACGGAGACTTGCACTACCGCCCCGACGAGGCGCCGCGGCAGTGGTTCGTCGACCTCGGCGCCCTCATCGACGCCAGCCTGACGACCGAGCTGCAGTATCAGGCCGAATACGCCGCAATGGGCGTGCGGCGGCCTGGCTTCCTTGAGGTTGGCGTACCGGACGGCTGGGAGCGCATCACGCCGCCCGTGCCGGTCGGCGTGCCGCCCGTGGTGCTCCTCGCCTCGCGCTGGGCCTGTCTGGACGGCTACGACTCACGCGATGCGGCGGTGGCTGCCTGCGGCGAATGGTACGGGCCGACCGGCTTCGCCGTGTACGGCAACTACTGGAACGGCGCGTGCGCTCGTCCGTACCTCACCCCGGCGCAGGAGCTCGGTGCCTACGGGGAGGCCAAGGCGGCGCTCTGCATGTCGATTCGCAATGACGTGACGCGCTATACCTCGGATCGGCTCTTCCGCGCCCTCTACGCCGGTGCCGTGGTCGTGGCCAAGCGCTTCCCAGACTGCGAGGGGCTCGGGCTCGAGAACGGGCGCAACTGCCTGCTCTGGCGCGGCATGGATGATCTAGGAGCCTGCCTGCACACGGCTCTCGCCATGCCCGAGGAGCAACGCCAGGAGATGCGCCAAGCAGCCGCCACGCTCGGGCGTGAGCATACCTGGGGCGCCAGAATGGGCGAGCTCCTGGCCATCGTGGACGCAATCCGCGCCGAGAGGCGGGCATGAAAGCTCTCACCTCCATCGCACCGAATCCGAAGTGCGTCGTGGCGCAGCGCGCGTATCTGGATTCCTGGCGCTCATCGGGGCTCGAGGTGCTCTCGCTCAACCATCCTTCCGAGATCGAATGGCTGGCCGATGTCTATGGCGACGTTCAGTTTGTTCCGACCGAGCGCACGGCGCTCGCTGCCTTCGGGCGTCACTACGTGCTGATCAACGCCTTTATGGACTGGATCGGCGCGCACGGCGAGACGGCGATGATCGTCAACGCCGACCTGCGGCTCGAGGTGGCGCCGGGCTGGTGGGAGCAGCTCTGGCAGCGGGCCAATGAGGGGCTCCCGTACCTGTTGCAGTACAACTGCAAGCCCGACGGCAGCCGGATCCTCGAGCCGTGGGGCGTCTCGGCTTTCGTTGTTCATCCACGTTTCGTGCCCCTGTTTGCCGAGTCGACGCTCTGCATGGGCATGCCCTGGTGGGACTACTGGCCCACAGCGGCGGTTGTGAAGGCCGGGCAACGGCTTTACTGCCCGATGACCGTGCTCGCCTATCACAACGAGCACCCCGGCAACTGGAGGGTCGAGGACTGGCTGACCTGCGCTGCCGAGCTCGACCGGCTCGTCAGCGAGCAGCCGATCCCCGAGCACATCATGGACTCGGCGAGCCGCCTCTCTATGCGAATGCGCTCTTTGATCGATCAGCACACGATGCCGGTCAATATGGGGGCCACATGAGCATCAGGCTGCATGTCGGCTCGGGTTCGGTCTATGTGACCGGCGACGGCTGGATCAACGTCGATCTGGCGACGCCGCGGTGTTTCCTGGCCACCGAGCGTCCCGACCTCGCCGACGCCTATGCCACGACCGCTGAGCGGTACTACGCGCGCCACGAGGACCACGCGCGGCTGGCGGCCTTCGCTGGCGGTCCTGGGGAGCAGCCGTACCTGTGTGACCGTTTCGGCCGCTGGGATTGCCTGCCGTGTCGTGATGGCGAGACCGTCGAGGTGCTCGCACGTCAGGCTTTCGAGCACCTGTCGATCCGCGAAGCTCACGTTGCGCTCGAGGAAGTGCGGCGCGTGCTGGCCCCGGGCGGCCTTTTGCGCCTGTCGGTGCCCGACCACGCTGCTGGGTTGGCGGCATTCGCGGAGACACACGATCCGGTGCTCGCCCGCGTGCTGCTCGGGCCACGCAACAGCGCCGAGGGCTACCACCTGCAGAGCTACACGCGCGAGGCGTTGCGCGAGCTCGTCGAGGCGCACGGTTTCGAGTTCGTCGACGACGAGCCGAACCTGCACGCCTACCCAAGCCTGTGTCTCCGCTGGAGGCTTGCCGCATGACGACCTGGCTCGACGCCCTTGCCACCGCGCAGCGTACCGTCTACTCGCAGACCGGCGAGGAGGGCATCCTCGAGGCGATCTTCGCGGCCGTGGGGGAAACGAACCGCTATCTCGTCGACATCGGCGCCGGCGACGGGACGATGCTCTCGAATACGCGCCTCTTCCTCGCGGCCGGTTGGCACGGCGCGCGCTTCGACTCCTGCTATCACGCGGGCGACGTGCATCAGGAGTGCATCAACGCCGAAAACGTGTGTGCGGTGCTGGCCAAGTACGAGGTGCCGCGCGAGTTCGATCTCTTGTCACTCGACATCGACGGGATCGACTGGTATGTGCTGCGGGCGGTCCTGCGCGCCCACGCGCCGCGCGTGTTCGTGTGCGAGATCAACAACTCGCTGGCAGCCGAGCCGCCGCGCGCCATCGTCTACGATCCGGCGTACGTGTTCGATCAGGCATCGGACTACTTTGGCGCCTCGCTCGGCGCATACCAGCGATTGGCGGAAGCGTACGGCTATGCGCTCGTCCATTGCCAGCCGTGGAACGCTTTTTTCGTGCGCCGCGAGCTGCTACCAGCCGGCATAGAGCCGGTGGCCCCGTGGGCGCCGTGGGCTTGCTGGCCAGCCGACCCCAAGCAGCGCCCCTGGTACACGCTCACCGATGGGGACGTGCCGTGACGCTGACGGTCGTCCATATCACCTCGAAGGGCTTATTCCCGTTCACCGACGAGCGACTGCGCCACGTCGGACAATACGATGTCCTGTCCGAGAGTCTCCGGTCGCAGACGCACACCGACTTTGACGTGGTGTGCGTCGATCGCGACAACCCGCTCCCGCGCTCCGAGCTCGCCTGGTGGCTCAAGGATCGCGTGCGCTTCGTCCGGCCGCGCGAGACGCCGTGGCGACACGTGGCTGGCGCATGGTGTGCGGCATCCGCACGCAACACCGGGCTCGCCTGGGCGCGTGGCGCGACGGTACTCAGCCTCGACGACTGCTACGAGCTGCCTCCGAGCTTCCTCGAGCGTGTAGCTGAGCTCGCGGCGCGAGGGCTTTATGCGTGGCCGTACGTGCGGCCCAGCGACGGCGAAGAAGGTGCGTATGCGGTCGAAAGGCCGCAACCGCTTCGGCCAGATGAGCACACCGGCGGCATCGTCGTCTACCCGCTCGCGGCGGCGCTGGCCTGCAACGGCTGGGACGAACGCTGGGACGGCGCGCGCTACGGCGAAGATTGGGCGTTCTGCGAGTACATGCGTGCCCAGAGCGTGCGGCACGTCCGCAGTGCTGGCATCTACCTCGTTGATCCGGGGCGTCCGCGGCACGTTGTTGGCGACGGTCCACGCTGGGAAATGCATCGCTGCCCCCGGGCGCTATGGGCGCTCGCCGCTGAGCGCGGCTGGCAGCGGGCCAACGAGCCATGGACCGCCCCCGAGTTTACGCGCCTGCAGCACTGCGCCTGGCACGTGGGAGACCGCTGCAACTACGTCGCGCTACCGAGTCAGTGTGGCGGCATCTGCGAGTACCCCAGAACCCCAACCGACGATGCACTGCGCATCATGCTCGACTACGAATCGCATCCCTGGTTCGACCTTGCGGCCGAACGGCAACGCAACGGAATTGCTGAGTAGGAGACGATCATGCTTCCACTGAATCGGTACGGTGTCCACGCTTTCGAGGCGTTGCTCTCTGGCGGCATCCTCTCTCGTACGATCGTCAACCTCGCCCCCGGCGGAGCCTTCGCTACTCCGTGGCTGGACGTGTCGAACTACGATCCAGTCCGCGTCTGCTCGCTGTCCAACGTGGCGTCGGCCGTCGGCGGCGTGGTCATGGAATGGTCCATGGACGGCGTGACCGTCCACGCCGCGGAGGCCCCCGGGAGCGCGCTGGCTGGCGTGCTCTACGACAGCACGAACATCGCGCGCCGCATGCCGTTTCTGCGTGTCACGTACACGAACGGCGCGGTGGTACAGGCCACCTTCCTCTTCGTCGTCTGCGGCTACAGCGGTGGCGGCGGAGGTGGCGGCGGGGTCCCGCTGACGAACGTCGACGTGCAGGGCAACATCTGGACGCGCCCCGAGCCCGACCCGGCGTCGATCGAGGGGCCGTTGGCCGACTTCCCGCTCCAGGGCGAGCCGGACGGCTGCCTGCGGACACGCGGGGCGGTGATGACCGACGAGGGCGCGCACTCGGATGACTTCACCCCCGCGGCGGCCGTGGGCGACCCGATCCAGCTCGGTCGCTATCTGACCGGCGTCTGCACCATCGCCACCGGCGGTGTGATCGTCACCGGGACCGTCGGCACCCTCTTCACGTCGGAGGTCAAGGCGGGCGACTACTTCTGTCTCCAGCCCGACTGGGTTGCCGCCACGCCGCCGCTGGTCCAGGTGCTGGCAGTGCTCAGCGATACATCGTTGCTCTTGGCCGCCGCCTACGCCGGCGCGGGTGGGAGCTTTGTGGGGGTCGTCCAGGACTACTACTCGACCGAGGTCGGCACCGGCACGCTCACCCGTGTTGACGTCGCGGGGCACTCGGTCTGCGACTTCGAGGTCCACGACGACGCTGACGGCGACCGGGCCACGCTCTGGCGGCGCGCGGGCGGGATGCTGCGCAAGGCGACGTTGCCGCTACGGCACGCCTTCCGCATGTCGGTGAGTGGGCTCGACGAAAATCTGCGCGCTTACGTCGGCATCGGCGAGTACAACCTCTATGCCAACGTGGCCGAGGCATTCGGCGGCGGTCCGGTGGCGGTCGGCGGCAGCCCGTTCGCGACGGGCGTCGGGCCGCGCGGCGTGGCCGTCGATGCGCTGGGGCAGGTGTGGATTGTCAACAGCGGGGGCAATACCGTCTCGGTATTCGATGCGGCTACCCACATCGAAGTGGGCGGTAGCCCGTTTGCCACCGGGCTCGGGCCGGCTAAGGTCGCCGTCGATGCGCTCGGTCAGGTGTGGGTCACCAACCAGGGCGGCAACTCGGTATCGGTATTCAACGCCGCCACCCACCTTCAGGTCCTCGGCAGCCCGTTTGCGACCGGCGTCGCGCCGGTCGGGGTCGACGTCGATGCGCTCGGTCGCGTGTGGGTCGCCAACAACAACGACAACACGGTGACCGTCTTCGACGCGGCCACGCACGCCCCGGTCGTTGGCAGTCCTTTCCCGACGGGCGTCGGTCCCTACGGGCTCAAGGTCGACAACATCGGCCAGTGCTGGATCGTCAACACAGGGGCCAACACCTTGACGGTCTATGATGTGGCTAGTCTGATCGAGGTCATCGGCAGCCCGTTTGCGACCGCCGGCACGCCGCGTTTCATCGTGGCCGACCTCTACGGGCGCGTCTGGGTCACCAACGCCGCCGGCAACTCGGTCACCGTCTACGATGCGGCCACGCACGTCGAGGTCGGCGGCAGTCCTTTCCCGACGGGCGTCGGACCAAATGGCATCGCCATTGATGCTCTCGGTCAGATCTGGATCACCAACTGGACGGCGCACACGGTCACTGTCTACGACACCGCGACCTGCACGGAGATCGCCGGCTCGCCCTTCGCCACCGGCGACGATCCGGCCAACGTCGCCGTGGATGCGCTCGGCCAGATCTGGATCACTGACTACGACGACGATGACGTCACGGTCTTCCTGACCTACAACGGGGTTCTGCCAACTGCATGCAGTGGCGCGTGGTTTGAGTTCGTCCAGACTCAGGCGTCGTGGCAATACACGATCAACACGGCGCCGACGCTAGCCGCGAACGACCGCCACACCGAGTTGCTGACCGCGCCGACCAACCTCTCCGGCTGGCACACCTTCGAGATCATCCTCCACTGGGACCACTGCGACTTCCTGCTCGACGGCGTGCTGCTCGCCAGCGTGACCGATCACCTGCCAAATGTGTACGAGGACATGGGGGAGTTCTGCATCGCCGCTGGCGACGCGAACGGTCAGGGCGGCAACCACCTCTCGCTTGACCTGGACTGGTGGCGGCTGCGCTCCATGGATGTGCTCGACGAGGAGGAGATCGACGCGGCGAGTGGCATGGCGCTCCGCGGCGAGACGTGGAGCAAGCCGGCGCCGCACCCGCAGGCTATCCAAGGACCGACAGTTGCCACCCCGCTGCAGTTCGAGCCCGATGGCGCGCTGCGCAACCGCGGAACGGCGCTGACCGACGAGGAGTCGTACAACGACGATTTCGGTAACACCGCCCCGGCAACGCCGCTGGCGCGGGCGCTCACCGGCACGTCGCAGTTCACGACTGGCCTCGCCGCGGTTGTGGGCACCGGGACGCTCTACGAGACGGAGGTCCGGGTCGGTGACTACGTGTATCTCGCCGCTGATACCTACACGGCAGCGGCGCAGGTTGCCAGCATTCCAGACAATACGCACCTGACGCTGCGTGCGGTCTATGGCGGAGCCGGCGGTGCCGCCGGAGCGTCGTCGGTGGTCAACTGGCGGACCACTGGCATGACTTTTCCGCCCACCCTGAACGCCTCGGACTGCGTGTTTTCGGTCATAGGTGGTGTCGCTGGGGACTATGGGCAGATCGAGAGGTCGCTGGGAGCCGGCAGTCGCAAGCCGAGCCTGCCGGCGCGGTTCGCATGGAGAGGCGCGATAACTACGCCCCACAACAACGCTTGGACGCTTTTTGGATTGATCGACCCAGGAGCGACGGCCTATGCGCGCTTCTCGACTACCGGCGTGGCCGTTGCAACTACACAACTCATCTGCGAGGTACGGGGTGACATCGCATTGCAGCAGACGGTCACCATCCCAGCCTCCGGTGTCTTCACCAACAAGCACCTCTACGAGATTTTGCTGTCGGCGGACGCGGCGGTGTTCCTGATCGATGGCGCGGAAGTCGCGACCCTGCGCTATCACATGCCGTTCCCCTATACCGGACTGATGGCGTACACGCGCCTTGAGTTCACCGCCGATTGGCAAGGTCACACGGCGGTCACGACCATCGACGAAATCCGGGTTCGCAGCCTGAACCTGCTCGACGTGCAAGACGAAAAGGCGTTGCTGGAGCTTCAAACGCTCACGGCAGCGCTGGCGAGCGGCGAGGGGCCGCTCGACACGAGCGTCCAGAACCACGCCATCAACGACAACACCGTCCACCCGTTCGCGGTCGCGTTGGTTCCCAACATCCCCTACTTGCTCCAGATCTCCGGCGGCGAAGGCGTCTGCTACGCGTTGACCAACGTAGGAGCCCCGGCCTCGATCCAGACCTTGCCGTATCTCATCAGCGGCCAGTCGCGCCAACTGCGTACGACTCTGGTGGGAGTAATCGTCTATCTGCAAAAAAGGGTGAATGGCACCGCGGACGCGACCGGCATCCTCGTGCGCGACGACGGCCTGTAGGAGTCACCATTGACCGACCTGCCGCTCATCTCCTGGCTGACGATCACGCGCGACCGCCGGGCGTTCATTCCCGGCGCGCTGGCCAACTTTCAGACGCAGACCTACCCCGGGCCTACCGAGCTGATCGTCCTCGACAACGGCGCCGACCGCGTCGCCGACCTGATGCCCCGCGATGACCCGCGCGTTCACTACCTGACCGCCCCGCCAGGCCACTACCACCTGGGGGAACTGCGCAACCTGACCGTCGCGGCTTCGCGGGGCGCGCTGCTGGCCTGGGGGGACGATGACGACTACTTCGGGGCCGACCGACTGGCGGCCCAGTACGAAGCGCTAGCCAGCGTTGCGGACCGGGCGCGCGCGGTCTGCTGCTTCGGCGGACACGTCGCCGTCGAGGTCGTGCCCGAAGGCGACCGCTGGATCCATGAGTGCGAGTGGTGGTGCAGCTCGGTCATGTGCTGGCGGGAAGCGTTCGCGCCGCTCCGACCCGTCGACATGAGCGAGACGGTGTATTGGCTCAAAGAGCGTGAAGTGCTTGTGCTCGACCGTCCCGATCTGTTCCGGCGGCGCATCCACCAGACGAACGTCTGGGCGCACCGCATCCAACTCAAGACGCCAGGCTACCATCGGAGCGCCGCATGACCATCCTCAACGCCGCAGGCCGTCCATACGATCCGCACGACTCGCTGATTTACCCGCCGCGCGTGCCGAGCCGGGCGTGGTTGAAGTCCGCGAGCGCGCACCTGCTGGCGACCAATGAGCCGTCGATGGTGCAGCCGTTCCCGGCCGACAGTGCGGCGTGCGTCGCCCTCGGCTGGCCGGCGCCGACGGCGCTGTGGACCAACCCTCCTGGAGCAGGCAACTGGGTTGACGCGATTGGTGCAGCAGCGCTCGTACCGACGAACGCCCCATTGCAGGGGCGCATCCTGCAAGGCGTTGCCAGCGGCGTAAACCTGTGGAGTGTGGCGGCCGTTGAAACCGTTGACAACACCACTCAGGTCTTTCAGGCAGCGGTTGCGGGCACGCTCGACATAGGTGCAGTCGATTTCACATTCTCGTGGGTAATCCGACCGAAGTGCACCGCAGCCGGAGGTGATCAGGTACTGTTGGCCAAGCGCAACGGCGCGGTGGTCGGCTACACGGTTGCGATCAGACCGACGCCGCTGGTGATGTTGGTTCTACAGGACGCCACGGGGACGACGGTCTTTCAGACGGCCAAGAACCTCTACGACATGGCGGCGCACCAGTTCACGCTGATCGCCGACCGCGACGGCAACGTGTCCTTCGTGTTTGACACCGACGCAACAGTCAATGTCGCGGCGGCACGTCCAGGGACGCTCACGAACGCACTACTAACAAACCTCTGCAACGCTTTCGGCTCCTACGGCTTCCCTGGCCAGCTCGCATGGTTCTACGCCTGCATCGGCACCGCCGCCGACCGCGTCGGCCACGACGCCATGTGGCGTCACCTCAAGGCCGCCGGCTTGGGCTTCCCGAACACGTACACCCGGGCGACGCCCATGGCCTGCGCCATCTCGGCCACGCAAACGGCTTGCGCCGCCAGTGGCCAGGTGGCGCTGGGCTACGCGGCCGGGGCGGTGTCGGCGGCCCGGGGGAATGCGCTCGGGCTCGGGACGGTGCACGAGAACGCGACGACGTTCTTGGGGCTGGGGTCGAACAACCTGCCGGGGTACTCAGTTCTGAATGCTACTCTGGCGGCTGTTGATGGTGTCAACGCCATGCGCTCGGGTATCCGGGTCACCATGGGCGGCGCTTGGAACATGGCCGTGCCGCGATATGCGTTTACCCCTGCACCTGAGGCAACTATAGGTGCCCCTTCCAACGACAACTACGTTTACCGCGGCTGGGTTAAGCGAGGCACGGTAGGAACATCAGGCAGAGCAGGTTACGTCAACTACTTCGGCGGTACACAAGAAAACGTGTTGATCTGGAGCAACGACGCGGTGCCGGTAGCATGGACATGTGTCAGTGGGACATTCGCCATGGTACAGGCGGGAAACATCCGCGGACGGCTAGCTCTTGGCGCCGCGCTCAACACGGAAAACTGCGAGTTCAGCGACTGGGCGGTGGTCAAGGGCACGACGGTCGTGCCCATCGCAATGCGCTACTGCGGCGTCGGTGCGGCGGAGACGATGAACTGCCCCATCGAGTTGATCGACAACACCCTGGGCACGCGGTTCAGCCCGGCCGAAGGCACCATCGAGATCGAGATCGCCGGGTTCGCCGGAGCGTACTCGGCGGGCGTACCGGCCGACCTCTTCCATGCGGTGCCGACGGCCGGCAACGCCGGGCGGCTGTACTGGCGGCTGACGAGCGCCGGGACGGTGGAGATCAGGGCGTATGATGGGGCGGGCGCGGCGGCGTTCACGATGAACACCGCACTCGTGCCGGACGCGCTGTATCACCATTACAAGTTGGTTTTCTGCGCGTCGCGTCCGGTCTACCGCACAGGAGGCGTGAGCTACTACGCCTGCCTTCTTGAGCTGAGTACGGCCCACCCAGAAGGTCAGGTGATCGACTTTGCCGGCATCGCCGCCTACGCCGTTCCGCTGGCGACAACGGTGCCGTCGCTGTATCAGGGAAGCAACGGTACAACCTGCGCTGCCCGCTGCATCATCTCGTCGCTCGACATCAAGACCGAAGCCCCATACGTGGACTGGTAGGAGGCCCCGATGCTCTGCGGCCTGACGCTCCCCGGACTACCGACGCGCAAAGCGAAACGCGCGACGCTCGCCAGTGGGATCCGGGTCTGTGAATGCCCCATTTTTCCGTCGAACGTCGACGAAGCCCCCTGGCACCGCCGGCATCACGGAAAGGCGATGCTCAACGCCTGCGCCGATGCGGTGCATGACGCCTGCGTCCCCAGCCTGATCACCCAGACGAAGTGGACCGCGCTCTGCAACCGACTGGTCGTCTGCCTCGTGGGCCATCCCTTCGAGTGGCAAGACCGGCCGGGCGGCGGCGATCCGATCTGCGTCACCGGGATCACGAATCCGATCATCCGCAAGATCCCTACCTGCGACGCCAAGGGCGAGCCGCTGCCGGCCTGGCGCGGCTTCACCCGGCTGCTACTCCGCGACTGCTTTGTCGCCAGCGGCAACCCCGATCCCACCGACGCGGAAATCGAGGCCAAGCGCGACCTTATCAAAGCGGCACTCCAAGACGAGATTGAAGCGCGGCAGGCGGCGCAAGACCTGCACGACTACATGATCGAGTGGTGCAACCGCAACTGTACGGTGCCGGCCGTGACCGACTGGCTGGCCGCCAACCCGCCGCCCGGCGGCTGGGACGGCTACACCGTCGACGTGGGGCCACCCGGCGGACCGTCAAACGTGCTGCCGATGGAGTGGGCGTTCGAGAATCGCGCCGTGTTCGAGAACCCGCTGCCGTAGGAGGTGTCCGATGCGCAACTGGCTTGTCGCCCTGGTCCTGCTGCTCGCCGCCCTCGGCCTGACCGGCTGTCCGACGGCCTACGAGAAGGCGTACACGGAGATCAACCGCATGACCGTCCTGACCCAGCAGGTGGGGGCGGCCAACAAGACGCTCACGACGTTCGTGATGGCCGCGCTCGTCGTCGACGAGCGGCTGCGGCGCGAAGAGGACCTCACGGCCGCCAGTTGCACCGGCCAAGCACCGCCGACGATGACCGCACCCTGCCAGGCCGTCTGGGACGCCGCAGGCAAGCGCTACGAGGCGCGCAGCCGGGACCTCGCGGCACGGGCCCGAGGGGTGGATGACGCGGCCGGGCTGCTCCTGGCGAGCCTGCGGCTGGCGGTGACGACGCTCGGGGAGTGGCAGGCGGGGCTCGCCGGGGAGATCGAGTGGCGGTCGGTGCTGCAGCGGGCGCTGGGCCTGCTCGCCGACATGCAGCGGGTCTACGCCGCTTACAAGACTTTCTGCATGGACATCAAGGGAGGCACGCCATGAGCACGATACTGCTGGAGCAGCTTATCGGGGCGGGCGTGCCCTGGCTCGTCGGGCTCATCATCGAGGCGACGAAGGGCGACCCGGCGCCGACAAAGGAAGAGGTGCTCGCGCGGCTCGACAAGGCCATCCGCGAGCGCACGCTCGACACCGACTGGCTCGACAACCTGCTCAAGCAGGCCGACAAGGACTACCAGAAGCCGTAGCGCCCAACGATGACTTTGCTACGTTCGCAGATCGTCGTCGCCGACACAGTCCATCGCGACGGTCTGCCCAGAACTCGCATCTCTGCTGCGGGCGACGGCTAGCCATCTCAGCACATCACCCGCAATACACGCTCTTTTCCCGCCGGGATCGCCCGCTGCTGCTCAATCCATCTTCCTCCGCAGGCGGTGCACTTGTAGTGCAGGTGCGCCTGTTTTAGGCCGCAGCAACGGAACAGTCGCGTGATCCACGAAACCACGCCTCGGCCACACACCTTCGGCAGGAGCACTCCAGTATGAGAGTGCCCGTAGAGAGAGCCACACCAGCATCTGCCTTCTGCCCAATGATGCCATCCGGCCGGACCTTCCGCGCCGCAGTACGGACAATCGGGGACAGACGGACAGGGCCTATTTGTGATCTCTGGGCACATGGCTTCCTCCGTGCTCCGCGCAGGTGAAGTCGTCCGCGCAATTGCAGTCTCCGATGCGCCCGATCCCACGGTACAGCGCGGAAGAAACAATCAAGTCTTTCGTTCTCAGCCATCTCAGAACTCAACCTTGTCGAGCCACGGCTTCGTGTCGCTGGCGAGGATCTGCATGTAGATGCTCGTCGTCAAAGCGTCGGCGTGGCCGAGCAGCTTCTGGATCACTGGCAGCGGCGTCCCCTGCATGGCACAGTTTACTGCGAACCCGTGCCGCATGGCCCGTGGGTTGGCGCGTTTCTCCTCGACCCCCACGGCACGCAGGGCCCGGCTGCAAAAGGCATGGGCAAAGCGGCGATGCCACCGCCAGGCGAGTGCATCGAGGTCATGCAGCCCGGCGACCGTGAAGTAGCGCGCGAGTTCCTGTAGTAGATCGTCCTCCCCGTCTGCCTTGCCCTCCCTGACGGGCAGCACACGCCACGGAGGCTGCCACCTGGCGAGCTTGGCAGGGTCGGTTGGACGCTTCTGCTTGAGAGTGACGAGCTTCACCGTGCGGGCGACAAAGTCGACGTCGCCGACCCGCAGGCCGAGGAGCTCTGTCACGCGCGGCCCCAGCTCCCAGAGGCAGCGCAGGAACGCATGGGCGCGCTTCTGGCGCACGCGGGGGCCCTCGAGCCGGGCGAGGGCGGCGCGGACCTCTGCCCGTCGCACGTACTGCGGCAGCGGGCCGGAGGTCCTTCTGATCAGCGCTCCAGACATGTCCTACTGTGCCCAAAAGCGGGGGAATGGGCATACTTGCTGCCGCGTTGCGTCATATTTATGAATGATTTCGCATAGTTAACTGCATTTCTCGACGGAAGGCGCGTCTGGGTTGTGTCCATCGGCTGATCTGGGCGCTCTGTCTCGCTCAAGATGTTTCTTGAGGCACGCTGGGCACAACCACATCTCGCCCATTCCAATCCCGCCGCCGAGCATCACCGGATACGTGGTCTGCGCCTGCCTAAGAGTCACGGTGCCTCCTTGCCGTCGAGGATTGCACGCAATTCGCGGTATAGCCGGGCAAACGGGCCACGGGGGTCGTCGATGGAGGACAGATAGGCCCTGACCCGCGCTATGGTGGCCTCCAGCACGACGATGCGGGCCAGCAGTTGCGGCTCGCGCTCGATCAGTGGAACTCATGGCTTCCTCCTGGCCGCCGACGCCCGCTTGGCCGCCGCGAGCGTCTTGTAGGGGCCTCGCCAGCGATGGTCCGTAGCGCTGATCGTCGTCCAGTACCACCCGCCACCCTCGCAGCCGATCTCCCGCGCTGACTCTGCGTTCTCGCGGACAACGACCAGCCGCTCGTCGGTGCTCTCGTACCAGCCGGGCTCGATCCGCGACCAGCGGAGCTTCATCTTCGGTTCGCTCATTTCGTCCCCTCGCCGTCGAGGGCCGCGTCGAACCGCGCCACGACTAGCCGCAGTTGCGCGACCCGTTCCGCCACCGACTCTACGCCGGCCATGATCTCGACCGCCCGCCGCATGCGCTCGACCTCTTCCCGCACCCGCGCCACGGTGGCCTCGAGCACGGGTATCTGAGCACGAGCTAGGTCGCCGGCAGCGCAATAGGCGCACACGTCAACGCCATGCATGTGTTCGTGCTTCTTCTTGCTCACGGCTGCTCCAGCAGCAGTTGACTCAGACACGCAATCTGCCACTCGCGCTCGATGTGGTAGTCGGCGGCGGCGAAGGCGGCGGCGGCGGCGGCGGAGTAGGCGGCGGTGGCGGAGGAGGCGGCGGCGAAGGAGGCGGCGGCGGCGAAGGAGGCGGCGGCGAAGGCGAAGGCGAAGGCGGCGGCGAAGGAGGCGGAGTAGGCGGAGTAGGCGGAGGCGGAGGCGATGTCCAACTCATTCGGCGACACTGACCCAGGCCACTCCAGTGCTCGCCGAGTGAGTCGTAGGCATGCCTGCACCCGCCGGTCACGGTTGAGATGCCGCACCCGCTCCGCGACGACCAGCGCGTACCACCGCTGCGCGTCGAGGGGCAGCACAGTGACCAGCCACCACACGTCGATCTCGTCGAGTGCCGCGAGCAGCGACAGGTTCTCTGCCGTCGGCTCGAAGCCCTTGGGAAACCGCCGACAGACCGTGAGCACCTGCGGCTGGCAAGCATGGTGCGCGCACAACAGCTCCTTCGTGATCTTCATGGCTGCTTCTCCGCCGCGTCGAGAGCGCGGCAAGCGGCGTCCAGTGCTTCCTCGCGCGCACCGAACCGCTCGATGCAGTTGTTTTGCCGGTCGCGCCACCACGCCCTGGCGGCTGCGAGCACCGCCTCCCGGGCGTGGACCAGCCGCGCCCGCGGCGCGGCCCCGGCGACGCTCCCGGGATCGCGGGCCCGGCAGTGTTCGAGCATTCGGCGCTCGACCGATGAGATCCGCGCCCAATTCAGGTCTTTCATCGAGCGCCTCCCCGGGGAGTATGACCGGGTCGTCGCGCCGCCCTGAGCTTCAAGAGCCGGGCGCAGCGACGGCATTTCGGCATCTGGTCGTCGAATAGTACCGTGTATCCCCCATCGAGACCGCACACCGACTTCCGCGCGTCGATGTGCCGATAGGCGTGGCGTACAACGCGGCCAGGTTCTTGGAGCCAGATCATCGAGCGCCTCCCTCCTCGCACGCCGCGACAGCCGCGCGCAACTCACGCAGTAGCGCAGCGGCGCCCTGGTCCCACGTGCCTGTGTGCCCTCTTATCACCGCGAGCAGCGCGTCCCGTTCGCGGGCCAGGCGGGCGAGCCTCTCAGCCTGCGCCTGCTGCTGCTCCGGGCTGCCGTAGGTGCAGCAGCGGTCGCACCCGTGGCTGGCCGCCGGATGCGCGCAAGTGCATTGGGGATGGCACGGCGTGGTGTGAAAACACGGGCACGCCTGAGCGTGACCCTTCGCCGTCGCCAGCAGCGCGTCGTATGCCTCGCTCCCGCCGATCTCGTACCCGCCCGCTGAATGCAGCCGCCTATCGGTGAGGTAGGCCACCCTCCGACGTTGCGTGCTCGACACGTCGGCGAGATTGCTCGCCGCGCAGTCCAGGCAGGCCAGAATGATGTCGCCGACGATCAGCGTGTAGAGCCCGTCGGACGGGTTGGCTCCGCAGATTGCACAGACAATCATCGCGCGCCTCCCTTCATGTGGCGCCGGGCGGCGAGCATGGCATCTTCGGCCTCAGTCGCAGGCGCGAAGCACTTCACCGTGAGGTAGAGCGTCCCGCACAACGCCTTGCGGTCGGCGATGGCGACGAGCGCGTGGCACAGCGCCCGTGCATATCGATCTTCCGCCTGGTCGGCATCTACGCCGACGTTGTTCTCGGCGATCTCTACCAGTCGGTTGCGGATCTCACGCTCGGCTTCGTCGTCGGTCATCGCGCGCCTCCCGCAGGGGGATTGAGCAAAGCGGCCGGCAGGTCGTCGAGCGTGTCGAGTAGCTCGCGCATATCGGCCCACGACAGTACGAGGCCGGCGCACGGATCCACGAGCTTCCTCCCGCTATATTCGCCCATGAGCACCTCTGCTTCGCGGCGCAGAATGCTGATGTCCAGCGAGGTCACGCGCACGAGAATGTCCCCATGTTCGGTGTGACAGATCGTGCGCTCGTCGCCTGGGTTCAGCATGATCTACCGCCCGCGGGGGGATCGAGGGCCAGTCGCAAATCCTTGACAAACCGCTTCATCACCCCCCAGTCACTCGGCGGTGTCACCGTGGCCCAGTAGACCAGCAGGTGTCTCACCCGCTGCTCGCGCTCACGTAGTTCGTCGATCTCGCGGCGCAGTAGTCGCATGGCCTTTGGCTCGCTCATCTCACCCTCCGCTCACGGCCGTTGCCTCCGACGATCCGTCACGACTGCTCCTTGCCCTTGGCCGGCTCATCGACGAACACGAGCTTGCCATTGTTGTCGCAGCGATACCTCTTGCCCGCCTCTATGCCGTCTTCGTCGACGTAGCCCGTGACTATGCGGTAGCGTCCTGCCTGGGCATCCCAGTGTCGGATCTGCACGGTGCCCCCGTCCCCGGCGGTGGCGGTGCCCCGGTCCCCGGCGGTGGCGGTGCCCCGGTCCCCGGCGGTGGCGGTGCCCCGGTCCCCGGCGGTGGCGGTGCCCCGGTCCCCGGCGGTGGCGGTGC
>Ga0315275_10000148_pt1 | contig 55044 bp, 59 predicted proteins | sample YL17G03_0_MG_FD_205557 | JGI IMG/M metagenome (GOLD analysis project Ga0315275, IMG submission 205557) | Sediment microbial communities from Yellowstone Lake, YNP, Wyoming, USA - YL17G03_0 | ecosystem: Environmental > Aquatic > Freshwater > Lake > Sediment | place: USA: Wyoming | collected... | reverse complement strand
TTTGCTTTTCTCTCCCACTGGTTCATTTGACAATAAATACATTTTTTTGTTTTCTTAAAATAATTTTCTGAATTCAAAAGCGTTTGTTCTAAATCAACATCTGTCAAAGGGATGGTGATAATTTGAGAATGAGAATGGGGCTGGGAAGCTCCTGCTTTACGGCCCTGATTATGGAAAATTGAAACATAATTGACAAATGGTTTATCCATTAATTTTAAATATCTTTCTTGATAACAATCAATTACTTCCTTTACGTTTTCTACCGACAATAAAGCCAGAGATTTTTTGTGGTCTCTGGTAATTACTAATTCGCAAAAACCAACGGCGTTCATTATTTGATATAAATTCCCTTCAATTCTCTTTTCGAATTTTGGCTGAGGTAAAAAAGCTGGATATTTGTTTGGAATAACAAGAGTGGTCCAATTTTTGGGAAAATTTCCACTTGGAAGCTTTTTACTCTTGTTAAAAACTAAAACTGGCTTCTCTTGAGTTTCAATCTGACAAAAAGGACATTTATCTTGCGGTAATGTTTTTTCTTTTCTTCCCTCTCTCTTAAAAATTTCTGGTCTTTTTGACCTTCCTGTTGCAATCACCACCCAATCTTTTGAAATTAAATCAAAACGCAACTCCGAGGGAAACTTCAACTTTATGGATTTTTTAGTCATATAGGCCTTTTAGTAAATTCCATTTTATTTTGAATAAATCAGTCGCCATATTGACTATCCATTTTGGCTTCACTTTGCTATCGGGGTCATTCTTCCAATAAATTGGGATTTCTTTTATTTTATAGCCCATTTTTTGGGCAATCAATAAAATTTCAGGGTCAAAAGCAAAACGATTAATTTTACATTTTGGAAAAACATCATCAACAACCTGCTTTTTTAAACATTTAAAACCGCATTGGGTATCCTCAATACCCCAAAGTCCAATAACTATTTTTCTAAATAATTTGAAGCCCTCTCCTAAAATTATTTGTCTTAGCCAGGGTTGAGGTGGGTCCAAAACCGCTCCCTTAACATCTCTTGAACCAATGACAATATCATAACTATTTTGAAACTCTGGCCACATTTTCTCTATCTGGTCAACTGAGGTTGAATTATCGGCATCGGTAAAAATCCTATACTCTCCTTTTGCCTCTAACATACCAAATTTTACAGCATAGCCCTTACCCTGATTAATTTCATAACCTGTGGGCTTTAGATTTTTGATTTGAGAAACTAAACTTTTAGCAACTTCAATCGTCCTATCTTTTGAACCATCATTTACGACTAAAATTTCATAATCATAACTTTGCTTTGACAAATATCTGTCAATTTCAGTTAAGGTTTTTGGCAACCTTTTTTCTTCGTTGTAAGCTGGAATAATTACTGAAAGATACATAAGTTTTTTTTAATTATACCAAAAAAACAATGAATAGTGAATAAAAAAGGCGTCCCAGTCCGAAGACCGAAACGCCCAAATAGAATTCCCTTTGCAATCGTTCATGGGTCCCAACCAGTCCAGTCTCTTTTCCCTATTTTGGGAAATATTCGCTCCATACGGCGAAAAGCCGCGAAAGGATCGACTAGATTCTTTCTACGTCGGAATATATTTCTTTTAACGAATTTCCAACCTCTATTCCAGAACCTAATGCACGAATGCCAGGATACTTTCCAATTATATAGCGTCACAAAACCCTCCTTTCTGCCTGCTAAAATGGTCAGGGCCTATTTTTTTAGATCTGCAGGGTCAAGTAAATATCTCTGTCCGCGAATATTAATCGAAACAAGATTTCTATAGAATCCTGATACCGTTCCAACTCTTCCTTTTAGTTTGTGGTCTCTATCCCATTCTTTAGGATCAAACCTGATTACTTTTACTCTATCAGCTATTGAAAGCTCATTTAAAAGAACCATTAATCCTCCTTTCCCCTTGAATTTTTCTAATTTATTATATTTTTTTATTCTAATCCCGTCAATACTTTATATCCATCTTTCGTCACTGCCATGGTGTGTTCAAAATGAGCTGAAAGAGAGTCATCTTTTGTTTTAAAACCGAAACCATCGGCACTCTTTTTTATATGCCAGTCGCCCACTGTCACCATCGGTTCTAAACATAAAACCATACCCTCTCTAATTTTTATATTTGCATCGCCAGTATATTTTACTTTGTCTACTATTTTTTTATCAAAAACTTGCCTACCAGTAGGCATAGATACCGAATTTAAAATTTCGGGCTCCTCATGAATGTCTTTACCGATACCGTGACCGCAAAGCTCGCGAGCAACATTAAAGCCCTCTCTCTCCACATATTTTTGAATAGCCCGACTAATATCGCCAATTTTATTTCCTGGTTTTATTTTTTTAATTCCTATCTCCAAGGCCATTTTTGTGACTTCAATTAATCTTTTTGCAGTAGGGTTTATTTTTCCAACTGGCAAAGTTACTGCCATATCACTATGAAATCCTTTATAAAAAAGCCCCAAATCAAGTGAAACAATATCGCCTTCTTTCAAAATTCTAGCTGAAGGCACAGCATGAACAATTTCTTCATTGATTGAAGTACAAAGGCAAGCCGGGAAATCTTGATATCCTTTAAAAGAACATTCACCGCCAAATTTAAAAATCAGGCTCTCAGCGAGCCTGTCTAATTCTTTAGTGGTCATTCCTGGCTTAACTTTTTTTTCTAACTCTTTAATAATTTCTGCCAGGATTTTTCCACCCTCTGCCATTATTGCAATTTCTTCGGGAGTTTTAATTTTAATCATTTAGCAAAATTTTATTTATAAAATTGAAGCTGGAGATGAAGCTTTAGCTTCATCGACTATTAAGCCCACCACAGGCAGGCAAAGATGAAGAAGAGAATAAAATTCTCTTCGCCTAAAGAGCCTTTAAAATGTCACTAAAAACATCAACCACTGATTGCTCTCCGTTTATTTCTTTCACTCTGATCCCCTGTTTTCTAAAAGTTTCAAACACTGGGGAGGTTTCTTCTTGATATCGTTTTAATCTTGTTTTAATAACCTCTGGATTATCGTCTTTCCGGCATATTAATTTGGAGCCGTCTAAAGGGCATCTGGTAAGTTTTTCAGTTTCTTTTGTATATAAAATTGAATGGGTTGCCAATTCACATTCCCGGCGGTGGGAATTTCTCCAAAGCGTTTCCTTAGGAGTTAATTTAAGCACAACCATCACAATGTTTTTTGCGCCATATAGTTTTTTCAAGAGAAGAATAAGTGCTTTCCCTTCGGCCACGGTTCGAGGCGAACCTGACATCACAATTCCCTTTCCCTCTTCAGCTAACTCTTCAATTTTTTTCTTTGTAAAATAAAATATAAAAATTCCATCCCATAATAATCCCTTCTGGCGTATTTTTTGTTGTTCTTCAAAAAAATATTTTTTTCCTTCTATTTTTACAAAATCTCCTTTTTTAGCTCGTTCTATCACACCGCCGACAATACTGCTGGTTTCCCACTGGAAAAATCCGAATTTTTCCGCCAATAATTCGGCCTGGGTTCCCTTTCCCGAACCTGGCGGTCCCATAACCATTATTACTTTTGGATTTTTAGAACGTCTCATATTCACGCATTTGTAATTGAGCATTAATTTGGCGAACGGTTTCCAAGACAACTGAAACCACAATTAGCAAAGATGTTCCGCCAATCAAAAATTTGAACTGCTGCACCGCTGTTACTCCTTGGATAATGGAAGGCATAACAGCAATTAATCCCAAAAAAAGGGCTCCAATTAATAAAACCCGATTTAAAATATAGTACATAAAGTTAGCCGTGCTTTCTCCCGGTCTGATGCCCGGAATGAATCCACCCATTTTTTGAAGATTTTCAGCAATGGATTTTGGATCAAAAGTAACAGCAGTATAGAAATAAGTGAAAAGGACTACTAAAAGAAAATATAAAATTCCATGAGTCCAAGGGTTATCAAAAAAGGCGCCAATGCTTTTGGCAATTACTCCCACCTGACCGCTGGCTCCACCTAAAAAATTGGCAATCATTGAAGGAAAAAGTAAAATTGATAAGGCAAAAATTATTGGAATCACTCCGGCTGGATTTACATTTAAAGGTAAATAAGTTGAAACTCCGCCATACATTCTTTGACCCCTCACTCTTTTAGCATAAGAAACCGGGATATTTCTTCTAGCTTCATTAATTAAAACTACACAAGCAATAATAAATAAAGACATAGCAAAAAATAACAAGTAAGAGGGAATTCTGGAAGGATCCCAGCCAGCTAACATCTGGCGGATATTATTGGGGAAATCGGCAATAATTCCGGCAAAAATTAAAAGAGAAACACCATTACCAATTCCTTTTTCAGAAATTAGTTCACCTAACCACATTAAAAACACAGAACCAGCAGTTATAGTAAAAATTGAAGTAAAAAACAAACTTGGGGATAAATTTCCAATAAGGCCTTGGCGTTGAAAAATGGTTAGCATTCCGTATCCCTGAAGAACGGCTAAAGGACAGGTGGCAATTCGACAGTATTGGTTAAATTTTTGGCGACCGGCCTCGCCCTCCTCTTTATACATTTTTTCCAACTGAGGAAAAATCATAGTTAAAAGTTGAAAAATAATCGTTGCTGTAATATATGGACCTAAACCCAACATGGCAATAGAAAAATTATCCAAGGCGCCGCCGGTAAAAACATTCAAAAGGCCGAACATCTGAAACTGATTGAAAAAGTTTTTTAAATTCTCGGCATTAATTCCGGGAATAGGAATGTTGGCCATTGTTCGAAAAATAATAAAAACCCCAAAAACAAACAGAATTTTATTGCGTAAATCCTTTATTTTAAAAATTTGGATAATTTTTTGAAACCACATAGTTTCATGGAGCATGAAACATGTAACGTTGTTATATGCTTCATGCTTTAAGCTTTATGATTTTATCGTTCCACCGGCTTTTTCAATTTTTTCTTTAGCGCTCTTTGATATTTGACATCCATCAATAACTAAAGATTTTTTGATTTCACCTTTTCCTAAAATTTTCACTTTAGGCGCTCTTCCTTCTATTTTATGAATTAATTTTCTCTCTAACAAGACCTCAGGATTAACAATTTCACCCGATGTAAATTTTTTTTCTAATATTTCTAAATTTAAAACCTTAGTTTTTAGTTTCAAGTTTCGGTTATTGAGTTTTTGTCTATGTCCTCTTAACTTTGGATATTTTTTAATAAATTCTCGAATAATTGGTTTAAGCCTTCTGCCCGCTCTGGATTTCTGTCCTTTTTGACCCCGGCCAGAATAAGCACCTTTTTTTCCGCCCCGACCTATTCTTTTTGGTTTTTTAAATTTATGAATTGGTTTTAGTTCGTGTAACTGCATGTTTAAGTTTTTTTAATGCTGCTATTGTAGCTCTAGCATTGTTTAATTTATTTCCCGTTCTCCCAAGAATTTTTGAAGAAATATTTTTTATTCCAGCTAAAGCGCAAATAATCCTCACTGTTCCACCAGCCACTAGCCCTCGGCCTTTTCTTTGGGGTTTAAGTAAAACTTCAGCCGGTCCAAATTTGGCATAAACCTCATGAGGAATGGTGTCCTCAATAATTGGCACCTCAAACATGTCTCTCTTTGATTGAAAAGTTGCTTTTTCCACTGCTTGGGCAACATCTAATCCCGAAGCTACCCCTACCCCAACTTTTCCTTCTTTATTACCCGTGACTATTACCGCCCGAAACCTTAATTTTTTTCCTCCAGCCCTGGTATGGGAGACTCTGGCCAAATCTAACAACTTTGATTCAAAATCATCCTTTTTTTCAAATTTATCCCGTGAAAATCTGTTTCTTTGAGTAAACATGAATTAAATCTTTAATTTTTAATTTTAAAATAAATTTTAATTTTTGAAAAAATTTAAAATTTGAGACCTCCTTCTCTTGCTCCCTCAGCCAAGGCCTTAATCCTTCCATAATATTTATATCCTCCTCGGTCAAATATCACCCTTTCTATTTTTTTCTCTAAGGCCTCCTTGGCAATTAAGCCCCCGACCTCTTTAGCTTTTGTCACCTTTGACCATTTATCTTGAGATTTATTTTTTTTAATTTTGAGGTCGCTAACCGCCATTAAGGTTTTCCCCTCTTCATCATTAATTAGTTGAGCATAAATATGTTTTGCTGAACGAAAAACACAAAACCGTGGAATTTTAGCTGTCCCGTAAATTTTTGCCCTAACTCGTTTATGACGCCTGTGTCTTTTTTCTTGTTTTTCTAACATAATTAGCCAGCAGTGGTTGTCACTTTCTTTCCCACTTTTCTCCGAATTTGTTCACCTAAATATTTTATTCCTTTTCCTTTATATGGTTCGGGAGGTTTAGTTTTTCTTATTTTAGCGGCAATTTGGGAAACCTTTTCAATATCGGCTCCAGAAACAGTAATGATATTTTTTTCTACTAAAAATTTTATATCTTCGGGAGCAACGATTTTGACTGGATTGGTAAAACCAACTAATAAGCTCAGACCATCGTTTTCAACTGATGCTCTAAAACCTAATCCTTCTATTTCTAATTTTTTTTCAAATCCTTCCTTTACCCCTTTTATCATATTATTAATAAGAGCCCTGCTTAAACCCCAAAAAGCTTTAGTTTGTTTAGTTTCAATTTGAGGAGAAACTATAATTTGATTATCTTTTACTTCAATTTTAATTTCAGGCCGAATTTCTCGAGAGAGTTCGCCTTTAGGACCTTTGACAAGGACCTTCTGACTGTCTATTTTAACATCTACACCTTCGGGTATTAAAATTGGTTTTTTGCCTATTCTAGACATAAAGTTTATCCTTCGACTAGCTCAGGATAACCCTGAGGGCTTCGGCTGAGCTCAGCCGAAGTCTTTACCGAAGGGTTACCACACTTCACAAATTACTTCTCCTCCAAGTTTTTCTTTTCTGGCTTCTTTATCAATCATCAATCCTTTTGAAGTAGAAATTATGGCTATGCCGTAACCTCCTTTGACTCTTTTTATTTTTCTAGCTGGTAGATATATTCTTTGTCCAGGTTTGGAAATTTTTTTCAAACCAGAAATTGCCGGAATTTTATCAATATATTTTAAGGTAATCTCAATAATTTTTTTTATTTTTCTTCCTTTCTTCTCTACCCCCGTAATAAACTTTTCCTTTTCTAAAGTTTTAGCAATTTCATATTTTAATTTAGAAAAAGGAATATCAACCGTTGAACGATGAACGGCTTGAGCATTTCTTATTATGGTTAGCATGTCGCTTACTGGGTCGCTCATAAATTTATCCTTCGACTAGCTCAGGATAACCCTGAGTTTACCGAAGGGTTACCAAGATGATTTTTTAACTCCAGGTATTAATCCTTGATTTGCCATTTCTCTAAAACATATTCTACACAATCCAAATTTTCTCATATAACCTCTTTTTCTGCCACATCTAAAACATCGCCTGACTACTCGACTTTTATATTTTGGTTTTTTTAGCGATTTTGCAATTTGTGCCTTCGTTGCCATGTTATTTGATGGGAAATCCCATTGATTTAAACAATTCTATTCCCTCTTCTCTGGTTTTTGCATTTGTTACTGCTGTCATTTCTAAACCAAAAATATTTTTGGCTTTTTCTGGTAAAATTTCCGGGAAAGCAATCTGTTCTTTAAGGCCGACGGTTAGATTTCCTTGCTTATCAAAAGATTTTTGATCAATTCCTTGAAAATCTCGAGAACGAGGAAGAGTAATATGAATTAATCTTTCTAAAAAATCAAACATTCTTTTTCCTCTTAAGGTGACGCTTGCTCCGATAGGAAGCCCTTCTCTTATTTTAAAACTAGAAATTGATTCTTTGGCCTTATTTAGAATTGGCTTTTGGCCAGAAATTAAAATAAGGTCTTCTGAAATAGCTGTTTGAAATTTTTTCTGTTCTTCGCCCCCTTGTCCAGAAACCAATCTGCCAAAACCAGTATTAATTATCACCTTTTCAATTTTAGGAACAGCCATCTTATTCTTGTAACCAAACTTCTCCATCATTTGAGGAATCACTTCTTTTATATATTTTTCTTTTAATTTAATCATAGAATTAAATTTCTTGACCACATTTCTTACAAATTCTATATTTCTTACCGCTAACAATTTTATATCCAACTCTTGCTGCTTTTCCGCATTTTGAACAAATTAATTTAACATTAGACACATTGATTGGGGCTGGTATTTCAACAATTTCACCTTTTTCTCCTGATTTTCTGGGCCTTCTATGTCTTTTTTTTAAATTAACCTTCTCAACTAAAATTTGGTTTTCTTTTGGAAAAACTTTCAAAACCTTGCCATTTTTTTTATTATCTTTGCCAGAAATTATTAAAACTATATCACCTTTTTTTATCTTCATAAATCAAGTTTTTTATTCTATAAAAAACGCGGATGAAGAAGAGATTTATCTCTTCGCCCCATTAAACAAGTTCTTCCGCTAAGGCGGTCACTTTATCAAAGCCTTTTTCTTTTACCTCTCGGGCCACCGGTCCAGTAATTCTGCTGCCTTTGGGGTCTTTTGTCTTTCCTTCCAAAATTACACAGGCATTATCGTCAAATCGGACATAAGAGCCATCTGGCCTCCTTAATTCTTTTTTTTGCCTAATAATTATTGCCCTTGAAACATCGTGTTTTTTTACCAATCTCCGAGGTTCAGCCTCTTTTATTGTACCAACAATAACATCTCCTAATTGAGCATATCTTCTTTTTGTTCCTCCTAAAACGTGAAAACACTGAAAAATTTTTGCTCCAGTATTGTCGGCGACTATTAACATGGTGCGTAATTGAATCATTGATCGAGCTTTTATTTATAAAAGCGAAGATGGAGATGAAACTTTAGTTTCATCGACTTTCTTTATTACTCGCCATTTTTTCTCCTTACTCAACGGCCGGCATTCTTCAATCATAACCTTATCCCCTATTTTACATTCTTCTTTTTCATTATGGGCCTTGTATTTTTTGGCAACCTTAAATCTCCTTTTATATTTTGGGTGCTCTTTTAACCTTTCAACCTCAACCACAACCGTCTTTTGCATTTTATTAGATATAACTGTGCCTGTTAATTGTTTTTTTGCCATAAATTCCCTACGAATTACGAATTTAGTTCGAAGAGCTTCGCTCTTCTCTCGCCTCAGCTAAAGCTTCGGCCTACTAATTTACGAATTTTTATTTTTGTTCTTTTTTATCTGTAGTTTCATGTCTTAGGAAAGTTAATATTCGGGCTATATCCTTCTTTATCGCTCTTATTTCTCTAACGTTTTTTACCTTTCCAGCCGCCAAATCAAAACGTAATTGATGCAATTTTTCTTTTAAATCCTGAAGTAAATCTTGCAATTCTTCTTTAGACTTTTGGCGTAATTCAGTTAGTTTCATAATTATCCTCGCTTAAGAAATTTGGTTTTTAGTGGTAATTTACCGGCCGCTTTCTCAAGGGCCTCTTTGGCTATTTCTTCTTTTACCCCCTCTAATTCAAAAATAATTCTTCCTGGTTTTATTGGAAAAACATAATGGGAAACATTACCCTTTCCGCCGCCCATAGGAACTTCAGTTCCTTTATTGGTTACCGGTTTTTGAGGAAAAATTCTAATCCAAAGTTTTCCTCCTTTTTTTAAATATCTCAAAATCGTTCTTCTGGCCGCTTCAATTTGCCTGGTTGAAATCCACCTCGTTCCTAAACTTTTTAAACCAAACGAACCAAAAGCTAATTCAGTCGCTCTAGTTTCAATGCCTTTGGAAATACCTTTTCGCCATTTCCGATGTTTTATTTTTTTAGGATATAACATACCGCGATGCTAATATACTAATATATACTAATGATACAAATTTGTATAATTAGTATCAATTCATATATTAATTAAGTGAAGCTTTCGCCTTTATAAATCCAGACTTTTATTCCTATCACTCCATAAGTACAATAAGCTATATCTTGGGCGAAATCGATATCAGCTCTTATGGTTTGGCGGGGAAGTTTTCCTTTTTTTAACCATTCGGTTCTGGCAATTTCCACCCCACCCAACCTCCCAGCCATCTCTACTCTTGCTCCCTGAACTCCTTTTTGAGCCATAACTTTATCTAAGGATTGCTTTAACACTCTTCTAAAAGGAACTCTTTTTTCAATTTGTTGAACAACCCATTGGGCAACTAAAGCCGCACAACTCCATAATTCTTTAATTTCTCTAATTTCAAATTTCAATTCTTTTTTTAACCCTGGTTTAAAAATTTCTTTTTCCAATTCATTTTTTAAATCTTCAACTCCCCTTCCTCCTCGGCCGATGATTAACCCTGGTCTTGCGCTGTTAATAATAACATTTATTTTATCCGGAAAGCGTTCAATTTCTATTTTTTCTATTCCCAGTTTTCCGATTTTCTTTTTTAAAAATTCGCGAATTCTAAAATCTTCCTCAAGTTTTTGAGAAAATTTTTTTTCATAAAATCCTCGGGAATCCCAATTGGCTATTTCTTTTATCCGAAAAATTTTAGGATGAACTTTATGTGTCATAGTGGTAATACAAGGTTAATCGCTCGCCCTCTCGGGCTCTCTCTCCAGAAACCCTCGGTTTCTGGCGGTCGCTTCACGACCTGTTTTCCTATACGGGGAAACCGAAGGGTTTCCCCGACCCCTTTCCGATATGGGATAATTTCACTAAAATGCCTTACGCCTAAAAATTCTTTTTACTCCTTTTTCTATTTTTGGTTTTGAAATTTCTACTTGATGTTTCAGCTTGGGTTTTTCTGTTTTAGGAGCTATTCCTTCTTTTTCTTTTACTGCTTCAGATTTTACTGGTTCAAGCTCAACTTTTTTGGTTTTTTTAACTTTTTTCGCCTGCCCCGTAGGAAGCTTGCTTTCCTTTAAGGGCTTTTTAACAATTTCCTCAAGAACCAATATTATATGAGAAGTTTTTTTCTGAATTTCGTAGGCCATTCCTCGGGCTCTGCTCCGCCATCTTTTATATTTTGGACCTTCATTGATTATGATTTTTGATATGTAAAGATTGGCCGGGTTTAATTGAAAATTATTTTTAGCATTGGCAACGGCTGAATTTAAAAGTTTAAACAGAGGCAGGGCTGTTTTTTTAACCGTAAAACTTAAAATTGTTTGAGCTTCCTCAACTGTTTTGCCCCTAATTAAATCAGCCGCTAATCTAACTTTTCTTGGCGCGATTCGTAAATGAAGTAGTTTGGCTGTAACTGACATAAATTAATCTAACTAATTACTTGGCTGCTTCTTTTACTTTTGCGGTTTCCTTTTCAGTTTCCTGGGATTCCAATTCTCTTTGTATTCTTCCGCCGTGTCTAAAAAATTTGGTTGTTGTTGAAAATTCACCAAGTTTATGACCAACCATCTCTTCAGTAACTTTCACCGAAATAAATTCTCGCCCATTGTGAACTCCGAAAGTCAAACCAACCATTTCCGGAAAAATGGTACAATCGCGGGACCAGGTTTTAATAATTTCGCCTGGTTTTGCCTTTTTTATTTTTTCCAACAACCCTTGATAAATATAAGGACCTTTTTTAAGTGACCTAGCCATAATATTACTTTCTTCTTTTAATTATTAATTTTTCTGTCCATCTTTTCTTTCTGGTTTTCACTCCTTTGGCATGTTTGCCCCAAGGAGTTTTAGGATATTTTAAACCAATCGGCGTTTTACCCTCGCCGCCACCATGGGGATGATCAGGAGGATTCATAGCTGTTCCCCTAACAGTTGGCCGCCAACCCTTTAATCTTTTTCTTCCCGCCTTGCCAATTATTTCAAATCTTTTTTCCGGATGGGAAACCTGTCCAATTGAAGCAAAACATTCCTCGGCAATTTTTCTAATTTCTTTAGACGGCATTTCTAAATGAGTGTAGGGACTTTCATTGGCTAAAACCTTGGCTGAAGTTCCGGCTCCCCGAGCCAATTTTCCTCCTTTTTCAGGTTCCAATTCTATATTAAATATTTGAGTGCCAACCGGAATATTTTTTAATTTCATCCGATTACCAATTTTAATTTCAGTCCTTTCAGCACAAATAATTCCATCGCCGACTTTTAAACCCTTTGAAGCTAAAATATACCTCTTCTCTCCGTCTTGATATTCAATTAAAGCAATATAGGCAGTTCTATTAGGGTCATATTCTATGGCAGAAACCCGACCAATAACTCCCAATTTTTCTTGGCCAAAATCAATAATTCTATAAAGCCGTTTTACTCCTCCTCCCTGATGACGAACAGTAATTCGGCCGGAAAATCCGCGGCCAGCTTTCTTTTTTAGAAACAGAAGCCATCTCTTTTCCGGTTTCTTTTTTGTTAAAATTTCTTCTTTCATAATTTTATCTCGGTAATACTTCGATTTTTTGGCCTTCCCTTATCTTTACAATTGCTTTCTTATAGCCCTTTCTCTGCCCTTTAATTTTTCCTAATCTTCTTTTTTTTGACGGAACATTTATTATTTTCACCGACAAGACATTAACCCCATACAAATTTTCAACCGCCTTTTTAACTTCGGGCTTATTTACCTCGGGCCAAACCTTAAAAATGTATTGATTTTGTTTAGTCAAATCTGTTGCTCTTTCAGTAACATGAGGAGACTTTAAAATATTATAACTTTTTAAAAATTTTATTTTTTTATCTTTAATCTCGGAAGGTTTAACTTCCTCTTTTGGCTCCTCTTTTTGACCAACTTTTTCTTCTTTTGGCTCAATTATTTTCTTTTTTGGCTTTTTAAAAATTTCTCTAATTCCCATAATTGTCTTTAAGAAAAGTTTCTTTTATTACTTCTATTGATTCTTTTGGCATGATTAAATACTTAAGGGAAAGTAAATCCAAAACATTTAAATCCTTGGCTTGAATGGTTTCAATATTGGAAATATTCCCAGCTGAAAGAATTATGTTTTTATCCATTTTAGGTAAAGCAATTAAGGCGCTTTCTGATTTACAAGGAAGTTTGTTTAAAATCTCAATCATTAATTTAGTTTTAATTTTTTCTAAATTAAGTTTATCTAAAATAATCAATAAATTGTCATTGGCTTTTTGGCTTAAAACCATAAGTAATGCTTTCCTTTTCATTCTTTGGGGTATTTTCTTTTTAAAAATCTTCTCCTTGATCGGACCAAAGGTGACACCTCCGCCCTTCCAAAGAGGAGAACGAATTGAACCCACTCTTGCTCTTCCTGTCCCTTTTTGTCGCCAGGGCTTCCTGCCTCCTCCCCTAACTTCAGCCCGATTTTTAGTATTGGCAATAACTCTCCTTCGATTTGCCATTTGAGAGCAAACTGTCTGATAAATCAAATCATGATTCACTGGAATGCCAAAGATTTTTTTAGGCAGCAATACCGTACTTAATTCTTCCCCTTCTTGATTGTAAATAGATATTTTCATAAAGAAAATAGAATAATGTTAACTTATAATTTCTAAAAGACCTCCCTTCCTTCCGGGCACTGCCCCTTTCATGACTAACAAATTATTTTCCTTATCAATTTTTACTACTTTTAAATTTCTTACTGTCACCTTGTCAAAGCCCATTCGACCTGGCATTTTTTTACCCTTAATTACTCTTGAAGGCTGAGAGGAGCCGGTTGACCCTGGCGTTCTTAATTCATGTTTTGTTCCGTGGGTAGCCGGTCTTCCATGAAATCCCCATCTTTTTACCACTCCAGTAAAACCCTTTCCTTTAGAAAAACCAGAAATTTTAACAATATCGCCTTCTTGGAAAACACTAACATCTATTTTATCTCCAGCTTTATATTGTTCGTTATTTATTGTTCTTTTTTCTTTAATATATCTAAACTCTTTTCCCTTCATTGTTTTTTTAATTTTTTTTGCCTTTTCAATTTTTTTAAATCCGACTTGCATAGCTGTATAACCGTCTTTTTCTTTAGTTTTCATTTGTAAAATTTCACATGGCCCAGCTTCAACCAAAGTCACTGGAATTTGATTTCCCTTCTCGTCAAAAACCTGAGTCATTCCCAATTTTAGACCAAGGATGAATTTCATAATAAATAATACTTCAAAAAAAATACGGGGAGACAACCCCGCATTTTGCTTTTATGGGTTAGTCTAATTTTTGATTTTTACGAAATTTTAAAATAATTATCTATATTCATAATAAAATAAAAATCTGAATTAGTAAATTGGTAATTTGCGGGGATTACATTTTAATTTCTATATCTACTCCGGCAGGCAGGGTAAGGTTCGTTAGAGCGTCAATTAATCTTGGATTTGGATTTAAAATGTCTATCAATCTTTTATGAACCCTCATTTCAAATTGTTCTCGGGAATCCTTGTGTATAAATGAGGAACGATTAACTGTATACTTGTGAATTTCGTTCGGCAGAGGAACAGGGCCGCAAATTTCTCCCCCATAGCGTAAAGCGGTCTCAACAATCTGTCGAGCAGAATTATCAATTACTTTATAATCATAAGCCCGAAGTTTTATGCGAATCTTCGGTTTAATCTCTTCTTCAACTGCGGTTATTTTCTTGGCCATCTTAAAAGAACAATTATAATATCAATTTTTATATAATGTTTATATTTATTTTATGATTTTTGCAACTACTCCCGCTCCCACCGTCTTACCACCTTCTCGGATAGCAAATCTTTGTTTTTCTTCCAAAGCAACTGGAGCGATTAATTTAACTTTTAAATTAACGGTATCACCGGGCATTACCATTTCTGTTCCCTCGGGCAAAGTAACATCACCGGTAACATCGGTGGTCCGAATATAAAATTGAGGTTTATAACCAGCGAAAAACGGCGTATGTCTTCCGCCTTCTTCTTTGGTTAAAATATAAATCTCGCTTTCAAACTCGGTGTGAGGAGTAATTGAACCTGGCTTTGCCAAAACCTGACCCCTTTCAACTTCCTCTTTTTTTAACCCTCGCAGTAAAATTCCGACGTTATCTCCTGCTCTACCTTCATCAAGGGTTTTCTGAAACATTTCAATACTAACGGCCACTGTTTTGACTGTTGGCTTTATTCCAACTAATTCTACTTCTTCGTTAGGATGAATTACTCCCCTCTCAATTCTTCCGGTTGCAACCGTCCCTCTACCGCCAATTGAAAAGACGTCCTCAATTGCCATTAAAAAGGGTTTATCCACTTCTCTTATTGGCTCGGGAATATAATCATCTATTTTCTTCAATAAATCTAAAATTGGTTTGGCCGCTTCATCATCAACCGATTTTGTTTCTATAGCTTTTAAAGCCGAACCGCGGATAATTGGAATTTCATCTCCGGGAAATTGATATTTTTTTAATAGTTCTCTCACTTCCGATTCCACTAAATCAATAATTTCTGGGTCATCAACCGCATCGCATTTATTCAAAAAGACAATCAAAGCCGGAAGGCCAACCTGTCTAGCCAATAAAATATGTTCTCTGGTTTGAGGCATTGGACCATCGGGAGCAGAAACAACCAAAACTCCCCCATCCATCTGGGCGGCTCCGGTAATCATATTTTTTACATAATCAGCATGACCAGGGCAATCAATATGAGCGTAGTGACGTTTATCGGTTTCATACTCAACGTGAGTAACAGTAATTGTCAAGCCTCTGGCTTTTTCTTCTGGAGCAGCATTAATATCATCTACCGTCCATTCTTTAGCGGCTAATCCTTTCAACTTTAAAACATGGGTGATTGCCGCAGTTAAAGTGCTTTTCCCATGAGCAACGTGGCCAATGGTTCCAATATTGACGTGGGGCTTTGCCCTAACAAATTTTTCTTTTTCCGCCATAATTTTAGAAATCCAAAGCCCAAAATTTAAAATCCAAAACTTTTAGAATTTAATTATTTTAGTTTATAATTTATTTTGGATTTTGATGTTTGAATTTTGGATTTAGTTTAGTTATATTACTATTTTATTTATTTCAAAATATTTGTCAATTGTCAATTGTGAATTATTTTCTTTTCCCCTCAGCAATTTCTTTAGCTATATTTTCCGGAACTTCTTCATAATAGTCAAATTCCATTGTAAAAGTTCCTCTTCCTTGTGTCAAGCTTCTTAAGGCTGTGGCATAACCAAACATTTCAGCTAAAGGTACTTTAGCATTAATTATTTTTAAATTCAACCTATCCTTGGTTTCTTCAATTTTTCCCCGTCTGGCTGATAAATTTCCGATGACTTCGCCAAAAAATTCCTCAGGGCACATTACTTCTAAACGCATTATCGGCTCCAGTAAAACTGGTTTGGCTCTTTTGCAAGCCGCCTGGAGAGCCATGGAACCAGCAATTTTAAAAGCTAATTCTGAAGAGTCAACTTCATGGAAAGAACCATCATATAATGTCGCTGAAAGGTCAACTAGGGGGTAACCGGCCACCACTCCCTTTTCCATTGCTTCTTTAACTCCTTTTTCCACTGCCGGAATAAATTCATGCGGGATAATTCCGCCTTTTATGGCGTCTATAAAATCAAATCCTTCTCCTCTCGTTTTTGGTTCTATCCTTAACCAAACATGACCATATTGACCGTGGCCGCCGGTTTGCCTAACATATTTTCCTTCTGCCTCGGCCATCATTTTTATTGTTTCTTTATAAGCCACCTGAGGCCGACCGACATTTCCTTCAACTTTAAATTCTCTTTTCATCCGGTCAACGATAATTTCCAGATGCAATTCTCCCATTCCAGAAATAATTGTTTCTCCGGTTTCTATATCTCCCTTAATTTTAAAAGTTGGGTCTTCCTCAGATAATCTTTTTAAAGCTGTTCCCATTTTTTCTTGGTCAGCTTTTGTTTTTGGCTCAATTCTTACCGAAATAACCGGTTCAGGAAAAATAATTTTTTCCAAAACAATGGGATAATTTTCATCACAAAGAGTATGACCGGTTGAGGTATTTTTTAAACCAACGGTGGCCACAATGTCACCGGTAAAAATTTCTTCAACCTCCTCACGTTCAGCAGCATGAAGACGAAGAATTCGACCAATCCTCTCTTTTTCTCCGGTAGTTGTGTTTAAAAGATAAGACCCTCTTTTTAATGTTCCCGAATAAACTCTAAAAAAAGTCAGGGTTCCAACGTAAGGGTCAGCCTGAATTTTAAAAGAAAGGGCAGAAAAGGACTCCTCGTCTGAAGGTTTTCTTTCAATAATTTGACCGGTTCTTGGATCGGTTCCTTTTATTGCGGAAAGCTCAATCGGGCTTGGTAAATAATAAATTATTCCGTCCAAAAGCGGTAAAACCCCGATTCTCTTGAAAAGGGAACCGAAAAACACCGGAAATAATTTGCAATTAATGGTTGCCCCTCTTAATCCACTTCTTAGTTCTTCAATTGAAATTTCCTGCTTTGCCAAATATTTATCCAAAAGTTTTTCGTCCTCAGCCACAATTCTCTCTATCAGTTTTTTTCTATATTCTTCAGCTTTTTCCTGCAATTCAGCAGGAATTTCTTTTTCTTTTAAAATCTCTCCTTCCTTTCCTTCAAAATATAGGGCTTTCATTTTTAATAAATCAATCAAACCCTCAAATTTATCTTCAACTCCAATTGGTAATTGAACGGGGACAGCATTAGGATTTAATCTTTTCCAAATTGATTCTAAATTTACCTCTAATTGGGCTCCAATTTTATCCATTTTGTTAATAAAACAAAGTCTGGGAACATTAAAATTATCGGCCTGATGCCAAACGGTTTCCGATTGAGCCTGAACACCAGCCGAACCATCAAAAACAATAATTACTCCATCTAAAACCCTCAAAGACCTTTGAACCTCGGCGGTAAAATCAATATGACCAGGGGTATCTATGACATTTATTTGATATTTTTTCCCTTCCTCTTCCCAAAAACAGGTAGTAGCAGCCGCCATAATCGTCAATCCTCGTTCCCTTTCTTGAATCATCCAATCTAAGGGAGTGGTTCCTTTTTCCAAAGTTCCAATTTTATAGACCTTGCCAGTATAATATAAAACGCAGGTAGTGGTTGTTGTCTTGCCTGCCGAAATGTGAGCGATAAATCCAATGTTTCGATAGTTTTCAATGGGAAATTTTCTCATAACTCATATAACGTGGAAAATAAAACATGAAACACATAACATAAAACATATTCTCATTGTTCCATGCTTTATGCTTTATGCTTTATGTTTCATGCTGCATGCTTAATGAGTTTACCAGGAGAAATGAGCAAAAGCTCTGTTAGCTTCGGCCATTCGATGAGTATCTTCTTTTTTCTTTATGGCTACTCCCCGATTTTCTGAGGCCTCAATTAATTCTTCGGCTAATTTTTCTTTCATCGGCTTTCCTCTCCTTGATTTAGCTGCTTTAATTATCCAACGTACAGCAAGAGCTAATCTTCTCTCTCCTCTCACTTCTCTCGGCACTTGATAGGTTGCTCCGCCAATTCTTCGCGGTTTTACTTCCAAGAGCGGCCCAACATTTTCCAAAGCTCTTTCAAAAATTTCTAAGGGTTCTTTTTTTGTTTTTTCTTTAAGAACATCAAGAGCCTGATAGACAATTTTTTGAGCTATCTGTTTTTTTCCCCGCTTCATCACCTGGTTGATAAACTTAGTAACAGTAACGCTGTTATAAACAGAATCGGGCGAAGTTATTCTTTTGGTTTTCCTTTTTCTTCTCATAATTTTTATTTAGCTGGAGCCTCTTCGGTCTTTTTTGTTCCATATTTTGACCTTTCCTGTTTTCTTCCATCAACTCCGGTCATATCCAAAATTCCCCTAACAATGTGATATCTAACTCCCGGTAAATCCTTAACTCTTCCTCCCCGAATTAAGACGATCGAGTGTTCTTGAAGACTATGACCTTCACCAGGAATATAGGCAGTTACTTCCATTCCATTAGTCAGACGAACCCTGGCCACTTTTCTTAAAGCCGAGTTAGGTTTTTTGGGAGTGACGGTAAAAACTTTAAGGCAAACTCCTCTTTTGAAAGGAGAAAAATATTCTGTTGGTTGATTTTTCAGAGGACTAAAACCAAATTTCAAAGCCGGCGTTCTGGCACGCTTTCTAATTTTCTTTCTGCCCTTTTTAATTAATTGTCTGATCGTAACCATGTTTTCAAAATTAATTAAGCGGCTTTCCGCTTATTAACTAATTTAATATAAATTAAAAATAAAGTCAATCTAAACAATGAATATCACTTGTGGAATCAAAAATCAAATCAATGATTAAAATGGTAAAGGTATTCCGGTGATTAAAAAAAATAAAGGCCTGCAAATAAAAGGAAATCCGATAAACTGCATAAACAAAATTGCTAATATAATAAGAAAGGGGCCACCCGTCAAAAGAGATATTTTAATCTTTTCAAAAGATAATGGCAAAGAAGCCAAAAAAATATGTGAACCATCAAGTGGCGGAATAGGAAGCAAATTAAAAACGCCCAAGATAAGGTTAATCCAAACAAAACAAACAAAAAAATAAACTAAATTAAGATTTGAAAATTCTAAAAACCGCAGTAAAAGACCGACAATCAAGGCCATTAAAAGATTAGAAACTGGTCCGGCTAAAGCAACTAGTGATGGCCCCCATTTTTTATTTCTTAAATTAAGGGGATTAAAAGGAACGGGTTTTCCCATTCCAATTCCAATAATAAAAATAAGAGGAGTAAAAAATGGGTCAAAATGGGCAAGGGGGTTTAATGTTAAACGGCCCTCATGTTGAGCGGTAGGATCGCCCAAAGAATAAGCCATTTGAGCATGGGAATATTCATGAACGGTAAATCCAAATAAAATAGATATAACTACCATTAAATATAATAATGGGTTCAAAAATAGCAGTCCTATTAACATGGGATTATTATATCATATCGTGATGGCTTGAAAAGAAAAAATAAATCTGTTAAAATTTTAAATATGGCAAAACAATGCGCAATTTGCGGAAAACAATATATCTGGGCCTGGCGGAGAGTTAAGCTGCGAGGAAAATACAATCCAACCATAAAAAGAAAACAAAAAGTCAACTTTCAATGGACGAGATTGCCTTCTGGTAAACGAGTTTCAGCTTGCACAAAATGCATTAAGTCGCTTACAAAACGAAAATCCTAAATCCCAAATATAAAATTCTAAATAAATCCTAATGACTAAAATCCAAAAAGATTTAGAAATTAGGATTTAGAAATTAGAAATTCCCCATTCAATAAATGGGGTAACGGGCTGTAGTACAACAGTAGTATTTGCCCTTGGGGTGGGTAAGACCTGGGTGCAACTCCCAGCAGCCCGAATACGCTGAGCGTGGTCAAGGTCCGCTAAGCGGACCGACCAATCAAAAAACCGCGTAAGAATACGTGGTTTTTTGATGACCCTACTTCCTTCTAGAGATTTCTTCTGGAAAAGAATCTAAGTGGGAATCCCAGGTATAACCCAAGGGTTACACTCATATCAGATTCCCTAAAAAAGCGTTTGTCCCAGAATCTAACTAGAATAAGCAAGGTCAATTTTATTATATCTTTTAACAAGTAAATTCGTCAAGAGTTTAGAGATTTAATACCTCAGCCATTTGTTTTATTAGAGAAACCACAACCGGCGGAGGTAATAAGCTGTAAGAAGGAACCTTATCATCGTCCAAAGCAATCCAGGGTTTCTCTTTTATTCTCACGGCTTTGGCCTTCTCGTCCCACTCATAATTATATTCGGGAGTAATCTCATAAGCATCAACAAAATTTTTAGCTTCTTTGACGGGAATTGAATTTCTTAAGAAAATTTTGGGAATACCGTAAAGCGAATTTGCCCGCTCTATCAATAACCCATCTTTTTTTAACCTTTCTTTTATGGGCGCAATCCCCTTTTCGTCCCCTTCCTTACGCACCAATTTTCCGCCAGGACATTGAGGATTATCGCACGATAAATAAAATTCCTTTTTCTTTTTATTGTATCCTGGTTTTGAGGTGGGTAATAATTTTAAATTTCGTGAGGTCTGACAAAGAGGACAAATTACCCGATGTTTTATTCTTTCATCAATTACTCTTTCTGGCACATCAATTAAAATGAAAATATCGGGGTCGTCTCTATAACCAATTAAATCGCGAAAAAATAACGAAAAGGCTATCTGGTCTAAATCTCTCGGAAAACCATCAATAAAAATGGCTTTTCTTTTTCTTTGAGTAATTTCTCTTTTAACTAAGGCTAAAATTAGCTCGGTGGGTAAAAGGGTTTTAGTACTCCTCTTTTCTAAAACCGATATTATTTTAGGAAGAGGAAACCATCCCCGATAATTCTTTTTCAAAAAATCAATCAAAAATTTTCTTTTTTCTTTTGAAAGTTCTTTATCAATATCTCTAATCATGTCTCCAATAGAGAAATGGTCTATTCTCTCGGGAGCCACAATTTCAGCGAACATTTTTGAATAAGTTCCCTTGCCGGAATTTTTTTTCCCCAAAAGATAAGCTACGAAAGTATTCCCCGATTTCAAATATTTTCTCAATTTTTTAATTTCTGGGCGGGCTTTCAACTGAAAATACTTCTCTCTTTGTCGAGGGTCATTTAAATCAAATTTTAAATTGGATTCAGTTTTAGTTTTAAATAGTGGAAATCTCATGGTGTAATTTCTAATTTAAAAATTTAAAATTCTTAAACTTCTACCGTCGCTTAAAATCTTAACATCTCCTTCTCTGTCGGTTCTTAAAACATTTATATCATATTTCTCCAAAGTATCCAAGGTTTCTTGATGAGGATGGCCATAATAATTGTCTTTTCCCACCAAAATGACGGCATATTGGGGAGAAACCTTTTCTATAAATTCTTCTGCCGAAGAGGTTTTGCTTCCGTGATGAGCAATTTTTAAAATATCTGAGTCAATATCAACCTCTTTTTGCAGTATTTCTTTCTCTGTTGATTTATAAATATCACCTGTAAATAAAAAAGAGTTTTCGCCAAAAACCAATTTAGCAACAATTGAAGTGTTGTTGCTGTCTTTAAATTCTTCCCCTGCTAAATTTTTAAATGGATATAAAATCTGGAAAATACTTTTTTGAGTAATAACTTTCTGGCCGGCTTCGGCAATAAAAATTTTAGCTTTCTCCTCTCCAATTAATCTTTCCCATTCTTTATATTCAGCTGTATCCCTGATAATGCCGGTCCATAAAACATTTTCAACTTTGTATCTTTTTAAAACTTCAATCAGTCCTGTTAAATGGTCTTTTTCCGGATGGGTCAAAATTATTAAATCAATCGTCCTATCCCAAAAAGGCATTTCTTTGCTTAATTTCTCCAAAACAGTTCCATCTGTCCCTCCATCAATCAAAATTTGATGTGATTGGGGTGTTTCAATAAAAATGCTATCACCTTGGCCGATATCAAAAAAAGTAACTTCTAAAAATTTTTGCTGATTAAAATCAAAGACCGCAATCCAAGCAAAAATGTTCAACCCAGCTAAAATTCCCAAAAAGATTAAAATATAATTTTTCTTTTTCATTTGTTTCATTATCTTAACAAAAAACCCTGCCTGACGGTAGGCAGGCGCCTGATTGAGAAAGCGGCGGAGTTCGGGGCTCCTTTGCCCGTCCGAAGCTTTAGCGGAGGAGGGCCCCGACTGGACGATGTTAGAACCTGTTTTACTCTAGAAACCTAAAAGTAGAAAGCATTTGGTTGAAAATCTTATCGTAATTATATTTAGTGGGGACGCCTGCAGTAGCTGGTGTTAGAACCTCTCCCTTAAGTTCATAGATTGATTCATCTTGCTTGACATAGACGGTCTTGATTAAATGGACAACCCCAAGTTCTTTATACGTTTCCACTAAAATTCCATTATAATTATTTGCTCCAAAAGTAATGTCTTCTACATTTTCCCCTTCTTGAAGAGGGAGAAAGGTTTCTGAAACCCAATCTTTTAAGGAAAGTAAAACAGATTCGTTGCCAAAAAGCTTACTTAGATTGCTATAAAATTCAACACTAAACCCAATTTTTTCTACTGGAATTTTCGTTCCATTCTCTTCATAAAAACCTACTGTCTCTCCAAAGTATATCTCTTTTGTAAAGGTATCTTCTCGAACAAACCAATCTTCAGGATACTTTACCTCAAACCCATACTCCTCATTCCTGTAAGTCTGCCAATCGGCGGTTTGAATTTTATTATAACAATCTTCTTTTTTATGGATACCGTTGAATTCTTTAATCTCATCACAGGCTTGCTTTGATTTTTCAGTATCAATATTAATAAAACTATCGGCAATAACCTCAAAACAGCTATCTTTTTTAGGAATATTTTCCATGTCCCTACACAAATTCATCATTTTATCAAAGTTATCAATTGAGACTGGAATATTCATCATTTCATAAAAATTACAGGTATTTTTTCCATAAAGCAATTTGCATTTGGTCTTTTCGCCCAAAGATAACCAAATTCCGCCCAATACAATTACAAAGATAAGTAATCCAATAATAATTTTTGTTAATCTTTTCATTGCTTAATTCTACCAAAAAACCGCCTTCTTGAGAAAGCGGCCTTTTGATTTTCGATAGGTGGTTTAGCGAACGATGTTAGAACCTGTCTAGCAATCTCTTAAACCAGAAGTTAACTGCACTTCCATAAATTGCACCCACAATGATTCCTCCAATTATTTCGGGCAACAAAAAACCTACAAAAAGAGACGAATTGTTAACGCTAGTTAGAAATAAAATTAAGACACTAAAAACAACTGGGATTATACCGATAATAAAGTTAATCTTTGCAAATTCACTCGACGGAACAATGCTTCTCTTAAGTATGAATTCTACCGCCCATTTCGTTACCATAAATAAAGTAATAAGCGCTATCAGAAGAGAAAGGGAAAAACTTATCATTTTTGATTCTTTAAAGGGCATTGTCTTTAAAATAATCTCGTAAACTATTACTGAAAGGATATTGCCACTAATGATATACAAATAAATATTCCCAACAATCCAAGCTATGCTTTTATGGGGTTTTTTATCTATTTTTTGATTCTTAGCTGAAACATATTCCATATTCTCTTATTCTATCAAAAAACCGCCCCCAGTAGTAGAAAGCTACGCTTTCACTACGGGGCAGGCTTTTTGAGAAAGCGGCGAGGCGGCTCCCCCGACTGGACGATGCGAAGCCCCGTAGTGAACCTGCAGGTTCTACTACTTGGGGTTAGAACCTGTTTTATCTACCGAATTCGTTTAAAGTCTGTAATACTTGGATGTCCGAAATAATTGCCGTCACAAAATACACTATAAGGGGGGTTACTAATAAAATAATACCCACCACCCAAGCAAAATTAACTTTCTCTCCTTTCTTCGCTTTGTCTTTAAGGTAGAACCAATAAATAAAACTTCCGATTGCGAATATGGTAGGAACAAGAAGAAACCAGGGAAATCGTGTTTGTGCCCCCAATTCTTGAATCACTGAAAGTGCGCTTAAATAAAATACCAAGTAATAAGCCGCAAATAAACCATTAAATATAAAAGATATAAATGAAATAATTTTTGCAGTTTTCATGTTATCTTATTCTACCAAAAAACCGCCCTCTTGAGAAAGCGGCGAAAAAAGAAAGTTATAATAAGAAGTAATTGGCTCGCTCTAGCGGACGATTTTAGAACCTTGAGATGGGAAGAAGTATTTAGGTATCCTGAATTAGCTTTGGGACAGATAAAGGAATTGGTTGGGCGATGTTAGAAACTGGTTTAGTTAAAAAGAAAAGCCTAATCGACAAAAATGTCTTTCGGCTTGAAATTACGGAGTTGCTGAGAAGAATTCGAATCGAAGCAAGCGAGCACAGTTGACGCGACTTATTCCCCTGAACTAACAGAGTAGTCGGCCTCTTTCAAAAGTGAATTGCTTTACGGGGAATAGCTACCCCATTCACCCCTTACTTCACCGACCTGGGATTGCCGCGTCCTACTCACGTCCGATATTGGACTTGTCCTAACGACCCCTCCGCGGAGTTTCTCAGCAACAACGCCTATAGAAGGACCAATAAAATAGTAACAAGAACAAGAATATGTGTCAAGTCCAAGACTTTATTTGTAACTATAATCTGCCGATGCTCCGAGGGTAGGATTCGAACCTCTATGATTATTTTACACTTATCACTTCCTCAAACTCGATGTTCTTCAAACCGTACCTTGTATCAAAATCGCGTCTCCCTGTCCGACATCAAAAAAATTAACTTCAAGAAATTTAGGTTGAGATAAGCCATAAATCACCCATCAGGCCAAGACATTAAACAAAAGTAAGAAAGAAAATATCTTACGAAGCATTATCTCACTTTATCAAAAAAAACAAAACGCCCAAAGTGTTTACTAGGACGTTTCGTTTTAAAGATTTCCGAAAACCTTCAAAGATCTTAGGCCTTGCCCATGATCCTGAACATCTTGGTTCCGCATTTCGGGCAAATGCCAGTCATGGCTCTTCTTTTAGTTCCTCCCTTTCCCTTCATCGAAACTTCTTTTTCGTCTTTCATTTCTTGCTTTTTTTTGCATTTTACGCAATATCCAGTTGTCGCCATAGAAATATATTAAATTAGAAAAGTTTTTTATCTCGACCTTTGGAATTTTAACTTATCCACAGCTTATTTTACCTTAATTTAAGCATAAAATGAAGTCAAGTCCCGTTACAACCTTGACAATGAAAGTTGTAATACCACTCTTCAAAGACGTAAGTCGGCTTCGCCCCGTTAGAAAGTTATTTTCTAAGCCTACGAGACAAAATGTGTTTTAATATTTTGAAATGCGAGCTTTCTAACGGGGCTTCGCCTCAGAAAAAAGGTATAACCACGCGCATTATTGAGGTTGTAACGGGGCATGTCCTATTTCTTCAATTTTTTATTCGCTGAGTCCCGTGAAACGGGGCGAAGCGGGAGATGAGACGAAGTCTCAGCGACCAATTCTATAAGTAATTTTCCCAAATCAATTCCGTACATTTTGCAAACCTCGCCAATTTTTAAATTTTCCGTTTCGGTTTCGGCAAAAGGACAACTCAAACAAGGTAAATTGTATTTCGCCAAAATCTTTTCTGCTCCAGGAATTTTTAAAATTTCCGCCAAAGTTGTATCTTTACCAATCTTCATAACTCTAAGAATTACGCCTACGAATCACGAATCAGTTCGAAGAGCTTCGCTCTTCTCTCGCCTCAGCTAAAGCTTCGGCCTACGAATATACGAATAATTGAGCACGACCTTAAAAACCAGATTACCGAAAGACTATTATGCTAACCAACCGCCATCAATTACTACAGTAGAACCAGTCATATAAGAAGAAGCGTCAGAAGCTAAAAATAGTACTAAATTGGAAACTTCTTCCGGTCTACCCATTCGGCGCATTGGAATTCTAGCCATAATCCCCTGCATCGTTTCCATTATTTTGGGATCAATTTTTTGTCCGGAAGCAATCGGAGTATCAATAGCACCCGGAGCAATAGCATTAACTCTTATATTAAATGATGCCAATTCAACCGCCAAGGACTCCGTTAATGCTACTACCCCTCCCTTCGAAGCAGAATAATGAGCTAAAAATGGCAAACCAACACCTACTTGACCTATATCAGTTGAGGCGACGTTTATCATCACTCCCGATTTTTGCTTTACCATTTCTTTGGCAGATGCCTGAGCACAGAGAAAATATCCCTTTAGATTGATGTTTAAAGTCAAATCCCATTCTTCTTCGGTCAGCTCCAAAAATGGTTTAAACTGGCAAATCCCGGCATTATTAACTAAAATATCTACCTTCCCCCATTTATCAACCGCCGCCCTGACCATTGCCTCTACTTCTTCTTTTTTCGTCACGTCACATTTTACAGCTATTGCCTCACCACCATTTTTTTTAATTTCATCTACTACTAATTGACATTCTTCCTGCGAAATATCCGAAACCACTACTTTTGCTCCGGCCTTGGCAAGTTTTATTGCGTGGCTCTTTCCCATTCCACGCCTGGCCCCGGTAATAATAGCGACCTTATTTTTTAAATCTTCGTACATATTTTTTATTTTTAGATTTTAAATCGACCTTTCCGAAGCCGGTGTACGAATTTATGAATCTACGGCTTCGGTTACGAATCCTATTATATCATATATTTATTCGTATATTAGTAAAAATTCGTAATTCGTAGGGATTATCCGAACATTAAAATCTCGGGTTTGAATATCAATAAAATTCCCAGGGTCAAGATTAGTAATCCGCCAATTAAAGTGGCCCAATAATTATATTTTTCAGTAAAACCAATTCTGCTTAGAGTTATTACGGCTAAAGAAAAAACTATTAAATCGTCTAACATAAAAATAAAAGTATAAAGTAAAAGATAAAGATAATAACTTAAATTAGTAAGATGATTTAAGGTTAAAATTCTGGTGAAAGTGGCCGGAAGACCGGCTGAACAAAAAAATTCAATCAGATTTACTCCCAGAGCCAGTATAATAATTCCGCCAAAAATGCCAAAGGTAAGAGGCGAGAAGACCAGTCTTTCGGCATGGTTTTTCAAACCACTTTTTATTTTATCGCCCAAGCCAACTTCCCCATCGGTCACTTTACAAACTCCAGGCTTGAATTTAATAAAATTTCTAATCTGCCAAATCCCCACTCCTAAAGCAAAAACTCCGATAATTATTCTCGTTAAATTTACATAACTGATTGCTAAAAATAATTTTAACCAAGCGCTCAAAATTAAAAAATAAACAATTCCCGAAGCTAAAATAAATGTTCCCCCTATCAAAATTATTCTTTTTCTAGAGCGAGTATTTATTAAAAGTAAAATTAAAAATAATAAAACCCACATTGCACAGGGATTTAATCCGTCCAGTGCTCCCAGAGTGATAGTCAAAACAGGCAAAGACATTTTTGAAATATCAATTTCTCCGAAAAAAAGAAATTTAGTTTTTTGAGGGACCGCCTTTCCTTCGCCTAAACACTCCCTTAGGCATGCTTCAATCTCCTGACCAGTCTGTTCATTAAAACCAACGAAATACTTTGTAGGAGTAAAGGTTACGGGGACATAACCTTTTTCTCTGTCTGGTAACTGATATTTTTCATAAAATTCATTTAAGATTTTTTGATTTTCCAGGCCGTAAAATACTTCGTATTCTTTTATCTCAATCTCCGGGTATTTCTCCTTTAATGTCTGTAAAAACTCTTTTTCCTCGGCACAATGGGGACAAATGGCACTGTAGAAAAAATCAATTTCTATTTTTTCTTTTTGGGAAAAAACAAAACAGGCATTGCCGAATAAAAAAACCAAAGTTAAAAATAGGAAAATAAGTTTTTTCATCTTGTTATTTATTAATTATACTTGACATTTTTCCTTTGTCCAACCACAAACCCCATTAGAAGAAGCGGGGCTTTTACTTAACCAACCTCTTTCTGAAAAAAATAAATTGATATTGTTTTCTAGCCGCCCTCAAGGGCAGGGTTTTCTAACGGGGTAAATTGCACTTCTGTGGTTTTTGCACTATAATTATATAATAGCGGTTTACAGGAGGTCTAAGCCGTTATATATTAACTATAAAGTATTTATTTTCTATATGTTAATTTCAGAAAAAGAATTAGAAAAAATTTTAGTGGATGCTGGCCTTATTGAAAAAATTGATTTTGATATGGTCAAAGAGTTGGCTAAAGAGGCAAACCAGCCCTTGGATAAAATGCTGATAGAAAGAGGTTTGATTAAAGACGAAGAGATGGGAAAGTTAATTGCTAAAGCCGCAGGTTATCCTTTTGTTAGACTTAAAAGAGCAATTGTAGACGAAATAACCCCCCAATTGCTGGCTTATATTCCAGAAGCGGTTGCCCAATCCCAAAGAGCAATTGTCTTTGGTGAAGAAAAAGGAATTCTTAAAGTTGCCGCTACTAACCCGGCAAATTACACCTTTTTAAACTTACTGAAAAAAAAGACCGGCAAACAAATCAAGGCATTCTATGCCACTGATTTTGATATAGACCAGGCCTTAAAAAAATACAAGGGTGATATAACAAATGAGGTGGCAAGACTGATAGAAGGATTAAAAAAAGATCCGAAAAAAAGCGAGGAAAACATTGTGATGTTGGTTGATTTACTTCTTGATTATGGATATATCACCTTGGCTTCCGACATTCATATTGAACCATTGGCGAGAATCAGTATTGTTAGATACAGAATAACCGGATCTCTCTACAAAATAATAGAGTTCCCCAAAGAATTTCACATAAGAATTGTTTCCCGTATTAAGATTCTGGCCAGATTAAGAACCGATGAAAGGGCGCGGGCCCAAGACGGCCGTTTTGAACAGGAAATTAGAGGATCAAGAATTGACTATCGCGTTTCTATTATGCCAACCATAGAAGGAGAAAACGTGGTTATCAGAATTCTTATGCAAAGGGGAAGAAAGTTTGAATTGCCGGATCTTGGTCTTTTAGGGGATGATTTTAAAAAGGTTAAAGCTCACGCCGAAAAACCTTATGGTATGATTCTGGCAGTTGGTCCTACTGGCTCTGGTAAAACTACCACTCTTTATGCTCTCATCCAATTAATAAATAAGCCGGATATCAATATTATGACTATTGAAGATCCGGTTGAGTACACCATTGAAAGAGTCAGGCAAATTCAGGTTAATCCGGCAAAAGACATCACCTTTCCTACCGGTCTTAGGTCTATTGTCCGCCAAGACCCAAACGTCATTATGGTAGGTGAAATCCGCGATAAAGAAACAGTAGATATTGCCATTAACTCAGCCCTAACCGGGCACTTGGTGCTTTCTACCCTGCATACCAACGATGCCCCGACCACTTTCGCCAGGTTTTTAGAAATGGGAGCTCAAGCCCACCTGGTAGCCAGTTGTATCAATGTTATTATAGCCCAAAGATTGGTAAGAAAAATTTGCTCGGAATGCAAAGAAGAGTATTTTCTCACTAAAGAAGATCTGGATATTATCAACAGTGAACCTTTATTCGCCGAAAACATAAAAAAAATCGCCGGCAAGGAAAATATTAAAGCAATAAAATTTTATAAGGGGAAGGGCTGTAAATTTTGCAACTTCTTGGGCTACGAAGACCGAACCGGTGTTTTTGAAGTTTTAGATGTTACTGAAGAAATACGGGAATTGATTAATAAAAAGGCCTCAATGGATACCATTAGAAAAAAAGCTATAGAACAAGGTATGAAAACAATGATTCAGGACGGAATAACCAAGGCTCTTATGGGAATCACCACCTTACAAGAAGCCAGAAGAGTGGCCAAATTTTAACAGTCCAAAAAATTAAGATAAAAATCCATCATGCCTCTGTTTAAAAAAATAAGCACTGCGGAAAAAAAAGAATTTGCAAAAACTTTATGCCTTCTCATTAAAAGCGGAACCCCGATAAACGAATCTTTCCGGGCTCTTTCGGAACGGGCCAGGTCACCTGCCCTCAAATTGACTTTGGAAAAAGCTCGGGAAAGAACCGAAAAAGGAACTCCAATCTATGAAGTTTTTGAAGATAGTCCAAACTTTGAAAAGGTCTTCGCTGCTTTTATCCGGGCCGGAGAAGAAAGTGGTACGCTGGAAAATAATTTAATAAATCTGAGCAAATGGCTTGAAAGAAAACAAATGCTGGAAATGGAATTAAGTGCAGCAACCCTTTATCCAAAAATAATTCTTATCTTTGCTCTGTGTCTTGGTGGCGGGCTTGCTTTTTTTGTCCTGCCCAGAATAGTTCCCATTTTTTCTTCCTTCGACGTTGAACTCCCGCTTCCAACAAAAATACTTTTGGCTATTGCCAATTTCATCAATAACTACGGGCTATTCTTTATTCTTGGAATAATTATTTTCTTGATATTTGCTTATCTAATAAGCCGAACTGAAAAAGTACAAGAAAAAATTGACAGTTTGGCATTAAAAGTTCCAATGGTCGGCGATTTTATTCGCGACTACCAATTAACAATTATTTCTCAGCTTTTTTATACTCTTTTGCAGAGCGGTTTAATGATTACTAAAATCATAGAGATAGTCGCCGATTCAGTAACCAATAGAAAATATAAAAAATCTTTACAATACCTGAAAGAAAGAGTAATCAGGGGAGATCCTCTTTCTTTGGCTATCAATAACTTTCCCGAATTATATCCCAGCATCTATGTCAGTATGGTAACTACCGGAGAAGAAACTGGAGCCTTTATTGAGTCTTTCGGCTATTTAGCCGACTTTTTTTCCACATCGCTCAATGAAAAAACTAAAACATTGCCGGTCATTTTGGAACCGGCAATTCTTATTTTTATCGGCCTAGTTGTCGCCTTCGTTGCTAGCGCCATTATTCTACCAATATACAAAATTACTCAAGGATTTGGTGTTTAAAAAACGATTTCCCGCGGTCGGAAAATTACTCAGCTAAGTAAATTTTCAAATAAAATTGATTATTTTCTTTCCAGACGAAAACGAAGTTTCCCCCGCTTAATCTTAAAAGAGAAACTTTCTCATAGGGGCCATATTCTTGCTGATTTATCCTAACATACCAATTGTTGCCAAGCCGATAAAGATAGGCAAAATTTTCTCCAGAAGTTGTAAAAGAAGAAATTTCGTCATAAGGCCCTTCTTTCCACTTAATAAAATCTATATACCACTTACCGTCCAGTTTATAAGAAAAAATATAATCATCTTGATAGAATGTTACCCTTTCAACTTCTTCGTGAGGACCATAAATTTTATTATCTATTCTTATATACCAAAAGTCATTTTCTTTGTATTCAAAACCAAAATTTGCCTCGGCGGTTAAATGAAACAATCTAACATCTTGATAGGGTCCAAAATTTACATCATTAATTCTTAAATAAGCTTGCTCCTTATTATCGTAATAACGAAAAGTAAAATTATTGCCAGCCGTTCTTAAAGAGTCGATTTTCCGGTAGGGCCCATATATCTGTTCATTAAGATTGAGATAAAAATTCTCTTTCTTTTGATATATAAAAGCCAAACTATCTCGTGAAAAGAGAGATAGGTTTAAATAATCATAAGGGCCCAAAACTCTTAAGCCCTTTGTCGGTTTAGGTGATTCTGTCGGTACTGGTATCTTTATTAAATCAACCGGTTCCTCTACGGTTGGAATAACAGCAATTTCTAGGAACTTCTTGTATTGCCTTTCTAATGAAGCTAGTTCCCAAATCGTAATAGTCAAAAAAAGACTAAGTAAACAACAAAGAATTAATAATAATTTTTTTTCATTTTTTGTTGATAACATCTTTAAATGCATATAAATTTTATGAAAAAAGGGTTTACCCCGTTAGAAGTCCTTGGTAAAAAATTTTTAGAGAATAAAATTTTTTTACGATTCACTAAATAATGTATTATGTTGATATTAAGTTTTTTTAATTCTAAAAACATTATGAAGTATAAAGGCAGACTTCTAACGGGGTTTACCGTTATTGAATTTCTGATATATATTGTTATTCTGGCAATAGCCATGGCTGGTATTGGTCTTATCTTATCAAACATATTTCGGGTGGGAACACGAACCGATGTCATCGGAGAAGTCAGCCATAACGGTAGGTTTGCTATGCAAAGAATAAGCCAGGTAATAAAAGAATCCTCAGTTATTACAATAGAAGAGGAGGGAAATCAATTAAGGCTCTATTCAAAAGATGGGAGTTCCACTATCTTTTATGTTTTTGAAAATGATAATGGAATAAAAATATTAAGAATAAAAGAAGGAGACCAAGACGCTGACTTAACAACGGAGAGGGTCAATGTTGATAAACTCCTTTTTAAAAAAGTTGCAGAGGATTCGGTCAGGGTGGAAATGAACATTTCTTTTTCTAACCCCCAGCACCTTCCTGAATACGAATTTAACAGTTTTTTTACCAGTTCTTTCACCAGAAAATAACTAACGGATTATTTCCAGATTTTTCGCTTCAGGAGCGGTAGAAAAAATTCTTATTACTCTTTCTTTTTTTACGGGAAGATATTCTATCATATAACTATATTTTGGGTCGGGGTCTTCTAAAACCAGATGCATTAAATATGGACTTAATTCATCATGACACTCCGAAACACTAACTGCCGGCTGGCCGAGTTCAGGAATGCAATCGGGAAAAAGGCCATCATGCCCTACTGCATAAGTATAAACTGCTGTCATCAGCACTTGTATTTGATTTATTCTTGTGGCATTTCTGGCTTTTCTGAAAAAATCTGTAGGTCTCAAGGCTAAACCAACCCCGAAAAGTAAAACCAAAATAAGCATTCCGCCAATAAGCAGATTAATCTTTGGCCTGTCAAACTGCATGCCTTATTGTATAATTATTATCTCTTTGCCCGGTTCATTGGCTTCGTCAGCCGAAGAAGTAATTTTTATTGCCTCTTGATCAATATCAACAAATTCAATCAAATAATTCTCCAATGCTAATGGCGGTTTAGGAAGAGCGTGGAGATATTTTGGTACTATTAATGATCCGGGCACGTCATCATCATAACACCACAGGTCTGGGTCTATACCAATAGCAACCGGATCATCCACCGGACCAATACATTCATAACCAGGAGTAACAGGAACAGGAAAAGTACCGTTATTTTCTACGGCATAAGAATAAATGGCGCTGGCTATTGAATTCATCTGGCTTAATCGGGTAGCGTTTCTTGCATTCTTAAAATGCCTAGCCGGATTAATACCAATAATTAAAGCAGCCGCTAGAATGGTAATAATGGCAATAACAACTAAGAGTTCAATCAGAGTAAATCCTTTTTTGTTTTTCAACATTAGATTTTTAATTTTAATTTAACAAAATAGCGACCTTTAAATAATATTGCTCTATTTGTTACTGATTATTACATTTTAATAAATTATAAAAATTCGTCAACTAAATGGTAATTAAATAATAAATAAATTAAGAGGGCAACGGCAATAACTAGAACAGCTAAAATTACTCGGATTATTATCAGTTTCCGTCTGTGCCCTTGCCAATAAACCTTCTTCTCTTTTTCTTTAATTTTCAAGGGCAGAAGGTTAATTCCCTCTTCTACGGGGTCTTTATTAATACTTCTTAAGGCCAGGCCTATAGAATTAGCGTAAATTACGGCTTTGGTCGCGTCAATACCACCCCTCCTTTTTATCTTTTTCAAGGGGTCGCCGATTTCTATTTCAATATTTGGAAAATGGCCCTGGAAAAACTTATCTATTTTCGGTAAAAGAGCAGTTCCACCCGATAATATTATTTTTTTGATTTCTTTTTCGGTTTTCACTTGATAATATTTAATGGCTTCCCTTGTCGCTTCCACGATTTCTTCCATTTCTTTTTCCAAAACTTCTAACATAATATTGTCTTCTTTGTGAAATCCTTTGATACCTAAAATCGTTCCCGCTTCCTCTTTAGAAATGCCAAAATATTCGGCTATCTTATCTCCGAGATAATCTCCACCACTAGGGATTGCTGTTGAAGAACTGATGAAGTCATTCTCATCAAAAATATTTATGTTGGTTATGCGACTACCAATGTCTAAAATTATGGTACCGGTGTTTTTGGGAGCAATTTTTTCAGGTAAGAGAGCCCTTCCAATAGATGCTGCCTCAAAGTCAAAAACCGCGGGCTCTACCCCGGAAGATTTTAAAAAACAAACTTGCTCATCAATAATATCCTTTAATACAGCAACGCATAAAACCTTAACTTCATTTAATTTTTCATCCCACACTTCAAGATAATTCCAATAAAGCTCATCTATTGGGAAAGGAATAGTTTTTTTAACCTCCTCCTTCACTTTATCAAAAATATTTTCTTTTGACTTAAAAGTAAAAACCTGCACATTGGTTTTAAATTCAGGAACACTGATAACACCTCTAAGAATAGGGCCTAGTTTTGGCCTAAAGGGTTTAAATCCCGCTTGATTAACAGCTAATTTAAAGGCCAGGGAAAGCTCTTTTTGGTCTTTGATTACTCCCTCACGGACAATCCCCTCTTTTATAATGGATCTTCCATAAGATAAAATTGAACGATTCTTATTCAAGTGTAGAAGTTCAATGGAATAATCGCTTATGTCAATAGCAATTAGCGGAGGTAAAAATAAAAATTTCCTTAAAATAACCAAAGGGCTAGGTGGAAGCCATTTTCCGATTTTCCTCTTCAGTTTTGGGAAAAACCAGTATCTTTCTTTGCGTTTTTCCATTGCTGCTATTCGGGCAGATTCTCTAACGTCTTTTACCATTATTTTCTCTTCGAATATCTTCTGTTTTTCTATTTTAGAAATGTAATCTTCGATTTTAATATAAAGAGAAATTCTACCAAAAATTCTGGAAAAAAATCCCGGCTCTCTTTTTGGTTCTGGTAAGCTCTTTTTCAATTCTTGGAAAATCTCAATTGCCCTGTCTAAATTGTCTTCTTTATAATGAAAGATGGCTTCCTCAAAAAGTCGCTTTAAATTTGCTGTTTTTTCTTTTTGCTCCCTCTCTATTTCTTCGGGAGTCATCATTTCTTTTTCTTTCTCAACTGCCACTTTCAACCAAAGACGCCTTTTTTCTTTTTCCGCATCCGTTTCTCCCTTAAAAACAGGCTCTCTCCTGACGGGAATTTCCTCATTGAGAAGAAGTTCTGCTTTGATGGGAATTTCTTCCTTAACATAAGACTCTTCTTTAACGGGAAGTTCTTCTTTAATAATAATATTTGCCTGTTTTCCTTCCGTTTGCTTTCTTTTAATTTCTTCCTCAATTATCTTGGTTTCTTCTTCCATTATTTTGCTTTTTTCTTCAGTTTTCTCTTCCGCCTTCGAAGCAACTTCTTTTTTCTTGGGTTCTTCCTCCTTGCTCAAAGTTTCTTTTGGCAATTCTTGTATTTTTTCTACTTCGGCTTCCTGAATTTTCGGCTCTTCTTCTTTTCTTAAGATTTCCTTCGCTTTTTTAATCTCTTCTTCTGTTTTTAGTTTTTCCTCCAATGCCTTCAATTCCTCAAGTTGTCCTTCTTCCAATTCTTTTTTAACCATCTCAAATTCCTGCTCGTATTTTTCTTTGATTTCTATTTTTTGATTTTCAAATTCTCTTTCTAGCTCTTCTAATGCCCGGCCCTCTATTTTGAACTTCTCCTCTTCTTGGACTAGTTTATTCATCAATTCTTCCAAATCGTTTTCGTATCTCTCGGTTATCTCTTTTTTCCTGGCTTTTAATTCTTCTGGATATTTTTTAACAAGCTCTTCTTGGTATCTTTTAAGCTCTTCTCGTTTTTTTACCTCTTCTGTTTCCTTTTCTGCTGTTTCTGCCGTCCCCTTCTCTTCCTTTTTTTCTAACCCTTTTGCACGTTGGCGCTCGGTTTGAATTTTTTCTTCTTGTTTTTTAACTTTTTTTAAAAGAGCATTTGCCCTTTCCTGCAGTGAAGCGCCCCTTATTACTCTTGCCAAAAACCCAGGGGGCTTTTTCTCTTTTATTTCCTCTGCGGCTATAACTTTGTCCAAAAGCTCTTTGGCAAAAGTAAATTCACCATTCTTATAGCTATCAAGGGCTTTTTTAAGCATATTCCGATATTCTTCCTCTTTTTTCTTTATTTCTTCTTCTACTCCCTTCTCTTGTAATTTTTTTTCTTCTTCCTGTTTCTTGATTTCTTTCTCAAATACCGGCAGTTTCTTTTCCTCAGCTGGCCTCGGTACTTCGGGTATCTTTATTTCTATTTTCTCTAACTTTTTTTCTGGTTTTTCTTCTTCCTCAGGAAGTTCTATTGGTTTTATTAATTTTTCTTCGGGAAAGATTTCTTTTTTTCTAAATTCCTCCTCTTCTATATAAGGAATCCCCAACTCCAGGTTTATTGTCTTTACTTTCTCTTTTATAAGGTTTTCTTCCTTAAAAAATTGCTGGTATTCTACTTCTTTCTCTTTTAATAAATTTGATAACCTATTTTTTTCTTTTTCTAATTCCCATTTTTTTTCTTCCAGGCCTTTCCGATTATCTTCCATTTTCCACCTCTCTTTTTCGATTTCTCTTTTTTTCTCGGGGACTGAAATCTCTCTTTCTTTTGATTCTATTACCTCAAGCGCATCTTCGGTGATTTTTTCTTTTTCTAAGGTCTTTTCCAGTTCGGTTTCCAACCTTTCTTTTTGCATTAAAATATCGTTTTTTAAGACCTCCGCTGTTTTTTTTCTATCGCTTAACTGAAAAAAATCATTTTTCAAATTGGCTTTTTCCTGAAGCATTTTTTCTCTCAACTTCTTTCTGAAAATTTCTTCTCTTTCTTTTTTAAGTTGTTCTCCTTCTTTCAATACTTCCTCATATCTTAAATCAACTTCTTTAATTTGCTTTTCCTGTTCTTTAATTTCGTCCAGAATTTGCCATTTTGTTTTTTCAGCTTCCCGCCTTTCGGCATCTACTTTCCATCTTTTTTTCTCAATTTGGACTTTTGTTGGAGGAATGGTTTTCTTTTCCTGGGCCTCAATCTTTACCACTTCGCTTTCAATGGCCCCCTCCTCTTTATAAGTCAACCCTAGCAAGGTCTTAAGGTTTTTAATTTTAGTTAAAAACTGTTTCTTTTCCTTATCTATTTCTATTTTTTTCAACTCAAAACTTTCAATTTTTTTATCAAGTTCGGTAAGCTGATTTTTAGCTGTCGGATCTGCCATCCCTGTTTCATCAATTTTATTCATATTTTTAGATGGTTAATTTTCTGCTATAATATTTAAAGGTTTAATACATTTGGGCTTCTACCTTTAATTTTAGCCGTTTTCTAACAAAAAAACAATAAAATCGGGCATTATGAAAAGAGGATACATGCCTTACGGGCTTATAACTGGGTTTACCACGCACCATTTTGAAAGAAATAAATGTCAAAAGACAAGGGCTTTTTCTATTGAGAAAAATAAATTCCAAAATGGTGCGGGGTTTACCTTAATTGAACTGATGATAGTGGTGGCTTTAATTGTTCTGGTCTCGGCTTTCACTCTTCCTGTGGGTTTTAATTTCTATCAAACATCAACCTTAAAAGACCAAGCCAGAAATCTGGAAAACTCCTTAAGACAGGCTCAGGCAATGGCTATAACCGGTCGCGGAGAGAGCAGTGCCGGAATTGCAATATTCCCCGAGAAAGAGCAATACGTAATTTTTGAAGGAGAATCTTACCAGAAAGGACGAAACGACATAACTGTTCCTTTTGCCGTCTCCTTATCAATATCAGTCAGCGGCGTAGATGAAGGTGAAGATAAAATTGAAATAATTTTCCAAAAATCAACCGGCCTACCAATCTTACCCGAAGGAGAAACATCAATAACTATAAATTTAACTTTAGGAACCAATTCCCAAGTAATAACCATTAATTCTCAAGGGAAAATAGAAAGGTATGGGTCAAAAGAATAATAAACCCCGCACCATTTTGAAAGAAATAAATGTCAAAAGACAAAAATTTCTTCTATTGAGAAAAATAAATTCCAAAATGGTGCGGGGTGAAAAAGAAAAAAAAGGACTGATTTTAATAGAACTGCTTATGGCTATGGCCATTTTTGCCATTGGCATAGTAACCATTTCTGCTTTATTTATAAGCGCCACTCAAGGAATAATAATCGGTTTGGAAAAAACCAGAGGATTTCTTGTATCAAACGAGGCCTTGGAAGCGGTTTACGCCATCTCCAAAGAAGACCCAGATTGTTTAACTCCGGGAAAATACGAAGTCGGCATCAACAATAACAATCAATGGGTTATTATACCGAAAACCGGGTTAATGGGTCATTTTTTGCTGGCGAATAACGCCCAGGATTCAAGCGGCTACAAAAATCACGGAATAATACAGCAAGTGACTTTTTCTGAAGATAGAAAGAGCCAGCTGTTGGCTGCCGCCAGATTTAACGGAATTGATAGCCATATCAAAACCGAATACGCTTCTTCTCTTCAAATAGAGGGCCCCCTCACCTTATCAGCTTGGGTTATGGACACCAGCGTTGAAAAAATACCCAGAGACATTGCCGGAAAATACGATTTTTCAACAGGAGAGGGCGGATATATGCTTTACAAAGAAGGTAGTAATTATTATTTCTTAATTTCCGGCCAAGGGTATTCACCTTTCCTTCCGGCTCCCTCTGATAATCTCCCCTGGGAACATGTAGCGGGAGTTTACGATCCCGGAGACCAAACCATGCGTTTATATATCAATGGACAACTAAAAAACTCATTAAGGGTAGAAAATGTGACCTCTATCAATAAAGCCCCAAAAATAGAATTTTTCATTGGTAATGACGCCCGCTCTTCTCGGCCTTGGCAAGGTTCGATTAGCGATGTCAGGGTTTATAAGCGGGCTTTAACTGTTAATGAAATCGCCGGGCTTTACGGTCGTTACAGTGTTCCTTATGAAAAAAGCTTAGTAGTTCCCAATTTAGAAAAATTAGCCGGAATCTGGAGTTTTAATGAAGGCGAGGGGTGTGTTGCCCATGATAACAGCGGAAACAACAATCACGGTCTAATTAAAAAATGCTCTCAAACTCAATGGGTGGAAAACCGAAAGGGAAAACCAAGCAGAGCTTATTATTTTGAAAATGATAATTATAACTATATAGAAATTGCTGATTCCTCAACTTTGCAAATTAAAGACAAAATATCAATAGCTTTTTGGATAAAAATGCCTGAAATCCTTCGTGATCAAGATATGACTATTCTTCAAAAGAGAGCTGCAGGTTCTGATGATTATTCTTTTTCTCTTATATATCATGGAGCTGAAAAGGGATACGGCTGGGCTGCTTCGGTCGGTGCCTCAGAACAACTCAATGAGGTTAAATTAGCAAACACTGCTATACCAAATAAATGGCAACATATTGTCGCCATTTTCGACGGCATAACTCTAGAAATGTATATTGACGATAATAAAATTAATGATTTGACGTCATCAATTATTAGCAATCCCGGCAACAACTCTAACCTTTTTATCGGTCAAAACGCCGTCGGTCAATCCCGTTTATCGGACATAGCCATTGATGACCTAAGAATTTACAACAGGGTCATTACACCCACAGAAATCCAGACAATCTTTCTTGATAAAATAAACTACTATCTAGAGTAGAGTTTACATTTATTCTAACTCAACGAATATTTTGATATTTTCTAAACTGGGGTAAAAATAAGGACTTCCAACAAAGGAGGTTTTTGTTTGAATTTTAACGTCGGACAAACTCGTCCCCAGTTCCAATCCCAGTATGCTTGCTCCATTGGCAACTGTTTCAACCGTTTCCCAATCTGGCCAGCTACTGCCTCCATTGTGGGAAATCCTAACTTTAACACTAATGGTTCCGTCAAATCTTTCATCAGCCTGCCAGAAAATCTGGGAATCTTTGACAGTATATGGTCCTGAAATATCAAACTCAGGAGAAATCCTATCTCCTACTGTCTCTCCCTGTTCACATTTGCAATATGTCCAGTCAGGAGGATACCCATAACAATCTGACAACTCTTGAGAGTGGTCCGACATTATACTTCCACAACTAACCCCTTCTTCTGGGATGCAAGAATACTCTTCATTCTCTTCAAAAGCAGTCCACGCCTTTCTGTCATTGGCAGCTGGGTCTGTTCCTACGCCTATACACTGGTAACCTTGTGGACATAGTGTATAGCAACTTTCGCCCGGTGGTGAATTTGGAATAATTTTATCATCAAGACCTTTCAGTTTTAAAAAACCTTCCTCCGTTATTTCTAAGTTTTCTGATTTTCCTCCGCTCCAATCGTTCTTCTCTGATTCTACAATATAGCGCATCAGCTGGAACTTCCTGCTAAAATGGGGCTGTTCTCCGGCTCGGCCGAGAGAAGAAACTTTTTTGGTATTATCGTCAATATCTTCCACTATACCAATAGAACAAGTCATACCATTAACTTCTATTTCTTCTCCTCCTTTATAATGAATATCCTCTTTCAGCTTCAGCGCGCCTTCTCTTAAGCAAAAATCAGCTAAAAAAGCGGCTTTCTGGCCGCTCTCATAAGCTGTACTTATTGAGTAGTCTGTCAAGCCCGAATGAAATAAGGAAACACCCAAAACCAAAACTATCGCTCCGATTATTAAAACCGAAGTTAAAGCAATAAATCCCGCATCACTTTTTAATTTAGGAGGAAGTGATTTCAATCTTTTTTCTCTTATTCTTTTACTCTCCAGCAAATATTTATAATACATAAAAAGTGGTGCGGGATAAAACCTTTTTCTCTTTTTTTTCATCATAGCTCTTTCATTCCTGATTCTTCATTCTTAATTCTTTATTCTAAATTCTTAATTCTCTACCCAATGGTTGACCCTTGGGCAAGGAGAAACCCAAAATTCAGAAACGTCCCTAACTTCCTATTTTCCCATTTTTTCATTTTTCGCCTAATTTGGACACGGAAATCCGGAAGGATAGCACGACCCTTCGCAACACTTTTTTCCGTAAGAGCAGCCTGGCCCGGTGCACGCATAACAACTAGGGGATGAGCTCTGTTTACATGCACCAGCCTCACAAGCATAACTATAACAGGTCTTGCAGTTTTGGCCCGGACCGCACTCCGCATTGCAGCCTCCATACGGATCGCAGTAATAAGCCGGGCAGCCTGCACCTGTGCATACAGTGCAATTAGGGTAAGGCGAGGAATAGCATGAACCACCCGAACATCCTTGACTATAACAGTCCTGGCATTTTTGGCCCGAACCGCACGTCACATTGCAGTCTCCATACGTACCGCAGTAACCTGCGCCGCATGACTCTATGGATTCCGTATAGACGGAATTCCCGCCGCAATTGCCTCCCGAAATGCACCGATACCAGCCACGTACGACCCAGCTTCCAGAGCAGTAATAAGAAGAACTGCAGTAATAACTGGTTGTGTTTTCGCAAGCCGAGGTCAGAGTGTATCCTGCCGAGGCATACACAGTCTCTGTATGGGCGCCAGTGTTGTCAGTCCGGCAAGATCCGGTCACATCACAGGCGCGGTGGTATCTGTATCCTGTACAAAGTCCATTTGAACAGCTATTTACTGTATTGCATTTATAAGTAGTGTTCGGTGTTTGCTGAGTGCAAGTAGTGCCCACCGTGGTAGTGGTTGTATTAATAACATAACCAGCAGAAGCATTCCATGCAGTATAGCTTACTTGACCAGTAGCAGTACAGGTAGCGGCTCCAGCCGTGCAGCCCCGATAATATCTAGCAGCCGAGCAAGTATTTGTGGTACAAACTATAGTCGTATCGCACTTAACACTCGAACTTGGAGCAACCTCGCTTCCTCCAGAGCAGACTCTACCTGCAGTGGCAAGATAAGCAGTAACATTGTTGGTATTACATTCTGCTACACCCCCTTTACAAAAACCATCTCCTCCTCTTTTAACGCAAGCACTATCACAACTGGTCCAGGAAGCCGTACAATTATTATTCCCCGGATCAGTGCCGGCAGTGGCAATACCGCAGGAGCCTGTTTGGCAGGCCTGGCAGGTTGCGTTGCAGCCAATATCCTGGGTGTTGTTTGTATAATCCCGACACGCAATGCTGGTAGCGCCTACGCAGGTTTTACAAGTCGGGCAACCGCCATCGCCTGAGGTTTGGATACCGCAAGAAGCATCGGTTCCACTACAATAGTCTGACCGACAACCATCGCTAGTAGTTATGCCTGGGGTACAATAACCCCCGGGATCAGTACCATTGGCCGCGATTACGCATTCTTCGTTCATACAACCCCAGCAAACCCCATCGCAGCCCTCATCCTGTTGACCATCGGCTATATTACGACAAATCAGTTCACGCACATAAAAACCTTTCTCTTTTAAGCCGGCTACATGAATTCTCCACTCCGCATACTCAAAGCAATCTTTCATTGGCACAAATATATCAATGGTTCCTTTATTTATAACCCAGCGCTCCTCACCTTCACACATAAAACCAGAAATATTTTCATCTATCACCAGCTCCTCGCCTACTTTTATCCGACAGTACGCAAGAGGGGAAGTACAACCAGTAGAGTCAATGGCCAAAACTAACTGAGGCACTAAGACAAAAATGGCTAAAAAGAAAGGAAATAAAAATAACAAACTAAAGTTTTTGAGCATATAATTATTTTACTTCTTGCCAGGGATAGCCTGGCGGTGGTTCGGTTAAGTCAGTGATATTAGCCGGGAAATAGGCGTATTGGTAAACCTTGATATTTAATCTTTTTTCTTCGGCTTTAATTAGGTCTTCAAAGGACCAACCATGATGGAATATTTCCACGCCCCTATCAGTAGCCGTTAAGTATTTTGGCAAATCCACATCCCGAAAAACAGCTACCGTATGAGTTCCTTCCTGGTCATTGACACGGTAATTAAAACGGATAAGACCAGCTTCAAAACGATTTTGCCTTAAAATATAGGCGGCAAAAACCGCAAAATCACGAGCTGCTCCCTTTCGCTTTTCAAAGAATTCCTCGGGCGTATAAGCAACCAAGCCTGGCCTTTCTTCCATCGTAAAGTATTCATTTAAAAAGGCAGCTAAGACCTGAGAGGTATTTAATATTTTTACTGCCTCAGCCAAGGTTTCCGGCATTGGGGTGACTTCAACTTCAACAATTGGCTCGATTGGCTCTGGTCTTTCCTTCGGTTTGGCCGCAATAAACACAAAATAAACTACTATTAATACAACCACTAAGAAAATTACTCCGATAATGGCTATAATTTTTTGTTTTGTCATTATCTTTTATTAATTTTAAGTAAAAAGTTAAATTATTGTCAAACCCGGTAGTAAATTTTTTCCAAAATTCGTCACTCTTTGTTCTTAATTCTAATTTCCTATTCTTTTTATTCTTAATTATTTATTCTAATTCCTGATGCAACGAACACTGAAACCGCTTGATTTACCGCTAGCGCCCCAGCGCAATCTCTTATCATCCGCCGTAATCACTCTTCCATAACCAACATCTTCATCACCTGACGCGGCCCACCAGAATCCGCTTTCTTTCAAAAGCATAAAAGGCCCAGCGGAATTGCGAATGCCGCCAAGAATTGCTTTAAAGCCGTATTTATCATTTCCCCCTAAATCAGCTGAAAGCAAATACCAACCTTCGTCAGTGCCTCTCCACCCCGAAACGAATTCTTGGGTAAACCGCTCCTGGCAATCTTCATAACCTAAATCCTGGCAGACCGATCTTTCCATTTCAACCCATTGTTCGTGGGTTGGTGCACTCCAGCCTTCAGGACAAAGTCCTTTTTTATTGTTAACAGCATACCAGTTATACAAGGCTCCATAATCTTGGCAGTAGCTTTCTTCATTGTAATAGCAAGCGTAGGCTCCTTCTTTATCCTCGGCCCATTCACCCGAAACTGGCAAATTGGAAATAGCCGAACCATCCCGATAACTAAAATTTTTCAAATTTTCAACCATCCAACATTGCTCACCAATTCCCTTTGTCTGATAAACAACTCCCTGATAGGTTATTTGCTCCGGGCAGGCAGAACCCATTATGAGATTTCCTTTTTCCGTTTGAAAACCCTTTCTGGCAAAAAACATGACTAAAACAATAACTAAAACCACTAAAATTAAGCTACCGATAAGAAAATAGATTTTCTTAGGAGAATCATCCATAATTTTAAAAAATTAATTATTAAACTTCGACCTTATTCGCGCATTATTCTTAATTTTTCATTCGCTGAGTGCAAGCGAAGCGAAAGATGAAGCGTAGCTTCAGCGACCTTTATTCTAGTTCTTGATGCAACGAACAGAAAAACCACCATTTTTATCAAAAAGAAGTTGATAGGCATTAGGGTCATTGACATATAAACTCCAATACCAGACAGTTCCAGTTGTGTAGTATTGAGTGGATGACCAAAAACCAGCATAATTTAGCCGACCAGCAAAACTGCCGGCTAAATTTCGGTGGCCAGCTAGATTTCCTTCAAAACCAGAACTACCACCAGGCTTAAGTTTTGTGCCAGGATCAGGGCTAACATTGTTAATCAAAGTCTGCCACTCAGAAAGAGTCGGTATATGCCAACCATCAGGACAGATACCCTGAGCGACTTCACTAATTGAACCACACATTGCCTGCCCCCACTGATAAAGCCCACCATCAGGATTGGTAGGATTAATTGAAGTACAGTTGCCAGTATCATTATCATAACAATATTTTTTGATGTTTACATCGCAACTGGTATTTTGATCTGAGAGACCATCAACCCTCGTTCCAATATTCATATTCTGCGTCATCCAGCACTGATCATTGATTTGTTTAGTGGGTATAAGAGATGGAATATTTCTTAGATCGTAAAACTGGTTTGTACAAATGCTTGCCTGACACCACGCACAATCTAAACAGGTGCCCAGAATTTCCTCTCCATCCCGACAAATATAATTTGGTTTTACGTTGCGGGTTTCACTTCCGATAGGAAGCTCACATATTCCATTGCCCGGTCCATTAAGCTCACCACCACAAAATAATATAGCTTTATTCCCACTACAAAGTCCATTACAGACGGTAAATCCTTCAGCATAACCGCATTTCACATAACCATCTTTCTCACAGTCTTTAGTCAGACTACGACCAGGATTCGCATTACGTACTTCCTTATAAGCCTGTCTATAATCCTCGACAGCCCGCCAACAGTTTCCATCGCCTTTACAAGAAGTATAATATCTAAGTCCGGTGCAGGCGCCCTCTTCACAAAGATTATGTTTTTCGCAGGAAATCCCATACTCCTTTACTGCTGTTTCAATCGGAGTCTGATTTCCTTCACCAATACAAACATATCCCTCTGCTGTATTTTCAGGAATAATATAGCAAGCCCCAGTTTTATTACCACAATAATCAGCTCTTCTTCCTCCCTGGCATATGTTCAGGCAACTGGTCAAATCCGTTTCTTCCTCACAGTTATTCCGGGGATCCTCACCAAACCCAGCAAGAGTGCATGTTCCCCTAACGGGTTCTTTACAAGATTGACAATCATCCGTACAAGCCTGATCACAGCATACATTATCAGCACAGAATCTTGTGGCACATCCAAAATTTGATGTACAGTCTGCCCCCTGGACTGAACCAGCTTTAAAGCTCTCCACATCTCCGTAAACCAATGGTGTTTGCTCATGGTTATTTTGGGCGAAAGCAACATAATTATAGGTAGCCCCCCCAGTCAGCTCCTCCAGTGTCCAGCTAAATCCCCCAACTTCTCCTCCACTCCACAGTATCTGACATTTACTGCTCCCGCTTGTGGGAAAAGTTGGTGTTGTGGGATCGGGTGCATAACAAATACCGGCAATAGTACTAGAATCTCCGCCCGTACTTATAATTTCTCCTCTAACTGTGGCTTCTTGTCCTTCAATCTTATCAACAGATCCGGTTTCTACCTCTGCTGGAAGACCCGGGGGAGTCCTAAATTTTATTGCCGGTAGTCCCAAACCATCTTGTGCATATGCATTATTTTTAGCGAATACCAGAGCATAATAATCTGTACGCCGAGGCAAATCTTCAACAATAGCAGAAAATTCAAAATCAATTTCATCCCTCGCCACCTTAACTTCCGGTAAAGAAATAATCTCTACACAACTGCCACCCTGTGGGCTTGGCCTTTCCGGTCGCTTATCAACCCCCCAACAAAAACCAAGATCCTCAATCTCTGCGCCGCCATTATCTTTGATAGTGCCATTAAAAACTGTGGTTGTACTTAGACCCTCTATATCTACACTCTCTGTTACAAGGGCAGGAGGATGAACCACTGAAGGAGTGAAGTTTTCGGTTGGACCCCAACCCTCTAAGTTCTTATTATTAATAGCGAAGGCTTTAACATTATACCCAGTACCGACTAAAAAGTTCTTCATTTTAAAAGTAAACTCGCCTATTTGGCCGCCGTTAAATTTTTCACACTGATGAGGCAAATGGAAACCGGGTTCAGCAGAATATTCAGCCCAACAAATACCATGGCCAGTAATGGAAGCTCCCCCATCAGATGTAATAAATCCTCCTAATTCTGCTGCATTAGTACCATCACTCATTATTATGGTTTCCGAGATAGTTGGGGCGGTCACTGTGGTGGTAAAACTTTTTGTTAATCCTTTACCCGTACCTTTTTCGTTTTTCGCATAGGCAAAATACCAATATGTAGCTCCGGACGTCAGGTTCTCCATCGGTTTATAAAATATAAACCCTGTCCCTACTTGCTCTACTGTATTCATACAAGTGGTCGGAGTCATAATTGGATCGTAGCAAAGACCGTATTCTGTAACCTGTAAGCCACCGTCATGAAATATTACTCCTCCACCTTTGGCGCTATAAGCTCCTAGCTCAGAATAATTGATAGTCCCAACAATGGGTGGGCCGGCTGCCGTTTCAAACGATAGTATATCTCCGCAGCGTTCATCCATCGCAGGATACTGAGCACAAGCCTGGAAGTAATAGATCACAGGATTTGATTCATTATAAGTTAAATCCTTCAGGTCAAAGAAGAATTCTTTTGCCGTGCCCACCTCATCTCTAGGCTCGGTTTCGTTATTAAGGCTTTCATCGCCTTCTGACCATTTAAAATATACATCAGCATATGTCACTTCGCCAAGGCTGGTTACTTCTCCCCAAAGAGTAGCTTGATTAACAACAACATCGCTGGCTTTTAGTGTTCTGACCGTAGGTCGGGGATCAGGCGTGGTAAAATCTTCTATTTTTCCAAAACCAGTTCCCTTGTCATTTTTAGCATAAGCGCGAACAGAATATTGAGTATTGATTTTCAAACCAGTAGCGTTGGCAAAAAAATCACCTGTGCCTGAACCAGAAGTTGCGGAGCCGTCCATTGTATAAAACGTTAATTCCTCATCGCTCTTTATGGCCCAAATTATACCTCTTTCCCAAATCGGCAACCCGCCATCATCTATCACTCCCCCCCACACTTCCGCCCAATAGTGAGCAATATTTTGGCTTTCTACCGCTTTAGTTTCTACTGTCGGCTCCTCCATAATCCAGTAGTCTTTAGGCCCAGCAACAATCGGTGGTTTTCCTTCTTCTTCGTATTCATACAATAAAGTCACTCGCTTACTGTAAGGGTTCTGCCATATTTTATATCTAGTGTCTGTCCTGTCGCCTTCGGCCGGATCCCAAAGAGGTTCGCCTAGATAAATTGGCACCAGGCAGGAATAAAGATTATAGTATTCTTCGGAATTTGGTTTTTCTTCACCAGTACCAATAATTTTGAAAACCGGAACCTCTTTCTCTTCTATTAATTCGATATCATCTGGCATATCAGGACAGTCGCTACCCGTAGTAATTCTTTGCTGATAAATAGCGCTCAAAATGGTCTCAAGATGAATTTCCCTTTGTTTATTTCTAGCATCCTCAAACTTTTTAGCCGGATTAATAACAGTAACAACCGTTGTTGCCAACAGAGAAATAATACCCATAACCATCAATGTTTCAATAAGTGTGAACCCCACACCTTTTCTATGGTATATATTATTTCTTTTTAGTTGAAACTTTTTCATAAAATTGTAGTCAAAGAAAGAGTACGGGATGGAACCTTTTCTGTTTTTCATTGATTGTTGAGGTTTTATTACTATATTATACAAAATTGTACAAAAAAGCACCACTTTAAAATTTTTTAACAAATCACTCCGCCACCCAAAAGCTCTTGGCCTCCGCCCTCCTTCGCCCTTGCGGGCTTCGGACGGGCACAGTAAAAAACTACTGATTGGCCGGGAGTGATTGCTCTTTGAGGATTGTCAAAAATCACCTTATATTTTTTTTGTTTTATGTTCCATGTTTTATGTTTTATGAGTATGGCTGATGCAGCCCGGTGGCGATAACGAATTTTTGCTTTAACTTTTAAAGGAAGTTTGGGCTCTTTGCCAGAAACCCAGTTGACATTTTTGACAACTAATTCTTTTTTATACAAATCTTTTTCATTTTTTGTGACAATGAGAAAATTTTTCTTTAAATCTTTACCTAAAACATAATAAGGCCCTCCAGGCAGTCCTATCCCTTTTCTCTGACCAATCGTATAAAAATATAATCCTTTATGCCTCCCAATTATTTTTTTTACCCCGTAGCGAACTTGTTCTGCTATGGGGCCAGGTTTTGGTCTGAGATATTTTTTTAGAAAATCATTAACCGAGCCCTGTCCAGTAGGCTGGGCAGGACGAGGTGGGAGATGAGGCGAATCCTCAGCGATCATTGGTGTTTTAATAAAACAAATTTCTACTGATTTTTTAACGTTGGTAAAGGGTAATTTAAATTTTCTTGCTAACTTTTCCACTTCTTTTCTGGCATAGTTTCCAACCGGAAACAAAGTCTTCCTTAATTGTTTTTGATTTAGCTTCCATAAAAAATAACTCTGGTCTTTTTCTTTATCCCTTGCTTTTAATAATTTATACCTATAGTTTAGAATTTTGGATTTTGGATTTTGGATTTCTCGCCGTAGGCGGGCATAGTGTCCGGTAGCAATAAAATCAGCCCCTAATTTCAGGGCTTTTTCTAATAACAATCCAAATTTAATTTCTTTGTTGCAAACCACACAAGGATTTGGGGTAATCCCCTCTTTATATCCTTCTAAAAAATAATTGATAATTCTTTTTTTGAATTCTTTTCTTAAATCTAAAACTAAAAAGGGAATTTTTAAAATTTTAGCAACTTTTTTAGCTCTTCTTTCGCTTTCTTTAAATTTTGGCAAATAAGCCAATTTCAAAAAAACTCCCATTACACTAAAATCAGCTCTCTTTAAGAGGGCCGCCGCCACTGAACTATCTATCCCGCCAGACATGGCTATAACCACTTTTTTATTTTTTCTTTCTTTTCTCATAGTTCTCGACTGCCGCCTTCAAACCCTCTCTGGCCAAAATCGAACAATGGATTTTGATCGGCGGCAAATCTCCCAATGCCTTAACTATTTTTTCATAATCAAGTTTCAAGGCCTCTTTGACGTTTTTACCCTTAACCAAATCGCAAGCCATATCGGAGGTGGCAATGGCCGCAGCACATCCTAAAGTATGGAATTTTATGTCTTTTATAATCCCTTTTTTGCCAACTTTAATATAAAGCTTCATAATATCTCCGCATCTGGGATTGCCAACGCGTCCTACACCATCGGCATTTTTAATTTCCCCAAAATTCTTGGGATTGGTAAATCTTTTGATTACTTCTTTTGAATAATATGGTTTCATTGGTTTATAGTTTTCCGGATATTTCTCTTAATCTCTGAATAATTCCGGGTAAAACTTTTAATAAATAATCGACATCTGAATCTTTTGTCCATCTGCCCAAACTTAGCCGTAGAGAACCATGTGCCTGTTCGTCTTTTAAACCTATCGCCAATAAAACATGACTTGGTTCCAATTTTGTCGAAGAACAGGCCGAGCCCGTGGAAGCGGCAATCCCCATTAAATCTAACTTAACGATAATCGATTCGCCCTCAACCCCTTTAAACCAAAAATTAGCATTATTGGGTAATCTTTTTTCAGAATGACTTGCCTCGCCGAAGCTTCCGGGGAGCGAAGGCGGGCCATTTAAATAAGAATCAGGAATTTTATTTAAAACTCCTTTTATCAATTTATCTCTCAGTTTTTTCAATCTCCGGCCTTCTTTTTCCATTTCTTTCTGACAAATTTTACCGGTTTGGGCAAAACCGACAATTGCTGGAATATTAACAGTTGAAGACCTTAAACCTGTCTCTTGTCCTCCGCCGTGCAAAATTGGTTCAATTTTTACCCCTTCTCTAATAAACAATAATCCTACTCCTTTCGGTCCATACATTTTATGAGAACTGGCGGTTAGTAAATCAATATTCATTTTATTTACATCAATGGGAATTTTTCCAAAACTCTGGGCAGCATCGGTATGAAAGTATACTCCCTTTTCTCTACAAATTCTTCCGATTTCTTTAATTGGTTCAATTGTTCCTATTTCATTTGAGGCATGTATTATAGAAACCAAAATTGTTTTTTTAGTAATAGCTTTTTTAACATCATTGGAATTGATTAACCCGTATTTATCAACCGGTAATCTAGTTATTTCAAATCCTTGATCTTCTAACCATTTTGCACTTTCCATAATGCAGGGGTGTTCAATTTGAGAAATGATAATATGCTTGCCCGCCGAAGCCTTGGCGAAGGCGGGATTTCCTAAACTAGCAAGCGCAATTCCTTTTAAAGCTAAATTATTACTTTCGGTCGCCGAACTGGTAAAAATTATCTCATTCGGTTTTGCTCCAATAAGGTCTGCCAACAATTCTCGGCTCTCTTCCAAAGCCTGCTTTGCTTCCTGGCCAAAATAGTGTAGGGACATTGTATTCCCGAATTTTTCCGAAAGGTAAGGAAGCATTGCCCTGACAACCCGCAGATCAACCGGAGTAGTAGCAGAATAATCAAGATAAATTTTCTTTTTAATCTTTTTCATATATCGAGTCCGCCCGAGGCGGACGAAGATAAAGAAGAAGCAGTCTTCTTCGACTATCGAGTCCGCCCGAGGCGGACGAAGATGGAGAAGAAGTAGTCTTCTTCGACTATTTTATTTTAACAAAAAATCCTGCCTGACGGTAGGCAGGCGCCCGACCCGTAAGGGTATAGAGGCGATTTCCGATTCTTCTTTAAAAGTTATTTTATGAATAAGCCGCAAAGGCAATGACCTTCTTTTTCAATTTCCTGACGATGGAAAACACAGGGACAAATAATTTTTCTATCCTCTTCTTGATCTTGAGTAATTCTCCGGCAGGGACAATATCTCGCTCCAAATTTTTTTTCTCTTTCCAATAAACCTTTAACTATTCTTTCTACTGCCTCTCTATCGGGATTTAGTGAAAAGCCATTTTTCCTGGCATATTCTCCGTATACCGAAATCGCAGATGAGGTGGAAAAGAAGGAACCTTCTTTGACCTCTTGAATTAATTTTTCCATTGTTGCGTTATTGTTATTGCTCATTTTCATTTCTTAATAAACTTTCAAGCCACTCTTTTACAACCGGTTCGGGTCTTAAACCCACAAATTCACCGACTGGTTTTCCCGCTTTAAAAAAGATTACAGCTGGAATGGGGTTAATCCCGAATTTCTGGGAAGTAATCGGAGAATTATCAACATTAATTTTGGCAAAAATAACTTTTTCCTCGTACTCTTTTTCCAACTTTTCTAAAATCGGAGTAAGGATAGAACAGGGAGGACACCAGTCAGCATAAAAATCAACCAAAACCGGTTTCTCGGCTTTCCGAATTTTTTCTTCAAAATCTTGATCGGTTAAATGAATCATAAAAAATTATTTTTCCTCAATGGCGCCAACCGGACAACTTTCTTTTGCTTCTTTAACACAATCTTCACTGCCTTTTGCTTCTTTTTTTATTTGTGACTTACCATCCTCTGATAATTTAAAAACATCCGGACAGACATTAATGCAAAGTCCACAACCAATACATTTTTCTTTATTTACTTTAAATTCTGTTGCCATAAAATTTAAAACAATAAAGCTTAATAATTATTTTATCAAAATCATAATAATTATGCCAGCCAAGAACGCCAAAAAATGAATTATTGACTCTTTAAGACCCAGGGGGCCTGCCGCGAGGTGAGAGGGGGCGGCGGATAAATTGTATTCTTCTTTAATTTGAGGAATAAGGTCAGAGGCGGCAATGTAAATAAAACTACCGGCAGTAAAGGGTAAAAGAAATAAAACCCCCTCCCCTGTTTTTTGAAAAAGGAGGAAGCCAATTATTCCTCCCAAGATTGCAAGGGTCGCTGAAATAAAGTTCAAAAATAAAGCTTTGGCTTTTTTTACTCCTCCATAAACCAATACTGCGAAGTCTCCGATTTCCTGAGGAATTTCGTGCAGGGCCACTGCTAAAGAAGTCACCATTCCCATTGAAAAACTAATCATAAAAGAACCGGCGATGATTAAACCGTCAATAAAATTATGGAGGCCGTCAGAGAATAAAATCAAATAGGAAAAGGGCATGATTTCAGGATGCTGTGTGGTGTGGTGATGATGCCACATTAAAAATTGTTCTAAAATAAAAAAAGTACAAAAACCAAAAATTAAATATAAAAAAATTTTTAAAATGGAATCTTCTGATTCTATACCCTTAATGGATTCGGGAATCAAATGTAAAAATGCTCCGCCAATCAGAGAGCCGGCTGAGAAAGCAACAAACAAAAGCAAAATTCTATTTAAGACATTTTCTTTCAAAAATAAAGTCAACGCTCCTACAAAAGAGATTAAACTTATTAAAAACGTTGAGATTAGTATCCAAATAAAAATACTCATATTTTTAAAATTTTAAAAACTAAGTCCTTATTCTCCAGTACCTAAAATATAGCAGCTTTACCATCTCACTAATCAGGAAATAACTAATAACCAAGGAAAAAACAATGAAAAGAAAGGGGGCGGGCGGTGAAACAAAATGGAAGGCAGTTTTTCCGAAATTAGTAAATGGTAATGCAACAATAAATATCGCGTCTAGTGAAGTAAGTGCTAACAGGGGAAAACTTGGTCTTTTTGCTTTCAGGAAAAAATTTCGGGTTCGAATGGCGAAAATAAGCAAGATTTCAGTCAGAATACTTTCGATAAACCAGAGGGTCTGAAGTATCGCGGGTTGAACTTTATAAAAAATAGCGAAAAAAATAAAATCGAAAATTGTACTTACAAGAGCTAAAAATATAACCAAGGATAAAACTTTGTTCAATTGATATAATTTTGGTTTTTTTAACTCTTCGGCATCGACCCGATCGGTGACAATAGAAATTAAAGGAAAATCTGATAGAAGATTACCAAGCAAAATCTGAATGGGCAACATTGGTAAAAAAGAAATAAACAAAGAAATGACGGCGATAGAATAGAAATTTCCGAAATTACTGGCTAAAGCACACTTGATGTACTTATTAATATTAGCAAAAATATTTCTTCCATTTTTAATCCCGTCAATAATTACTCGAAGATCTTTTTCTAGTAAAATTACATCTGAAACTTCCTGCGACACGTCGGTTGCTCCCGGAACGGCAATAGCTACATTAGCCATCTTTAAAGCAGGAGCATCATTAATCCCTTCGCCCAAAAAGCCAACATCATGTTTTTTCTGTAAAGCCGCTACTATTTTATATTTTGTTTGAGGGGAAACTCGGGCAAAAACTGAAAATTCTTGGCAGGTATTTTCAAAATCATCTTCTGATAAAGAATCTAAAGTTTCTCCCAGAATAACCTTTTGAGGGTCTTTAATTAAACCTATCTCTTTTGCCACAAACCCTGCTACTTCTTTACTGTCTCCCGTTAAAATTTTTATTTCAACTCCTAATTTTCTGGCTAATTGAACTGATTCTTTTGCTGTTTCTTTTAAGGGATCGATAAATGAAAAATAACCAAAAAAGGTTAAGTCTTTTTCATCTTCTTCGGAAACATCTCGTTTTTTGCTTGTTTTGTAAGCTACTGCCAGAATTCTTTTTCCTTCTCTCCCCTCTTTTACTATTTCTTTTTCTATCGTCTCTCGATCTTGTCCGCTTTCAAATTGCGAAGATAATTTTAAAATAACCTCTGGCGCTCCCTTAACGATTAAAATCGAATTTCCTTTCTCATCTTCCAAAAGAACACTACTTCTTAATCTGAAGGGATCAAACGGTATCTCCGAAATTTCTTTGAATTTTTTAAAAGATCGGTGGATTACTGAGGAGGCCCTTTCAAAGAGAGCGAGATCAAAAGGATTAAGTGTTGATCCAATTCCTTCTGTCATATATGAAGATGCTAAAAGAGCATAAAGCAAACATTTTTCTTTATCTATAGCCGAAATTCTTTCTAACTGAAGTTTATTTTCAGTTAAGGTGCCCGTTTTATCAGCACATAAAATCTCAATACTCCCTAAATCCTCTACTGATGATAACCTTTTGACAACCACTTTTTCTTTAGCCAATTTTAAACTTCCTTCCGAGAGAGCAAAAGTAACAACTATAGGCAGAGCCTCAGGAATTATGCTAACTATTAAGGCAAGGGAAAACAGTAAAAATTCAAAAAAGTTGGTTGTCCCTTTTATTATTAAATTAGCCAAAAAGACAAAGGTGATTGATATTACAACAAATCTTAAAATTATTCGGGAAAAATTAAATAATTCTTTTTCATAAACGCTTTCTCTGGTGATGCTAGAAACTAATTTTGTAATTTCACCAAGAACTGTTTTCCTGCCGGTTCCGATCACAATTCCTTTCCCCCTGCCGGAAATTATCGAGGTTCCCGCGAAAGCAATATTTTTAGCCTCGAAAACCTCATTGGCTACTTTTGGAAGCGAGATGGTAATTTTTGAAAGGGGTATTGATTCTCCACTCAAGACCGATTCGTCGATTAAAAAATTCTCAACTTTTAAAATTCTCAAATCAGCTGGCACTATATCCCCTGGCTCCAGTAAAACTATATCTCCGGGAACTAAAAGATTTTTATCAATAATATCTTCTTTCCCGCTCC
>Ga0315275_10000147_pt1 | contig 55094 bp, 70 predicted proteins | sample YL17G03_0_MG_FD_205557 | JGI IMG/M metagenome (GOLD analysis project Ga0315275, IMG submission 205557) | Sediment microbial communities from Yellowstone Lake, YNP, Wyoming, USA - YL17G03_0 | ecosystem: Environmental > Aquatic > Freshwater > Lake > Sediment | place: USA: Wyoming | collected... | reverse complement strand
TCGTCCTTGCCGAAGCGTTCCGGAGGTGGTACAAGGTCCTCGTCCGCGGCGAGCGGAACGAGGTCCAACAATCCCCGGCGGACGCCAGCCGCAAGAACCCTCCTCCGCCCTTCCGGTGCTGCTGAAATCCTGCGCCGGGAGGAGGGCCGTCAGTCGAAGGGGACTCTTTGAAGCCGCCTGCAAAAACGCGAAACGATCACCTCAGTGACCGTTTCGCGCCGTACAGCAAAAGATCCTCTTGAATGCTGATTCTCCTTCTTTACCCTCCTCCGTTAGATTCCATCACGTTCTTCAACTCCCCTTCCGCACAACACCTCCCTCACCATCTCCCCCACCTGCCCCAGTGAGGCAGCGACGGGTGCAGAGAGTTCCATACACATGGATTGTATCCGGTCAATTGAGATTGTTATGAGATACATCGTCGGAAGCGGGCCGAGCAAGCCGGCGGTCTCGAGAAGGTCGCGCAGGCCGATGTCGTGTGCGCTCAACGTGCGCGGAAAATCACTTGCGAACTTCGGCTGCAGCAACGTCACCGTTCCTGCCGGTCTTCCGTCCATCGTCGCATCGATCAGGATGATCGGGTCGTACTCCTCAAAAAGCGAGAGGAGGTGAAAACCGCCCGTCCCCCCGTCAAGGACCGTGGGAAGCCCGGGCAATTGCTGCTCTTCCAGCAAGCGTGCCGCATGGACGCCCACACCTTCATCCCCCATCAACACGTTTCCGACTCCCATGACAAGCGGCCGGCGAGCAGACACCGCGCTCACCCCTCCTTCCTGCGTGAGACAATCCTCGCCGGATTGTGTATCTTGCGGGTGGACAGCCATCGTCAGCGAGTTCGCTCCGTCGGTTTCTCAACGAACTTCCACCCCCCGACCATCGACGAGGTGACACCCCGCGCTTCCACATAGTCATGGTAGAAGACGAGGTACACGTGTACGATCGCAAAGATGATGAAGAACCACATCATCATATGATGCCATTGACGGACGGCGAAGTCGCCTCCCATCAGCGGCACGATCCATGCAAACAGTTTCGGCAGCCGCGATGTGCTCATGGCGGCGTACATCCCGAATCCGGTGAGCGACTGAAACAGGAAGACGAGGAACGAGGCAAAGTAGGTGAATCCCGCCAGCGAATTGTGGCCGATGGACTCCATGGGTTTCACCGTCCTCTGGAAGATATCAACCTTCAACACCTCTCTGATCTCCGTGAGCTGCTCCTTCCGGTGCGGGATGAAGTTCTGCCATTTCGCATACATGTTGCCGACGAACCCCCAGTAGATGCGGAAGAGGAAGTTGAAGAAGAAGACAAATGCCGAGAGGAAGTGAATGAAGCGAATAGTTCCGAACCAGTAGCCGAACGACGCTTCGCTTCCGCTCTGCATCGCCGGCGGACTTCCGATCAGATACCCGGTGACTGCGAGTGCCAGGACGCACACTGCGTTGATCCAGTGGTAGAACCTCACTGGCAGCTGCCAGACGTACACGCGTTGGCTGAGTGGTGTGCTCATAGGGTTCTCCTCAGGCTCCTCCCCGATGGCGTACAACGGGGAGGAGCCGTGATCGAAGTTTAGAATGTGTCGATCTGGTGAATGTACCGCCCCTTCTCATCGTACAGATGGACCGCACAGGCGATACAGGGATCAAAGGAGTGAATCGTCCGCAATATTTCGACCGGCTGATCGGGGTTTTTCACCGGTGTTCCGATGAGCGCGGCTTCGTACGCGGAAAGCTGTCCCTTTGTATCGCGCGGCGATGCGTTCCACGTGCTCGGGACCACGAGCTGATAATTGGCGATCTTCTTGTCCTTGATGACAATCCAGTGCGCCAATGCGCCCCGGGGAGCCTCTGACAGTCCCACACCTCTCGCTTCTGCAGGCCAGGTCTCGGGATCCCACTTCTCGTTGTTGAACATCCGCGTGTCGCCGTTCTTGATGTTCGCAAGGAGCTGATTGAAGAACTCCTTGGCCCACCCCGCGATCAGCTTCGTCTCGAGTCCCCGGGCAGCCGTGCGCCCCAGCGTGGAAAACAGCGCCCCCACCGGAACATCCAGCGCTTTCAGAGTGCTGTTCACTACTTCCTTGACCTCTTCGTTGCCGGAGGCATAGGCTACGAGAAGGCGGGCGAGCGGTCCCACCTCCATCGCATTCCCTTTCCACCGGGGCGTCTTGAGCCAGCTGTACTTCTTCTCAACGTCCAGATGTTCGTACGGCGGCTTCGGCCCGGTATAGTTGAGCTTCGTCTCACCGTCCCAGGGATGCTTGCCCACTCCATCCCCACCCGAATATTCGTACCACGAATGGGCGATGTACTCCTGCACCTGCTCAACGTTCTTCCCGTCCACCGGATGGACTGTGCTCAGATCGCGGTTCAGTATAGCTCCCCTCTGGAACTTGAATTTCGTCGGATCGTTATATCCGTTCATGGGCAGGTCGCCATACGCGAGGTAGTTCGGGAGTCCGGACCCAATGGCGCCCCAGTCCTTGTAGAATCCCGCCACCGCGAGCAGATCCGGAATATAGACCTGTTCCACAAACTGCTGCGCGTCCTCGAACAGTTTTCCGACGTACGCCAGCCGTTCCGCGTTGATGGCATTCGATTCATCCGTGTTGATGGAGCATGGAGCACCGCCAACGAGGTAATTGGGGTGCGGATTCTTGCCGCCGAAGATCGTGTGGACCTTCACCATCTCCTTCTGCCATTCCAGGGCCTCGAGGTAGTGCGCAACCGCCACGAGGTTTACTTCGGCCGGGAGTTTGTATGCTGCGTGACCCCAGTAGGCGTTGGCGAAGATGCCGAGTTGGCCGCTGTTGACGAACCCGGTGAGTCGCTTCTGGACATCGCTGAAGTACTTCGGTGAGCTCTTCGGCCAGTTCGAGATGGTCTGGGCGATGTCCGACGCCTTTTTCGGGTCGGCCTTCAGCGCGCTCACGACGTCCACCCAGTCGAGCGCATGCAGATGATAAAAATGGACCACGTGATCCTGGAGGTATTGCGCACAGAACATCAGGTTGCGGACCAGTTCCGCATTGGGCGGGACAACGATGCCCAGGGCATCCTCGACGGTGCGGACGGATGCCAGCGCATGGACGGTGGTACAGACACCGCACACACGCTCGGTAAAGGCCCACGCGTCGCGCGGATCGCGCCCTTTCAGGATGATTTCGAACCCGCGCACCATTGTGCCCGAGCTGTAGGCATCCACGATCTTGCCGTCTTTGATTTCCGCTTCGATGCGAAGGTGTCCTTCGATTCGGGTGATCGGATCAACCACAATGCGCGAAGCCATCACGCACCTCCTTTCTTGCTGTCAGAAGGTGGCACACTGATCTCGATGTCCTCCCGGATCAGCTTTCGTTTCCTGATATTTGTCGAGACGGCATGAGCCGCTATGCCGATGGCAGTTGCAGCGCCCACTGCGACGCCAATCTTGTCGGCGGTCGTCTCGATGCCGAAGCCCGGGAATGAGGCAAGATGCCGGTAGAACGGTCCGTTGTCCCAGAAGTTGGCTTCGCTGCAACCGATGCAGCCATGGCCTGACTGGATCGGGTAGCTGACGCCGTTGTTCCATCGCATCACGCCGCAGGCGTTGTATGTCACCGGGCCGCGGCACCCGACTTTATACAGGCAGTATCCTCGCCTTGCGTTTTCGTCGTCGAACGTTTCGACAAAGAGCCCGGCGTCGTAGTTGGGTCGCCGGTAGCAGGTGTCATGGACGCGTCTTGAGTAGAATGCTTTCGGCCGTCCGAGGCCGTCGAGCTGCGGAATGCGGTCGAAGGCGAGCAGATGGACGATGGTGCCGGCCATGACTTCCGCAATCGGAGGGCATCCCGGGACGTTGATGATCGGCTTCCCGCTGATGATTTTGTGAATCGGCGTAGCGCCGGTCGGGTTCGGGTTTGCGGCCTGGATGCAACCGTTTGACGCGCAGCTCCCCCAGCAGACGATCGCCTTGGCACCCTCTGCGGCTTCTTTCACGATATCAAGCGCACTGCGGCCGCCAACGCAACAATACACGCCGCCGTTCTCCGTAGGGACGGATCCCTCGACGAGCATCAGATACTCGCCGCGGTATTTCTTCATCGTGTTGTGGAGCGCTTCCTCGGCTTGCTTCCCTGCGGCGGCCATCAACGTCTCGGTATAGTCGAGAGAGATTTTGTCCAGGACGATATCGGAAACGATCGGATGTGATGAGCGTATGAACGACTCACTGCAGCATGTGCACTCCTGGAAGTGGAACCAGACGACCGGGAGCCTCGGTTTGGTTTCCATGGCTTTCACGACTTTTCCGACACCCGAGGCTTCAATGCCGGCAGCAGCGGCGAGCCAGCTGGCGAAGCGGAGAAAATCCCGCCGTGTGTAACCCTGCAGCTGCATATGCTGCCACATGGTTAGCGGTTTATCGATCATGCGGACCTCCTGTGGAATTTGGGGACGGAGCAAAAGAAAATCTCGGAAAGTATGTGGACTTCGGTGGTTGATGGAGAAGGCCTTGAACGACCGGTTATCATTTGGTGTAGATTTCCGGGAGACAGGTTGACAAACTTGTCGGCGGAGCCCCACATGGGCGTCAGACCGGATACGTCAAAGTGTGTGCCACATCAAAATGAAGGAATTGCACAGTCATTGTGGGCGTGCCGAAGCGCGTGCCAACGGATTCCCGCGATCATGTTGCGGAATTCCGCAGTTGAGGTCCATTGCATGGATTCGGTGCTGCTTTTCTGAACAATTCTTCGCAAGTATACATAATTCTCTTTCTGAACGCAGTTCATCTGAATCGACGCACGCCCGGAGGAACTCCCAAGCCGCTTTCCATCTACCTGAGCAACAAAAAGTTGCGTGTCTGGATAAATCTCCCGGCCTGCAGCCGATAGAAATATGCTCCGCTTGCCAGCCCTCGCGCATCGAACTTGACTTCGTACTTCCCGGGCGTTTTCCGTTCGTTCACCAGCACTGCCACTTCGCGCCCAAGGAGGTCATACACGACAAGCCGCACATCACTGACTGCTGACAACTGATAGCTGACTACTGTACTTGGATTGAACGGGTTGGGGTAGTTGCTGTAGAGTGCCGCCTCAGAAATCTGTTGTCCCTTGTCGTGAACGGATACCACAGTGGGAGCTACACTCCTCCAGACTCCCGCTCCCCCGGTACCGGCGTAGGCAAATCCCTCGGCGTCGATAAGAATCGATAGTGTGAGTTGGATGGGCGGCCCCGTATTCAGCGCCTCCCATGAATCACCCGAGTCGGTGGAGCGATAGACTCCTTCATAGGCGCCAACGAAGAGGTCTCCTTCGCGGTTTAACGCCATGGAGTAGACGTGCATCCCTGACGCCGGGAACCCGGCATTGCACGGAGACCACGATGCGCCGTTGTCTGTCGACCGGAACACGCCGCCGTCGTCCAATCCGGCGAAGATGTGGCCCGAGAGGCCCACGCTTATCCCTCTCACCCGGGCTGCTGGCAAACCCGACCGGAATGGCAGCCACGTGAGACCATCATCGGTGGAACGCAGTACAGCTCCGGCTGAGCCCAAGAGCAGTTCCCCCGCTGGAGTTCGGTCAAAGGCGGTGATGACCGTGTCCGCACCCGTGGGGATGTAATTCCAGGTCCCTCCGTTGTCGGTTGAGCGATACACGCCTCCGCCCCAGGTGCCGAGAACGAGGGCGCCTCCCGTTGCCAACCCGACGGTGCGTGCAGATTTCTTCGGCAGACCTGCGTTTGCAGGGGACCAGCTGTTCCCCCCATCAGTTGAGCGGTAAATCCCGCTGTCGGAACATGTGGCAAAGCAAAGCAGTGAGTCCTTGAAACAGAACCAGGTCGGGCTTTGCGCGCCCACGCCCTTGAATGAGAGGGACCAGCTCTTGCCGCGATCTTCCGTCCAATGGGCTCCGCCCGGAACGCCGGCGTAGAGCCTCCCGCGGTGATCGATACCGAGGGCAGTGACGCGGTCGTCAGCCATGCCGGTATTGGCGCTTCGCCATGTGAGACCGGAGTCGTTTGATAGCAACGTCCCTGTACCCGTGCCGGCGAGAAGTCCTTGATCCGAGACCCGCAACAAATCGCAGACGTTCTTGATGACAGCAGAGAGGAGCATCCACGCAGATCCCATGTCGGTGGACCGAAACAAGCCGGAAGGAGTCCCCGCGATGATCTCGCCCCCGCTGCGAATGGCGAGCGAACAGACGATGGTGTCAGTCAGTCCCGCGTTGATGCGAGACCATGTCAGCCCGTGGTCTGTCGATCGAAAGACTCCTCTTCCAGAGGCCGCGAAGACCGTCCCGTCCGGCCCGACCTCGAGCGCAGAAGTCGCCTCGACGTTTGAGGGCATCGTGTAGTTCTTCCCAGTATCTGGCGAGTGATAGACGGCGCCGCGTTCGGTGCTGAAGAGAAGATGGCCGCTCGAGTCGATGGCAACGCACTGGACCGCGTCCGATATTGTAACTCCTCCGCGGGGAAAGACCTGCGACCATGTGTCGCCGCCGTTGTGGGTATAGTAGACCGCCCCCTTGTTGGGCGAGCCAAGTTCGTTCACCGCGGTTCCGGCGAACAGCGAACCATCGGGCGTCGAGACCAGAGTGCGGACAAACGGGCTCAGTCCGCTGAGTTGTGTCCAGTGCTGTCCGTCATCGGTGGAACGGTAGACCCCCTGCCCGTTCGACCCGAGGAAGAAGAGCGCGTTAGGTCCCGCGGCAGAGCTTGAGGCGGGCGGTCCCGTCAGTTCCCACAGTCCGCCTGAGTTCGTCGAGCGATAGGTACCGGCCAACGTGGCTGCGATGACAGCGCCCGAATTCCCAAGGGAGAAGCCTTCAATTGCAGGACCCGTCGGTCCATTGGTTGGTTCCCAGAACGTGGAGTCGGACAGTGTGAGTGGGAAGGAGAGCAGTTCCTGCGCCGAAGCAGCTCCACAAAGGATTAGCGATGACGCGGCCGTCACCACAGCTCCGAGCACGGATTCTCGTTTCATCTCGTGGCTCCTTTCGCCTCGGCTCAAAGTCAAGGGGGCGTCGTGGTGGGCGAACAACAATTGACTATAGTCGATTGACCATAGTCAATTGGTTTGGGTCCAGGGCGGCACCCCAAGGCCGGGGAAACTGTTACGCATGGGTCTTCGTGGAGCAAACATACGGCAGAGAGAATCAAATATCAAGACACGCGAAGAATGGCATAATTCTCGACTTTCGCATGGCTGTCGGAGGTTTGTCAGCCCGGTTCGGCACTGGCAACTTTTTCTGCCAATAGATACATTTTCTTCAGGCCTGTCAAGATCTCCTGCTAAGATAGGCCAGGACAGGCAATGTACCGGAATGCATCATACTGGATCTCTTCCGCCGCATGCTTCTGTCTGGTGGCAACTCTCACGTCCTCACAACCCATTGAGCATCGGTAGAGCTATGAGGCCTCTTCTTGTTTTCGAAAACATCCATGCGCCAGCGAGAACACGCCTCTTCACGTTTGCGGGAGTGATTGTTGAGGCAACACGGTATGCCTGGCTCGCGGTGCCTGGGTATATTGCAGTCGGAGTGCTGCTTTCGGTGCTGGGCCGGTTCGGGGATTCCGTGGTAGCCACGTTCGGCACCGGATGTGCCCTGGGCGCTGGACTTTACCTGACCAACTCAGTCCACAGTCTGGGACATATTGTTGTCGGGAGAATTGTCGGCTCGCCAATGGATGTTCTGTTGCTCACGGCGACCCGAGATGTCACCTTGTACGCAAGTGCAACGGGATCCCCTGCGAGGCAAGCGCGCATTCTGCGCAGTCTTGGCGGCCCGGTCTTCAATCTGCTGGCCGGAACGGCAGCTTTCGCCGCTGCTGCACTCTTCAAGAGCGAATGGTTGAGGTTCCTGTCGTTGGCAAATGTCGTAGTCGGGCTATGGACACTCTGTCCTGTTCCGACGTTGGATGGGTGGGTGATCTGGGGACAGCTCTTCGGGGACCGGCACCACAATGCATAGGTTCTTGGCGTATGAGTTACAGGCGCATCCATGAGGCCCGAATCTCAGCGCATGTTTTACCACAAAAATCTTGAATCCATCAACAAGATTTCGTATAATGTTATTCGAGTCCGAACGCTAAATAGCTCAGCAGAGTTCTTCTTACGGTTGTCAATTATCCGTTCTCGATTCTCAGTTATTAATTGTACCGGGGTGGTAGCTCAGTTTGGTTAGAGCGCCTGCCTGTCACGCAGGAGGTCGCGGGTTCGAGTCCCGTCCACCCCGCAAAAGGTCCCAGAAATGGGGCCTTTTTTGTATAGACAGACGTCAGAATAAGGAAGAATGTATCAGGCAGTTAGCAATTCTGTTAGCAGAATTCAGATCATGTAAGAAGGCACCCCCCTGTTGACGGCGCCTCAACAGCCCTGGAGCCACCTTGGAGGCATTTCTGAGCCTAGGCCGTTAGCAGTCCTTGATTGAGGGCCTGATCGTACTCCAAAATTACCTCACTCATCGTCCAAAGTCAAGACCTGTTCAATGCAGGCGTCCAAGTAATACATGCAGCTCCCTTCCGTCCCTTTTCAAAGAGATCCGGAGGTTCTCCTCGGCGCTGTACCGCTTCCGCGTTCTTTGTTTGATCTTTCGGACAGCTGATTCCGGGCTCTGTCTCAGTGCGCGCATCGGTGCACTCGCCTTTCGCCTCCATCAGCCCGAATATCCTCAAATCATCTCCAATTCTCCACCCTGGATTTGTCCGGAATGCTCTGAAACGCCACAGTGGAGGGATTGGCTAGGAAATGAACAACAATGCCCGCTGTCTCTCTGTTTGCTGAGACAACACCCCGTACCATACGGAGAATACGCACAGCAATCGCAAACCTCTAGGCGCAGCGCCCCTTTGCAGCTCGTGCAATCGTATCCCACTGGACACGAGGCAGTGGGCACCGCTCGTTTCCAAGAAGACCGCAATGCGGCCAAGTTAGTATAGCAACAACGTGGAAAGAACGCTTATTGCATAGTTCCTTCCCTTCCCGATACGATTTGTTGGTACAACACGGAGAACTCACGCTTGATCTCATCCCGCACTCTCCGGAAAACTGACAGCACTTCCTCGTTCGTCCCCTGCGCTTCAGCCGGATCATCGAAGCCGATATGGAGCCGATGTTGCACGCGTCCCGTAAAGAGCGGACAAGTCTCCTTCGCATGATCGCAGACGGTGATGACGTAGTCGAACGTTTGGGAGATGAACTGATCAACCACCTTCGGGTGTGCCCCCGTCAGATCAATTCCCACTTCTTTCATCACCGCAACTGCATTGGGATGCACCTGTGCCGACGGGTGTGTGCCAGCAGAGTACACTTCCAGGCGTAGATCAAAGGATTTCAGAAATGCTTCCGCCATTTGGCTCCGGCAGGAATTGCCGGTACAAAGAACAAGGATTCGCAAAGAAGCTACCCTCTTGTTGTGATTGTCAGGTCAGCGCTTTGATCTTTGAAGCCTGCGGACTTCGACTCGATCGACTTTCCCAGCTCGGCGTCGATCCCGCAGGACTGCCTCATCACTCTCGATGTGCTCCAAGGCTGTACTCACAATGGCACGAATTGACCGGTTGGAGATACTGCTGTTGAGACGGAAACTCACCCACTTCCCTTCCCTACTGGCTCTGATAATGCCGGCCATCCTCAAAAGCCAGAGATGCCGGGAGACGGTGGAATTTGCCAGACCGAGAATTGCACTGATTTCGGAAACGCAAAGCTCCTTCTGCTGGAGAAGCTTCAGGATGCGAAGTCTGCTCGAATCTCCCAGCACTTTGAGCAGCGTGACCAGCGAGCTCAGCATATGTTCATCTCATCTGTTACAGACTGTCCGGTTCAGACCGTCCAGTGAACCTACACGAGTACCATATTCGAATGCTGGGGAGCGCTCAATGCCTGAGCCGCGTGCTTGACCATCTCAAGCCCGCGGACCTCCGTTTCCAGCAGTGGCAGAAGCACAATGGGCAGGTGGAATCTCTCCTCGATCTCTTCGAGATACCGTTCCTGCATCGCGCGTCGTCGCTCGAAGTACTGATTGGTGCAATACTGTGGTAAGAGAACCTGATTGGCAACGACAAACTGTGTAGCTATGCCGGCCTCCTTGAGGTCACACATCGCCCGATAGGCTTCGATGACCGGGGTGGATTCAGGATACATGACAAACGCGAACGTCGAGCGTGCAGGGTCTTTCAGGCGATCAACGATGCGGCTCAACCGCGCCTGGGATTCAGACTTTGCCGCACTGCTTGACTGCGTAGTGCTTACCATGAGCCCGACCTGATCGCTGTAATCGAACGGTAATTGCAGCAGACGCAACGTATGGCCGGTCGGCGCCGTATCAATCACCAGTGCGTCGTAACCCTCCAGCTCAAGATACTGCATGAACTTATCGAACGCCGCCATTTCCTCCGTGCACGGAGACTCCAGTTCCTCTGCAACGGCTTTCAGCATGTCTTCCGAATACTTTTCCCGAGCATCAGCAAGTATCCGCTGCTTGTATGCCACCGTGGCCGTTTCCTGATCAATGGTTGCAGCCCAGAGATGTGGGACACCATCGATGGGACGGACAGTTTCATCGACGTTCTGGCCGAGCACTTCTCCGATATGCGCCGCCGGATCGGTAGTCAAGAGGAGTGTCTTGTTTCCCTCACGTGCCAGGGCGTAGGCGGCCGCGCAGGAAACGGCAGTTTTCCCGACGCCTCCTTTGCCGGTAAAGAAAATAGTGCGGGACCTGCCCTTCGGCCGAATGAGATCCATCAGCGGCACCGGCGTGATGCCGTTCCGGGATTGAACGCCGGTTCTCTCCGGGATGTCTACCGAGTACGCTGGGGGAGCACCGTTCGTCCGGAAGAGATCCGCAGCCACCAGGCGCAGGGTCGGGATGCCTTTGATTTCACCGTCCCGCTGTAGCATCAGCTTCATCGGGTATGCAAACAGCTTCTCGATGCGTCGCATGTATCGCTGTTGCATGTCATAGCGACCTCTGAAAAACGGATGCGCGCACACTTCTTCGGGGAGCAGCCCGTTGACAATGAGATCGATCCTGTTCACCCCGATACTCTTCAGCTCTTCCGACGATCGCTGGGTCTCGTAGATCGGGGTATCCTCCGCCTGCAAAACGAATGTGAACGTTGTGCGGTCTGCGTCGCCCAGCAGTCTCGTCGCTTGATCGTACTTCTCTTTGCTTTCCAGAATAGAGGCCACAGGACCGATGCAGGTAGCACCGCTTCCCTTTGCGCTTTCTTCGATGTGCTTGCTCCAATCGACGGGAAGTTTAAGCAATCGGATGGTATGGCCCGTGGGAGCCGTATCAAAGATAACCACATCATACGTTTCGCCTTTACCTTCCTCTTCCGCAACCATGAAATCAACAAAGCGGTCGAATGAGGCGATTTCAGTCGTGCAGGGTGAGTTGAACTGTTCTTCCAGTACCTTTATCACATCGACCGGCATCACGGCGCGCATGGGTGCAAGGATGCGTTCTCGGTATTCCTGTGTGGAGATGTCCGGATCGATTTCCATGCCCCAGAGATTGGGAACGCCGAGCGGAGTGATCTTGTGTCCGATTTCCGTTTCAAAAACATCGGCGAGGTTGGATGCGGGGTCAGTAGTGATAATCAGTGTTTTCAGACCCTGCTCGGCGTAGTGAACGGCTGTGGCGCACGCCATTGTAGTTTTACCGACACCCCCCTTGCCTGAAAAGAAAAGGTAGCGCGTTTGTGTCATATCGTCGTCTGTTCCAGTGTTTGTTTCAGTTCATCATACGTTGGATAGGATTTTTGCTTGACAATCTTGCCGTTGACCATGGTAATCGGCAGGATAGAAACGCCCTCGCGCTTCAACAGGGCAAGGATTGCAGGAACTTGCATGAACCTCTGTCCCTGCTGGCTCAGGAGATAGCGCTCGACCGTCACCTTCCCATCGTACTCTTTTCTGAGCTTCAGAACGGCTTCATTGATATCAAGAAGAGCAGGATCAACCGAAGGTCCGCACAGCCCGCTAGGGCAGCACATGGGTGGATCGAAGATCTCAATTGCTGTGATTTCAGGTTTCACATCGTTCTCCTTCATAACTCAATTGCACATTCGTTTATCCGCAGCAAGATGGAGGCGCAGCTGCCGAAGCGAAATCAAATCCCAGCTCCTGACTCAGCCCGCGGTTGCATTCCTGCAGTGTCGCTACGATCTTCTGACGGGCGTGAATGTACTCGGTGGTCACCGGATGAGCATTCAGACTCGTCTGGACTCCGCGCAGCTCAGCGATCTCCTCCTGTGTCAGCGTTCCTGTGGCTTGCTTCGTCTGCAACTCCGTGGACCGTTCGTTGAAGTGTTTCCGTATCTCGCGCAACCCAGGGTCGCTTTGAAATGCAGTTTCAGCTTTCACATACGCGTTGTACTCTTCCAGACCTCTTACGGCGGCAATAAAAGGTTCAGCGGCATGGTGAAGGTCTATATTCAGCATCATCATGATCTCCTTGTCATCCACAGCATCCGGTCCTTGGCTTGGTCAGTCCGGCAAAATCCACATTCAGTCGCTCGCTGATGAACTGGTTCAGCTCCGTGAGCAGTGCGACCAGCTTCTGCTGTGCGTCGAAATAGCTCGTCAGTGTCTTGTTCGCCTCAAGTGTCTTCTGCAAGTCCTCCAGTCTCCGTGCTTCTTCAGTCCCGTCATTTCTGAGTTGCTGCATCAATTGCACTGTCTGTTGCGCCTCCTGATACTTTCCAAGCAGTTCCCGCGCCTGAGCGTCCCTCCGGAAGCGCCGGTCCGCCTCAGCGAATGCCTGGTATTCAGCGGTGGCTACAATGGCAGCGCCAAGCTTTTCCCCGACCTCGCAGAGGCTAATCGAGGGGTCGGCTGTCTGTCGTTGGGATTCGTGCATCATACGTTGTTCTCTGGTGTGTGTAAGGATTCTTGCGGAAGCTTTCGCTCAAGCTCCTGTGCAATTCGGCGCTCGGAGAGCTTTCCGCCCGATTGAATAAGCTTGCCATTGAGGGTTACGAACGGAGGAAGCTGTCCCTCGTGAAGGAGTTTCACAATGTCATCGAAGTCGAATGACTCGGGGGAATACAACTCGACATAGACTGTCCGTACAGTACTCCCAAACCGCGACTGGAGGCGGCGGCCGATCATTTCTGCTGCCGACTTCCAAGTCTTGTTGGGATAGCACGCTGCTATCGGTAAACCGAAGATGTGCACTGTCATCATGTCGGCCTCAGCAACACACTCCACCGCCGCAGCAACCCGAGTTGTCGTCAGTCTTCCGGCGTACCCGAGTCCCCGTCAGGATCGAGAACCCGCCGAAGACCTGCTCGACCTCGTTGCTCCCACATTGCTCGCAGGTGATCGTGCGCTCAGTTTCCCTTCTTTCCTTCTCTGCGATTGTGGAAGAGAACTCAAAGCAGGATCCACATTCTTTGCAGTGAAACTCATATGTTGGCATTGCTATCTGTCCTCTTTTGCTGATATGGCGGATGCGTGGTCCCGCTCGCGTTGCAGAAGCTCATCGGCAAGCTGGTAGATGTCCTTGATCGGCCGCTCTTTCACCATCTTTGACAACTCTATTGTTTCCGCAATTTCTTCCAGCGTACAGCCTGCCCTGACTGCTTCGGCAAAGTGGTGGCGGAGGCACGGCAGGCAATTCCCGCCGATGGAGGCTCCGATCCCAATGAGTTCGCGCTGCTGCACCGTCAGTGTGGATGTCGTCGACATGGTCAGTTGAGCTCCAGGGCTGCGGGAACGATATGCGGTTTCAACACGGCGAATGTCGTGCAGCATCCGCGCTTGATGTTCGTGGCGAGAAGTCTCGCATCCTTTTGGGCCAGGGGATTTGACCTGAGTCCCTCTGCAATGGCCCGCAGTAGCTGTTTCTGCTCTTCATTCCTGGGTTCCGCGATGGAATACAGCATCCACAACCCCTGCTTGCGGTCTTTCACCAGGCCTGCGCGCTTGAGGTATGCAAGGTGGCGAGAGACTTTCGTTTGCGTAAACCGGAGGGTCTCCTGGATATCGCAGACGCACAGTTCGCCTGATGCGAGGAGAATGTTGTAGATCCTCAGCCGGGATTCGTCAGAAAGCGTTTTGAATATCATAGCCAGGTTTTTCACGGGTTCCCCTTTATATACGCATAGACGAATATATATATTCGTGTAGACACATGCAAGTACCGCTCACAAATTCTCCACGGAAAGGATGGGCCGGTTTTTCTGAATGGATCCGCAGGCGGAGCGTGTGGATCGCGGCAGCACCTTTTGATCCCCTGCAGGTCTAACGATTACGTGCCAAGCCAAATTCTTAGCGAGGCTCTAACAGTTGACAAGCCAGAGACAAGAATCCTGTTCACGTCGTGAGCTTCTTCTCACTCGCTGTAATCCTGTCGAACGCGTCGAGATAGGCGCGGACAAAGAGGGGCGCCGTTTCGCCCTCTTTGAGTGTCCGGGTGCCGATCATCAGCTTCAACTCCTCTGGCTCGCGGCGAGTCTCCTGCACAAGTCTTGCGGTGCCCGCCACAAGGTCAGCTACCATTGCTATCGCCTGTTGTCGCTGAATGCCTTTCGACTCGGCTGCCGAGGCTAAGGCGTGCATAATTGGGAGGATATATGTCGGCCCAACGGCGGTAAGCGCGGTTGCAGCATTCATGTCCTTCTCCTGAACTCTGACCGCCGTTCCGAAAACGCCTAGCAACTGTTCAATCGTCGTTGCCTGATCCTCGCTCACATGCTTGCCGAGCACGTACGGGTTCACGCCGGCACCAATCAGCGATGGGGTGTTCGGGATGACGCGTACTACCGGCACCTCTCTACAGAGAACGCTCTCCATCACCCACACGGGCACTGCTGCCGCCAGTGAAATGATGATTTGCTCCTGTCGCACCATCAAACAGCTTTCGGAGAGCACAGCCTTCACTGCCCCGGGGGGCACAGCAAGGAATATCACCTCTCCGAAATCGGCGCCATCTCTGTTTTTGAGACTGGTCTTGATGCCGAACCGCTTACTGAGGTGATCGAGCTTTGTCTGATCAATGTCCGTTGCAAGGATGCTATCGGGTGTCGTGAGCCGTGCATTCAACATACGCTCGATGAAGACGCCAGCGATAATGCCAGCGCCAAGAAAGGTGAAACGCTTTCCTTGAATTCGTTCGTCGGTCATGGCAACAACTCCTTTTCTTGTCAGCATCAGAGGGCCTCAGCGAACAGACTGATAGCCCCCCGTAATCCCTTCCTTCGACAGAACAATCTGCCGTACTTGATTACGGCGCGCTCTAAATGCACCCGCACTCGAGAGCAGGTAGTATTTCCACATTCGATAGAACCAGTCGGCCCATCTATCGCTTTTGCATTGCGCATGTATCTTTCACGAGTATGGATGTCTCACCTGGACACTCCTCAGAGGCTATCGTGACTCAGCCATCCTTACTCGCATTCTCTCGATCACATCGGCTGTCGAGGGAAGTGCGGGCTTGTAGAGCCTGCACGCCGGGTCCTGTGGAACGGATGGAGATTCCATACCGAACAGGTCGAGCCCATTCACAAGAATTGTCGGTGACCCGAATCCTGAGCGACGGTCACCCGTATGAGAAAGATGCTCGAGATCGATTGCGCGGGGAGTGACGGTCACTCCAAGCGCCTGAAGGGCTTCAACCAGCCTCTGGCGTAGGATAGAGGCATGCGGGCAGCCCTCAAAAGAAAGAAATTCAATAACCACGCTTACCTTCATGCATAATGGTCTGTCGAGGCCTCATGGCACCCAGCCAGACCTCCCCATCCGCTACTGCTAGCCCAACCGCTCCGTGATCGTTAGTGTAGCCGCTCGGGGTGGTCTATCAACCGCCCGTCAAGGTATGCAAGCGCTGCCTCGTCGATACTTGTCATATCCGTGACAAGCGGACGGATACCTGCCTGGCGCAGGCTTTCATATGCCCCGGCTCCCATACCCCGGGCCAGCAACACATCGCAATCCATGATAGCCGAGGCCATACGCTGGTGTTTCGATTGGGAGGCGGCGTCAAAGCCATGACCGTGCACGCCTGCAGCGTGCTCCTCATGTGCATGCGGCTCGCCTGCAAAATATGCATGGCTAACCTTTTCCCGCTTCTCACGCGCCACAATTGTGCCATTCTCGACCGTGATGACCACATAGAACGGTGCGCGCCCGAAATGTTGACTTATGGTGGTGCCATCATCAGATACTGCTGCGATCTTCATTGTTCCATCCTCTCGATAACGTTTGCGTTCAGTTTGTTCCCGTTCAGACCAAATCCTTTGTCCGGCACGCATCGCATTCAAACTGTAGAGTCGTATGATTGATGCCGAAGGTCTCCCGCAGACATCGTTCAATCTCCGTTCGAACGCGAGCTGTGGTGCTCACCAACACATCCTCAACATCGACATGGGCCTCGAAGTGAGTGTCTGCATCGTTCATCTTCCAGAGATGGACGTGGTGAATATTCTTCACGCCAGGAATCGCTTCTACTGCTTGTTGCAGCTCGTTCATGTCGATCTCCGCCGGGGACGACATCATGATGACATCGACGGATTCCTTGACGATCTCATACGTCTCCTTGAGGATATAGAGAGAAATGAGGATCGTGAGAGCCGGATCGATCCAGCTGATGTTGAAAGCGATGATGCATACAGCTCCAATGATGACCGCGACACTGGAGATAGCGTCGCTTAATAGATGGAAGTACGCGGCGCGTATGTTGATGTTGTCATCGGATCCTCTCTTGAGCAACACAGTTCCGATGACATTGGCTATCAAACCCACGACAGCAACAGCAAGCATCAGGTTGCCGGTGATGGGGGTCGGGTTGGAGAACCTCTCGATTGCCTCCCTGATCAGGAAGAAACTAATGATGATGAGCGTACTGGCATTGATGACTGCCGCCAGAATCTCGGCGCGCTTGAGGCCGAATGTGTATTTCAGGGTTCGCGGTCTCTTGCTCAGCCGGATGGCAATGTAGCTGACAATGATGGCAATTCCATCGCTGAAGTTGTGAATCGCATCAGAGAGGAGCGAGAGACTTCCGGAAACAATCCCACCGATGATCTCCACGGCGGTAATGAGGAAGTTCAGGAGCATGGTGAGAAGAAGATTCTTCTCTAACTGATTACCCGACCCTACGTGAGCATGTTGATGTGCCATTTGTTGCCTTCGTCCACAATTGCGGTACTTGCCTTGAACTGCCCGGGTTCCTCGCGACGACAACCGACGACCCCGCGCGACACTACAAAGAGCAACCCAATGCACGGTTCACCTACTTTGCTGCACAGTCCATACAGACCTTTCTATCTCCCTTGATGCGCCCGTATTGCATGACGGTCATTTCCCCGCACTCTTCGCACACAAAACTATCAAAGCTGTGGGGCCCTTCTTTAAGCTCGTAATCGAAAACTGTGGAAACAGTCAACAACTTCTCTTCAGAAGCGCTCATGACGTTCTTGACGATGGGGTCAACGACTGTGTCCGGAACGTCGCTCGCCGGAATATCCTTCTCTCGATAATCTTCGAAGAAGGATGTCTGTTTATTGGCGAGCATCGCTTCCGCTTTGGGTGTAACCCGGACGGCCTTCTTGGTCTTCTTGTCGACGAGTGTTATCGCCCATTTCCCTTTGTGTGTTTTCTTGATGTTGCCCTTGCCGAACGTCGTCCCCATGATCACTTGCAGGCCGTCGGCATAGCAGGTTGCACAGTGATCATCGCCCAGATCGACGAGGGCAACAATCTGACTGTCTTTGGCGCGTTGAACACCGAGCGCATTCATAGCGGCTGCGCCAACACGCAACCCCATCGGCATGGCCGGACACTTGTGTCCGTGAAACTTCTGTCCGAATTCCAACCACTCTGACGCTTGTACCATTAGATTATCCTTGATGTTTGTTGAGTTGTGGACCGGCAATAATCGTGAGCGGCATTGCGCGGCCAATAAGGTTCATATGAGCCCACGTACCATGTTTGCGGCAATAGCGAGGAGTACCAGTCCGATGATCACCTTAACCTGACGACCCTTGAGCTTAGCGACCATCAACCAGGAACCTAGTGCTGCACCTCCGGCTGAACCTGCTGCGGTCCATGCCAGGAGACCGTAATCCATCCCGGCGAGGGAGAGATGGCCGAAGAATCCTGTCAGCGATGAAAAAATGACCACGAAGGAAGTGGTGGCTGACGCCTTCTTCGGATCGAAGCCAAGCGCGACCAGTGCTGGAACGACAATGTTGCCCCCACCGACACCAAGCAAGCCTCCCAGGAATCCCGCGAGACCACCCACACCCATGCCAACGGCAACAAGCGCGCGGACACTTGCTGTCGTTTCCCTCGCCTTCGGGGTGTAGAAAAGCATCATCGCCGCAGCAAAAGCAAGAAAACCGACAAATAACCAGAGCAGCACTTGACGATCGAGACCCTGGCTGACCCACGCACCTACGGGGGAGAGAATTGATGCCACGATGAGGATCGGGATAGCAACATTCCACACAACGAGGCCGCTTCGAATGAACTTTACAGAGGCGACGGACATGGCCGCGGCGTTGAGGAGCAATGCCGTTGCCATGGCGGTGTGTACCTCGATGCCAAGAGCAAGAAATACCGGAATCAGAATGAACGCAGCGCCAACCCCTGCGATGGTCAGCAATGCTGTGAATATGAGAGTAATGATTCCTGCAATTATCGCCATAGATAACTACCTATTCTCCTTCATCCCGTACACGTTCCGCCCCACGCAGATTGTAGAGCGGCAAATGTGGTTCGGCGATCGTGTCTTTTCTTGGACGGAGGCGAAGGTTCATAGAATCCATTTGGTCTTGATGTTGCGCAGGCTTACGAAAAATAGAACAATACAGAACGCCAGAAGGAGTGAGAAGTCAAGCAGCAGTGGCATGCCGCTTTCTCCGTGAATTGCACCATGGAGGATATCGACTCCATAGGTCAAAGGTAGCGCATATGATAGAGGGCGAAGGAACAATGGTAGCTTCTCGATCGGGAAGAACAAACCGCAGAGGAACATCATCGGGAAACGAAAAAAGTTGGAAAACGTCTGGGCCTCAAATACTTCGCTCACCGAAACCGCTATAAACAGACCCAGGAAAGCAGAAACCACTGATATCAGAACGATGGCCGGAAACACGGCAAACCAGCGCACCAGTGATAAATCGGCTAGAAGCAGTCCGAAAAGAATAGGGACGAACGCATTGGCCACGCCGAACACGATCGCTCCCCCCGTTTTTGCCAGCATCAGCAATTCCAGCGGGATTGGTGCGAGGAGCAATCGCTCGAACGAACGGTTTTTCTTCTCAAATGTGACTGTGACCGAAAGCATGGAGGTCGTTCCGAACAGGATGGAGATCGCAACCAAGCCCGGGAGCAGTGACAAGACGCTTTCCGGGCCGCCGCCGGATCTGATGAAGAACATACCCGTCCAGGCGATGGGGAAAATCAATCCCCAGCTAATGTTGGGGGGCTTGAGGTAGTAGGCACGCATATCCTTGATCAGGATGTTCCAGAAGGCTATCCGCTGTCTCATACACCGCCTCCCGCCTTTTCTTTTTCTTTCTGCATGGCATCTGCTTCGATGCCGGTAATCTGTACAAAGACATCCTCCAGTGAAGGTTGGAGTCTCCGGGCTTCGGTTACTTCAATGCCTCGATCCTCGAAGAACCGCACCAGAGGACCAACGCGGATCGGTTGTTCCGAGTCGATGCGGAATTGATTCCCCCCCGTGAGTGTGTGAAATTCCAGAGCAGGAAAGGCAGAAGTCAGAAGTCCGATCAAGTCTGCCGAGAATCCGGAAACGGACAACAACATAACGTGCCGTTGGTGCATTGGCTGCAAGAGGTCCGCCACAGCGTCGATCCGGACAATCTGCCCTGCTACGATGAAGGCGATGCGATCGCACAGCCGCTCCGCCTCCTCGATGTAATGCGTTGTCAGGAAGATTGTCGTGCCGGCATGGTGCAGATCGGCGATGAGCTGCCTGATCCGACGTGCGCTGGCAACGTCAATGCCGGTCGTGGGTTCATCCAGGAAAAGGATTGAAGGATTGTGAATGATTCCGGCAGCGATGGTGAGCTTCCGTTTCATTCCCTTCGAATAGCCGGCGAACTTCCGATCAGCCGCGTCAGCAAGCCCGAATGCCTGCAGAAGTTCGATTGCCCGAGTTTGACGATCGTGTTTTCGCATTCCATAGAGCGCTGCGGAGAAGCACAGGTTGTCAAAACCCGTGAGCTCCGGGTAGAGGTTGCTCTCGTCGGGGACGACGCCGATCAGGTGTTGAGCGGTTTTCGGATTGCGGGTACATTCAACACCACCGATCTTGATTGACCCGGAATCCGGCCTTGCCAGCCCCGTGAGGATGTTAATGGTGGTCGTCTTGCCGGCGCCATTGGGACCCAGAAATCCAAAGAGTTCTCCCTCAGGCACTGAGAACGATACTCCATTCAAAGCTCTGGTGCCGCCAAAAAACTTCTTCAGTCCCTCAGCCTCGAGCATAAGCAATCCACCTCGAGGCATCTGCATTTGTTCCAGCATTGCTGTTATTTCCCTGGACGTATGGCCATAGACGATTTCTCTACCTTCATCCTACATAACCTTAACACGGAATGCACACGAGCCTCCGCTCCTTCTTACGCAGATGGCGTTCGAAGCGGTATTCGCCGCGCACCTCACACTTCGCATGGAGATCATGCCAACACTGTGCCATAAACCCTTTCCACAGGTACAATTCTCCATCTGATGTCTAATGAATATCGATCTCGAACCATTGCAGGGAGCCAAATGCGAACGCCCCCGGGGCTGTCAGTGTCAGGCAGGCCCTCAGTCTTGCGCCCACACCGCGCCTGACCATTAGGCGCGGGGTTTGTCCATTTTCTCGAACGCGGTGGCGACCTTCGTCATTGCCTCTTCGGTCGGCATATTGCGCAGGTCAAGCGCAATGATTTGCTTGTCGAAATCCACGCCAACGGCAGCCAGCGCATCCTTGTACATCTTGCGCTGCATCTTGGGATCGCAGCCACCAACGACGTAGGTCAAGCCCGGTTTAGCCAGGTCACCCCAGAAGCGGTCGCCGTCGTCCACGCAAAGTTGTGGATGAACAATGGCGTACTCCACGTCAAGCTCGTTGCGAACATAATTGACCAGGCTCCAGACGTTCAATTGAGAGAAACCCGGGCAATCCCCCCGGCACATGCACTGCACAAAACGCGGCAAAGGTTTCTGTTCAGACATGGGTCACTCCTTGAAGGTGTAAGTCATTCGGTTGGTGGATATTGCTGGCGCAGTTCCTTGATGACGGCCTTGATCGCCCTGCGATCCGGGAACGAGATCGCACTCACCGGGCACTGGAAGCGGCAGCTTTCACAATACACTTCGCAGCAAAACGGGTCGGCAACGATCACCCGTTCAGGTTTTCCAGAGTACGCATACGTACCGTGCTTGCATGCATTGACGCACAAGTCGCAACTGCTGCACAGTTCCTCCTCAATCGTCGGATACCAGGGAATTAGCTTGCGCGGGATGCCCAGGTAATCTTTGTAGACTGCTGTCTCTGCCACGTAGCCAGCCCTTTCTTGTTTAGCAGTAGAGTCTCATTGACTCAGCGCGCACATGTGATCGGCGCGCCGCCGCTTTCACCCATAATTTGTTCTCGCTTGCCCGAAGTGAGAATTCACACCCACGCACCATTATCCAGGCCTTCATAATTTGTTCTCCGTGACGAGAACCATCTGGTTCTTGCGCACCACATCGCGCACAACAGGCAAGAAATCCTGGATGTCTTCCTGTGCAGTAGATGTAACTTCGAACATCATGAAGGATGGAGTATTCTCCAGTGAGCCTTTCACTGTCGGGACCTCCAGCTTGAGATTGACAATGTCATACGGTTTGTCTTTGACAAGGTCCTGCAACTGAACCAGAAAGCGCTTCTCCCCAAACTCTCCGGTGACCTCGAATCGAGTTCTCGTCGTTAGTTTCGCAACGGCATCTTCTGCAGCTGCGCGGGCTTTAACCGCGTCGAGTCTTGCCTTCTTCTCCCTTGCTTCTTCGCGGACAACTTTGAAAATCTTGCGTTCGCGCTCCAGCTTCCAGATGATGTCGCGATCGGGGAAACTGATCGCCTGCACAGGGCATACCGTACCGCACGTGCTGCATCCCACCATACAGCTCAATGCGTTCGCCACCACAGCCTTGTTCTCCTGCATGTCGTACACGCCGCGGCCACACGTGGCAAAACATAGGGTGCAGCCGATACAGGTATCGGCATCCACGGTTGGGAACCAGGGTATGTCTTTCCGCGGTATGCCGTGCCATAATTCCGTCTTGGACTTCATAAGTCTCCTTCACCGTTCACCATGGATCGGTCTCTCTTCGGGTTTCTTGTGTTTGACTTTGGATCTCTTCTTCCGGTGCACCAGCCCGCTTTGCATACGCCTTGTACACGTTCTTCGCGCGCGAACGTTCAATGGCCTGAGACTTCAGAAATGCAAGATTCTCCACAACCATGGATAGCTTTGCTCCGGGGAAGCCGAGAAGGGCCTCACTTGTTGCTGCATCAGTCGCATCACGGCAGCCGTAGCAGCCGAAGCTCATGTTGATGCGTTGCGATAGAAATGGAAGCACAACCGAGTCAACACATGCCGCCTGCAAAATGCTGGTGCTGAAATCCAGCCTCCCGCCTGCTTCATTGAGGTATGCAAGTGCAACCCACATTAGCTTCTCGACTTCATCTTCGAGAACCACAACGTCAGGGATCTTCTCACAATCCTCAAGGGGCTTGATCTCGACTGCCGGGTACTGTCCTGGCTTGAGGCGGGGCATTGTCTCCATCACACGAATCGCGGCATCCTTCGTCTTGAAGATGCCGTAGCCACAGAGCATAGTGCCATCCTCCAACTGCTTGGGCAATGGTTTCAATCCCAAAGCCGCTGCGGCAGCAGGACACGAGATGTTCTCTTTGAAAAGAACCACCCGTTTCCCTTTTCTCGCCTCCATGACTGCCTGGCAAAGACGGTGATCGTCGAGAGGTCTATCGGTTGTCACTGCATCGAGAAACGTCACGCCGACCGGCAGGGAGCTTAGTCCCACCGTACCTTTGAGTATCTCCGCGTATTCTTTTGCCGTCCTCATTTGCGAAGTCCTCTCATCCGGTATATCCAGAGCATGGGATGCACATCGACTTTCCATCCTTCTTGCGCAGATAGCGCTCGAAGACATATTCACCGCACACTTCGCACTTCGCTTTGTTGAACGAACCGGGAATTTTCTTGTGCTGGAAATCGGGAAGCAGCTTCACAGCAAACAGTTCCCCGTCTGTCGTGTTAAGAACCTTTTGAATCACCTCAAGCCTCACCGGCTCAGGAATCTGCGATGGCTCGACGCCTTTCTTTCTGTAATCAAAGAACTCGAACTTACCGAGCATGTCGGTGAAATCCGGCTTTACGGCCACACGCACCGATCCATTCGACGGAGTCCAGAGCGTTGCCGCCAGCTTGCCGAAGTTCTGCCGGTCGATCATCAACTTGCCGTATGTGCAGCCAGTCGATGACTGCAAACCATCCATCATGCACGTCTGCGGATGACCAACACCGAGTTCGGCAAGCATGAAATAGTCATGATCCTGAGCCCTCGGTACTCCAAGAGACTCCAGCATCAGTGAACCCATGCGGTATCCAATGGGCATAAACGGACAACGGTGTCCATGAAATTCAAACGTCCAATCCGGTAGGGAGAACATGGCTGTATCCTTTCTCATTGTCACGCCATTGGTTCAGAGGGTGGCATTGCTGGTTGTTTACGATAAATGAATTCCACGCTCTGCGCATGAATCACCAGGATGGTTATCAGAATGCCGACGATGCTGAGATCAAACAGGTTGTACGTAATGGCACTGAACGCATCCACCCTCAACAGCATCAACACACCGGTAACGATCGAAAGACTCAGAAACGTGCCGATTAACCCGGCCGAGACCGACTTGAGAGTGGGACCCAGGGGAGCTGTCCTCACCCACGACAGTGCAAAGAGGCCGAGCAGAAGGACGATCATTGACAGAGCGAAATGGTGAGAGTCCAGCCACAGTCTGTCGGGGAGAATCATGCTTAAGAGATCCGGCCGGATGGAGATGAATCCGGCGGCGAGAATTGCTGCAACGTAGAGGAACACGAAGGTGGAACGAAAAGCGTCATTCAGCTTTGGCAAATGGAACGTGTTCACCAGAAGAGTGGTAACCAGTCCGACCATCATGCCGATGACAAGTAACCCCAGGCCGGCATACAGGACGGACTTGAGTACTTGCTCCCGGAAGGCACCGGCAGTTACCGCGAACGCAGAGAGACCAAGACGGGTGTATTGCCGCTCGGTTACAGGTTTGCCGTCCGCTCCAAACGGAAACCGGACAATCTCCGCCCGGAAGAACGGCGCACTGAAGGAGTGACAATCCGAACATCCGTTCACACCGAGCGCAGCCCGTGCCGGAGCGACGTCGTGACTGTACTTGTACACCGAGGCGTAGGGCGAAGATTCGTACTCCTCCTTCGGCAGCGTGGTGAAGTGAGAGCCATCGCTGTACACCCGATCGTTGTTGACCCACACGATGCGCTTGCCAGTGAAATCGTATCCGCTCTTTTGTAGAGACTGTTCAACCGACTTGATGATGGCGTCGATTTCCACCGGTCTGTTCACCTCCGGTATTCCATCTCCGTTGTCGTCCCTGATGGCTGAGAGGAGCGGATAGACCGTCGAGTCGGCGTTGTGGGCAGTCCACATTGTATAGACGTCTTTCATTGTCGGCTGTCCAAGTCCCGATTTGCCTTGGGTGAGAATCGCGGGCCAGGCACTGTGGACGGGATTGACCGGGAAGATCTTTCCCTTATAGCGCTCCACAATAGGCCGGGAGGGATCGGTTGGCTCGTCCTTCGCGGTGAACATGTTCAGCTCACCGTAATGGTTCCAGTAGTTCATGTTCTGGTCGTAGAATGTCCAGATGTGCTTCGGGGGCGGAGATATCTTCGCTCCGGAATTATACACATCGCTTACCTGCACAAGTGCGGATTTGATCGGGCGTTCGTTAATGTGGCACGTCTGGCAGGCAATCTTTTCGAGGTGCAGCGACGGGAGCCAGTCGTGTTTTGCGATCGGAGCGTTCAGGTATCCGTCAAGATGGCAGTCTTTGCAGTCCCGCACGGTGTTGTCGAGGTCGTTACGCACGTTTCCTGACGGGTCGTCACCCTTGCCGATCTGGTGGACCTCCTTCCCCCGCACACGCGCATCGGCGGCATGTCTGCCGGATGCATGACAGTCGACACACTTCAAACCCGCTGCGATGTGCACGTCGCGTCGGACGGAAAACGTCGTCCCCCGTTTCTTCCAATCCGGTTTTGCGTGGCAGGTAAGACACGTCTCGTTCCGTGGTTCCCGGACGAGGTGAAGCGACAGCTTCCCGGTCGTATCAAACTTCGCAAGGTCGTATGTAACAGTAACATTGGTCTGTGCCTTGATGCTCCCCGCCGTTTTGCCAAGACCCGAGCCCTCTGTGGCCGCCCAGCGGAAATTCAACATATCCAACTGAGCGTTGCGAGACTTGTGATCATATTCAGGGAGGTGGCACAACATACAGTCCGCTTCCAGCACGCCGGTCTCAGACCACCGGGCTTTGTAGTAATCACCGTCAAGATGATTCTCACCGCCCGGGGTGAGCCCGGATGACGGATCCTTCATCCATCGGTCATAGCGCCTGCCATCCCGATCGTACTCCAGCGGTCCGCCACCGGGATGGCACGTGCCACAGGTGGCCGTCACAAAATCGAACGATGTCATATCTATCATCCGTGCGGAGGCATTCATCTTATTCGCGAGCTGGCGGTAGACGGGGGCTGGTGAACACCACGTGCCACCGTAGTTACCAGGACTCGTCACCCATTGATACCGCTCGACCATCGTCGGTGTCGGGGCTTCGCCTTTCCCCTGCTGGAAATGAAATCCCTCGGTGATCTTGTTATAGTCGTGGCATTTCCCGCACGTCTGCCTGGGGGAATAGGGCATGCCGGCATTGATACCATGAACGGGATCGATGAGATTGCCATCTTCGTCGTAGAGATTGATCGGCGGACAGGCACCTGTCGACGCTGGTGTGATTGCTCCGGAAGAGGTATCCTGGCGGAGATCCCTTCCCGGAATATTCAAGAGAAGAACGACCGCCACGAGGACGATCGCGCCAATGAGCATGATGCCGGGTACGGAGAGGGAGCGTCGAAGGAGCGTCCGGTTAGCAGGTTTTTGACTCTTCATTGGATCAACTCATCGTTGTGTGCTTGTTGTGACGGCTGTGCTTTGTGGTGCTCGAAAAATGATCACTGATTTGGTATATAATGTCTTCCCCACGGCCGTCTACCATGAATAGGCCGTTTGCAGAAAGGACCACATAGCATCGCTCGCCGACCCGGTGTGTGACACGAAAGCTCCCGGGAAGAACCTTCCGAATCCACCCATTAGCTCGAGGTGATTCCAGAGCGTCCAGGAAACGCGGAAATCCAGCTCATCACCGAGCGACGTGCCCGATTGACCCGTCGCATCACGTCGATATGGGGTAAGGCCGGTTGTGTACCAGGCATCGCATTTCTCGGCGAGGGCGAAATGATGATACTCGAGGTATATGACCACGTTGCGATGGGGCCGGAGAGTGAGATCCAGTTCGTTGTCCCAAAGGTTCGCCCAGAAGAAGAGGTTGAGATAGCCATAAAAGTAGATGTCACGTCCGCCATAGACTCCGTCAAACGTTCCGTGAATCCCATCTTGCGGGTCGCGGTCACCGGAGCCATATGTGATCTTACCGCCAATCCCCGGGGTCCATGCGGCTGGAATCGTGAATCCAAGACTCACGTTTGCACCGAACGCACGGATCTCGTCGCCGCCGTATCGGCCAAACTGCCCAATGACCGTCGCGCCTCCCCTCAGGATATCGCCCACCTGACCTTCCGCCTGAAGTCCAACTGCGGAGGAAGAGAGGTACCCCTTCCCTGACTCGCCGGTGACTTGTTCTCTGTTATCGTCCTTCTTCACGTAGAAGAGGTCGAGCCGCAGTGGGAGGTTCTTGATTCCCACGTAGGTCACAAATGTGGAGAAATTGTCCACCGATTGGTCAGGCCAGACGGAGGTCTTGTATTGCAGAAATTTCCCGATCCACAGGTCCATCCAGAACCAATCGGTCTCGATCTTAAGCATCGCTGCATCCCAGGCGAAGCGGCCTGTGTTTCCCCAGTTGCCCGGTCCGAAGACCCGCTGATCACCATAGGAAATCTGTTGCCTTCCAAGCCTGAAGCCGAACGGGCTTTCACCGATGCGGAGCCATTCCAGGTAGAGCTGCCGGACGTCGAGCGTGTTTTCGATGGGATTGCTCTTGGGAAAGTCGCTGTCTTCGAACTTCGTGAGGAAAGCGTGGGCATCCTGCAGCTGCAGGAACAGGAGGGGCTTTTCCCCTAGGCGTGTGGCAAGCTCCAGACGGACTCGCTCGAGGAGGAGTTCGTCGGAACTGCCAGGATCGTAGCCTTTCAAGGTTGAACCCTCATAGTATTCATACCGCAACCGGACCTGTCCGCCGAAGCCGAACACCAGCGGACCGACCCGCATATCCTTGAAGTTTGCCCAGTACCTGTCATGGGACGTTTCATCTGCAGCCGACTTCGTTGTGTCTGCCGGCATACCCCAGGCAGAGTGCCCACCCCCTACGAGGAATGTGGTCTCTGCAAGAACAATCATCGAGAAAACAATGACCATCTTCCGGATCCAGCCCATACGTCCGATGACCGCCGTTTCTTTCATTCCTTCCCAAGTTCAACAATGTCGAGCTGAGCAGGGGTTCCTAGATAATGAGTCGCAGGCTGCCTGATGCGGTGTCGTTGACCGTAGCTTGCTTCATGTACCGGGCGACAAGAATCGCTTCAACGATTTCCTGCGATGATATTCCGCTCTGCCTCGCCATCTTCGTCCACATTTGCGTGCAGGTGTCAGAACCGAGGGCGGCAGCAACGGCAATCCCTGCCAGGAGTTTGTATTTCCTGGGTACGGATTGATACTGCGGATTTTCAAAAAGGAGCGCTCGTTCGTCCATTTGATGTTTAGCGAACTCCGGTGCGACTTGTTTCAGCAACTCCATAGGTGTTGCACTCTGCTGGGTTTCCATCGTGATTCCATGGGAGGTGAGACTTTCGGGTTCTTGGTGTTGCATACTCAATGCTTCCGCAAGATGCTTCGCGGTTCCGGTCGGTTGCACTTAGATCTTACGCTCAGGCCGGCGCCTCACTGCTCGTAGTGCGCGCGGAGTTCTCGGAGTGTCTCAATGAATTGTTCCATCTCCGGGAACCGAATCGCCCCCGGCGTGCATTGACTTTCACAGTTGCTGCATCCTACAACACAGTTGTAGGGGGCTGTAACTACTGTCCGGATATCTTCCACTGCGTACACTCCGTTCTTGCAGAAGTCAACGCACGTTCCACAGTTGGAGCAAAGATCCTCGTCAATTGTCGGATACCAGGGAATCTGATCACGAGGGATGCTCATGTCTTTAGCCTTACGCGTGCCACTCGAATGGGTTGACTGTTGCAGATGCAGCGCTCAGGACACCGAGTTAAGGTGTACCGCACTCCCAGAAGACGCCATCTGTCTCCGGATTATTCATGCCACTTCGTATGCAGGGGAAGTTGCGTTCAGCGTTTTTGAGAGCGATCACTCTGTTGTCGTTCTTCGCGCTTGACATTCAAGAGGTATTCCCTGTATTCACGCAGGAGGGCCTTCCTGTAGTCATTCTCTCTCAAGGGAGTAATGTAGTTCCCGAACTCCTTTATCCATTTGAGCAATTCCCGCTGGATCTCTTCCTCGTCAGCAAGCCCACTGATGTAGACATTGCGCAGTGCCTGATCGAGGCCGAGGATCCCCGCTTCGAACTCTGCAATTTTGATGATTCTCGTGATTGGTTTTGCACAACATGCACGCGCCATGAGGGACCTCCTGACTCTACCTCAGAATGCCGTGTAGATATAATACACCCCGCCCAGCATCACCAGCAATCCCGCACCATGTTTCAACCACAGTGCGCCCCTGGAACGGTCGGTCCAGTTGAGATATTTCTGCACGGTTCCCGCTGCACCTCCGGCTCCAACGATCACGGCACAGTGTCCAATGCCAAACGCTGCGATGAGACTGAGCGCCTGAAAGGGATTCGTTGTCGCTACGGTGAACACCACGCCGAGCACCGGCGCCATGTAGGCAAACGTGCATGGACCGAGACCGATGCCGAAGATGAGGCCCAACAGCAACGCACCTTTCCACCCGCGGGCAAGCGACGTTTGGGGGACGATCCCGTTCCACGACAACTTGACAAAATCCATGAGGTAGAGACCAACGATGAAAAACACTCCAGCTACAATGATGTTACCCCAGACGCCAACGTCTCCCATCATCCTGCCTGCGGAGGCAGTGATCGCACCGATTAAGGCGATCGTGATGAGAATCCCCACCCCGAACACCAGGGAGAGCGAGTACGAACGCTTCACTCCTTCCTTTCCCTGGCTGCTGATGTAGCCGATAACGAGCGGAATGCTGGAGAGATGGCAGGGACTGAGGAGAATGCTGATGATCCCCCAACCGAGGGCCGCAAGAAGAGCGATTCCGAATGTCTCGCTCATCGCCATCGTGAGCCATGTGAAGAGCTCATTGAGCATGGGTTATCCTTCGCTGCGGACTTTTAAACCGCGCTTCTGAAGAAGTTTATCGATCTCTGCCTCGGGATAGAACCCTTCATGCCGGTGGAACTCTTTTCCATCCTTATCGAGGAATACCTGTGTCGGAATGACCCGTATGCTGTAGTTTTCCGCGTACTGACGCTGATCGGGTTTCCAGACGTCATAAAAGAGGATGGTGATCTGATCACCATACTTCTTCTCGACTGACGCCATCACCGGCTGCATCTGTCGACACGGTATGCATTTGACCGACCCAAGCTCGATAAATGTCACGAGGGGTTTCCTCGCCTCATCCGGCTTCCCTAGTGATGCGGAATTCTTCGTTTGAGACAGGGCCGCTGCCGCACCCACCAGCATGCACAACGTAAGAATGAGAAGTGCTCTTCGATTCATCGATTTGTTCCTCCGCCGTTGTCAAGTTGTTTCCTTCTCAGTGGGCTTGAACACCTGTCCATCTCACGTTGCAGCTTCTTGCTTTTCAGCCCGCGACGATGTCCGGACCTCTGACGCAAAATACCGCCTACGGATCCAGAGAGCGACGTTTACGAGTCCGATCAGCACCGGTACCTCGACCAGAGGCCCGATGACTGTCGCAAAGGCAGCCTTGGAGCCCACGCCGAAGACCGCTACTGCGACAGCAATGGCAAGTTCAAAGTCGTTGCTGCTGGCCGTGAACGAAACAGTGGCTGCGCGCTCGTAGGAACTCCCGATTCTCCACGCCAGGTAGAAGGTCACAAAGAACATCGCGGCGAAGTAGATCGCGTAGGGGATTGCCACCCGTACCACGTCCAGCGGCAATGTCATGATCGAGTCGCCTTTGAGGGAAAACATCACGAGGATGGTGAACAGGAGTGCCACGGGAGTGATGATCGAAATCTTCTTGACAAAGTACCCGTGGTACCAATCCATTCCCATCTTTCGAACGAGTACGGCACGAGTGATCACGCCGGAAGCAAAGGGGATGCCGAGGTAGATCAGGACGGTGACCGCGATTTCTCCAATCGAGATCTGCACAATAGCGCCGCTCATACCGAAGAGGGGAGGGAGCAACGTGATGAAAACGTACGCGTAGACCGAATAGAGAAAGACCTGAAAGAGGGCATTAAACGCAACCAATCCCGCTGCAAGCTCGGAATCCCCGCGTGCGAGATCATTCCAGACAAGTACCATGGCGATGCATCGCGCGAGGCCCACGAGGATGACGCCGACCATCATTTCCGGCTTGTCGGAGAGGAAAACAATCGCGAGCACGAACATCACGATGGGCCCGACGACCCAGTTCTGCACGAGGGAGAGTGCAAGCAATTTTGGGCTTTTGAAGATCTTTGGGAGCTCCTCGTAGCGCACCTTTGCCAGGGGGGGATACATCATGAGGATCAATCCGATGGCGATCGGGATGTTTGTCGTCCCTGAGGACAGACTTTCCCAGAACGATGAAACCGACGGGACAATCGCGCCGACCAGCACGCCCGCGGCCATGGTGAGGAAGATCCAGAGCGTCAGGTAGCGGTCAAGCCACGAGAGTTTTTTCGCTATTCCGGACATACCGTTATTCCTTTGCGGTTGTTGATCGGATGCTTATTCGTTGGCTCACGTTTCTTCTTGTCGCAGCCATTGTAAGAGTAATGAGTCTTTAGGCACGGTACCAACACTCATTAGTTTGCCGTTGATAACCAGTCCGGGCGTCATCATGATTCCATATTTCATGATCTCCTGCAGGTCGGTGACCTTTTCAACCTCGACCGGCAACTGATGCTCCGCGACCAAATGACGGATTCGCTCTTCGAGCGTTTTGCATTTCGCACAGCCTGAACCAAGGACACGTATTGTCATCTTCCACTCCGACACTAATAGACAACGTTAAAGATATATCCGACGATGATTATGCCGGTTGCAACAACTCCAACAAAAATGAAGATTAACGGCATCCTCAGCACTTTCCGGAGAATGATCGTTTCCGGCAATGACAGTCCAATAACTGCCATCATAAACGCGAGCGTTGTACCGAGGGACGCGCCCTTTTCAAGCAACGCATGGACAATGGGAATGATGCCTGCAGCATTGGAATAGAGGGGTACGCCAATGAGCACGGCCACGGGAACCGACCACCAGGCGGATTTACCCATAAGGCCGGCCATGAAGTTCTCAGGCACATAACCATGAATAAATGCACCGACACCAATCCCGACGATAATGTATGGCCACACCTTTCCGACAATATCTTTCACCGCTGCATATCCTGACTGAATCCGATCTGGGAACGAAGGGACAGTCTCCTCCCACGCTCCCGTGGTAGAATGGACTTGATAGACCCAATCTTCAACAAATCGTTCAACTTTCAATCGGCCGATGACATAACCAGAAGTAATGGCGATTAGTAAGCCAGTGCTGACGTAGAGTAGCGCCGTTTTCCAGCCGAACAATCCAAAGAGCAGGACGACAGCTATTTCATTTATCATAGGTGCTGCTACGAGGAACGAAAATGTCACTCCAAGCGGAACGCCTGCTTCCACAAATCCGATGAACAACGGTATTGCCGAGCAAGAGCAAAACGGTGTTACAATGCCGAGCATACTCGCCAACACGTTTCCGACAAAGAGTGACTTTCCGCCAAGTATCTTGCGAGTGTGTTCTGGAGAAAAATAGGTGCGCACAATGCCGACAGCAAATACGACAAGCGTCAACAGGAGCACCACCTTGGGCGTTTCAAAAACAAAAAAGCGGACAGCTTCAGTTATTCGTCCGTTCGGTGGAAGTCCGGAGATAGAAACAATTGCATCCGCAATTGACTGGAGGGCAAGATAGAGAACAATCCATATTGGCAATGATGCGATTACCATGCCGATCGGATGTCGTTCAATCAGCTTGTTCATCGCGCACTCTGATGCGCGAGGAGAATCTCTTTCAACTTGTCAACGGTTGGCACAAATCCCGAGACCGCGACTTTCTCGTCTATGACCAGACCTGGTGTGCGCAAAATACCATAGGAAGCGATTTTCTGATAATCCTCGACCTTTTCCACGAGAGCTTCCATATTCAAATCCTGCAATGCTTCTTTTGTGCGTTTTTCGATGGTCCTGCAATTTACACAGCCGGGTCCGAGTACTTTGATTGTCATGTGAGGATTCTCCTTTCATTATACATCCTGCAATGCTTCTGCGCGCCGCGCCACATCCTTGCGTGCAACGGTTGCCGCGATGTCGAGAATCTTGAAGATCCGGTCGTCCACAACCTTGAAGTTGACCCGCAGTCCCTCTTTCCAGGATAACAAGATGCCCACCTGCACCAAAATCTTCAGGTGCCGGGAGAGATTGGACTGTTCGAGGCCAAGTTCAGGGGCAATTTCGCAATTGCACCGGGGGCCGGGCCGGAGAGATTCTAATATGCGAATCCGGTTCGGGTGGGCCAGTGCTTCGAGAATTTCGCTCTTCAACTCCGCGGCAGTGGTTTCCATGGGATGGCCCTCTATGTGTGTTCAACTATATGAGTATATATACATATAGTATGCCAGCAGGCTGTGCGCAAAACCGCGCTTGAACCGCTTCTTCAGGGAATGTCTCTTCTCAAATACTAGAAAGGGTTAGCAGATTCGATAAGATCATGCATCGGGACATCGAGGTTCTGAGCGGGTTGGACTGACGGAACAGCCGGCCACAGATTGCGTCCGAAGTGACTTTCTCCCATTGCTACTCCCTCTTCTGGGCCTCGTTTTCAAACTCCTCCAGCTCGTTCATCTCCTTCAGGACCTTCATCTTCTGATCCCGTCCAGCAACCGGGGCAGCGGCATCCATTGTGTCCTTGTTGAGGGCCTCCGCTTCATGGGCAGCCTTTTGTGGATGACCGCAAGGATAAATGCTCCCTGGGGGATGTACAAATTCCTCCCCTCCTTGTTCATCCAGTTCTCGACCTCATGTTTCAAGGTATAGCTGTACCAACGCGGTTCGAAATCTCGGTGGGCATCGATCCATTCCTCACAGGCCAGGAATGCGTCGTATAGGCCTTCAACTCCTGGCGCATATTTTTGAAAGTCTCTGCTTATGTGGGCCCAAGATACAGCAACCGCCCAGATCCTCCCTTGGCTCAAATCCAAGAACTGGTCGGAACTCTTTGACGATATACCATCCGAAGGGGCCTCTGATTCAATCAGGAGAGTTCCTTCAACAGCTCCAAGAGCCTGCTGACATGAAAATCTACAGCATGTGCTAGCTCGGGTGGTAGCTCTCCAAAACCTTTCATTCCTCTGGATTTGCTGTCCACGAGGATTGTCCACAAGTGCGCATTCTTTGCAGACATGATACGATCTTCGGTGTAATGGGAAGCCTCAAGGCCCAATGCCAGGAACATTTCGGCATTGGCCCGCCTCATCTCCGAAATCGCCGTCGAGAGCCGGGCTCTTTCCTCCTCAGAATAGCTCGTTTCAATTCTTGATGTCAGCTTTCCGCCTCTACGAGAGAGCAGAAGTTCCTCCATCTCATCCAACGTTTGCTCGACCATTTGTGTTGTCACTGACAGCGCCCGCCGATGGTTGGCCGGTAGTCTGATCTTACCCTTCATAGTGGTAACGGCCCTTACGTTTGAAGACTCCTCAGTTGATCTATCCGCCCCTCAAGGCTCTCGACATGTGAAGAAATTGTCACCTCGTGTTCCAATCTTAATTTCATTGCTGCCTGTAATGTGTTGTGAATCTGATTGACGACTGCGTCGATCATTTCATTGAGGTCACATTGGAAGGAACGGAAGCTCTCCTGGATGCTGTATTCGTACTCGTACCTCAGTCTCCCGGAATGTCGTGTGACCTTGTCCACAATATCAGTCAATGCTCTACGAAGGATGTGCTTCTGAATCATGCTGCGAGGCAACAGCGCAGCACCGACTTTGATTGCATCGAATTCAAGAAAGAGTATGTCATCCGCCACTTTGTAATAGAACGTCCCCTTCCACTCCATCGGTTGAACGTTCTCAAATGGCTGGATCTGCAAGTGGAACAGATCAGCGGAGAGTTGCAGGACACGGTGGATGAACTCGTTTGTCTTTGCAACGTATGTCGAAATGATTGCCTCATATTTGTCCACAAAACGTTTGTCATTCTCCATGCGCCATACTTCGAAGTTATCGATGAGTGTAGAAGCAAGTGTCGACTGAATTGCTTTCTGGAATTCCCTCGCTGACAATGTACCATGATGTTCAGCCCAATCGATGAGGATGTCCTTCAGCTTTTTGATTTCATGGGTAGCAAACTGCTCGAGCTGACCTTCTATCCAACGAGTGAGTGCCGCGATTTGTCCCTGAAGAAGATAACCGAAGTTTTCCCTCTCGGCTTTGATGAGCTCGATCTGCTTTTCAAACTCCTTCATTGTGGCTTGAAGGTTCGTTGACGGCGTCGTGACTGCCTTGAGTTGAAGCTCTGCAGCGAACAGCGCTTCAGCAATGAGATTGTCGGTGCGCTCTTGGGATCGCTGAATGAGTATAGCTTCCTTCTCTCCGCGAACGAACGTCTCAAGCCTCTGCTGGAAAAGCTCGAGATTGCTCTTCGCCACCATTTCTCTGTCCCCCAATGTCTCACCCAAGAGCGCATCGCGAGCCGACAGGGGGATGATGGAGACTCGCTCATCCATCAGCTTCTCCGCAAGAACTTTCCGAGTGTAGGAGATTGCGTCTTCTGCTTCGGATGGAGTCAGAAGGTCGATCTTGTTCAAGATAAAGAAGAGCTTGTCAACGTGGGTGGCCACCTCGTCCAGAAACTGATACTCCGTCTGCGTAATCGGGAGATCGGCCGAGAGAACAACGATTGCTGCATCTACGCGGGGGATGAAGTCCAGTGTTGTTGCCGTATTGTGGATATAGAGAGAGCCGATACCGGGCGTATCAACAAGAACGATTCCGTCCTCCAGAAACTTGAACGGATGGGTGATCTCCACATAGCGAACACACCTTCGATTCTCCGGGTTTCCATGTTCGGTCACGTACTCCTTCACTTCGGCTGGGCTGACCCGGATACGGCGATTGTCGGAGAAGACAACCGTGCAACCCCTTTCGGTCCCGTATCGCAGAAGCGTGACTACAGATGTTACGGGAACAACTCCAACCGGAAGAAGTTCTTCACCCAACAAAGCATTGATAAATGTTGTCTTCCCTCTTTTGAATTGGCCGAGGACAACGAGATGAAAGCGATTGGCCTGCAGCTTCTGTAGTTCATCAGCAATGCGAGTGGCTAACCTGTTGTCCACTGAACCATCGACAAGCTGACGCAGACTCTGGAGTTTCGAGACCAAATCTGTCGTGTGCTTTTGAGTTACCACGATATTGACCGTTCAACGTTCTGACCTCGCAGGATTCTCGCCAAACCCTCCTTACTCATTTGCGAGATCGGGCTTTTCATAAGAGCGGCAATTGTCATCTCTACATCGTATTCGATCCTCCGTAGATCAAGCTTGCCGTCACGCCACACTGCATAACAGGCCTTTCCTCCATCCCTCGCCAGCCCAACACTCCCAGGATTGACGACCATTGTTCGACCGACGTACCGCTTGAATTGAACGTGCGTATGACCCAGAAGAACGAAGTCCGCTGTGATTCCCTCGACATCTGTGTGAACCTCATCTTCCTGCACGTACTGAAAGAGATCACCGCGTGGGGTCGCATGGGCGAGATACAGGGTTTCGCCTTCGATGTGCGTTTGCGCGAGCGGCGGGAGAGAACGGAGAAAGTGTAGATCGGTCTCGTCGAGCAAAGTCTTATGCCACGAGCGGGTCTCCTCAGAGAATTGCTTGAAGTCACCTCGACATCCACATTCAACATCATGAGCGATAGCATTGTCATGGTTGCCGAGTACCCCAACGTCCATTTCATTCATCAGGAATTTGATACATTCTTTGGGGAATGGGCCGTAATCGACGATGTCGCCAAGGAACAGACACGCGTCGTAGTGGCCTTCAGCGTTCAGCACCGCCTCCAGTGCAGACCAGTTGCCGTGAATGTCGGAAAGGATGAGTGTTTTGATGGCTATGCCTCGCGAAGGACTACATTCACCTTGATGATTTTGTCTAGCGGGACATAATGCATTTCTTGTATGTCACAATAGTCCAAAGCGAGCATGCTGTCGGTGACCCAGCGAATCAAAAAGATTGACTTTCCTGGTGGTTTCTTCGATTCAACGTCAATGACAATCCAGGTGTTGTTGTCGGATTCCCTTGGATCCATCCCGGCGCATATTCCCTTATTGTTGGGAAGCTGCTTTTGGATTGCAGGCATGGTGTCAAATCCTATTCGCGCACAATCAACACGCTGCAATGGGCGTTCTCGCTCACCTTGTCCGCCGTATGCCCGAGGAACCGTCCCCACAATCCAGAATGACCTCGATTGCCCAGTACAATCAGATCGAACTTGCCCTCTTCGGCAAACGACAGGAGGGATTGTGCAGGGTGACCTGCCCGAGATTCGGCATGAATGTCGACGCCGTATTGCTTTGAGTATGCCAGCACGTCCTTTGTGATCCGCTGGAGGAAGGCATTTGCCGCCACCTTTTCTTCCTCGACCTCATCCACTGTTTCGGGATAATGTGGCAGGGAAGCGCGGACCCACAGTGTCCAAATCTCGGCATTGAGTTCTCTGGTCAGTTGAAGTGCATGCTCAAGCGCGAGCCTGGCCCCATCCGATCCATCATATCCAACGAGGATTCTTCTATACATGGGAGTCTTCCGATTGAGAGAGTACTTGCTTTTCCCCATTCATCGACCGTGCATAAACCTTTCCCCAGGCAATCATGGTTTCTTCCTTCGGCTGAAAGAATTGCTGCGCAATGAGCGTGGGGACGACTGCACTGAGAATAACTACCGTAACCAGAATGGTATATTGCGTCTGATCAATTATATTATTGTTGAGCCCAAAGAGGGCGGAGATAGTGCCGAATGTCAGGCCAGTAGCCATGAGCAACGTGGTGTAGTTGGCTTCCCGTGTTCGCATCTTGAATGACTTTGCAAGGGGCCAGACGCCGAGAACCTTAGTGACAATTTTGAGCAGGAGGAGGATCCCAATGACACCCAACGCGGCCCAAAGTGCGGGCAGTGAAACATACAACCCCGCCTTGATGAAATAGAATGGCGTGAACATGGCAAAGGCGATACTGCGCATGCGATTGACGAGCGTTTTATCGCGTAGGAACACACCGGCTACCACGAGGCCTACGAGATATGCTGGAAGGACCGCCTCACTCTTTGCCGTTGTTGCGAGTCCTCCCAGGAAAAATAGCACAAACAAAATGAACTTCACTTCTGGCTCGCTCACTCTCGTCGCGCCCAGTTTTACAATGATGTACTTTGTCCATCTGGGCATGTACCACAGGATGATGCACATGACGACCACGAAGACGAGAAGCCAGACACTGAAGTCGGCGAACAGAACGCCAAGGGCGAGGACTGTCCCGAAGTCAGTAATGAAGCAGGCAGCAAGAATCATCTTCCCCATCGCAGTATTTCCAAGGCCACGCTCGATCATGACCGCATATACTACGGCAACTGATGTGGTCGATAGGGCAATTCCTGCAATCTGCGCCTGGTGAAGATTCCATCCGAGCACGAACTGCGCGAACATCCACACACCGATAAATGGTAACAGAAAGGAAAGGAACCCGATAGCGAAGCTCGCTTTGATGTTGGCCTTGAGCGAAGCAGGATCAATTTCCGCCCCTGCCAGGAATGTCAAAACGCCGCTGCCAAGCATCGCGAGAAAGTTGATCCACTCGGTCGTCTTATGGATGCCGAGGAAGTTCCCTGCGATCACACCGACGAGAATCTCGATCAGGGCAACCGAAATGCCGAGACGGATCGAGATAAGGCTTGCAACAAGTGCCAGTCCCATCCAAATAGCAGCAACAAACCAGATGTTTTCAAGCATTGATGTCAGCGTCCGTGCAATGATGGCTGGGAGCGTAAAGTCTATTGAAGATATTCACGAGCGACGAGAAGTCTGTGTGTATCATACTCCAGGATGCTCACAAGTCCTTCGGGGGTATGGGTCTTGTCCTCCCGAAGCCATCGAAAGAAGAAGCTCCCCTGACCTAGTCCGTTCATTGGTAAACAGCCTCACCTGAATCCTCAATTCCTCGCACGACGTGATGGCCTTGTCGTTCTTCCTTCTCAATGCCACTTCCATAATGCATTTCAGGGCATACGCTAAGTCCTCATGAACTTCCGCGTTCTGCATCTCAACTCATCCCTCCTAGAGCGTGCATTGTCTCAGAGCGTTTTCGACATTCACCAAGACACCTAGGTCAGAGGCAATCTGTGGGAACAGTTGGTTATGCAAAATCCCGCCCTCACTGGTGGTGGCCTGTCTGTCGGCGTCCAACAGAACCCGTCGTTGGTGGGCCTCCGCGCGGAGCTTCTCGGACGGGGCAGCCAGTTCCTGCTTCCGAAAGGTACACGACACCTTCAGGTCAGAAAGGATTATGAGGGTATCGAGTCGGACATCATTGATCACGGATCGGACAAATGCATCGGGAAGATGATGCAATGCAATCCGCTCTCCAAGGTTGTTCAACGCGGCAGCTTGAGCCATCAGACCCTTCCGTGCAAGCTTGTCTCGTTGATGGTCAGCAACAGAGACCAGGGCCTCGATGTTTTCCAGTATCGTCCTCTTCACGTCTTGAAGCCTGCTATCGCTCATCGTTGGAAAACCCTATAGAGTAAAGGCATTATGAGTACGGAAAGTGCGCCCGACACCACGCTGCATGGTGTCCTGCTGTGCATACGTATTGAACGAAGGAAACAGTGGATGCGGCAACCGCTGCTATGAGAAGAATGCATTTCTTCATCACTTCCTCGGCCTTCACGCGCCGATAAGGACAACTGCACCAACAAGCATCACCACAGCGGCGAAGCCAAATCCCACAGCCGGTGATACCGTAGTCCACAACAATCCTACGATGACACTTGCCCCGAAGTCTCCTATACCGTTGACTGTCCCCAGTACACCCATCCCGATGCCACGGATTTCGCTCGGAATGAAGTCAGCTGTAATAGTGCTTTCAAGCGTGTCCTCTGTGGCGATGAACACGCCGGCAAGAGCAAACAGCATGAAGAGGAACGGCAAACCCGTCCAGCTCAGCAGAAAGGCAAGCAGAAATCCGGCGATGGTCAGCGCGGCAAGGAAATATCCAAAAGCGAGCAAATGGACCCGGCTCATCTTGTCGCTGAGCGCTCCAATGGGAAACGATGCTGAAGCATAGGTAATGTTTCGCACGACGTACATCAGTCCGGCAAGCTGTGCGGCATGTGTAATGCCGTAATCAGGGGTAAGCAACTGCGTTGCCGCGAGGATGAGTAGTGTCGGCGCGAAGTCGCCGAGGCCAAACATCCCGACACCGAGGAGGAACCGTTTGAATCTCGTCGGTAGTGATCGCACCGTTCCCCAGAACTTCAAGTGCTGGTTGGGGGATCGGCGCTTCTCAACAATCATGGCTGCAAAGACCACTGCGGAGAGAATGCCGGGAATGAGGGTGATCAAGAAGATGTTGCGGAACGGTTGTGACGGATCAAGCATCGCATTGGGCTGCCAGATCTCAAGAAGCCCAACGCCGATCAACGGTCCAACGATAGCGCCGAGCGTATCTCCGAAGCGGTGAAAACCGAATGCCTTGCCTCGAACGGATGGATCAACAGAGTCCGCAAGCATTGCATCGCGGATCGGTCCGCGGAACCCGCGACCGAACCAGCCCACAACGCGACCAACAAGAACGAGGACCCACGTTGCAGCAAAGGCAAAAAGTGCCATTGCCAGTCCGGTCAGGAAGTATCCGACAGTGGCCAGAGTCTTTCGATGACCGAGCCGGTCTGAGATCCAGCCGCCCCAGAGCTTTACAAAGCTGGAGACTGCATCCGAGGCGCCTTCAATGAAACCGAGCGCTGAAGGCGTGGCCCCGATGACGGCCAGGAAGCCAGGCAGAACCGCCGTTGCCATCTCATGGGAAGCATCCGAGAGGAAGCTCGTGATGCCCATGCCGATGACGTTGCGATTGAGCCATGTGTCCGGCGGCATCTTCATTTCTCCCTCCGGGGCTTCATGGCACCTTCGACGGCCCGCCGGACGATCACCGAGATGACACCCGCCAGCATATCTTGAAGTTCGGCCAGCGCGGCCGCACGGCCGATACGTACCAACGCCTGAGCACACGCTGCTGCGATGTACGGGTCGGGTGAGTCGCGCATGAGCTGGATCATCTCCGGAACCGCTTCCTGTGCGCGAAGTTTGCCCAGCACCGACGCAGCCCGGACCGGCGTTTCCGGCTCGGGATGATGCAATGCCCGGATGAGTTTCTGTACAAAGGTCTCTTTGCTCAACAGTCTTTGGTCAGCGCCGCACGACGGACAAACGGTCAGCGACTCATCGATTTCGTTCCAGCATTTCATGCAAAAGAATGTCATTCTACATCAAGTACCTGGCAAGAGCGTACCCCGCGACCAGTGCCATCGCGAACATAAAGACGAAAGCTACAACGGCTGCTTGCAATGAAATCCTCAGGGGTTCTCTCCTGTCGGCAAAGTGGTGAATATACTCCCGATACATTATCAGAAACGTCGTGGCTCCGGCAACGAACGCAAAACCCGCACCGATGAGCAGCAATATTGGCCACAAGCGCAACGACGAACTCCATCCATGTGGCGGAAAAGACAAAAACTCCCACACGTCCGCATGGTGCTTCAGTGTAGGAGTCATCAATCCCGCCAAAGGCGAGATACTTGGGGCGAACTCCATCGCCCGGATCGCTCATCAAAAGATAGCGAACCGGCGCATAATTGTCAAACTGACAGTTCCGTGGCGGTCTCAGAGAATCGTCTTGGCGACAATAGCCGCTGACCTATCATACTCATACACAATGACATCACCCGTAGCAATGGTCACATCCATTATCTCAACATCTGTCAAATCGTCAAGGTTTTTCAGGATAGCCCGTATCGTGTTCCCGTGCGCTACCACGAGCACATTCAATCCGCCTTGTATATCGCGAAGAATCCTTGCGTGAAAAAAAGCGAGAATTCGGATGCCGGCATCTTGCAAACTCTCACCGTTTGGCGGTGCTGTTGTGTAGCTTCTTCTCCAGGTGTGTACAAGTTCGTCTCCGAACTGCTCAGCCGTCTCTGTCTTGTTAAGCCCCTGCAGATCACCATAATGTCGCTCGTTCAATTCCCGTGAATGGACAACGGGAATCTTCTGGAGATGCAATTGTTCGAGGACAAGGTTGAGTGACTCGATGGTCCTCCGAAGAGCCGAACTGTATGCTGTGTCAATGCGGTATCCCGCAATCTTTGCTGCGATGGCTTTTGCCTCGCGTTTCCCCGTGTCAGTGAGGGAAACATCAAGCCATCCCGTGAATCGATTCTCACGATTATGCGTTGACTCCCCATGTCGGGCTAGCATCAGGAATGGCATGGGGCCTTCCCGTAGCGTGAAGATCTCACCCACATATGCTTAGCAATGGCTTCCGTGTGTGATGCATCCGGGACTGATAGTTAGTGAACGTGTTTGAAGGCTTTCTTTCCCGCGAACGTGGCCTGACTTCCAAGCTGCTCCTCAATACGGATAAGCTGATTGAACTTTGCAATGCGCTCGCTGCGGCAGCCAGAGCCCGTTTTGAGGTGTCCAGCACCGGTCGCGACAGTGAGATCAGCAATTGTCGTGTCTTCGGTCTCGCCAGAGCGGTGAGAGATGAAGCAATTGTAGTTATTCTGCTTCGCGAGTTCAATCGTGTCCAGCGTTTCGGTTACGGTACCGATCTGGTTCAGCTTGATAAGAATGGCATTGCCGATTCCCTCGTTGATGCCTTGCTGTAGGATGGAGGGATTCGTGCAGAAAATATCGTCACCAACGAGCTCAATCTTCTGTCCAAGCTCCTCGGTCAGCATCTTCCAGCCCTTCCAGTCGTTTTCAGCCATACCGTCTTCGAGCAGAACGATAGGATACTGCTTCGCCCAGTCGGCCCATTGCTTCACCATCTGTTCAGAGGTCTTCGTGGACTTGTCAGACTTGAAGAATAGATACTTGTCGTCTTCCCACATCTCGCTCGCGGCAGGATCGAGGCAGATAGAAATGTCGGCTCCTGGCAAGTAGCCGGCCTTCGTGATCGCTTCAAGGATGAGCTCAACGGCTTCGACATTCGACTTCAGGCTTGGAGCAAATCCTCCTTCATCGCCGACACCAGTGCTATATCCCTTTTTTGTGAGGATGCCTTTCAACGTGTGAAACGTCTCTATGCCCATCCGGATTGCCTCCGTGAATGAGGGCGCGTTATGAGGAGCAATCATGAACTCCTGAAAGTCCACGTTGTTGTCCGCATGCTTGCCGCCATTGATGATGTTCATGCACGGAACAGGGAGGATGCACGCGTTGGTTCCACCGAGGTATCGATAGAGGGGAAGATCGAGCGCGGCGGCCGCGGCTCGTGACACTGCTATCGAAACCCCGAGGATGGCGTTCGCACCAAGACGCGCTTTATTGGGCGTGCCGTCGAGTGCGATCATCATCTGGTCGAGCATTCGTTGCTCGAAAACGCTGAGGCCGGTCAGTTTTGGGGCAATTGTCGTTTTTACGTTCTCGACCGCTTTGAGAACCCCCTTGCCATGGTATCGCCTGCTGTCCCCGTCCCGCAGCTCAACAGCTTCCTTCTCTCCGGTGGAAGCGCCGGACGGGACAATTGCCCGAACCTTGACGTTGCTGTCTAGCGTTACTTCGACTTCAACCGTGGGATTGCCTCGTGAGTCGAGAACTTCTCGTGCTGTAATGCGCTTGATTGTCATTATACGGTCCTCTTCGTTAGTGTTGTGTTAATCTACAAACCAAGCGCCTTTCTTCCAACAAACTTCTCGACTGAATAGGGAATCGTAATCCGCTGATCTCGAGTAGTGTCGAAATAGGAGCGGTCGACCATTTGCTGCAACAAAGGCAATATGTTTGTCATCTGCGTAATCTGGCATTGACCCAGCCACGACCGATATTCAACCGATCCTGTCGCTCGTTGCGCTTTCTGCATGTGGCAAAGGCACAAGCCGGGTCCTTGCTCGTACACGGTTCGAAAATCGTTCCGTGGTAACAGAGAGTCCAATGCCTCCAGTAAGCGCACTTCATCGAAAGTGATCCTCTCACATACGCGGCAGTGGGCCTGAAAATCATCATCGTGTTCGCAATACTGGCGGATCAGGGCCATAAGCAGCAGTGCGTTCGTCCGGCTGTTGGCCAGTTTGCGGAATCGACGGAAGTGAAACTCACAAAATCCACCAGCCGTCACGATTGCCGTGCGCACGTCTTCGTTGTTCGAAACGTCATATTGAAGATGGCACAATATTACAAATTCCAGGTCTTCCAACAGAGCGCACACCGGACATCTCTGTTCTTCCTGCATCTTCTTGAGGATCTGTTGTTCATATCCCGTCATATTCATCGCCACGTTTGAGCCTCAGCCACTTCTTTTTCATCTTATCCTTGATATCGTATGTGTAGAGGGTTCGGACATTCACTGAAGTGCTCAAGTCCGGGGCCTCTTTGCACACCTTGCCTTTCTCCTTACTCTCTGTCCGCAGTACCTGTCGGACATGGTGGTCAAGCTCCTTCTCACTTATGAACACTGCATTGCAGTGACGGCAGCGAAACTGGCGACCGCTCATTTGCTCGATGGCATACGGTACGCCATTGCGTTTGCGGAACTTCGCATGAATTCTCGGAACCATGGTCCCCTACTGCTGATCAGGCAATCCGGCGATTCGCTATTACGGATGCGCCTATCCTTTTCGCAAAGACTGGGTTAAGCCCGCCGTATTTTATCAAAGCAATGGTTCTGACATCTCCCAGCTGAGCGCATGACAAGGCAGCTCGATGGTGAATCTTTCGTATTACATGGTTTGTCAAATGAGGGGGGTGACGCAAGACCAACGTTGATCTAATATCCCTGACAAACTCGTCGATTTCCAGGAGCCTGCTGCCCAACACATTCACCTGTCCGAAATTCAACCCGCTTATCTCACCCCCCGCAATTTGAATTGCTGCCCGAGGAACACCTTACGTGCAATCTCATCCTGTGTAATTTCCTCCGGTGTCCCATGGACGAGGATTTCCCCGGCAGAAATCACATACGCACGGTCGGCAATCTCCAACGTCTCATGTACATTGTGATCCGTAATCAGAACCCCCACGTTCTTCGTTTTGAGTCTGCTAACAATAGCCTGAAGCTCTTCGACGGCAATCGGGTCGACGCCGGCAAACGGCTCATCAAGCATGACAAATGCCGGCTGCAGTGCCATCGCCCGCATGACTTCGAGCCGCCGACGCTCTCCACCAGACAGGCTCTTCGCCTTGATCGTTCTCCGGGCGACCATCCCGAACTCTGCCAATAACTCCTCAAGTCGCTCATGAATCTGTCGCTTTGTGTATTTGTTCATCTCCAGGATTGCGATGACGTTCTCTTCCGTTGTCAGTCCGCGAAACACAGACGGCTCCTGAGGCAAGTATGCCATTCCAAGTCGGGCACGCCGGTACATCGGCCAGCGTGTAATCTCAGCGACGTCGAACCAAATCTCACCTTCATCCACATTGATTTCTCCGGTGATCATACGGAACGTTGTTGTCTTGCCCGCACCGTTGGGACCGAGGAGTCCAACAATCTCGCCCTGCCTGACTTCAACACTAATTCCCCGGACAACGGCGCGTTTGCCGTACTTTTTCAGGAGACCACTGGCCCTGAGAGCGTGGTTCATATTCTACCATCAAGAACCCACAACAAATCTGACGGCATTCCTTGGGGAAGCCGCCTCCTGCTCTGTCATCTTCTCATGCGTGAACCGGTAGTCGTGTTTTCTAATAAACTCCTGCAGATGGCCGAGTCGAATTTCTAGTTTCCCCACGTGCGATTTCATGACAAATCTCCTGGCCTCGCCATTCAGCAGCTTCAGAATGTCTCTCAAGTGCGGTAGGCAAACACCTGACGAGGCTTCGTAGTGATCCTGGAACTCGCTGTCGTTGCAGTAGTCGGCAATGATTTGCACGGCATATGATTCAACCTCTTCCTGGAGCCCACAAAGCGGGCAGTCCGAGACGACCGGGACCGCGTGGTACTTTTTCATATAGTCTTGCACGCGTCCGAGCAGATCTTCATAGACAATTGCGACTCCCATTTTCCTGAGCCAGTTGCGGGAAGCCACCCGGACATATTCAGAGTGTTGCCTGCAGTAGCCGAATGACATGCGGAGTCGCTCACGGAATTCCGGCACAGCGAGTTCTTCGAGGAGCGCAACCGAGAGAAACCCTTGCAGCGAACGACGCACGATGAAACAGGCCGGGCACTCGGGTTCCCTCAGCACCTTCAGCAGATCATCGTATCCAACGAATTTCTGTCGCTCTTTTCTTTCGCCCTTCGGCTCCTCGCTCAGCCTGGGAATCAAGGCAATGAGACCGTGAATCAGTTGCTCTTCCCAACCAGAAAGTCGATTGCCCGCTGGCATGCTGCTTCCTCTGCTGGAGATACAATTTCATTTCTGAAGCGGACGCCTTGCTTTCGCACAAATTCGCTTAGATTCTTCCGGGTCGTGTCGAGCCCTCTCTCGTGGATGGAGAGAAGGTTGTTCTTCGCGCTATCGTCTTGAACATGATCAACCAATTGCCGAAGGTGGTCGAGACACAGGCCCTCCGAGTCATCGAGTGCACGCTCCAGTTCTTTGTCGTGTAGATAGTCGGCGAGAACTTCGAGATAGGTTCGTTCAAACTGTCTGCGATAGGTACATGTCGGACATTCAAGCCTAAGGCTCAGGGACTCCGAGTTCTCTTTGGATAGTTCGTGGTGGACGTTTTGAAGGATGTCCAAATAGATTATGGCAATGCCCAAGGGATCGCCATTCTTCATGAGCGTAGAAGCGTGATCGCGACAGAACCCCAGTGACTGACGAAGATGTAACCGAACACCCGCATCATTCACATTCTCGTAGAGCAGATTGGCTAAGTAACCTTGAACAGTCTTCGCGAGCAAGGCACAAACAGGGCAGCCCTTCAACTTGAACGATTCGAGCAGCTCAAAATAGGGGGAGGACTTCTCCTGACGATGTGATCGAGCCACTGTCATTTTCCGGGTGTGTAATGGATAATGTGTGCGCGCTCTTCTGTCATCAGTCCTCCGCATCCTGCCTGCTCAAGCATCTCCCCAGCTACGCGGATGAAACTGTCGATCTTCTCTTCCGTGTCCACGATCTCAACGACGATAGGGAGGTCTTCAGAGAGACGGAGAATCTTCGCAGTGTGGATCCTGCTACCGGCGCCGTAACTCTCAACACCGCGCAACACCGTCGCACCCGCCAAACCGAGTTCGCGCGCCTTGAAAACAAGGGCTTCATACAGCGGCTTATGGCCGAGTCGGTCAACCTCGCCGATAAAGATGCGTAGGAGCTTGCCCTCGCCTTCGAGTTTCATAACCATTTCTCCTTCAGATTACAGCAGTTGTCCAATCACGCTACCGAGCCATGTGGCTCCTAGTCCGTTGAGAAGCGAATAGAGAATGTTCGCGCCGTCGGGCCAATAACGCAACGTTGCTCCAATGCCACCACCAACGAACACAGCGACAACCTGTCCCTCCTACGACTCCTTTTCGAAAGCCTCACACAAAATGAAAAACTCCTACCCTTATCCGTCGAAAAACAGATAACAGTAGGAGTCATTAACCCCGGGGCAACCGGGATATATCCAGGTCAAATCCTGTGGGCGAACTCCATCGCCCTACTGGCAAACATGATAGTGAATTCCCTGCAGATTGTCAAACCGCCGCTCCGCTTGGGGGCGATCAGTTCTGTGTCACGCAGCAAGTACGTGGTTGGATTGGCAGGAGCAGCGTTGTCCTCACTCCACGTGACTTCCCAATACGTGGTGTTGTACGGACGGGGTGTTTACTGCCAGAGCTGACCCGAAATTCTGGGCGCCATAACGAAGAGATGGTTCACGATGGCAATCGGCTGCGATCGATCGCTTCACTCCAGCCGGGCCAGCCTACCCAGAACACTCCCACGTTTAGATCACGACAAAACCGCCCACTCAACAACAAGTTTCCCCATGTGGAGAGCATTCTACTGGGTAGGATCAGATGGACTTAGGGTGCCAGGTGGAATGGGTTCTAGGCTGATCCTGTACATTGTCCATGGATGTAGCGCTTGCCTAAATGCCTGCATGATGAGCCTGTGAGCTTTAGTGCGACGATCCGCCGTCATCTGGTATCGCGTCAGTAGGCACCACGTCTCATAGGGTCAGCTGTATTCAAAATCTTCAATCAGCAAATGGATCTTTGTTTCCACGGGGCGTCAGGACGAAGGTTGGATAATGGGCCCTAGCATTTCTGAGCACGACAATCCCTCCTGCTCTGCAAGCAGTTGATTCCCTCTATTTCACACACGTTTTGCACGGTTTCTTCACCACTGCTAACTCATCTGCTGGCTGGCGCTCCCCTTGCCTGGCCACCGGGATCGCGGCAAAGGTGTTCACGGCAGAGACCAAGTTCTTGTCTTCAAGATGGGTGTAGACCTGGGTCGTAATTGGCGAACTGTGCCCGGCTATCCGTTGAATGAACTGTTGCGGCACACCCTTATTGCCCAACCAACTGATGCCTGAGTGTCTCTTATGCCGAGCTCGGCATAGTGACGGAGAGTGTGAAAGTGGTACCGTTCGTCCAGTCCAGCGGCGCGGACATAGCGTTTGAAGATATGCGTGAGGTAGCCCCTCTCTATCTGACGGCCGCGAAAGGTGAACACATATTGCGAGGGATTCCGGCAAACACGGCAATTGAGGATATTGGTGACAACGTCATTCATTGGCACCACACGATTCTTTCCAGCTTTCGTGTGAAACTGCGGACCGCTCTCGATGTGAATTACTCGACGTTGGAGATCGACGTCATCCCACCGTAAATTGCGGATCTCTCCTTGTCGCATACCGGTGGACGCCGCCAACACAACTAATTCCCGGATCCACGTTTCACGCATAACCGCCAGCAGCTTGGCGAAGTCTTCCTTTGTGAAGAACGCCGGGATTGTCGCAGGGACCTTCACCGATTGTACCCCCTGAAACGGATTGGAAGGGATGAGCTTCCAACGGACTGCCGTTGCAAGTGCGGCTTTCAGCGCCCGGATCTCCATATTCACACTTATGGCGGACACTGAGCCAAGTCGACGGACCTTGTAGGTATCCAAGTGTTGGGATGTAAGGGACGCAAGTTCTGCGTCGCCGACCAGTGGCTGGATATGCTTGAACGCGCGCAGGTAGAGCTCGACTGTCTTCGGCCTGAGAGTGGCCCTTGCATAGGCAAGAAAATCAACAATGAACCCAGAAAATCGGACATGAATGGGTTTGGTCTTCAGGAGCTCATCGATGTTTGAAACGACCCTGATCGCGTCGGGTTTAGACCTGCAACCGGTCGACTTCCAGCGTCGGCGGCCGTCCTTCACGTAGTAGATGTAGTAGAACCCATTGCTGCGGCGAAAGAGGCATAGGCTGGCTGGCATTGTTGTACCTTTCCGTTAGCATTTTCGTTAGCACAAATCCGGAAAAGTGCCCAATACAGCCTTCAACTAAGTCGGTCAGTCTCCCTGTCACGCAGGAGGTCGCGGGTTCGAGTCCCGTCCGCCCCGCCACAATTCGATGTGCTTTGAAGCCCGCCGTTGGCGGGCTTTCTCATTTCGGCGTTGCGCCGAGGTCAGCTTCAGCGATTTGTTTGGCGGTGGCACTACACTCGCATGGCCGTTTTGCGTCAAGTTGTGTTGACGCCAACGATCCTCCGACTGAGTTGATTCCATTCGGCGTGCCGAGTGATGCAATTATCATATCACTTGGGTAAATGACTCTGGCTCTTGAACTGCACCGCATCGAAAAAGGTTTCGGCGACTGAAAGCGTACTATCGGGAATGCCACGGAACGCTGATCGCTGAGCTATCTCCAGGCGTAGCATGCGCAGGGGGTCATCCGGGTGGCGACACAGAAGTCCTCTTAGGGTGATGATCTCGCGTTCCCGCGACTTCGCCAGGCTATCCATGAAGATGCCGTCATATTGGACGCAAGGTGCGCCTCTAAAGCGGGCATAGTTGAAATGGATGCTGAGTCTCTGGAAGGTGCTCAGCTCTTTCACTTGTTGTGCCTCTGTAGCAGTGAGGAATTCATGCTCGTTCTGGAACGACCCAATCGGCACACTCTTTGCCGTGAGAGTCGTACTGGAGGTTGGCAGTTCCTCCCGGAACACCACTTGTGTTTCTGAGGACTGGATCAATACCCAGCGTGAGTCAGTCGGAGCTTTGCCGGTTACACTTGTCAGCGTGTAGTTGCCCTCGCCGGCTTGGCTGGTCGCATCGCGCTTCATCTTTGCACAGTTACAGGAGAGCATCGCAACAAGCAGAATGAACCCGCACATTCGGAAGAGATCCGGGTCCGTGATAAAGAAGGAACGCCGATCATTTCCTGGGCTCAGTATATGCAAAGCATGGTGCATGGCGACTAACTCCTTTGTGTGATCGCGATACCGGTGCACCGCTTTCGTTGAATCGTCTCCAGCTTGCCGCAGAACACCAGTAATTGTACTCACTTTCCGAAATAAATACACGGATTGCCCAGTCCATTCAGACCCTACTCCCCGGGTGAATCTCACTGGCGATCGGCTGGCCTCCCATCATTCATGGGTGCCCGGACCGCTCTTCCTGACGAATGTGACGGTCATCAGGGTTCTGTGGGACCCCCGTCCGCCCCGCAACCGATTGACAATAGTCGATAGTCGATTGACTATAGTCAATCGATACAGCACACAGCAGAAACACAGCCTGCCCCCGCGGGCTTTTTCATTTCCCGCCTGATCGCTGGACGTCGAAGTCGTGCCGAACAGCCAATTTGCACTTTGCGGCCAAGATCGCTAATTTTGTGCCAAGAGCACACACGAGGGGGATGCGTGACTAATATGAACCAGGAGTCGAGGATTCAAGAATTTGTCGAGCACATAAAAGCGGCCCGGATGAAGGTTACACCCCAGCGATTGCTGATCTTCCGGGCCATCTTGCGGGATGAATCACATCCGAGTCCTGATAGACTCTATCGCAGAATCAAGCGGTCTCATCCGACGATTTCCCATGCCACCGTGTACACGACGCTGGAAACGTTCGCGCGGCACGGCATTATTGCCCGTTTAACGCCACTGCATGAGACCGTCCGGTTCGATCCGATCACGAAGCCCCACCACCACGTAGTCTGCGTCCGCTGCAAGAAGGTTTCAGATCTTCACGACCCGGAGTACGATTCTCTCACTATCCCCGAACACGTGCGGCGTCGCAACACCGTGCTGGGGCATAGCGTCTATGTGAACGTGCTTTGCCCGGCCTGCCGGAAAAGCGCACGAAAAGCATAATTTTTTTGCCTTGACATTAATAATAGTTATTAGTTACTACAGTCTATTATGCGCTCGGCGGGGGCGAGAAGGGGGCCGCCGACACCGAACGTGATCCTCGGGGCTTTGCCGTCAAGTTCTACACCGAAGAAGGAAACTGGGACCTGCTGGGAAACAACACCCCGGTCTTCTTCATCAAGGATCCCAGAAGATTCGATGACTTCATTCACACCCAGAAGCGCGATCCTCGTACGACCTGCAAGAACCCGGCCATGGTGTGGGACTACTGGAGTCTGAATCCCGAGAGACTTCATCAGGTTCTCATCATTGTCATTTTTGGTGGCTCTGTTTGACAATTTACACAACAAAGGGAGTAATTATCATGAATGAAGAAGAAAAGCACCCGGTATCGGGCAGAGCTCACAAACACACTGACGGTGGCGGCACGACGAACCGAGACTGGTGGCCGAACCAGTTGAACCTCGATGTCCTGCACCAGCATTCCTCCAAGTCAAATCCAATGGGGGAGGGTTTCAACTACGCCAAAGAGTTCAAGAGTCTCGACTTGGAGGCCGTGAAAAAGGACCTCCGTGAGCTGATGACGAAGTCGCAGCAATGGTGGCCGGCGGACTTCGGCCACTACGGACCTTTGTTTATCCGTATGGCGTGGCACAGCGCCGGCACCTACCGCACCGGCGACGGCCGCGGCGGCGCAGGCAACGGCAGCCAACGCTTTGCGCCCCTCAACAGCTGGCCCGACAATGCCAACCTCGACAAGGCGCGCCGACTGCTCTGGCCGATCAAGCAGAAATACGGCCGGAGAATTTCCTGGGCCGACCTGATGATTCTCACCGGCAACGTCGCCTTGGAATCGATGGGTTTCAAGACCTTTGGGTTCGCCGGAGGGCGTGAGGACATCTGGGAACCGCATAAGGACATCTACTGGGGCTCCGAGGACAAGTGGCTGGGTGACAAGCGCTACGCCGGCGAGCGGGATCTCGAAAATCCACTCGCTGCCGTTCAGATGGGCCTCATTTACGTCAACCCGGAAGGCCCGAACGGAAACCCGGACCCGATCGCAGCGGCGCGAGACATCCGCGAGACCTTTGCTCGCATGGCAATGAACGACGAGGAGACGGTGGCCCTCATCGCGGGCGGCCACACCTTCGGCAAGACCCATGGCGCCGGTGATGCGAAACACGTTGGGCCTGAGCCCGAAGCGGCTGGCCTCGAGGAGCAGGGCCTGGGCTGGAAGAGCAGCTTTGGCACGGGCAAAGGCGGCGACACGATCACCAGTGGCCTGGAAGTCGTCTGGACCACCACGCCCACGAAGTGGAGCAACAACTTCTTCTGGAACCTGTTCGGCTACGAATGGGAACTGACGAAGAGCCCGGCCGGTGCACACCAGTGGAGGCCGAAGGGTGGCGCAGGTGCTGATACCGTGCCGGATGCGCACAACCCGTCAAAGCGTCACGCGCCATCCATGCTGACAACGGACCTTGCTCTGCGGTTCGACCCTGTCTACGAAAAGATTTCACGGCGCTTCATGGAAAATCCGGATCAGTTTGCGGACGCGTTTGCCCGGGCGTGGTTCAAGCTGACGCACCGCGACATGGGCCCGCGCGCACGCTATCTCGGCCCGGAGGTTCCGGCAGAAGAACTCATCTGGCAAGACCCCATCCCTGCCGTCAATCACAAACTGATTGATGCACAAGACATCGTCTCCCTCAAGGGCAAGATCCTGGCTTCTGGCCTGTCAGTGTCGGAGCTGGTTTCGAGCGCCTGGGCGTCGGCGTCCACCTTCCGTGGTTCCGACAAGCGCGGCGGTGCCAACGGTGCCCGCATTCGTCTGGCCCCGCAGAAGGATTGGGAAGTCAACCAGCCTGCCCGGCTTGCGAAGGTGCTCAAGACCCTGGAGGGCATCCAGAGCTCGTTCAACAGCGCGCAGTCCGGCGGCAAGAAGGTATCACTGGCTGACCTGATCGTTCTGGCCGGTTGCGCGGGCGTCGAGCGGGCTGCGAAGAATGCTGGTCACGAGGTGACCGTTCCCTTCACCCCGGGACGCATGGACGCCTCGCAGGAGCAAACCGATGCCGCCTCCTTCGCCGTGCTCGAGCCGATTGCGGACGGCTTCCGCAACTTCCAGAAGGCCCACTGTGCCGTATCGGTCGAGGAATTGCTGGTTGACAAGGCGCAATTACTGACCCTGACCGCACCCGAAATGACGGTGCTCGTGGGCGGCATGCGCGTCCTGAAGACCAACTTTGGAGGGTCCCAGCACGGCCTGTTCACCAAACGGCCAGAGGCACTCACCAATGACTTCTTCGTGAATCTGCTCGACATGAGCACGACGTGGAAGGCAACCGCGGAAAACGCTGACGTATTCGAGGGTCGTGGTGGGGCAACGGGCGCACTCAAGTGGACCGCCACCCGCGTCGATCTGATCTTCGGTTCGAACTCCCAACTCAGGGCCTTGGCGGAAGTCTACGGATGTGAGGACTCCCAGGAGAAGTTCCTGCACGACTTTGTAGCAGTGTGGAATAAAGTAATGAACCTTGACCGTTTCGACCTCTCCGGATCGTAGCATAAACGTCTTCGATGGATTCTGAAAGGGCGGCAAAAAGACGGTCAGCCAACAACCAGTTCCAGCGGACTGCGTATCTCCGCCCTTGAGCCGGCATGTTAGCATAGAATAAAAAGAGGAGGACTGAACGAAGAAGATAGAGGAAGTTTCGGAAACGCGCGTTTCCTCACCAAATTGTCCGACCTTCCGTCGCCATTTAGGTCCTTGGTTTGCTGTGGATCCGACATTACTCTTGAGGCTGGATGATTGCACTCGCGGCGTATCGAGGTTGAGAGGTTGTACCCATGTTTGACATATCTGGAATGTAATCAACATAATTGAAAGGACTGCGACCCTAGAAAAGAGCCCCGGTATCATTACCGGGGTTTTCTGTTCGTGGTCTCCCTTCGAATGTGGTGACATATTCGTTCCCCTTTCGTCCAACCGGGCCGGCTCGAAGCGTGGGGACGGACAAAGGCATCTGGCGTCGGCCGGCATCTCAAGTTGTTGCAGTAGACCCCACTTTTGAATTGGCATCTGCTGTCAAGCTTCACCAGAATTACCCCAATCCCTTCAACCCGACCACGACCATCAGGTACGATCTGCCCAAGCCAACACTGGTGCGCCTGAGCGTCTATGACATCCTCGGGCGGGAGGTTGCTGTTCTGGTAAATAGAGGTATTAATGCAGGAGCGTATGAAGTGAAGTTCGATGCAATGGGGCTGGCTAGCGGGATGTACTTCTATCGGCTAACCGCCGGAAGCTTCGTTCAAACTCGGAAGATGCTCGTGGTGAAGTGAATTTCCGATGTGGATTTCACTGTCTATTTAGAGGGGATCCGAGCTCGCATGGGTGTCCGCACACCTGCTTCACAGTAAATGTGACGACCATCAGGGTTCTGTGTGACCCCCAACCGATTGACAATAGCCGATAGTCGATTGACTATGGTCAATCGATACAGCCCGGAGCAGAACCACAGCCCGCCCCCGCGGGCTTTTCCATTTCCCCCCATACCGTTCCCCAAAAGGCCGCTGTTTGACTCTCGCATTCCTCTCCCCTATCTTACCGCCGTGCCGTCGAATTCTCGTGCCGCAGGGATCCTACACGTCCGCGTGGGTTCCACATGATCGGCCAGACTATCTCCCACTACAAGATCCTCCAGAAACTCGGCGAAGTGCCAAACTTCCCGACGAACGTTTTCCAGCGAGTCGGCGGAAGTTTGAGCATCCCGCTGAAGCGAAGCGAAAGCGGGAACGGAATGCTATGATCGGAACAACGGTTTCCCACTACAGGATCATCGAGAAGCTCGGCGAAGTGCCAAACTTCCCGACGAGCGTTTCCCGGCGAGTCGGCGGAAGTTTGAGCATCCCGCTGAAGCGAAGCGAAAGCGGGAGGGGAGTGCGATGATCGGAACAACGGTCTCCCATTACAGGATCATCGAGAAGCTCGGCGAAGGCGGCATGGGCAT
>Ga0315275_10000146_pt1 | contig 55152 bp, 49 predicted proteins | sample YL17G03_0_MG_FD_205557 | JGI IMG/M metagenome (GOLD analysis project Ga0315275, IMG submission 205557) | Sediment microbial communities from Yellowstone Lake, YNP, Wyoming, USA - YL17G03_0 | ecosystem: Environmental > Aquatic > Freshwater > Lake > Sediment | place: USA: Wyoming | collected... | reverse complement strand
TTAGGAAAAGCTTTGATTATTTTGCGAAGTTTATTCATTTTACCTCTTTGTCCGCATAACTCAAGCTATAAACCTTATAAATTTAACACAAATTAAGCTTAAAAGCAACCTTTTGTTGCGAACGGATCATTCTTGAATCTGCTGATTCTGATAGAGCTTTTTATAAAGCCCGTTTTTAGCCAACAGGTCTTCATGAGCGCCTTCTTCGACGATCTTGCCCTGATCCATAACCACTATCCGGGCGGCGTTCCTTACGGTCGAAAGGCGGTGGGCGATCACAAAAACCGTGCGCCCCTTGATCAACAGATTGATCGCTTCCTGAACCAGGCGTTCCGACTCGGTGTCCAGCTGGGAAGTAGCTTCATCCAGGATAAGGATCGGAGCGTCCTTCAAGAGAGCCCTGGCAATAGCCAGCCGCTGGCGTTCACCGCCGGAAAGCCTTACCCCGCGGTCACCGATAAAAGTATTGTAACCGTCCTTTAAACGCACGATCACATCATGGATGTGCGCTTTTTTTGCCGCTACTTCTATTTGCTCTTGAGTAGCCTGAGGCATGCCGTAAGCGATGTTAGAGCGGATACTGTCATTAAAAAGGATGGTTTCCTGGGTAACGATCCCGATATTGGCCCGCAGAGATCTAAAACTAAATTCCTTAATGTCAACTCCGTCGATCAATACCCTGCCGTTGACCGGGTCATAAAAACGGGGGATCAAATCCAGAAGGGTGGTCTTGCCGGCTCCGCTGGGCCCGACAATAGCCAAAACCTGGCCTCTTTTAATTTCCAAATTTATATTCCGGAGTATGGGAGTATGGCCGTAATTAAAACTGACATTTTCAAAGACAACCCTTTCTTTGAATCCGGACAGGATCAAAGGCGAATCAGCTTCTTTGACGCTGGGAGGAGTTTCCAGAACTTCATTAATGCGGTTGCTTCCGGCCAAAGCCTGCTGAATAATTGCATGAACCTGAGAGATCCTTTTAAAAGGCCTGACCATCGACAATAACGCGGCCAGGGAAACCGCCATGACCCCGAATGAGATCTTGCCGGAAATAACTTCCTGCCCTTTAATGACTAAAACAGCTACTCCCGCGATTATACCCATCAACTCGGTAACCGGCCCCAATAAAAGCATCCGTTTGACGGATTTCATGGACAACTTATAGCAGGTATGATTCACCTCGTTGAATTTTTTGAGTTCCGCCTCTTCCATATTAAAAGCTTTGACTACCCTGACTCCGATGATCGTTTCATAAAGCAGAGAATTGATATCCGCCATTTTTTCCTGGCCTTTGCGGGCGATTTTTTTCAGGACCTTGCCCACGCTGACTATGGGAATAGCGATCGCCGGCACCAAAAACAGGGAGTAGAAAGCTAGTTTCGAATCGATAAATAAAATCATAATAGCGAAAACTATCACCAAAAGCGACTGATAAATAAGATCCATTGCACCCGTAGAAAGAGCGTTTCCGATCATCCCCACGTCGTTGGTTATTCGGGACATCAATTCTCCGCCGCGCATATGGGTGAAATAATCCAGGGAAAGATCCTGGAATTTAGAATAGATCTTTGAGCGCACATCCCGGACCACGAGCGCCGAGATATTATTCATAAAATAACTTTGCAGGAACCCAAATAATCCTTTTAACAAAAACAGCGCTACCACGCCAAAGGCCATGTAATTAAGAAGAACTAAAGGCGGAATGCTATTCAAAACATCAACCCAGCCGGATAAAAAAACCGGCAGTTTCGCGGGCAGGACCATTTTCTTTCCCGTAAGGATGATATCCGCTAAAGGCATGATCATTCCTAAAGATACCCCGTCAAAAATAGCCGACAAGATCATGCAAATGATGGCCAGCACAAAAAGCCTCAGGTGCGGCCGGACAAATTTAAATAACTTCAAGTATTCTCGCAACTTCCGCTCCTTCTCTAACCAGTACAACCTACGCGGTTGTACCAGGATTATTCACAGGAATTTAGTTAGAATATTTTATCATAAGTGTTGACTTTTGTCGAGTGCTTTGGTATCATCGTTTTTATGCAAAAAATAAGGGTTGGAGTCATCGGCACAGGCTATCTGGGCAGTCTGCACGCGAAGCTTTACCAGGAAATAGAAAACTGCTGCCTGGAAGGAGTCTGCGACAACGACACAAGCCGCCTGCAAAAAGTAACCCAAGAACTATCAGTAGCCGGTTTTAGCGATTACCGGGAACTTTTCTTAAAAGTTGACGCGGTCAGTATCGCCGTGCCCACTAAACTTCATTATGAGCTGGCCCAAGAATTTCTCAAGCACAATATTTCGGTCCTGGTCGAAAAACCATTTACCACCAACCTCAAAGAAGCGGACTCTTTAATAAAGTTAGCCCGCAAAAAAGACCTGATCCTGCAAGTAGGGCATATCGAAAGGTTTAATTCCGCTTTCGCGGCTTGCCAGGAATATTTTAAAGACCCTTACTTTATCGAATGCCACCGCCTGAGCACCTTCCCTAACCGTTCGCTGGATATCGGAGTAGTCCTGGACCTGATGATCCACGATATCGATATTATCCTGGGTCTGGTAAAATCGCCTATAAAAAGGATCGACGCCGTAGGGGTTAATGTCTTGACGCCCTTTGAAGACATTGCCAATGCCCGGATCAGTTTTACCAACGGATGCGTGGCCAACTTGACCGCCAGCCGGGTTTCCGAAGAGGCAATGCGCAAGATCCGCATTTTCCTGAAAAACGCTTATATTTCTTTGGACTACCGCAACCAGCAGGCTTTCATCTACAAGAAAGAGTCCGCGGGGATCAATAAAGCTTCTTTACCTATTGAGAAAGAACAACCCCTCAAAAAAGAACTAGCTTCTTTTATCGATTGTGTCCGCGAGCACAAAGAACCGATAGTGTCCGGGGAGATTGCCCGGGAAGCTCTGGCTGTAGCCTTAAAAATCCGCGATCTGATATGGAAAACCCCAAGAAAATCCTGATCGTCGCCGGCGAAGCTTCCGGTGACTTGCACGCCGCAAACCTGGTTGAATCCTTTAAAAAAATCTATCCTCAGGCCTCTTTTTTCGGGCTGGGCGGTCCAAAAATGAAAAAACAGGGAGTGCAACTTTCAGGCGATCTGACCAAATTCGCCGTGGTCGGCTTTTGGGAAGTTTTAAAAAACCTGCCTAAGTTCAAAAAGATCTTCCGCGATATCTTGAACGTTGCTGAAAAACAAAAGCCTGACCTGGCTATTCTTGTCGACTATCCGGGCTTTAACCTGCGCTTAGCCAACGAACTTCATAAAAGAAAAATTCCTGTAGTCTATTATATCAGCCCCCAGATCTGGGCCTGGGGCCAAAAAAGAATATACTTGATCAAAAAAGTAATAAAACTGATGTTGGTTTTTTTCGATTTCGAGGAAAAACTCTATAAAAATCACGGTGTCCCGGTAACGTTTGTAGGCAACCCTCTTTCAGACACTGTAAAAACCTCAATCCCCCGGGAAGAACTTCTTCATCAAGCTGGACTTAGGCCGGGTAAGCTTACGGTTTGTCTTTTGCCCGGTTCAAGAGAAAAAGAAGTTACAACATTGCTGCCGGTGATGCTTGAATGCGCAAAAATAATTAACGGTTATTTATCCGGCAGAGTACAGTTTTTGATCCTGCGCTCTCCGGCGTTAAAAGAAGAGATCTTTCAGAAAAAGCTGAAAAATTATGACCTGCCAATTAGAACGCTCGCGGGGCAGACTTACGACGGTATCGCCGCCAGCGACTTTGCCCTGGTTTGCTCGGGGACCGCGACCTTAGAAACCGCGATCCTGGCTACGCCGATGGCAATTCTGTATAAAGTCAATTTTCTCACCTGGGTTTTTATCCGCTCGATGATCAAAATCCCTTATATCGGGCTGGTTAACGTGGTAAAAGGCAGGAAGATCGCGGAAGAATTTATTCAGCTTGACGCCGATCCGGAGAAGATCTGCGATTATGTAATCCCCTTGCTGCGTGACAAAGATAAACTTGCCCGCCTGAAGCTGGAGCTTCTGGGCATCAAAGGGCTGCTCGGACAACCTGGAGCAAGCCTCAGGGCCGCTCTGGCCGTGGCAGATCTGCTTAAAAATAAGTCTTAAATCAACTCCACATAGGGTTTGCCCTCGGTAAACGGGTCGAGGAATTTTGCTATTGTTACCAGCCCTTTCTTTTCCTTAAGGTCGATGATCTCTTTTTTATTCTCGGGCATTATCACTTCGACTTTAGGAAAGAAAATATCATCCCAGTTCTCTTCTCTGACCACGGCGATCCTGGAATCGTTTAAGACCAGAAGCGTTCCGATAGGCCAGACCCCCATCGAACGGAAAAAATCATCAACCAGGCCAGGAAAATGAAGGCGATTTTTTTCTTTCATCATTATATCGTAAACTATGTTGGGAGCCAATGCCGCCTTGTAGCTGCGGCGGGCGCAAAGCGCGTCATAGATATCGCAGACACCAATTATCGCCGACCCCAGATGAGGCTTGCGCGGGAAAGAGATCTTGGGATACCCCTGAAAATCGGACTTTAAATGATGCTCGAACGCCGCCAGTACCGGAAGCATTCCTAAATTATCCACATACTTTAAAAGTATTTCCGCGCCGAATATTGTATGGCTTTTGATCGCTTCAAATTCATCAACGCTAAGTTTATCGGTCTTCTTGATTATTTTACGGGAAACCCCGGTCTTGCCGATATCGTGAAAAAGAGCGGCAATTCCGATCTCCAGCGCCTCATCCCGCGATAAACCCAGCTTTGAAGCGAAAAACATCGAAAGAATACAGACATTGACAATATGGGCAAAAGTAACCTGGTCATACCTTTTGATCACGGTCAGCTTTAATAGCTCTTGATGGCCACTGATCAATCTCTCAAATAAGCCGGAAACATTAAATTGCAGATCCAGATGGTCGATTTCCCTGTTTGCCCGGATATTTTCCGCTGTAAAGTTAAAATTTTCCTGAGCACTTATGTATAGCTGCGAATCAAAAACCACCCCTGAGGCGAAGCCCCCCGAACTTTGGCCAGATCCCTTGATCTTGCCGACAAAGATATTTTTTATCCCCAGGATAGCCAGATGCTCCTGGGGCTCTTTTTTTATTTCTTCCAACGGAGAAACCAGAAATACCAAAAATTTGTGTAATTCCTCCTTGAGCATTAGACGAGAAAAATCCATCCTCTCAATACCTCGGGATTTCAGATAAATGATCATCGGCCGGGTTGCTTTGGATAGATCGAACATAACTTCTTTTTCGAAAGCGAGTTCGCATCCAACGATACCAAAAACAAGTTCGTTTCTCTCCTTAAAAGCAGGCTGAAAGCTCTCATAAGCCTGGCCTACGGACTTGGTGAATTTAGCATGCTCAGTGCCGTAAAGTTTAGCGGTCTGTAAAGCCGAAACCAGGCCGCGAAAAGAATTTTCAACAGCTTCAAACATTCAGCCTCCTTAAAGCCTGTTTTATCCTTTTTTTAAGCCAGATATTCCAAAATGCGGTACTGCGATAGAATTGTTCCAGGAATGGCACTGCTGATTTATATTTCAGCTCTTCCACTATTTCCAAATTTTTAGCTAAAATAGCGTTGTTTTTCCCCCAGGGATTGGGGAGCACAAATAATATCTCCATAGCTTTCTGATAGTCTTGCTGCTGAAAAAGAACTTCCAGAGCTTCTTTTCTTATAAAATAATTGCTGCCCTTTAAAGATTCAAACACAAATCCACGGTTATACTTTCCTGCCCTGGCCATCATCCGCAGGATCTCGATCTTAATAATATCGTTAGAAAAGGAGGAGATCAGTTCCAGGACCGACAAGATCAACTCAGAATCAATTTCTTTTAACGATTCCACAACCCTGACCATGAAATCGATATCAAAGCTTTTATCCTTTAAGCGGGTATAAAAATCCGGCAATTTATTGGGAAAAAATCGGAAGAATGCCTTTAAGATCCTGCTATTGACCTTGCCTTTTTCAAAAATATTCTCAAGGTAAACTTCTACCCCCAAAGAGCTTTCTTGCATATTTTCAATAAAAGCCGCGAATTCCAGAGGAACAATTTCTCCCCAGATAAAATCTTCAATAAAATCATAGAACTTACGCTTAAACTCCAGTAACAAAGGAATAGCCGGGCCGGTTGTCTTTTTCTCCCGAATAACTTCTCCCAGGCACTTTAAATATTCCAGGTTTCTTTCTTCAACGATCTTATCCCATTCTTTGAATAACTGGCCAATAATTATTTCCAGCAGCCCGGCGTTATCTTCTTCCAGCAAAAGGTTCAAGAGGACATATCGGTAATTCCCTGACAATTGTTTGCGGTCATAAACAAGCCCCTGCTCAAGGAGTGCGGTCTCACCCAAAGCTGATATCGCCCTGCGGTAAACCTCAGAAACTCCTGATATCCCCAGATCGGAAGAAAATAATTCTTTTATTTTACGAGCAACATTAAGGGATATATTCTGCGGCTGTTGACGCGACAGATTCTCAGAAATATGCTCCGCTACTTTTCTATGCTCATCTTCATTTAAGAATTTGGAAAACAACTGAAAGCTTTCAACATCAAAATCTTCGTCGTTCATGATCTTATTCCAAAGGACCTGGGAATAATCCTCAGCGCTTAACTCCGAAAGAAAAGCTTTAAATTTCCGGGCTTTTTCTTCATCCATATCCATTAAAATGGACTTATCTTTAATAATAGCCCCCATGACCTCCTGGCTGGCAAGGATCGCTTTCCCGCGGTCGGTTTTCTTAAGATTTCCCAGAAAAACGCACAAATCATTATGTAATTCTTCATTCTCAACCAGATCCCGAGCCTTGAATTTCTGGATCAAGGTCCCGAAATTAGTTGCAACCTCGCCCATTTTTTTTGAGTCCCCACCGGATAGCGCGCTATGGAGCATGAATAACCAGACATCTTTGACTTCTTCGCCCTCTCCCCGCAACAACTGGGAATAATCCAGGTCAACAAACCCGAAATGGGCCTTTTCCCTGATCCCGGAAAAAATCGCCGCTAATCCCCCGGCTTTGATTATTTCTTTAGGGGAAAGCGAGAGTTTTTCCAGCAGAATGGACAGTTCATCTTCGGTTATACCGCGCTCGAGCCTCAGGCTCTGGATCTTGCGCTGGTGAAAAAGCCCTGCCAGTTCCCGGTGCATGGCTTTTTTAGAATACTCGACGCCTTCAATATAAAGGGCCTCGGGCACGAAATTGATCTCGATAGGATTAAGGTAAGCGAAAAGAGCCGCTATTTTTTCCTGTAGAAGAACGACCGATTGTCGGAATGATTTGTGGTCTTTGGAATAAAGCAGGATAAAATTCAGGGAGATCCTGAAATTCTTCAAAAAATCTTCTATAGCCTCTTCTTTAGTAGCCATGATTTGTTTTATTTTACCGCTAAACTTGCCGGGATTCAACCAGAATTATAGCGAGCGCGCCAGCCTGATCCGCTCATCGATAGGAGGATGATCAAAAAAGAAGAATTTGATCAGAGGATGGGGGTTCCTGTCGGCGAGATTCTGAGCGGCGAGCTTATCCATAGTGGAAATAAAAGCATTTTTAAGCCCTGTGATCGTGATCGCCATCCGGTCGGCTTCAAATTCAAACTTCCTGCTTAAAAAGTTTTCCCACGGCCGAAGGATCACTCCTGACAAGAGAAGATAGATAAAAATAAGCGGCAAGGCCGAAATATCCTTAAGGCTATCCAGCCCTAAGAATCCCAGCGCCTGTGGGCTGGTTTTATAAATAGCGTAAACAAAAAGCCCCGTGGTCACGGCCGAGCTTAAAACCAGCTTTAAGAGATGCTGCATTTTCTGATGGGCAAATTCATGAGCCAGGATCACCTCGATCTCTTCCGGAGCATACTTATCTCTTAAGGTATCCCCCAGGATCACCCGGCGGGTACTGCCGAATCCCACTAAAGCGGCATTGCCTTTTTCAGTCTTGTGGCTTAAGTCGATTTCAAAAACATCAAGGATCTTTAACTTCATTTTTCCGGAAAGGCGGATTATTCTTTGCCGAAGCTCTTGGTCAGAAAACTTCTTATACTTAAAAAACAGAGGAATGATAATTATAGGCGCAAGTTTGGCCAGGACAAGACTAAAGAATATCCAGAACAGAGAAATTATCCACCACCAGTTCTGGGGCTGAAAGCTAATTAGGGCGTAAAAGACTTCCAGTAGAATAATAGAAATAAAATAAGCGATGATTCCGCCTTTGAGCTGGTCAAAAAACCAGCTCCGCACGCTCTGGCGGGTGAGTTGAAACTGGTATTCCAGGATGAAACTCTGGTAGAAATTAAGCGGGAAGCTGAGGATATAATAAACAAAAAAGATTATAAAAAGGTACACCGGAAGAACCAGGTAATTGCCTGCCAAAAGCAGGGTGACCCCTTTGGCTAAAAGCCCGGATAACCCGCTAGCCTGGAACCCGGCTAGAAGCAAAAAATCAAAAACAAGAGCGCTAGCGCTTAAGCTGTATTTGATTGCAGAATATTTTCGGGATTTATCTGTAAGTTTATCTTCCGGATTTTGCGCAACTGGCATTATTCGGGCAGGATATTGATATATGTTTTGATACCGCCGCGCGCGGCTTTTTTGCGGGTAAAATACACCTTCCCGTCAGCAACAGCGTACAATGTGCCGCGGCCTCTTACGTTCTTTCCGGCCTTGTAACTATCCACTCCGCGGATCAGGATTTTTCCAACTTGAACCGATTCGCCGCCGGCTACTTTAGTCTTTTTATCTTTTTTTGGTGTCGACTTTCCTCCAGCCATGTTTCCTCCTCAATGAATGTTTTGTCAATTTTTATTGTTTCTGTCAGATTTAAGTTTATTATACTACCACATAAAGATTGTTTAAGCAAGACTAACTTCTTCGTCCGGCATCGGAATGTAGGCATCCAGCCCTTTCTGGGAGAGCGCTGTCCAGAGAGCCTGGCATTGCTCTTCTTCTCCGTGGACAAGGAAAATTTTCTTTAACGGCAGGCATTCACCAACCAGCTCCAGCAACTCATCTTTATCGGCATGCGCGGAGAAAGCGTTAACGATCACGACTTCAGCGTTAAGCTCCTGCTCCACGCCGAATATCCGCACGAATTTCTCCCTTTCCACGATCCTTCTTCCCAAAGTATCCCTGGCCATATACCCCACAACCAGGACCGTATTACGGGAATCCTCTATGTTGTTGCGAAGATGGTGCAAGACTCTGCCGGATTCGCACATTCCGGAGCCGGCGATGATCACCATCGGACGTCTATCGACGTTTAAAGCCTTGGATTCTTTCTGGTCGCGCACAAATCGCAGGTTCAAGAATTCAAACGGGCTGTCCCCGTTATCTATCTCTTGCCTGGTCTGTTCGTTCATGTAATTATGGTGGTATTTAAATACCTCGGTGATCTCCGTGGCCAAAGGGCTGTCCACGTATATAGGCAAAGCCGGCAGCTCTTTATCCTTGACCAGCTGGCTTAAAAAATACAGGACTTCCTGGGTGCGCTCAAGAGTAAAAGCGGGAATAATAATCTTGCCTTTTCTTTCGATCGTGCGCTTGATGGCGTCGCGCAGCTTATGCTTGGCCTCTTCTATCGGGGCGTGATCCCTTCCCCCGTAGGTGCTTTCCAGGATCAGATAATCCAGATTTTTAGGCATATCCGGATCATTGAGCATGGGAAGATTTTTTCTGCCCAGATCCACGGCATAACCGATCCTGATATTTTTATCGCCGTCCTTAACTTCCAATTCCACAATTGAAGAGCCGAGAATGTGTCCGGCGTCGTGCAAAGTGACGAAAACGTTCTTAGCCACGCAAACCCGCTGCCCGTAGGAAATATTCACAAACCTTCTCTTGGCGGCCTTGGAAGCTTCAAGCTTGGTATAAAGAGGCTTTCTTAACGGCAGACCAAGCCGCTTGTTGATCTTGTTGACGTAACGGATATCTTCATCCTGGATCTTCCCGGAATCCTCAAGCATGAGTTTAGTCAGGTCCCGGGTAGCGTGAGTGCAGTATATTTTACAGCGTAATCCCTTTTTAACTAAACTCGGCATATTCCCGCAGTGGTCGATATGCGCGTGAGATAAAATTACCGCGTCGAGCTCGCGGGGATTAAAGGAAAAATGGGAATTCTTTTGATAAGCTAGATCACGCTTCCCCTGGAATAATCCGACATCAAGGAGGATCTTGGCTAAATCGCTGATAACCATGTGGCTGGATCCGGTTACTGTCCGCACTCCCCCCATAAATTTTATTTTAACGGCCATAAGCCTCTTGTTTAATTAAACCTTTCAGGTAACAAAAAGGTTGCGGGAAGAAAATCTCCCGTCGGTTGTCAAATTTACGCCCAGCCTTTTCAAGCCCACTTCGTCTCCGGGCGTGGGAATATGGGTCATGTGCAATTCGCAGCCTCTTAAAGCGATAAGCTTCTTCATCGCCAGTTCCGCGGTATGATTGGTGGTCGCGCTAATAGCCAGAGCGATCAAAGTCTCTTCCAGATCCAAGCTTTCGGAGTCGGTTTTGAGGATTTTTTCTTTAAGGATAGTGATCTGTTTGATGATCTGAGGCGAAAGAATGAGGATCTCATCCGGTATACTGGCCAGGACCTTGATAGCGTTTAAAACCAGGCTCGAGGCCGCGTGCATAAGCGAAGAGTTCTTGCCGACAATGATCCTGCCGTCCGCAAGCTCGATAGCCGCCCCGCAATAAACCCCGTCGTGGCCCTTCTGGCTGTCTTCAGACTCTTGCGCAGCCAGCCGTGCCTGCTCAACTACCAGACGGTCGGTAAGCTTGACTTCCAGCTCTTCCATAAGCCGGGCCACCCGGTCAACAGTCTCTTTCTTTTCTATGCCTAAAACGTATTCGGTATTGTACCGAAAAAACCTGCGGATCAACTCCTGCTTGGCCGCGGCAGAAACTATCGCGTCGTCAACGATCCCGAATCCCGCCCGGTTAACCCCCATATCGGTGGGAGAATTATACATAGGCTTGAGGGAACTTCCGTCTGAGATCCTGGAAAGAATAAGCCTGAGGATCGGGAAACTGTCTACGTCACGGTTATAATTGATCGCGGTTTTATCGTAAACGCTCAAATGGAACGGATCCACCAGGTTAAAATCCAGTATGTCGGCGGTCGCGGCCTCGTAGGCGATATTTACCGGATGCTTAAGAGGCAGGTTCCAGATCGGAAAAGTCTCGAATTTCGCGTAGCCGGCGTTTACCCCTCTTTTGTGCTCCTGATACAATTGCGACAGACAGGTAGCGAGTTTTCCGCTGTTAGGGCCGGGAGCCGTAACCACAACTATCGGCTTATCCGTCGAGACATATTCGTTTTTTCCTAAGCCCTGTTCGCTGACTACGGTCTCGATGTCCGCGGGATACCCCTCGATAGGGTAATGCAGGAAAACTTTGATCCCCCGGTGTTCGAGTTTATTCTTGAACGTTACCGCTGTCGACTGGTTGGTAAACCGGGTGATCACCACCCCGCTGACATCCAGCCCCCACTTGCGCAAATCATCGATCAGCTTCAAGGTGGCCAGGTCGTAAGTTATGCCGAAATCTCCTCTTACCCGGCCTTTCTCGATATCCCCGGCAAAAATGCAGAGGATTATATCGACTTTGTCCTTTAACTCCTGGAGAAGCCGGATCTTAACATTAGGGTCATACCCGGGAAGCACGCGGCTGGCGTGGTAATCAAAACATAATTTCCCCCCGAATTCCAAATAAAGCTTATTGCCGAATTTCCCCATCCTGTCCGTGATCGCGGCAGTCTGCTCTTTAAGGTATTTCTCGTTGTCAAAGCCTGTCTTCTCTGCCATGGAAGCCTGTCCTTTGTTAATTTTTTTAAAATCCGTTAAGTCTTATTCTATTTTGTAAAAGGATATCTGTCCCCTCCAGTATAAATACAATTGGCCTTGCCGCATTCCTCTTCTTTCCCGAAACAATCATTGATATGTTTGTCAAAGATACCCTCGGCGCGGGAATCAGATTCGTGGACTGCAGGACAACGGGTGAGTTTATTGCGTAAATTGCAGAATCTGTCCACTACTTCATAATTAGGCATTTTGATTTCATCCCCTTTGATTTAATGACTTTAATTCCCGCTCAGGCTTGATCTGACTTCCTGCGGAAGGTCTTGAGTTTTAAAATCTTTTCCGACGCAGGCCCAGACCGTCCTAGCCTGGACCAGGATCTTTTCTTTATTTTTTACTTCCTGGATAAAATGGATCGAAGAATTGCCGAGTTTCTCTATCTCCGCGGTTACCTGCAGCATATCCGCGTATTGCGCCGGTGCCTTATAGTCGATCTCTATATGCACCACCACAAAAGCCAGGCCTTTTTTAAACCAGTCCGCCAGCTTGACCCCGCGATCCAAACAAAATTCAGTCCTGGCCTCTTCCATGAATTTCAGGTAATTAGCGTAGTAGACCACGCCCCCGGAATCGGTATCGTGATAATAAACTTTTTTTTCGATAAAAAATTCAGCCATCCTGGGAAAAGCGCTTAAAAAAGAAGAGCAACGCCCCTTACATTAATAAGAAACGTTGCTCATTGTTAAATACGTTCTCGCCCAATATAAGTTTCACAAAGCTATTTTACTTGGACAGAGCGGAATAGTCAAATATAATTTGGGGTTCTTCAGATGCCTTTATCGAACATCGCAGCATCACAAACAACGTCATTAGGGAATTTTGCTTTTATTTGATCCATAGTCACCCCGTATAAGCCGCAACCAACCACATACTTCCGGCCCTTATTTGTGGCGATCTTGACAAAAGACGACTTCAACTCCTCTTTTTTGCTAATGCCTGGCTTAGCCCAGAGATAAACCACCCAACCTTCGCCTCTCTGCTGGACCAGCTGATTCATGGCCTCGATAAAAAGAAAACCGGTGGAATCCTTGAGGTCAAGCTGGGGCATCCCTTCCATTGACGGCTTAGTAGCGTGCATTACCATGATCCCCGACAAACTATGGATCCAGATATAACCTTCTCCGTTAGCGAACCTGAACTCTCCATTAACATCCTTGAACTTGGGAAACGCTGCCTCGCCCTCGCGCTCAAACAGCTTTACCGCCGCGTTGACCTTGTCTTTTGCCAGTTGAAGCGTAAACTCTTCAGCAGAACAAATTATCGCCATCGCGCAAATAAAAACCAGACAAACTCCAGCCACACCAAAAATTCTCTTCATTCCCCCTCCTCTATTTGTAGCCTCTATTTGTACTATTTGTAGACGTTGTATATAACTAGTTACTTAACTTATACTTACGAGGTAAATACTTCTTCTATTTAATTAGAACATCAAGAAAACTTCACCTAATTGAGTATCATATACCGGTTTTAAGGTTTTGTGGATGACAAAATCACTTTTTTTACTATCTTTATTCCACTTTATACTATAAAGCCCGCTTGCTACTGTTTATACACCTTCCTGCACATCATGATTTCCCGATCTTCCAAGCCGAGCCGATATTTTCTCCTGTTGACCAATACTTGTTATCCGGCATACTCAAGGTAAAAGGCCGGATTTTCTCGATATCAGGCTTGCCGTTGGTCAAATATTTTTCTTCGGAAAAGGCGGCTATGATCTCGCCGATAAACAATGTATTGGAAGGCAGTTGAACCATATCAACCAGCTTGCATTCCATGGATAAAGCGCATTGCCCGACCATCGGAGCGTTCTTAAACTCACCATAAAAAACCTCAAATAACTTTGACTTATCTTCATTTTTCCCGGAAACCAGGCCGCAATGATCTGTTTCTTTTATCAAACTCCTGCCCGGAATGTTCACACTGAAAGCTTTGTTTTCTTTTATCCCGCTATTAGTATAGTGGGAGCTGCCCGAGGCAAAAGCGATCATCGGAGGCTGATAATTGACCCGGGAAACCCAGGCCACAGTCATAAAGTTCGCTTTTCCTTTGACCATAGCTCCGATCAAAACCACCGGCATCGGATAAACGAACGCGTTGGAATCGATCTTGACCTTTTCCATCCCCGCCTCCTTATTACCTAACTTCCGAAGGAACCCCAAGCTTCGTGCTCAGGATCTGCTCTCCTTCAAAGATATGCGAACGAGTAATCACCCCCACGATGTTAACATGTGGAGGTATCGCTCCGGGCTTGATATGCTCAGGCGGAAACTCTCGAACAGCAACATCTTCGAGAACTATCTTCGTTCCGGAGAAAATGCTGCGGGCTGCCACCAAAACCTGAACCTTCTTTACTTGCCTGGCCACGGTTTCAGCTGCCACGCGCTGCCTGAACATTTCCGCTTCTTTTCGCAATTTAATTTTTTTGTCAGCAATATGAACCTGGATTAATATAGATACCAGGATCCAACAGGCCATCCCCACCACAATCAACAATTTTTTCTTAGATTCCCGATTATGCTTAAACATAAAAACGTCTCCTGGTTTTATTTCCCTCTTTATTTTACTCCAAACAAAAACAATCCGCAACAAATCTTGCTGCGGAGGGCCACAGATTTAGGGCGCGCTCGAACACCCCTCGTCACCCGCAAAATCCCACGATAAGTTCTTAAGGCAAAAACATGATCTAAAAAGACACTTTCCAGCTTAAATTCAAGACACTTTCCCGATTGATTTGGTAAACGTCTGTTATTGTGTGTTATTGTGTTATTGTTCGTAGGTGGAGTAGAAATACGGGGTGTGGGCGCGGAACTCGGCGGCGCAGGTGTCCACGAGTTTAAAGGAAACTTTGATGTTGCGCTCTTTGCGCAGCTTGTAGATTTCTTCTTCTGTCTTACCAAGCATCCCGGAGAGCTGGCGGTCGGAAAAGCCGTATTCCTTGGCTTTAATCAGGAGCCGATCATCAGGCAAGCCTTTAGTATTAAGGATTTCTTTTTCCAGGTCAATGATCTCTTTCATGTTGTGCAGGAACCAGGGATCGATCTTGGTTACCTTGTATATTTCCTCGATGCTCATTCCCAGGCGAAAGGCGTCTCCCAGATAAAAGATCCTTTCGGCATTGGGAGTGCGCAATTTGGCCACAAGCTCTTCCATCTGGCTGTTATCAGCTTTGATCTCATTAAGATCTTTAAAGAGCATGCTCTCCAGCCCGTATTTTTTAATTTCCAACGACCGCAAACCTTTTTGCAAGGCTTCTTTAAAAGTCCGGCCGATAGACATAGCTTCTCCCACGGATTTCATGGAAACGGTAAGCTCAGGATTAGCCTGGGAAAATTTCTCGAAAGTAAAGCGGGGGATTTTGACCACGCAGTAATCTATTGACGGCTCAAAGCAAGCCGGAGTTTCCCGGGTAATATCGTTGCGGATCTCGTCCAGGGTATAGCCGACCGCCAGTTTGGCCGCGATCTTGGCGATAGGGAATCCCGTGGCTTTGGAAGCTAAAGCCGAAGAGCGGGAAACCCGGGGGTTCATTTCTATGATCGTCATCCTGCCGTTTTTGGGATTGACCGCGAACTGGACATTCGAGCCGCCGGTCTCCACCCCGATCTCCCGGATGCAAGCAATAGCCGCGTCGCGCATCTTCTGGTATTCCCGGTCCGTCAAAGTCTGTTGAGGAGCAACAGTGATGCTGTCTCCAGTATGCACGCCCATAGGGTCAAAATTCTCTATGGAACAAATGATAACCACATTATCATTCTTGTCGCGCATGACCTCCAGCTCGAATTCCTTCCAGCCGGCAATCGATTCCTCGATCAGGATCTCGCTGATCAAGCTGGATTCCAGCCCGACTTTAGCCAGCCCCTTGAATTCCTCGATATTGTACGCGACACTTCCGCCTGTGCCTCCCAGAGTAAAACTGGGCCGGATGATCAGAGGAAATCCGATCTTAACTGCAAGCTCGCAGGCTTCTTTAAGGTTGTAAGCATTGGCGCTTCTGGGTAAATCCAATCCGATCTTCTGCATTGCCGTTTTAAAAAGCTTGCGGTCTTCAGCTTTTTTAATGGATTTGATGTTCGCGCCGATAGTCTCAACTTTGTATTTTTCAAGCACCCCTTTTTCCGCCAGGCCTACCGCGGTGTTCAAAGCAGTCTGGCCGCCTAGAGTAGGCAAAAGAGCATCCGGCCGTTCTTTGGCAATGATCTTTTCCACCACCTCGACGGTGATCGGTTCGATATAAGTCTTGTCCGCGGTCTGCGGGTCGGTCATGATGGTCGCCGGGTTGGAGTTGACCAAAACAACCTCATAACCTTCCTGCCTGAGGACCTTACAGGCCTGGGTCCCGGAATAATCAAACTCGCAAGCCTGGCCGATAACGATCGGGCCGGAGCCGATGATCAATATTTTTTTGATGTCCGTACGTTTAGGCATAATAGAATTATTTGGTTTTCCTGATCAGATCTACGAAATTCTTGAATAAGTACGCCGCGTCATGCGGCCCCGGAGAAGCTTCGGGATGGAACTGCACCGAGAATATCGGATATTTCTTGTGGCGAATGCCTTCCAGGGTATTATCGTTTAAATTAATATGGGTGATCTCGATATCTTTCTTGTTCAAAGAATCAATATCCAGGCAAAAACCATGGTTCTGGACGCTGATCGCTACTTTTCCGGTTTTTAAGTCCTTGACCGGCTGATTACCGCCGTGATGGCCGAATTTAAGTTTGAAAGTTTTTCCTCCCAGGGCCTGGCCGAGCATCTGCTGGCCGAGGCAGATCCCGAAAATAGGGATCTTGCCGATCAGTTCCCGGACTGTTTCCACCACATAAGGAACTGCCGCGGGGTCTCCCGGGCCGTTGGATAACAATAATCCTTTGGCTTTGGATTTAAGGATCTCGGCGGCTGTGGTTTGGGCGGGAAAAACCGTCACTTCGCAGCCATTTTCCATCAACTTCCTGAGAATATTATATTTTACGCCGCAATCAAGCACTGCCACCTTCAAAGGCTTGATCGACTTTTTGGTTTTCCTATCTTTAGCCACCACAGACCAGGTGTATTTCTTATCGATAGTCACTTCCTTGACCAGATCAATACCCACGAGGCCCAAAGAATTTTTCGCTTTCTCAACCAGGCTTTTCTCATTCAGATCCTCGGTGGAAAGCACAGCTTTCATCGCCCCGGCGGCGCGGATATGCAAAGTCAATTCCCGAGTATCAATACCCTCAATACCCATGACGTTATTCTCCTTTAAATAATCGCCGAGAGATTTAGTGCTCCGCCAATTGCTGGCTACCTTGGAATATTCTTTGACCACAAAACCTTCCAAAAACGGCTTGCGCGATTCCATATCTTCGGGATTTACTCCGTAATTGCCGATCAAAGGGTAAGTCATGGCTACGATCTGGCCTTTATAGGAAGGATCTGTGATTACTTCCTGGTAGCCGCTCATCGAAGTATTAAAAACAACTTCCCCGAACCGCTCTCCGCCAGCGCCGAACGATTCCCCTCTGAATATTTTCCCGTCTTCTAAGGCTAATATCGCTTTCATTTATATTCTACTTTGACTTTCGATTTTTCCAGCGCTGCTTTGATAAAACCCCTGAACAGCGGATGCGACTGGTCAGGCTTGGATTTAAATTCCGGGTGAAACTGCACCGCGACAAAAAACGGATGCTTCTTCAATTCAATGATCTCGACCAAATTGCCTTTGGGATAGATCCCGCAGAAAACCATGCCCTTCTTTTCCAAAAGAGCACGGTATTTATTGTTAAACTCGTAGCGGTGGCGATGGCGCTCCTCGATCAAAGACCTGCGGTATAACTTATTGGCTAGACTGCCTTTCTTCAGCCGGCAAGGATAAGCCCCCAGACGCATGGTCCCGCCCAGATCTTTGACTTTTTGCTGCTCTTCCAGAAGCCCGATCACCGGATTTTTGGTCTTGGGTTTAAATTCCGTGGAGTTGGCGTCTTTGAGGCCGCAGACATCCCGGCTGAACTCGATGACCGCGCACTGCATCCCCAAACACAGCCCCAGAAAAGGAATATTATTTTCCCGGGCGAACTTTATGGCGCTGATCTTGCCTTCGATGCCCCGGTAACCGAAACCTCCGGGCACCAGGATCCCGGAAACGCCTTCCAATAGTTTTTGCGCTCCGTGTTTCTGCAGATCCTCGGAATCAATCTTTTTGATCTCTACTTTAGTGTCATTGGCGATCCCGGCGTGAACCAAAGATTCGTAAATTGATTTATAAGCATCCTGCAAAGACATGTATTTGCCCACCAAAGCGATGGAAATGCGCTCCTTAGGGTAAAGCACTTTTTCAACCACATTTTTTTCCCAGTCCGCCTGTTGAAAAAACTTGCAGATCAAATGAAAGTGGCCCAGGATTATCTCGTCGAGGATCTGGTTCTTGAAATCCAGCGGGATCTGGTAAATAGTCACCGCATCTCTGCACTCGATCACCGCTTCCTTCTTAACGTTGCAAAAAAGAGAGATCTTTTCTTTGATCGCTTCCGATAATGATTTTTCCGTCCGGCAGATCAGAATATCCGGTTGGATCCCGATCTCGCGCAACGTGCCCACGCTGTGCTGGGAAGGCTTAGTCTTGAGCTCATCCGCGGCCTTGATATAAGGCACCAGGGTCAAATGAATATAGAGGACATTTTCGTAGCCCATATCCAGCCTGAACTGCCTGGCCGCTTCCAGATACGGGAGGCTTTCGATGTCGCCGACTGTTCCGCCGACCTCGACGATAACGATATCCGCCGCGGATACCTGGGCTACTTTTTTGATCCGGTTCTTGATCTCGTCGGTGATATGGGGGATGACCTGGATGGTCTTACCGAGGTAATCTCCCCTTCTTTCGCGGTTGATCACCGTATTGTAAACCTGGCCCGTAGTAATGTTATTAAACTTAGTAAGCTTGGCGTTAATAAACCGCTCGTAATGCCCCAGGTCGAGGTCGGTTTCCGCCCCGTCATCAGTGACATAGACCTCCCCGTGCTGAAATGGGTTCATCGTGCCCGGGTCGACATTAAGGTAAGGGTCACACTTCATGATCGTCACCTTCAATCCCCGTCCTTCGAGGATCTTGCCGATCGAGGCCGAAGCTATGCCTTTGCCCAAACTGGAAATCACCCCGCCGGTCACAAATATGAATTTGGCCATTTTTTTTGCCTCTTTCAGTTATATTTTGATCTTAGCTGATATATTTAAAAAAAACAGGCGTTTTAGAGGTGACAGTTCCACCTATAAAACGCCGTTGTTTTGTAGTTCTGTCTTGAACCACAGCAGTAGTATACCTAACCAAAACCCATAAGTCAACATTTTTTCCGATCAATTTTACAGGGTGAATATTGCCACTTTCTGGCTGGCAATGTCCGCCACTAACCGCGTTTCCTGTTTGTCCAGGTCCTTGACCCAGATCACGTCTTTATACCTGGCGTAATTCGGGGCAAGTTTAGCGAATAAGTTAATCCCGGACTGGATCATTTCCTGGCGATAAACCACTCCTTTATTTTCCGGGAACACCGAGAGGTAAAATATCCCCGCTTCCACCAGGTCCTGGAAAAAATGGGTGCCGAAAGAAAGTTCCGGCGCGTAGTTGGCAAAACGAAAAGCCACCTCTCCCAGGATCGAAATATTATCAATTTCCGAGAAAGTCACCGGAACGCCTAAAGAAGGCGTTGTAGTCCCCCACCTGCCCGGCCCCAGAAGCAAAGTCGGACTTTTTTTCCTGTCTTCGATCTTCTGGTTCAATTCTCCGATCGCCCTGGCAATATCGTATTTCGCGGTCTCAGTAAGCGCGCTGTATTTGGCCGGATCGACCAGAATGATCCGGTTGACAGCCTGGGAAATACTTCCGCCCAGAAAACCTCCTTTTCCGGAAAAAATTATTTTTGACTTTTCCAGCTTTTCCGGAAATTCGACATGTTTACCCAGCCCTTTAGCCTGGAGAGGCCGGCATTGTAAAAGATTGATCCGGAAAGTTTGATCTTTTTTGAAATTGACCGTGAATTCGATATCCACCGGATACCCGTAGCTGGATTCCAACGACTTTAAAATTTTCTGCATAACCGGAACTAATTTGGTATCGCTGAAAAGCTTGTCGAAAGTCAGGATCCAGATATCTTCCTCCGAGCCGCGCTCCCTTAGGCTGCGGATAGCTTCTTCGTCTTTGATCGCCAGCAAAGCCAGGTTAAGATCAGGGATATCTTTCAGCAGATCCCTCAGGCTTACGGTAGCAAAAGCGTTAGTTTCGGTATTCAAAACGTCAATATCGTGCTGGGAGAATTTCTGGGTATCCCGCATATTCTCGTGCGGCTTGAGCAGCGGCTCATCCAAGGCCACGATCCGGGGGTAATCGCCTTCAACCCGGTTGACCGCCCGGGTACCCAGGCCCATGACCAGGCGGAGCATCCCGGCTTTAGGCTCAAGATCCGGCTTCCAGATAAAAGTATTGTAAGAGATCCCCACACCGGCCAGGTCCGGGAAAAAATATTTTTTGTGGTAAGCTCCGGAAACCCGCTGCACCAAAAGCGCCATTTGTTCGTCGGACTGGTCTAATCCCCGCTGCAAACGGTAATTCAGGGCGTCTTTGTTCATCGCTGAGGCGTAGATCCGGCGCACCGCATCTAAAAACTTGGCGTAGCGCTCTTCAGGAGTGCCCTGGTTGACCAGGAATATGCTTTCGTATTTCCCGGCGAAGACATTCCCGAAGCTGTCTTCCAAAAGGCTGCTCGAGCGTACGATGATCGGCGACTGGCCGAAAAACTCGATCACCTGCTGGAACTGTTCTTTGATCTCTTCCGGGAAAACCCCGGAGAGCATTTTTTCCCGCAGCTCCTGGGCCACCCGAAAATAGCCGTCTTTAGTCTTCTGCTCCATGCGCAGCTTCCACCAGCTGTTCTCCACTATATAGGTATAAAAAACATCCGAGCCGACATAAAAAGAATCGTGCGGCTCAAAATAAGCGGCCAGCGAATCATTTTTTTTGCGGGTGAGGATCTTGCGGGCCATAAGCATGCCCACGGATTTCCCGCCGATAAAGCCGGCGCCGATCATCCGGGGCTTGATCGAGATCAGATCTTCCAGGTCGAAGTTTTCTTTGATCAAAGAGAGCATTTTCTCTTCCCGGCTGAGCATGATCTTAGCCAGTTGCTCTATCATCTCAAGCTTTTCTTTTTCCTGGCCGGTCTTACCAACCAGATCTTCAGCTTTGATAAAAAGCCGATCCCAGTAATCCAGGTTTCTCCTGGCGCTCTTCGGGCTTTTTTTGAAGACTTCGGAGAAAAGTTTAGCGGTATCACCGCTGTTGGCTATTGGCACAAAGCTCTCTTTTTTCTGGACGTGAGGCAAAAACATAGTCGGAGAATAACGGCTCCAAACTTTCAACGGATGCACGTAATAATTGCCTTCGTAATGGTAAACATCCAAAAGCAGTTGGGTAGTCTCGCGGATACGGGCAATGGTCTTGAAAGAATGCTTATTGCGCAAAATGGAAAAATAAGCGATGGTGTTAAGCTCGTATAAATAAGGGCACATGATCTTGAAGAAATTCCCGATCATCAGATCATTGGCCCAGGCTGGTAAGAGGTCAGAAAGGCAGTCAAAAACATAAAAAGTTCCATCCCCGTGCTTAGTAATGATATTGGTCAATTGGGTAGAAAAAGATTCAAACCCCGAGTAGGCATCGAGCTTATAGGTCTGGATACCTTTAACCCCTTCAAAAATCGGCGGGTGAGCGGCAAAGCGGATATAGATGATCTCCTGCCGGTCTGCGAGAGCTTGCTTGACAAAAGGCCGGACAAAATCCAGATAATCCTCGATCTGGTCGATCTGCCAGACCACGTTATCCCCGAGCCGCAGCCCGTTAATGACCTTGTCTAATCCTCTTAAACCGGTGCTTTCCATATTTTTAGATTAAAGGAAGTGAAGACTCGCCCATCAGATATTTATCTATCGAGTGAGCTGCCCGCCTGCCTTCGGAGATCGCCCAGACTACCAGAGACTGGCCCCGGCGCATATCTCCGCAAGAAAAGACTTTTGGAATTGAAGTCAAATAATCAGCGTCAGTCTTGACGTTGCCGCGAGGATCGAATTCAACCTTGAGATCTTCTAGCAGTCCGGCATGTTCCGGATGCAGGAAACCGGCGGCGATAATGACCATGTCCGCGGAAATATTAAAAGCCGAGCCGGGAACTTCTTTCATCTGCTGGCAGCCTTTCTCGTCTTTCTCAAAATTTACTTTCACGCATTCCAATTCCTTTAAAATACCGTTTTTTCCTGCAAACTTTTTAGTCAATATTGACCAGTGCCTTTGGCCGCCCTCTTCGTGGCTGGAAGAAGTTTTCAGGATCATCGGGAAGCTCGGCCAGGGCATAGTTTCGTTACGGCATTCCGGCGGCTGAGGCAGAACTTCTACCTGGACAACACAAGCTGCTTTCTGGCGGTGCGCGGTCCCTACGCAATCCGAGCCAGTATCTCCGCCTCCTATTACCACCACCTGCTTGCCTTCAGCGTCAATAAGTTTCTCCGCAGAAATTTTCTCTCCGCTGACCCTGCGGTTGGACTGCATCAGATAATCCATGGCAAAATGGATCCCTTTCAGGTTTCTTCCTTCGATCTTCAAATCCCTGGGAGCGCGCGAACCGCCGCAAAGAACTATGGCGTCGAATTTCTCCAGAAGTTTCTGCGCCGGATAATCCTGACCCGCATTTATCCCAGGCTTGAAAACAATCCCTTCCCGCTCCCAAACATTAATCCTTCTATCCAAAATGTTTTTTTCCAATTTAAAATCAGGAATACCGAACCGCAGGATCCCGCCGATCTTCTCGTCGCGCTCAAAGACCGTGACCTTATGGCCGGCCTGATTAAGCTGGTCGGCGACAGAAAGCCCCGCCGGCCCGGAGCCGATAACCGCCACGGTTTTTCCGGTCCGTTTCCTAGGGATCCTGGGAATAATAAGATTTTTCTTGAACCCGTATTCGACAATACTCAACTCGTTTTCCCGGACAGTAACCGGATCGTCATTTATCCCCAGGACGCAGGCGTATTCGCAAAGAGCCGGGCAGACCCTTCCGGTCACTTCCGGCAGGTTATTGGTGGCGCGAAGCAACTCCAAAGCCTGATGCCAATGGCCGTGAAAAACTAAGTCATTCCATTCAGGGATATAATTGCCGATCGGGCAGGCCCAGTGGCAGAAAGGCGTGCCGCAATCCATGCACCGGGATGCCTGCTCCTGAGATTTATTATCAGTCCTTAAAGCAGCGACATGGGAATAATCCTTGACCCGTTCGCAAACCGGGCGGTATTCCACCACGCTCCTCTTCAAATTTAGAAAACCTTTGGGATCCCCCATGGCTTACCCTTCCGTATCCTCTCCCAGAGAAAAACCTTTTTCCAATTTATTCTTTTCCAGGATCTTTTTATATTCAAAAGGCATGACTTTGACAAAATCCTTGCTCTCGGAAGAAAAATTATCCAGTATTCTCTTAGCTATCAGGCTTTGAGTATATTTATAGTGGTTGGAAACCAGCTTCTTGACCATCTGGATATCTTCGTCGTTAAGCTTTTCCAGATCGACCATATCGAAATTACAGCGGTATTTGAAATTTCCTTCCCGGTCATAAACGTAAGAAATTCCTCCGGACATCCCGGCGGCGAAATTCCTTCCGGTGCGGCCCAGAACCACTACCCGGCCACCGGTCATATACTCGCAGCCATGGTCGCCTAAACCTTCGACCACCGCGTAAAGACCGGAATTACGGATACAGAAACGCTCTCCTGCCCGGCCCCGGATATAAGCTTCTCCGGATGTCGCGGCGTAAAAAGCGGTGTTGCCGATGATGATATTTTCCCGCATCGTGTAGGTGACTTCTTTATCCGGATAAACAATTACTTTTCCCCCGGAAATGCCTTTTCCCACATAATCATTAGCCAGACCTTCCAGTTCAAAAGTCACTCCCGGGGCCAGAAAACCGGCGAAACTCTGTCCGGCATACCCTTTGAATTTACAAAATATGGTATCCTCGTTAAGCCCGGATTCTCCGAAAGCTTTACAGATTTCTCCGCTTAACATCGCCCCGGTTGAACGGTTGGAATTCTTGATCGCCAGCTCGATCTTAACGCTTTGATTTTTCTCAAATACCGGCCGGCTAAGCTTTATTAATTGCCGATCCAGGACATCCTCGATGGCGTGGTTTTGAGCGATCGTATTATAGCTCCTTACTTCTTTGGCCACCTTCGGCTTGTAGAGGATCCGGGAAAGATCCAGCCCTTTGGCTTTCCAGGGAAGAATAGTTTTATCGAGCTCCAAAAACTCGGTCCTGCCAACCATCTCGTCGACGGTACGCAAACCTAAAGAAGCCATGATCTGCCTTAATTCTTCGACGACAAACCGAAAATAATTCTCAATATATTCGGCTTTCCCGGCGAAACGGTGCTCCAGCAATTCATCCTGAGTAGCCACGCCTAAAGAGCAGTTATTCAGGTTGCAGTGGCGCAGCATCACACAGCCTAAAGTCACCAGGACCGCGGAAGCAAAACCAAATTCCTCAGAGCCTAAAAGCGCGGCGATAGCCACGTCCCTGCCGGTTCGCAATTGGCCGTCGGTCTGAAGCCTGACTCTGCTTCTCAAATCATTCATGACCAGGGTCTGATGAGTTTCGGAAAGCCCCAGCTCCCAGGGAAGTCCGGCGTGCTTGATCGAACTCCAGGGAGAAGCTCCGGTGCCGCCGTCTCCTCCGGATATTAAGATCATGTCCGCGTGGCCTTTGGCCACTCCGGCGGCGATCGTGCCTACCCCGATCTCGGAAACCAGTTTCACGCTGATCCGGGCTTTAGGATTAACATTCTTGAGATCAAAAATTAACTGAGCCAGATCTTCGATGGAATAAATATCGTGGTGCGGGGGCGGAGAGATCAAAGTAACGCCCGGAGTGGTATAACGGGTCTTGGCGATAATTACGCTCACCTTGTGACCGGGAAGCTGTCCTCCTTCTCCGGGCTTGGCGCCCTGGGCGATCTTGATCTGCAGCTCGTCGGCATTAACCAGATAATTGGTGGTCACTCCGAAACGGCCCGACGCGACCTGCTTGATCGCGCTGCGAAAACTTTCTCCGTTTTCAAGCTTAACAAAACGAGCGGGATCTTCTCCTCCTTCTCCGGTATTTGACTTGCCTCCCAAATGGTTCATAGCCAGAGCCATGGTCCGGTGAGCGGCGCCGCTGATCGAGCCAAAGCTCATCGCTCCGGTGCAAAACCGTTTGATAATAGCTTCCAGCGGCTCGACTTCTTGGATATCTAAGGGAGTAACGACTTTTTTGAATTTAAAAAGGCTGCGTAAAGTGGTTGGGTTTTGGGACTGGTCATTGATCAATCGGGAAAATTCCTGGTATTTCCGGGGGTCGTTCTTGCGGCTGGCTTCCTGCAAAGCGAAAATACTTTCCGGATTCCAGAGATGGAATTCCCCGTCTTTTTTCCACTGGTACAATCCTCCGGTAGCAAGATGCTCGAAAGAACTCTGACGCTGTTGGAAAGCCTCTTGATGACGCTGCAAAATTTCCTCTGCCAGCACATCGAGATCCGCACCGCCAATGCGGGAAACCGCGCCTTGGAAACAGCGGTCAATAACGGATTTGTCCAGCCCTAAAGCTTCGAAGATCTGAGCCCCGCGATAACTCTGGAGGGTAGAAATTCCCATTTTGGAAAGAACCTTCAGGATCCCTTTATTCACGGCTTTGATATAATGATGGATCCCGTCTTCCAGACTCACCTTAGAATTCTCTTCTTCAAGGATCAGCTTTATGGATTCAAAAGCCAGGTAAGGATTGATGCAATCCGCGCCAAAACCGAAAAGCAAAGCGAAATGATGCACTTCCCGGGGTTCAGCGCTCTCTATGATCAAGCCGATCTGGGTCCGCAAAGCGCTATCGACCAAAAAATGATGAACCGCCCCGCAGGCTAAAAGCGCGGGGATCGCGGCATGCTTTTTATCCACGCCCCGGTCGCTTAGAACGATAAAGGTATAGCCTTCTTTTATCGCCGCGGCTGCTTCTCGGCAGATCTTGTCCAGTTTACGGGAAAGATCATCTTTTTCTACTGCCGCGAAAAGCAGCGAAATAACTTTGGTCCGGAAATGATTTAACTTGATCCCCTCGATCTTAGCCAGATCCTCGTTAGTCAAGATCGGGTTTTTAATGAACAGTTTATGGCAATGATCCGGCGATTCCTCTAAGAGATTTTTTTCCGGACCCAGATAAGTAGTCAAAGACATAACCAGCTCTTCGCGAATAGGATCAATGGCGGGGTTGGTGACCTGGGCAAAAAGCTGTTTGAAATAAGAATAAACCAGTTGCGGCCTCTTGGAGAGTACCGCGTGCGGGGTGTCATTTCCCATCGCTCCCACCGGCTCCTGGGAGGTCTCGATCATCGGCTTGATGATCACTTTAAGGTCTTCCCGGGTATAACCGAAAGCAGCCAGATGAGTGCGTAACGGCAAATCGCGCTCTTTCTTGAGTCCAACCGGAGGCAGATCTTTCAAGCTGATCATATTTTCTTCGACCCAGTCCTGGTACGGCTGTTTACCGGAAATTATTTCTTTGAGCTCCCGGTCTTCGATGATCCGGCCGACCTCGGTGTTGACGAAAAAGAATTTCCCCGGCTCGAGCCTCCCCGAGGCCATGATCTCTTCAGCGGGAATATCCAGAACCCCCACCTCAGAAGCCATGATCACCCGGTCATCCTTGGTCAGAAGATACCGGCACGGCCTTAAACCGTTGCGGTCGAGCATCGCCCCGACCCGGACTCCGTCGGTAAAAGCGATAGCCGCGGGGCCGTCCCAGGGCTCCATCAAACAGGAATGGAATTTGTAAAAATGGCGCAGCTTCTCGCCCATGGCCGTGGACTGTTCCCAGGCTGAAGGCACCAGCATCATCATGGCGTGAGCCATCGGCCGGCCGGACAATAACAACAGCTCCAATATATTATCCAGGGCCGCGGAATCGCTGCCTCCGGCTACGATCACCGGCTTTAATTTTTTGATGTCTTTGCCGAAAAGCTTGCTCTGCAAAAGTCCTTCTCTGGCCTGCATCCATTTGATATTGCCGCGCAAAGTATTGATCTCGCCGTTATGGGCCAGGAAACGGAACGGCTGAGCCAGGTTCCAGGTCGGGAATGTATTAGTGGAATAGCGGGAATGGACCAAACAAATCGCGCTTTTTAAAGAAGCGTCTTTTAGATCCGGAAAATAGTTCTCCAGTTGATGGGGCATTAAAAGCCCTTTATAAGAAAGCGTCCGGGAAGAAAGGTTGGTAATGTAAAAAACTGACCCCGGTTTAAGTTTGCTCTTACGGATATAATTCTCAACCTGTTTCCTGATCAGGTAAAGTTTACGTTCAAAATAAAGGTTGTCCCAGACCTGGCGGTTTTCTTCTTTTTGGATTGCCTCAGCCCTGAATTTAATAAAAACCTGCTCTATTACCGGCTGGGTGGATTTGGCGGTATGGCCGATATCCGAATCGTCGACCGGGACTTTTCTCCAGCCTAAAAGCTCCTGGCCCTCAGCTCTTATAAACCTGGCAAAAGCATCTTTGCAGAACCGTCTTTCTTTAGAATTTTTCGGAAAAAATACCAGCCCGGTCGCGTATTTTCCGGGCGCGGGCAGTTGAATCCCCTCTTTCAAGCATTTCTCAACCAGGAATTCGTGAGGTATCTGGATCAACACTCCGGCGCCGTCCCCGGTCTTGGGGTCTGCCCCGGTCGCTCCGCGGTGGGAAAGCCTTCTCAACACTTCCAGCCCCTGGCTAACAATATCGTGGGACTGCCGGCCCTTGACATGGCAGACAAATCCCACCCCGCAGGAATCATGCTCAAAGCGGGGATCGTAAAGCCCCTGTTGTTGAGGTAAAGCTGATCTGTCCATTATGCAGCCTTTCAAAAAAGAATAAATCTTTTTCTAGCCATATTCGACATTGAATTTAGCGCGGGATTGAAAAATCAAAGCCCGCGGGCAAGCGCCCGCGAGCCTCAAAGGACGGGAACTTATTTAATGAAGAGCATTTCTCTGTACTTAGGCAGGTCCCAACTCTCGTCGGAGACCACGCATTCCAGCGCATCCACGTGCTTGCGGATATGCTCCATGTAAGGCTTGATCTTGTCAAAGAGAAGCTCTGCCTTTTTTTCCGCAGACATATGCTCGGACTTCTTCAAGAGCTCCATCATCTCGCGGGTATTATGGCGCACGTAATAGATTATCGAAACCACATCAGCCAGATGGGCCTTGCGATCTTCGATAGCTTTGGCTTCCAGTTTTAATCCGGCCTGCTTCTTAAGGGCGATGATCTTAGCCAGGTTATCCGCGACCAGCTCCTCATATTCCAAACCCGGAGGCACCACGCTGGAATTAACCATTTCATTAAGAGTATTAGCTTCGATCTCAATAAGCTTGCAGTACATCTCTACCCAGATATGATAGCGGGAAAGCAATTCTGGCCTGGAAAAAACCTTGTATTTCTCAAAAAGCTCGATATTCTCTTTCTTGGTCAGAGCTTTGAGCGCTTCCGCGGTAGAGGCGATATTAGGCAGCTTCCTCTTCTTGGCTTCTTTAAGCCATTCCTGGGAATAATTATTTCCTTCGAAACGAATATCTTTGGTTTCTTTAGCCACATCGGATATTACCTGCAAAACTGCAGTCTTGAAATCCTTGGTTTTACCGGCAGCCTTGATCTTTTCGGCCACGTAATCCAGGGATTCGGCGATGATCGTATTGATCACCATGATCGGAGTAGAAATATTTTGAGAAGAGCCAACTGCACGGAATTCGAATTTCGCTCCGGTAAAAGCGAACGGCGATGTCCGGTTACGATCAGTGGTATCTTTATTGAATTGCGGCAATTTGCCGACCCCCAGATTGATCACTCCCTGTTTGGAAACTGCAGCCTTGAGCCCTTTAGCGAACATATCTAAGATCCGGGTCAATTGATCCCCCAGAAATACGCTCATGATCGCCGGTGGCGCCTCATTAGCACCTAAGCGATGCTCGTTGCCGGAATGAGCCACGCTGGCCCGCAAAAGGTCGGAATGCTTGTAAACCGCGCGCAAAACCGCGACCAGGACCGCTAAAAATTGTAAATTCTGTTCCGGGGTTTCTCCGGGATTAAGTAGATTGTTGCCCTGGTCATCAGCCAAAGACCAGTTTACATGCTTGCCGCTTCCGTTAACCCCGGCAAACGGCTTTTCATGCAAAAGGCAGACCATATCATGGCGCAAAGCGATCTTTTTCATCAGCTCCATTAAAAGCTGATTGTGGTCCGCGGCCAGGTTTGATTCTTCGAAGATCGGCGCGAACTCGTATTGATGCGGGGCAACTTCGTTATGCCGGGTCATGACCGGAATTCCCAGTTTATAAGCTTCTTCGGCGACTTCGAACATAAAATTGATCACCCGCTCTTTGATCGACCCGAAATACTGGTCTTCCATTTGCTGCCCCTTAGGCGAAGCAGCGCCCACCAGAGTGCGGCCGGTCATAACCAGGTCCTGGCGGAGATTGTAATAATTTTTATCGATCAAAAAATATTCCTGTTCCGCTCCGCAGGTCGAAAATACTTTCTTGACGCCTTTGTGGCCAAAAAGATGCAACAAATTCAAAGCAGAGCGGTTCAAAGCGTCATCGGAACGTAAAAGCGGCAGTTTCTTATCCAGGGCTTCTCCGTGGTAAGAAACAAAAATAGTCGGAATACATAAAGTCTTTCCCAGCTTGCTTTCAATGATAAAAGCCGGGCTGGACGGGTCCCAGGCGGTATAACCGCGGGCCTCAAAAGTAGAGCGGACCCCGCCCGAAGGAAAACTGGAAGCGTCAGGCTCTCCCTGGATCAGTTTTGAGCCGGAGAACTTCTCAATGACTTTTCCCGGTCCCGTAATGGAAATAAAACTGTCGTGCTTCTCGGCGGTAAGCCCGGTCATCGGCTGGAACCAGTGGGTATAATATGACGCGCCTTTAGCCAGCGCCCAATCCTTCATGGCTTCGGCGATCTCATTAGCCTGCTTCAGGGTGATAACTTTGCCCTCGGAAAGCCAGCGCTCAAAAGCGCTGAAGGTCGCCCGGGAAAGAACATTTTTCATGACGCTGATACTAAAGGTGTTTTCCCCGTAATATTCCGAGGTTTTCTTGAATTTAATTTTCTTTTCTAACTCAACTGATTTTATTTTAAGCAAAACCTCTCTTCTTAAACCCATAGCATCCTCCTTATCCATCTATACAAGTAAAACCAGGGGCAATCTGGTAACTAAAATTCAACTTTTTTCGTGTTTTTTTAAAACCTCAATGAGCGCGGCCGGCGAATCCGCGGTCATGAATTCTTCCCGGAACTGGCGGTTATTCAGTAACCTCGAAAGGGTAGCCAAAAATTTTAGGTACGTCCCGAGTTCCTGGGGATTAGTGCCCAACAAAAATATCAGGTTTACTTCGTCTCCGTCTAAAGATTGGAAATCAAGCCCTTCCATTGACCGTCCGAAAGCTACCACCAAACCGTTAACCGACTGGGTCGGAGCGTGGGGAATAGCCACGTGGTTGCCGATGCCGGTAGAACCCAGGCGTTCGCGCTCCATAATGTGTTTGATAAAATCCTCTTTATCATTGACTTTACCCGAAGGCAGTAAAACCGAAGTCAACTCCTTGATCGCCGCCTCTTTATTACCGGCTTTAAGGTCCATCAGGCAAAATTCAGGCCGCAAAAAATCAGTTAATTTCATTTTTAGACCAGCTCCTTATATAAATTTTCTACCATGGCATGATTTTTGACCATAACCACAGAACAGGGAGATTTGCGAAAGATCCTCTCCCCTTCGTCGTAAAAAGCGGCGCTGCGGGAAGTCAACTCTTTCATTTCCCCCATGACCAGCATGTCGGCATTGACTTCGTTGATCTTATTGATCACTTCTTCGCTGACCGAACCCCGGAGCAGGAAAGTTTCGCAGGCCACAGCTCGGGAATCGGCCATTTTCTTGATCCTTTCCAGAAAAACTTTTCCCTGCTGCTCCAGGTCGCGTTCGTAGGCCCGGGCTTCAGCCTCGACAAAGATCCGGCTTTTTAAAAGCTCGTTTAAAACTTTAGAATCAATGACATAGACCACAAACAGTTTGGTCTGCATGACCCTGGCCAGGCAGATAGCGTATTTTGTGGCCATCAAAGAGTTCGGCGAACCGGAAACCGAGACCAGAACGTTCTTTATCATTGTTTTAACTTATTCTTTTTGATCAGTTTAAGCAGCGCGAAAGAATCCCGCGATTCTTCGTCCAGCCTATCGCCAATGTATTTAAATGCCTCCCGGTAATAGGGAAGATAGATCTTCTCTAAAGCTTTGACTTTGCGGATAGTTTTCTGGGCTTCTTCGGCCAGCCTTAAAAGGGTGATCTTCTTTTCCGCTAACCCTGCCGCCAGCTTAATGACCTCCCTGAATTTAGCGATCGCCTCATCGACATTGAGGTTGACCTCATGCAGGCTGTAATAGGGCGGATTATCGCGCACGGTCAGATTTATCACCGGTACTCCCACGCCCATGACCCGGCGCTGGGAAATGCTCACTTCGCTCTTAATGTCCACGGAAAAACTCAATTCCTCCATGCGTTTCCGGCCCAAAGATACGGTAGCTTTATCGACCAAACCGTAAGCTTCCCATAAAGCGTTATCCACCTGCTCCTGGTAACGGTCAACGCTGTCAATAATAGACGCTAGCTCCTCAAGAAGGATCCTGCGCTTTTCGTCCAGAAGCTCAAAGCCTTCCTGGGTTAGAGCCAAAGATTTTTTTACTTTCAATAAATTGGTTTTGGTCGCCGCCAGGGCTATTCTCATCTTAGCTAAACCGGGTCCCCTCTGTATTTGTAATGCTCTTTAAGGTCTTCTTCTTTGATCCTGACCAGCTCATCTTTGGGCAGAAGGGAAAGGATATCCCAGCCCAGATCCAGCCCGTCTTCCAGGGTCCGGCGTTCAAAATAACCCTGGGTCAAAAACCTTTTTTCGAACTCTTCCCCGAAATGAAGGTATTGATGGTCTAAAGGCGAAAGCTCTTCTTCTCCGATTATCGAAGCCAGAGCCCGGATATCTTTAACATGGGCATAGAACGAAAAAAGCTGCGAGGAAAGCGAAGGATGGTCAGCCCGGGTCAGCCCTGGTCCGATATTATCTTTCATTAACCTCGATAAAGAAGGAAGGCCGGCAACCGGCGGATAGATCCCCCGGGCGTGAAGTTCCCGCTCCAGGACGATCTGGCCTTCTGTAATATAACCGGTAAGATCCGGGATAGGATGAGTTATGTCGTCATTAGGCATGGTCAATATAGGAAGCTGGGTGATCGAGCCGTTAATGCCTTTGATCATCCCCGCCCGTTCGTAAAGGCTAGCCAGGTCGCTGTAAAGATACCCGGGATAACCTTTTCTGGCCGGGATCTCGCCGCGGATCGTGGAAAGCTCTCTTAAAGCTTCGCAGTAATTAGACATATCGGTCATGATCACCAAAACATGCTTATTTTTCTTAAAGGCCAAAAATTCCGCGCAGCTGAGAGCGAAACGCGGGGTCAAGAGGCGGGCAATGGACGGAGAATCAGCCAGGCTTAAGAATATGGCTACCCGGTCCAGGACCCCGGACTCCTCAAAACTCTTGATAAAAAACCTGGCGGTGTCATATTTGACGCCCATGGCCGCGAAGACCACGCAAAAATCCTCGTTTTTCACCCGGGCCTGGCGGGCGATCTGGGTGGCGATCAGGTCATGCGGCAGGCCGCTTCCGGAAAAAATAGGAAGTTTCTGTCCGCGCACCAGTGTGTTCATGACATCGATCGAAGAAATCCCCGTCTCGATAATATTGCGCGGATAGTCCCGGGCGGTAGGATTGATGGCGTAGCCGTTGACGTCCAGAAGCTCCTCATAAGGAGGCTTGGGCATACCGTCTAAAGGATTACCCAGTCCGTCAAAAACCCGGCCCAAAAGATCTTCCGAAACCCCGACTTTTAAAGATTCTTCCTTGAAACGCACATGGCAATTATTCAAAGAGATCCCGCTGGTCCCGCCGAGAACCTGGACCACGGCCATTCCTTTACCGACTTCCAGAGTGATCCCGGTCTTGGATTTACCCTCATTATCCACGATCTCGACTACTTCGTTGTAGCCGACGTTATGGATGTTGCGGATGACAAAAATCGGGCCGTTGACTTCATCCAGCCCCACATACTCCCTTAAACGATGCTCTTTCATATATCCCCTTAAAAATCCAGCTCAGCCAGAGCGGCTGCAATTTTATCAGACAGCTCTTCCAAAGCTTCCAATTGCTGCTCGGAATAAACCTGTTTCATGCGCATGATCTGATTATATACGCTAAGTTCGCGGATCTCGCCGACGCTGATCCCCTTTTTGACCAGCTCTTCGCTTTTCCGGTAAAATAAAATAATGGTCTTGAGCATCAAGAACTGCTTGCGCGCCGAAGTAAAAGTGTCGACCTGGTCAAAAGAAACCTGCTGCAGGAAGCCGTTCTTGAAAATAGTGCAGACTTCCAGGATCAGCCTTTGCGAAGGAGGCAAAACATCAGGGCCGACGAGTTTAACTACTTGCAGGAGGCGCTGCTCTTTCTGAAGCAATTCCATGACCGCCAGCCTGAATTCCAGCCATTGCTTGTCAATATTCTTATGCCACCAGTCTTTAATGTCTTCGGTATATTCGGAATAGCTGTCGATCCAGCTTATTGACGGATAATGGCGGGCATTAGCCAGATCGCGGTCCAGCGCCCAGAAACAGCGGATGAACCTTTTGGTATGCGAAGTGACCGGCTCGGAGAAATCTCCTCCTTGCGGAGAAACCGCGGCGATAATGGTGATCGAGCCGTTTTTGCCCATCAGAGCGTCCACTTTTCCGGCCCGTTCGTAAAATTCCGCCAGCCTCGAAGGCAGATAGGCCGGGAAACCTTCTTCCAGGGGCATTTCTTCAAGCCTGCCCGACAATTCGCGCAAAGCTTCCGCCCAGCGGGAGGTAGAATCCGCCATCAGCGCGACATTATAACCCATGTCCCGGTAATACTCGGCTAAGGTGATCCCGGTGTAAATACTGGCCTCCCGGGCGGCAACAGGCATGTTGGAAGTATTAGCGATAAATATTGTCCGCTCGGATAATGGCCTCTGAGTGCGCGGGTCGATCAGCTTGGGGAAATTTAAAAGCACATCGGTCATCTCATTACCGCGCTCGCCGCAGCCGACATAAATGACGATATCCGCGTCCGACCATTTAGCGATCTGGTGCTGAATGACAGTCTTGCCAGTGCCGAATCCTCCGGGTACAGCCACGCATCCGCCTTTAGCTATAGGAAATAACGTGTCGATGACCCGCTGCCCGGTTATCAGCGGTTCGTCTACCGGCAAGCGCTCTTTATAAGGCCGTGGTTTTCTTACCGGCCAGCGCTGGAACATAAAGACCTCTTTTTCTTTATCTTGGTCAGCAACCTTGGCGATCACATCATCCAAACAATAATCTCCTTCGGGAACAATCCAGAGAAGCTTTCCCCGGATATCAGGCTCAAGCAAAATTTTATGTTGAACTAAAGGCGCTTCCTGGACCACTCCCAGGACCTGTCCCGCTGAAACCGTTTCCCCGGCTTTTACAGAAGGATCAAAATGCCATTTTTTCTTATGATCCAACGGAGTGACGTGCACCCCGCGGCTGATATAAACCCCTTCTTTTTCTTTGATGACCTGCAAAGGCCGCTGGATCCCGTCGTAAATATTGCCGAGAAGACCCGGGCCGAGTTCCACATAAAGAGCAAAACCTTCGCTGTAGATCAGATCCCCGGCTTTAAGCGATGTAGTGTCTTCGTAGACCTGGACGAACGCCCGGTCGCCTTTTAGCCTGACCACTTCACCGATGAGATGCTGCTCTCCGACTTCGACCATGTCCAGCATACGCAACCCCTGGACTTCTTCCATTTCCACGACTGGTCCGACTACCCGGTATACTTTTCCCACTACCTTAGCCATATATCCTTTTTAGAATGATTCCTTAAGCAGTTCCATATATATTTCTTCTTTGGCCCTTTCCAGGCGGGCCAGGATCCTGTTATCATACATCATTCTGCCGTCCGTTGAATTAACGATGACCCCCAGGTCATTAAAGTCCGCTTTATTGAACTTGACCCTGCAGTCTGTTTTCAACACTCGCGAACAGGCCTTTTCGATCTTATTGATAAATCCTTCGTTGAACAAATGTTCGTCCAGATAAGAATAATATATCTCGGCTTTGTTTTCTTCGATGACTTCGATACCCTCGATGATGGCGTTCTCCAGAAATTCCGGATAACCGCTGTCTTTACGCAGATCTTGGGCTTTTTTCCTGACTTCCGAAAGAACGGACTGGACGAACTTATCCTTCTCTCCCAGAAGCAAGCGCTTCTTTTCCAGGTTCAAGGAAGACAAAATCTTTTCCCGGGACTTCTGGATTTCCTGCTCCAGATCCTTTAAGATCGCCCGCCTTTTTTCCTCGGCGGACTTTCGGGCCTGAGCGAGGACTTTTTCAGCGTCCTTACCGGCTTTCTCAAGAATAGCCCTGACCTCTTCATCCGCATCTTGATTGATCTTAGCGCAGATAAGGTCAGCGTTTTCCTGGTTCAATTGTCCGAGTATTTTTTTATCCATATCTAAATACCTATGCCTGCCAGTTCCTTCAACAATTCCGCGGCGCTTCTTCTTTGCGGCTTTTCGCCCCGGGAAGGGACTTCCAGGATCAAAGGGATCGGGTTTTCAGTGATCTGGAACCTAACCTCTTCTTTGATATATGCGGCGGCTTTGTCCGTGATGATTATGATCCCCACGTCTTTGGTAGCCCGCGCCACCTTCAAAGCTTCCAGGGCTTCCGGCTTAGAGGAAACATCCCTGGTCTCGATGCCGGCTAAACGAAAACCCAGCCCGGAATCTTTATCACAAATACAGAAAAATTTCATTAGACCTTACCCAGGATCATAATAGCGATGATCAAGCCGTAAATCGCTATACCTTCAGCCAGGCCGACGAAAATCAAAGTCCTTCCGGCCAGTTCCGGCTTCTCGCTGATCGCGCCCACAGCTGCTGCGCCGACATAGGCTACCGCGATGCCTCCGGCTAAAGCGCTTAAGCCCGTAGCAATTGCTGCCGCGATAAAAGCGAATTTGGTCACCCCGGGATCAACGGCCTTAGCCGCTGCCCCTGTTTCCTGGGCCAGGGCAAAACTGTAGATCGACAGCCCTGCCATAACCAGCAAAAAGATCAAGCCCGCCCCCAGCAGTTTCTTGTTATTTCTCATCTTATTCCTCCTTGATTTTTCAAAAAGTTATCCTACCCTTTTTCTATGCTTGAAAGCGGCTTGTACATTTGTTTGCCGCTTATAAAAAATTTGGAAAAGAACTCGTAATAATTAAGCCTCAGCGCTTGGATGCTCACGATCAAACCTTCCAGACAAACCACCAGAATGTTACCTGCGATAATGATCAGCCAGGAAATCATATTCCCCATCCCGGTATGATTGTCTGTAAGCCGGGAAAGAGTAAAAATCGCCAGAAACAGCCCGGCGTGGGCCAGGGCAAAGGCCGCCACACGGATAAAAGACACGGTGTTGGAAAGATACCCCATAAAGATTTCCAGGATATTGACAACGCTCTCCATTAACGATTCAAAGAACCCGCCGTGTTTGCGGATAAACAGGCTGTCGACAATAGGGTAAAGAAATAATATCAGAAGCCCGCTAAAAATCAAGTAAGAATACACCGGAGGGATCTTGCCCTGCGCGAAAAAAATCTTGCTTACCAGGCCGATAGCTGCCCAGTAGACCATGCCGCCGATAAGCCCGGCCTTGTCAAATATAGCTTTAGCGTAATCGCGGTCCCTGAAAGAATTAACGACATTAATGATGATACCCAGGGTGATTATGACAATACCTAAAAGTATCCCCGCCCTAAAGATCCCCATGATATCGTTCATCGGTTTGAGCCAGAGAGATTCGAATTCAAAACCGAACGCGCTTCCGTAAAAGACGCCGAATATGCTCGAGCTGACCCCGCAATAAAAAAGCAGGATTCCCATCTGGCGGTTAATAGAAAGGCCCCGGGATGTCTTGAAAGCCAGAAAAAGCCCCAGGATCGCCAGGAGTGATCCGTGGCCTATGTCCCCAAACATCGCTCCGAACATGATCAAGAAACTAAAAGCCACAAAAATCGTAGGGTCAATAGTCCCGTAACGGGGAATGCCGTAAGCGTCAATGAGCAGTTCAAAAGGCTTGACCAGCGCTCCGTGCTGAAAGCGCACCGGGATATCTTCTTTAGAGATCTCCAGCTCCTCGGGCGGCTTGGACTCTATATAAGAAACCTCCCCTATAGCTTTTATCTCGGTAATAACCCGGGATTTTTCATCCTGAGGCACCCAGCCGGAAAAAAGCGCGGTCTTTTCCGTAAGGCAGGAAAATCTCTGGGCTTCTAAGAGGGATTTTTTTAGCCCGATAAACGATTTCGCCCGGGCGAGGTCATCCTGCTGGCGCAAGCCGATCTGGCTGATCTGTTTTTCCACCTCCAGGATCTTGAGCTTTCCTTCCTCAATTTTTCGGGAGAGCTCTTTTTGCGCTTCCTTGGAGAGATGTTCGGAATCCCGGGAAAAATCCATTTCTTCCCAGGCCACATCACTTAACACTTTATCGATCAAAGCCTTGTCTCTGCGCAGCCCGATCAATAAGGCTTTCGCCCAGGAATTTTCTTTGCCAAACGGGTAGATCACATGAGGTACGCCCTGCAAGCTGCGCTCCAGGACCGCGATATTTTTTTCTTCGATCTTGCCGGTGGAAACATCGAGAAAAGAATAAAATGAACTGCTCTGGAGGTTAAAAGGCAAATATTCCCTGACCTGGACCAGGATCGACTGGTTGGTAGAAAGCTCATCCTGCAGCTGGCTTTTGGAATCCAGAAAAGGAATGATCTCTTTTTCCAAAGCGTTAAGAAGCTGCTCAATACCGGGTAAAGAATAACCCTGTATATCTTTTTCATAAGAAAGAACGGGAACGATCTTTAATTTACGCGTAATATCCCTGATCCTGGTTTGCAATGCTTCCAGCGTCTGAGATTCTTTATCGATCTGGGCCGAAGAAAGCCCCTTTATTTTATCTTCGATGTTGCGGATATCCACCGGATGAAAACTGTTGAGCTTTAAAAGGCGCGCTGAAACTTCTTCTACCTTATCTCTTAAAACCACAAAACTCAAAAGTTCCATCAAGGCCGGGGTGATCATAAGCTTAATAAAGGTTGGATTTCTTGTCTTTTCCAGCCGTAATGCTTGGCGTTGAACAAAGAAATGATATTACGGGTTTCCCGGTGCCTCAGGATCAAATATCCCAGCACCGTGCCTATGGTAAACGGAAATCCGGAAAGCGCGGCTTTGACTTCGCGGGAAAGAAATTCATAGAGAAAATTCTCGATCAGCGCCACGTTCTCTTCAACCAGGTCTTTGATCCGGGCATACGGGCCGAAAGCAACGCTTTCCACCACCTTAGTCAAGCCGTCGGTAGTGTAAAATTTCCTGATCACTTCCTGGTTGATCCTCTCGCCCCCGGGAATGAACCATTCCAGCATTTCGCCCATGCCCAGCGAGTAATATTTACGAAGGCGGATCAGCCAGTTGATATTTTCGATATCCACCGCCACTCCCAGGATCTTGTGCGCGACCTTCTGGTCAGAACCGCAAAGCCGGCTGACTTGATTGTTAAGCCGGGTATAATAGTCGACGTCCAGAGCGGCCTCAAGATAAAAAGAGGAATTACGCTCCTTGAATTTTTCCTTTACTTTTAAAAGCGGCTTCTTGTAAGGGGTTTCGTCTAAAAGCAAGATCACTTCCTCGATGGTGGCGGCGAGGCTGATCTTTTTGAAATCGATCGGATAACAGATATTTTGCTCGATAATATAATCATCCAGGTCGACCTGGGCTTTTTTGTGCCAGATCCGCAAGGCCACTTTTAATTCTTCCAGCTCGTAGCGCTCTAAAAGCAGCGCGGTAAACTCTTTTTCCGGTTTTGTAGACAAAGCCCCGTAGACTTTCCGGTAAGCAACGATATCAGCCTTCAAGAATTTTTTTTCCAAACCATTGAGATCCAGTTTGTCCTGATCAATGTCCTCAACTATTTCCTTATAAGGAGTTTTCTTCAGCGCTTCGACCAGCTCATAAACATCTTTAGTTTCCAAAAGAAATGAAAATACCGCGGGCTCTAAGAGATACGAAAGCATGGCCCGGATTTTTGCGTTAGCGAATGAGTATTTGGCAAGTTGGCGCATATTACTCTTTGATCTGGATTATCCTCTTGAATATTCTCTGGCTGACCTCGGGTATATATTTTTCTTTTTCGATCCTTTTAGCGGAAATCTTATCCAGGGTAAGTTTTAGCTCTATTCCCTTTTCCCGGATGGATTCCTGGTTGACCTGGTCTTTGCGGGCTGAAGCAGAGGCTTGGCCATCATTAATAGCCTGCTCGATCAAAGCCTCTGCGTCCTTCTGGGCCTTGCGGGCCAGTTCCTGAGATTCCTGGCGGGCCCGCTCGATCTTCTGGCGGGCAACTTCTTCCACTTTCAGGATCCTGTCGACAACTTCTTTCATATACGCGCCTTATGGTTAGACAAAATAATTATTCAATATTATATCCCCGGCAAACAACGGTGTCCATCAATATTTGTCTAGCCCTTTTATTGTCAAAGAACATATTCAGCTAACCTATAGCCGGAGAACCGCGCTCTTCGGTGCGCACCCGCACGCACTCCTTGAGCTCAAGAATAAAGATCTTGCCGTCCCCGGTCTCTCCGGTCTTGGCGCCCTTGACGATCGCTTTGATCGTCGGCTCGACATAATTATCGTTTACGGCGATCTCCAGGCGGATCTTGCGCAGGAGATTGCCGGTTTCCTTGGCTCCGCGGTAGATCTCCGTGACCCCTTTCTGACGGCCGTGGCCCAGGACCTCGCTGACCGTGATCAGGTTGACTTCAACTTTATAAAGCTCCTCTTTTACTTCCTCCAGCTTATCCGGCTGGATTATGGCGATTATAAGTTTCATCTTAATGCCCTCCGATTTTCGGTAAACATTTTTATTCTAATATCGTATATGCTTTTTCGCGGTGCTGAGTCAGGTCTAGCCCGATCACTTCTTCTTTTTCTCCGACCCTGACCCCGATTATCGCGTCCACTACTTTATAGATCACCAAGGTAACCACTCCGGAATATACCAACGTTACCGCAACCGCGTAGAACTGAACCAGTAACTGATGCGGATTGCCAAAGAACAATCCGTCCGCGCCTGCCGGGTTCACCGCTTTGGAAGCAAATAAACCGGTGGCCAAAGCGCCCCAGATCCCGCCCACGCAGTGCACCCCGAAAGCGTCCAGAGAATCGTCGTAGCCGAGTTTCGGTTTGATCACGGTCACCGCAATAAAACAGAACACGCTGACTAACATTCCAATAATAACCGCAGGCACAACACTGACATATCCCGCCGCGGGAGTAATCGCGACTAAACCGGCTACCGCTCCGGAGCAAACCCCGAAGATCGTCGGCTTGCCGTTGCGCAGCCATTCGATGATCGCCCAGCTTAATCCGGCCGCTGCTGCCGCGGTATTGGTGACCACAAAAGCATTAACCGCCAAACCGTTAGCGGACAGAGCGCTGCCGGCGTTAAACCCGAACCAGCCGAACCAAAGCAATCCCGTTCCTAAAGCCACAAAAGGCATATTGTGCGGAGCGGGAATATTCTTATCCAGGTTTTTCCTTTTCCCTATAACTATAGCCGTAACTAAGGCCGCGATCCCGGCATTAACATGCACCACTGCCCCTCCGGCAAAATCCAAAGCGCCGAGGTTACGCAGCCAGCCGCCGATACCCCAGACCCAATGGCAAACCGGAGCGTAAACAAAAGTAACCCATAAAAGAATTATACTCAAGAATGCCGAAAACTTCATCCTTTCCGCGAACGCTCCGATAATCAAAGCCGGAGTGATTATCGCGAACATGGCCTGAAAGATCATGAACGCCTGATGGGGGATAGTCGCGCTATAATCCGCGTAAGGCTCCAGGCCCACGCCGTTAAGCCCCAGCCAGCCGAATCCTCCCCAAAAACCCGATCCGGGATGAAAAGACAAGCTGTAGCCGTACATGACCCACTGCACCCCGACCAGGCACATGATGATAAAACACTGCATCAGGATGCTTAAGATATTCTTCTTCCGGACCATCCCGCCGTAGAAAAACGCGAGTCCGGGGGTCATCAGCAAAACCAGTGCTGAAGACATTAACACCCACGCCGTATCCCCTGTATTCATTTTCTCCTCCTTATATTAAACAAAAAAGGCGCCTAAGGATCCATTCATTGGATCTTAAGACGCCCGCGTCTTTTAACGACCCTGTGTTTACTGCTCTACATTATTACAAGTAAGAAAACCCGCTGCCTGGTAACCGGTATTTCAAATATTATCCAGATGTTTCAGGCATTTCCTGCGGATCTCTTCCTTCATCTTCAAGACGCTGACATGCGAAACCCCGACTTTCCGGCCGATCTCCCGAATTGTCAGCCCCTCGGCGAAAAAAGGAAGCAAATTTTTCTCCCGCGAAGTCAAACCGTTATTACGGATAACATCCGCGATCATTTCTCGGTTCAAGCGCTCGAAATAATCCCCTGACCGCTCATCTTTAAGCTCCGGAGGTTCTTCATAATTATCGCTGTCCTTAACATAGTGGGCGTCCAGGCTAAAAGAAATAAATTTATCTTTAGCCGTGCGGATATAATTCTGCAAATGGAAATAGCAGCCCTGCAGAATATAACTGTCGGTTTTATCCGCCAGCTTCCCGGCGCAAAACTCCTTCCATAAATGTATCAGCGCCTCCTGGAACAGGTCTTCCTCGTTAAAGAAAGTAAACCTGTGGTTGAGCCTGAAGGCTATACCTTTTAATTTGGGGCTGATCTTAGCTACAACTCTCTCAAAATCCATAATTAACCTTTATATTGGGCTGTAAAAACAAAAAAGCGCCCATAGACACATCAATTCATTGATGTAATCCAGGACGCCCTTATCCCTATAAAACAGAAAACGTCCGCTTTTGGCGAACGTCAATGTTCAGCTTACTTCGTTGTACTACATAAAAAAGTTTACCACCAAATTTTCGCTTGTCAAGCAAAATTACAGACGCTTTCCAAATCAATCGGGACACTGTCTTTGTTTCAAGAAGGAAAGTGTCTTAGGGTACACTGTCCCGATTGCTACGGTAAGCGTCTCTGACCTAGGGGAGTCTGGTCAAAAGGAAATATAGGATCGTCTTTTTTAAAAGGATCGCGCACTTCCAGAAGGACCTCGCCCCGCATATTTTTACTCCAGGTTACCCTCTGTCGTATGGCGCAATAGATCAAAAGCAGCTCTTTTTCCTCTTTATCCTGGAGAACATGAGGATAAAGCTTGTTTTCTTTTATCAATGCTTCGTATTTGGCGCTTTCCTCGGGGTTAGCCGCAGGAGCCTGCTCCCCCCTAACCGGGCTTAATCTCAACCGATGATCGTCATCCAATCTGCGGATATAATGATATTTATCCAGCGACAAAACAAAAACAATCCCGTCCAATTCAGCGAAAGTCTTCATATCCCGATCTCGCCGCTTAAGCAGGATCACACTGTAAGCGCTTCCGGTTAGGCGATCTTTTAAGCTGCCGATATAGCCAGAAGCATCTTTGCCGGAAAGTTCTTTTGCTTGCGCCGTGACAGAAAAAACTGATAGCAAAAAGGCAAAAATTAGAAATTTTCTCATCTCCATCCCCATTTCGACTGTTATTGCTTTAAATTTCTACCCTAAAACTTTCTCAATAATGCCTCCCCCGACAACCGCGTCTTTTTTATAGAAAACCGCAGACTGGCCGGGAGTGATCGCAAAACACGGCTGCTTGAACGTAACTTCAACTTTTTTTCCAACAGGCTTGACCCAGCCCGGAGTTTCCTCAGATAAATGCCTGATCCGAACCTCCAGCAATGTTCTTTTCGATAACTCCCCGCTGGGATAAACCATGTCTTTGACCAGAAATTTACTTTTAAACAATTCTTCTTTCTTAGCTACTGTGATCTCGTTTTTCAAACTGTCGATCTTAACCACGTATACCGGGTAACCGCAGGCGATCCCCAGCTTGTCTCTCTGGCCGATAGTATAAAACGGGACCCCTTTGTGCGTTCCTAAAACCTTGCCACCGGTATCTACAAACGGCCCCGGAAAATATTTCCCTTTAAGCCTGTTTTTAAGAAATTCCTGGTAATTATCCGGGATAAAACAGATCTCCTGGCTATCTTTCTTGTCAGCAACCGGAAGTTTGAATCTTCTGGCCAGCTCCCGGACCCTGTCTTTGGTTAATCCTCCCAGCGGGAACAAAATTTGGCTTAATTTTTCCTGGGTCAACCTATAGAGAAAATAGGACTGATCTTTCTTTAAATCTTCGGCTTTTTTTAGAATATATTTACCGAGGTTTTTGACGATACGGGCATAGTGGCCTGTTGCCAGATAATCCATCTTAAGCTTCGAGGCTTTTTTGAGCAATCCCTCGAATTTTATCAGCTCATTGCAGCGCACGCAGGGATTTGGGGTCAGCCCCAAACTATACTGTTGGATAAAATCAGCGATGACCCGCTCTTGAAGCTCCAGGCCGAAATTAAAAACATGATGGCGGATGCCAAGAATATCCGCGACCCGCTTGGCGTCAGCGATAGCTTGAACTCCACTGCACCCCAGCCTATTGGTTCTAGAGCCCGGCAAATTAAAACACATTGTCAGGCCGATAACTTCATAGCCTTTATCTTTTAAAAGCGCTGCGGCGACGGAAGAATCAACCCCGCCGCTCATCGCTACCATTACTTTTTTATTTTTCTTATTCGACACAATAAACCTTTTGCATCTTAGCGATTGTCTTTTCGTCTAATTTATAAATACAATCGAAAAGTTGCTCTTTAAAAGTTCCCGGCCCTTTAGCTTTCTTTATCGCAAGTTCCGCGGCGATCTCAAGGGCTGCTAACCCCGCGCTAGCCGCCAGAGCCAGATCTTTCTCGACCGCGCAAAACGTCCCGATCACTGACGTCGCCATACAGCCGGTTCCTACTATTCGCCCCATCATGGGATCACCATTTTTTACCAGAAAAATCCTCCTCCCATCGCTGACAATATCATCTTTGCCGGTAATAACCGCCACACAATTACGCTCTCCGGCCAGCCGTTTGGCCAATCCCTGTAAATTCATCCCAACCTGAGACGAATCTACTCCTTTAGTCCGGACTTTTTCTCCGGCGATCCTGGCGATCTCCGAAGCGTTGCCCTTAAGCACATCGATCCGGCACTCATCTAAAAGCTGAAAACAGCTTTTGTCACGTAATTCCGTGGCCCCTGCTCCGCAGGCATCTAAGATAACCGGAATGCCTTTACTATTGGCGACCTTGGCGGCGATCTTCATGGCCTTGACCAGGTCCACGGTCAAAGTCCCGATATTTAACACCAGCGACGAGGAAATCGCCGACATCTGGGCGACTTCTTCCTGGGCATGCGCCATTACCGGCGAAGCGCCGAGTACTTTAACTACATTGGCGCAATCATAAATAGTCACCCAGTTGGTCAGATGATGCACCAGCGGCTTTTGCTCCCGGACGCTCTCCAAAAACTGATAAATATTTATCTTCTCTTTTTTCATTTTGCCTTCTCCTAGGCGTATAAGCATGAATCTTGCCGGCTGACTATCCGACCATCCTTGAGATAAATGATCCGCTTGGCCTGGGAACCGAACTTATTGTTATGCGTGGTCAATACCACGGTCAAGCCTTCTTTTTGATTCAATTCCCTGAGGATCTGGAATATCTGCTCTCCGCTTTTAGTATCCAGATTTCCGGTCGGCTCATCCGCGAAAACAATTTTAGGGTTGGTTACCAAAGCCCGGGCAATGGCAACTCTTTGCCTTTCCCCTCCGGACATTTCCTTGGGAAGATGGTTGATCCGGTGGCCAAGGCCTAATTTCTTAAGCAAGCTGGTCGATCTCTCGCGTTCGCAGGGTATCCTGCTAAAAAGCAGCGGCAATTCCACATTCTCCAAAGCCGTAAGAGTGGGAATAAGCAAAAAATCCTGAAAAACAAAACCGATGTTCTTACGGCGCAAAACGACCAGGGAATGCTCCTTAAGCCGGGACACATCTTTACCCAAAACCTCAAGTTTTCCGCCGGAAATACTATCCAGGCAGCCTAAAATATCCAAAAGAGTGGTCTTGCCGGAACCAGACGGCCCCATGATGGCAACGAACTCTCCGGATTTGATCTCCAAATCCAGGTCCCAAACAGCTTTGATCTCCTCCGCGGGAAGCCGGTAAATCTTATTTATTTTTTCCGCTTTGATCAGAATATTATCCATAGTTAATCCCCCAACCTTATGGCTTCGACCGGCCTCATCGAAGAAGCCCGGAAAGCCGGATAGATCCCGGCGATCAGCCCCATAACTATTGCCCCGATAAACGATCCAGTAAGAAGGATTGGTGTAATCAATACCAATTTTCCTCCGGGCGCGTAGGGCAAAATATGCCTAAGAATATACTCCACAGCCTGCGCGCCGAAAATAGCAAAAATATCTCCGAGAAATCCGCCGATAACGCAAATAAGCGTAGTTTCCAGCCAGATGATCCGGAAAATATCCAGACGCGAGGCGCCGATAGCTTTCATCACCCCGATCTCCTTGGTCCGTTCGAAAACCGACATCAGGATGGTGTTCACCACCCCGATCACCGCGATGAGGATCGCGATGATCGCGACCGAGTTGGTCATCACTTTAGCCGAAGATATAAGATTAAATATCGTCCCCTTAACTTCAGCCATGCTGATGACCTGGATCCCGGGCTCATTATACAAAGCTTCTTCAAAAGCCGATAATGAACCTATATCCTTAAGCTTGATCCCGATACCGGTAAGTTTATCCGGGAGATTGAATATTCTTTGACTGCTCTTAAGCGGGAGATATACTATACCGTCATCCTGGGTACCGGTCCGTTCAAAAATGCCGACGACTTTTAAAACCTTGTTCAAGTTCGGAATAAAGATCTGGTCCCCGGGGACTCGCTGTTCCAGTTCAGCCGCTTCATATCCGATGATCGCCTCGTCGGCTTGAGCGCCGGAAAACCAGCCTCCGGATCTGAACTTCACCCAGGGCTTAAGCTTCAGATAAGAATCATCGATGCCCATATACAGGACGATCCCGCCCTGGCCGTTCTGCCGATCTTTATCGAATTCAGTGGCCACCAGCTGCGGGGTAATCTTATCGATCCGCGGGTCTTTGACTATTTTATCAAAAACCGCTTGTTCCATATAACGCAAACCGCCGCCTCCTTTTAACATCATTGTCGCCGCCTCATAAGGGCAGCCTTTAGCGGTGACTAAAACCTGATAACCCATTTTGTCGATATCCCCGGTCAAAGCCCGCTGGTAGCCGGCGTCAAATCCCATCAGGCTGACCAGGACCGCGACGGCGATCGCCACTCCGCCGATAGTTAAAACAGAGCGGATCTTTTTTCTCTGGAGGTTTTTAAAAGCTACTGAGACCAGTTTCATTTTATCTCAACTCCTCTGCCCTTGATCTTGGGTCCGGTAGCATCGATAAAAACTGTCCCCTCTACCAGCACTTTTCTGCCCACATATTGGGGTATGGCAAAACCGGCAGGCCGGATATCCACGTATATGGAAAGATTACCCGAACCCACTTTGACATAAAACCAACATCCGCTTCCGCATTCGCTGGCTATCGTTCCTTCTATGGTTACGAGTTTACCTTCATAAGCTTTGGGGTCAGCGAATATCTGTTTTAATTCAGTTAACTTCCGGTTGGAAATATCCTCTCCGTATTTTTCTTTGCCGGCAAAACCGCGGGGAGCGGCGATACTCGTTAAAAGGCTTATGCCTAATATAATACAGAAGATTTTTTTCATATTACTTGCCTCCTTGATGGCCCTGAACATGCAGGAACAGATCCAACAGGATCAGGTTTTTCTTTAGGCCGCGCAACGTGGCCTTAAAATCTTCGGCGCTGCTCGCGCTGGGATCGATGACCTTCGCGGTCCGCTGGGCAAAATCGGAAAGGGTCAAACCTTTAAATTGCCCGGTAAAATCAACAGCCCGGAATTTAGCGGATTCGGGAGAGGAGATCTTCTGATAATAGAACGCGATGGCTTTACCCTGCAGGTCCGTGGCCAGCACTAATTGCAAAACGCCGAATTTGCCTTTTTGATTTACCCCGTGGATATATCCGATCGGGTCTTTGCCTTTTAATACCGTGTAATAGGCATAAGGCACATCCAGGTTTTCATATATGCTGTCGAAAGTATCCCCTAGCCTGGCTTCGATCTCTTTTTTTATCGCCTCCCCGCCGATTTCCTTTAAGGTAACAAAGGTAGTCTTGTAGCCGCTGGATTCCGGAAAGAGTTTCTTAACATCCCGGTCAGGATCGTCTAAACTGCAGCCTACCGCGGCAAAAGCGTTCGTGTATAAACCCAACAAAAATATCGCGCTCAAGATCATTTTCAACATTCACCCTCCTTACGCGCCGAAAAAATAAAATTGGACCAGGAACTTATTTTCTTTTTTCTGGCCGAACCTGTTCAGATCATGCGAAAATGCCGCGCGCAACGTCTTACTTTGGTTAAGCTTATAAGAAACACCCAGGGACAAAGTAGTATCATCGGAAGAACCTTCCCCAAGATCATTGATCCAGGACTTGGCTTGAAATTCGAATTCCAGATTCTGAAGTCTGGGCAGAGTATAGTCTATCTCTCCTAAGTAGCCAAGTACATCATTATCGTCGTTTTTACCATAAGCGGCCTCTGCCTTAAAAAGATACGGACCGAAAAGATACTGGCTATCCAACCCTGCCCTCTTTTTCAAAACCGCGTTATCGGACATCAGATCGTCACGAGGCCAGGTCCTCATTCCCATCGATTCCAGGACGTTGCCGTAAAGAAAAGACAGGCCGTACTGCAAATTCCCGGTTTTGGGAGAACCGATCCGGCCGGTCCAGAGATAACTGTCGTCTCTTCTGTATATAGCCATACCCGAACCTAACTGCAAGGCGGTTTTATAATCAAGCTCCGATAGATTGCCCTCCAGGCCGATCCCCCAATCTTTTTTGAATCCGATATCCTGCGCCGCTAAAGTTTGTAATAACATCGCGTGAGTATCAACCTGCGGCTCCAGGCCGAACGCGGGATCAAAATGCCCCAGTCTCAACTTGGCCCCTAAGTTTAATTTATACAAGAGCCAGGCATTATGCACCTGGATGCCCCATCCATCCTCGGCGTTCTTCAGGCTGTCATAACCGACTCGCATCTGCAGGTCAGTAGTCAAATAATCGCCGTAGTCATTGGAAAACTTGCGAAAATCCTCGAACCCGACTGAGTTGAGCAGCTCCGAACTCCTGCCGGCCCAATGATCACGGCTGGAATACCCGCCGATAAGGTTGACCTCTTTATAAAAAAGAGATTCTCCGGCAGATGCCCGGCCAGCTGAACCAACAGTAAAAACAAAACCGACTAAAACAAGAAATGATCTTCCGCGGCTCATTCTTTCCCTAATTGATTATTTAAGGTTACCCGAACAGTTTTTCACCGATGGCCCAGTTCTGGGCTTCCACTTCATCGATCACCAGATAAGTGCTGTCTTTGGGCTTCTTAGCCACTTTTAACAGGGTATCGGTGAATTCCTTGGCGATCTGTTCTTTTTGTTCCCGGGTCAACTTTCCTACTAACTTAAGATTTATATATGGCATTATTATACTCCTTTCTTTTGATCAAGAAAACACCTGTCTGCGGGAATCTCCGCGCGAATAATCGATATAGCGGCCGAAGGAACGGGCCAGCTCTTCCATGTCTGAAGCGCAGGCGTTGGTTGGCTCGGTTATACAGCGCTTGCCGGGGTAAATTTCGTAGAGTTTTTTGTATTTTAGGGGAGTAAAATTGGGCATCAAAACATTCGCCCCGGCCTTCAAACCCTTGATCCGGAAATCCTCTTCCAAACTGCCTAAAGCAGTGGTTGCCGGAAGATGAGCGTTCTTAGTTACGATCCTGGTCAGCGCCAAAACCTTTAAAGTAAGCTCAACCTCTCCCTTTTTCTGGGAAGCCAACCTAGTTTGCGGATGAGGGATAAATGGGCCGATTCCGATCATGTCGAAATTATACTCTTTAAAGAATAGTATGTCTTCTGCCAAAATTTTCAGAGTTTGCCCTTTAAGGCCGATCATATTGCCGCAGCCGACCTGATAACCAAGCTCCCGCAAATCTTGCAAACAACGCAGCCGATTTTCAAAACTCATTTTAATGTGTAACGAGTCATAAAGCTTTTTATGCGAAGTCTCAATCTTTAAAAGATACCGGTCCGCTCCGGCATCTTTCCAGATCGTATATTCTTCTTTAGTCCGCTCTCCGACAGAAAGTGTAACCGCGATCTCAAATTCAGCTTTAATTGCTTCAATGACCTCTTTTAACCATAACGGTCCCAAATCATCCTCTTCCCCGGATTGCAAGACCACGGTCTTGATCCCGCAGGAGTTTAATTTCTCCGCGCAGGATAAAATTTCTTCTTTACCCAGGCGGTATCTTTCCAATTCTTTGTTATTTTTGTTCAGGCCGCAGTAAAAACAGCTATTGCGGCAATGATTGGAAAACTCGATCAACCCGCGCAAGAGGATCCCGTCGCCCATGAATTGCTTTCTAACCTGGTCCGCGAAGCTAAAAATCTCTTTCAGCTCATCCGGTTTTTCCCGGCTTAAAATAAATTCCAAATCTTTTAGCTCTGGATCAGCTGCAAAGAAAATTTTTTCTAGCTTATCTTGGATCATATGCACCAACGCCTATTTCTTCTTCATTGTTTTATCTTTAGAGAGCTGTTTCTCGTAAGCTTCCAGCGCCAAGGGAAATGGCGAAAGTGTCCGGCCAATAACGCCTTGCAACACTGATACCGCTACGCCGTAGTTGGTAATCGGGATTTTTTCTTCCCTGGCTTTTTCGATCCGAGAGAGCATCTCCCTGCGGGTGATCATGCACCCGCCGCAATGAATGATCAATTTATACCCTTTTAAATTTTCCGGAAAATCCCTTCCCGCGCAAGTATCGATCTTGACTTCTCCTCTGACGAAAGTCTTGAGCCAGCGCGGGATCTTTACCCTGCCGATGTCGTCCTCTATCGGGTGATGGCTGCAGGATTCAGCAATAAGTATCCTGTCGCCCGGCTTTAACAAATGTAAGGCTGCCGCGCCTTTAGCTAACTCTACCAGGTCACCTTTGGAGCGGGCAAAAAGGATAGAAAAAGTGGTGCAAGCCATAGCTGGCGGGGTATCTTCGACCATTTTCATGACCACCTGGGAATCGCAGACCGCGATGTCCGGCACAGACTTTAACTTTCCCAGCATCCTTTTATATTCCACTTCATTGACCACCAGCGCCGCCTGACGGTGGTCAAGGCAGTCGCGGATAGCATGCACCTGCGGAAGAATGATCCTCCCCTTAGGCGCTTCTTTGTCTATGGGCACGATCAACACAGCCAGTCCTGCCTGGGGAATAAGGTCGCCGATCAAGGGCAAAGGCTTTAAATAATCCTCGGGACAAACATCGAGCAAATGTTTCTTTAAAGGATTAACATAAGTGTCCCGTCCTTGCCAATCAATACTCGAACATAAAATCAAACGCCCGGTTTTTTCCATAATTTTATTCAAAAAATCTTTTGTCGGATATTGGGCGTCGATCTTGTTTACGGCCACGATCACCGGGATATCGCGTTTTTTGGCCTGCTTTATCACGTCATCTTCATATTCGTTCCAAATCCCGGCCTCTACCAGAAGGACGATCACATCCGAACGGTCGAATATCTTCCTGGTCTTTTTGACCCGCAGATCTCCTAGAAGCGACGAATCATCCAGGCCGGCCGTATCCAAAAATACTACCGGGCCGATAGGCAGGAGCTCCATGGTTTTTTCCACCACATCAGTGGTAGTCCCTGGTATAGGCGAAGTAATCGCCACATCCTGGCCAACGACCATATTAAGAAAACTGGATTTCCCGACATTGGTCCGGCCAAAAATACCGATCTGCAGCCTTAATGATTTGGGTGTTTTTTCCATATTTTTAAAAACAGAGGTCGCGCTCGCCGGTTTTTATGCGTGCGTGATACTGCTTAAAGCTCTCGAACATCGCCGGAGAAAAATCCTTAGGTATCCTTTTCTGGATCTCGGCAATTTCCTTGGCAATTATTACCTCCCCGATCTTCTTAGTTTCCTCGCTGGCAAAATCCTCCAGCCATTCCTGAAAAGTCAAAACCGCGTTTAATTTGCAAAGACAGCCTTCTTTGCCGGTTTTAAGCATAGACATGATATTATCCCCGGTGCGGCCGCAGCGGTAACCTGCGGTGCAAAAAGAAGTGATATAGCCCATTGCCGCCAGTTCCCGGATAACTTCGTCCAAAGACCTGCTATCCCCCAGGATAAACTGCTGCCTTTTTTCTTCCTGTTGCTCATAACGGTCGCTGTAAGCGCCGATGCCGATCCGACTGGAGGCGTCTCTTTGAGTACACATAGGAATAACTTGCCGGATCATCTCCGGTTTTTCCCGGCAGGTAATAATCATCCCGGCGTAAGGGATAGAAAGCCTGAGCACCGCGACTAATTTTTTAAAATCTTGATCCCCAACGAGATGGCCGGTCTGGCGGACAAAAGCAGTGTTGGCTGCCGGCTCAAGCCTGGGAAATGATACCGTGTGCGGCCCGACCCCAAAATATTTTTCCAAATCGCGGGCATGATAAAGCATACCCATGACTTCGAATTTCCAGTCATACAGCCCGAAAAGCGCGCCGATAGCCACATCGTCGATGCCGGCTTCCATAGCCCGGTGCAAAGCATATAAACGCCAGGCAAAATTCCCTTTGATAGTATTTTCCGGGTGAACTTTACTATAAGTTTGGTGATGGTAAGTCTCCTGAAACACCTGAAAAGTCCCTATACCTGCACCTTTGATCTTTTTCAAGTCACTTACACTCATGGGCGCGGCATTTACGTTAATTCTGCGGATCTGGCCAAAACCCCTTCGGGTTTTTACTTTCACGCTGTAGATCTCACGCATAGTTTGGGCGATATAATCAGCTCCTGATAAAGGATGCTCACCGCAGACCAGGATGACCCTTTTATGGCCGAGCTTTCCAGCCAGGACTTGAGCTTCCTGGCGCACCTCCTCGAGGCCCAAACGCCTTCTATTGATCAGCTCATTTTCCTGACGGAAACCGCAGTAAGCGCAATTGTTCACGCAAAGGCTGGAGCTGTAAAGCGGGGCAAAAGTGACCACCCGGTTATCATAAACTTTATTTTTGATCGCAGCTGCCGCCTGAAAGATCTCATTCCAGAGATCATTACCTTCGACATTCAATAAAGCCGCGGTCTCCGAAGGCTCGAGAGTCTCAATAGCCAGTGATTTCCTGATAATATCCCGGATCTCTCTGGACTCAATATTCTGGCGGATCTTTAAAAACCGGGAAATTTCCGGTTCATCGATAAAATCTTTTCCATCCTTAAGATATTTAGCATTCTCTTCTTCTTTTATAATTTTATTTTTCCAATCCTTTACTTCTTCCAATGCAGCGTTATTCATTTCCCCCTTCTTTCCTGTGACTTTGTGACGTGTGACCTTGTGCCAGGCGACTTTTTAAACTTTTGCCAAGGTGGTCTTTACGGTGACCCCCTTGAACATTCCAAGCTTTCCGGTCAGCGCACCGATCTCATCGGTCGTTCCGTCTACGATCAGGGTGATAATATTTACTCCCCGCTTTTCGTAAGGAAACCCCATCCTGGAAATAATAATATTTCCAAAATTAGTAAAGATATCGTTGACCTTCGGCGCAGCTTCTTCTCTTTTCTTGATGATGACCACCACCGCTCCCAAATGTTTTTCCATAATCAGTCCTTTTGCGAGATTTGGCGGGTGACGAGGTGTGTTCGAGCGCGCGCAGAACATACCTCGGCAGGACCCGCAAAGTTTTTCAGCCGAACTGCTGAATTAATTAATTGCTAAAGCGACTCAAAAAAAACCCCAGCCTGAAGAAACGAGACTAGGGTTTATTGAATTCCGCGCTAGCCCCTTGGATTTAGAGTAAGCTCCTTTTCCTCAGGCATATTATTATAACATCAAAAACAGTTCTTACCGCCTTTAAAAACACTAAGACCCCTGGAAATACTTGCCCGGGGTCTTAGTATAACCGTTATTTTTTAGTTTTATTTAATTCTTCGTCTATTACTTCTTTAAGCACTTCGAAGGGCAACGCCCCCACGACCATCCGGCCGTTAATAAAAAAGGCCGGGGTTCCGCTGACACCAAATTTAGCGCCTTCGTCCACATCTTTTTTAACTTCTTTCTTGAGCTCAGGATCACTAAGACATTTATTGAACTCATCTTTATCCAGGCCGACAGCCTTAGCGGACATCGCTATAATATCCTGGTCTAATTTTCCCCCATTGCTTAATTTATCGAAGAACTCCCAGAATTTACCCTTTTTCCCGGCGCATCTTGCAGCAATAGCCGCAGGCTGGGCTAAAGGATGAAAAGGCAAAGTAAAATCGCGATAAGCGAACTTAACCTTGCCGGTGGAAATATATTCTTTTTCTATTTTGGGAAAGGTTTCCTTATAAAATCTTTTTGAGAACGGGCATTCAAAATCGCTAAACTCTACCAGCAAAACCGGAGCATTAACCTCACCTTTAATTGGATTCGTCCCCGGAGTCACGCCTTCGACTTTTTTAGTCCCGGGTTTAGGCGGCAACTTCTTTTCAACCGCTTCAGGCTTAAACGCATTGGTCTTCATCTGGATGATCATGCTTTTGACTTCCGAAAGCTGACTAACGGTTTCCCTTAAAAGAATTAATTCTTCTTTTTTTAAGTTACTGTCGATTGTAACAACATCCATTGCGATTCTTAAACCGACAATTACGCAAGCACCGATAATCGCCATAACAGCTAAACTGCCCCAAAAACGCCGGTCTGCTTTGTTCACTAATCCCCCTTTTTTAATATACGTAGTTTGCTAAACCCTGGCTCGTTCGTGGTAATGAGTATGCAATAAATGATGCGAGATCTCACCCAAAGGAGCTCCTAGAAAATCCTTGTATAACGCCTGCACTGCTGGATTCTCGTGTGATTTCCTGAGAGATTTATTTTTATCCTCCCGATAGATCGCTTCCATCCTTTTCTGGCGCACGGCTGCGTCCGTTGGGATCGGCTGCCCCCCGCCGCCTATACAGCCTCCGGGGCAAGTCATGATCTCGATAAAAGCATAAGGTGATTTCCCGGCCTGGATCTCTTCCAGCAATACCCGGGCATTGCTCAAAGAATTAGCTACCGCTACTTTTACTATCATTCCGGCTATATCAACTTCCGCGGTCTTGATCCCCTGCAATCCCCGGACCGCCTCAAAATCAAGTTTCTCAAGCGTTTTACCAGTCAAGACTTCATAGGCGGTGCGAAGTGCCGCTTCCATGACCCCTCCGGTGGCCCCAAAAATAACCCCCGCTCCCGTGGAAACTCCCAACGGCTCGTCAAAATTCTCGTCAGCTAGATTAATAAAATCGATCCCGGCTTCCTTGATCATCCTGGCGGCTTCCCGGGTAGTTAAAACAAAATCCACATCCTGAAAATGATCGCTGTCTTTGAGGTTCATCTTGTCTTTCCAGAACTCAAATGCGCTAGCCATCTCCGGCCGCTTAGCCTCAAACTTCTTGGCGGTACAGGGCATGATCGAAACCACCACCATATTGCGCGGGTCGAGGTTGAGCTTCTGGGCATAATAGGTTTTCGCCACAGCCCCGAACATCTGCTGGGGAGATTTACAGCTGGAAATATGCTCCAGGACTTTAGGGTAAAAATGTTCCGCGAATTTGATCCACCCCGGAGAGCAGGAAGTGATCAAGGGCAGCACGCCTTTATTTTTGATCCTATCGATGAGCTCATGGCCTTCTTCCATGATCGTCAGATCAGCGCTAAACTGGGTATCAAAGACTTTGTCAAATCCAAGCCGGCGTAAACTAGCTGCCATTTTTCCGGTAGCCAGGCTTCCCGCCGGCATCCCAAATTCTTCGCCGATAGAAGCGCGCACAGCCGGAGCGGTTTCCACCAACACGAATTTTTTCGGGTCGGCTAATGCTTTCCAAACTCCGGCAATCTCATTATTTTCTACCAATGCTCCGGTAGGACAAACCAAAATGCACTGTCCGCAATTAACGCAAAC